>Ga0065711_1028803_pt1 | contig 39113 bp, 22 predicted proteins | sample Hoacrofraction12_FD_59098 | JGI IMG/M metagenome (GOLD analysis project Ga0065711, IMG submission 59098) | Hoatzin crop microbial communities from Cojedes, Venezuela - Epithelial fraction 12 v2 (version 2) | ecosystem: Host-associated > Birds > Digestive system > Esophagus > Crop | place...
GTAGGTGACCCTGCTTCGGCAGGGGGGTTGGACTAGATGACCCACAGAGGTCCCTTCCAACCCCTGCCATTCTGTGATTCTGTGATTCTGTGATTCTACATAACTGCAGCTACTCCTTTAGCTTGTCTGTCATCACTTGAATTATTTTTTAGCTGTGCTCGTTGTGCTCTCCTAGTCCTGGCTCTGCTGGACTGGACTGTAACAAATTCTGGGACTAATTTACAGGCATTTTCCAGTGGCTCACTAAGGGTGGCATGGCTGTTTGAGGGTGGCAGCTTCTGCTGGCTCCAGGGAGTTTTGTGATTGGTGGGGGATGGGGCTGTAAAACACCCAGCTATTCCTGGTGTGTAGGGATGGGCTACCTGGGGCTAGCATAACATACGGGTTATGTGGATTTAGTTGGCTAAGCATAGGAGTCCAATCACCTTGGACACCCCAGTCTGGCCTCCAGTTGCCTCTCCAGAAGAGTGGAAATCTCCCATGGGTCATATCTGTCAGCAATGGGCAAACATCTTGGAAATATGCTAAATTAGCACCTCACTCGCTTGAAGGACTCTGTGTACGCAGCTTAGCCATCCCTTAGTGTGCAAAGACAGTGGATAGATCCCAAAGCATGTAGGCAATAGCTCTGACAACTTAATGGAACTATGTGTCATAGTTATAGATATAAAATGTATTGAAAGCCCTCCATTGTCTTCAACAGCTGCAGGGAACTGGTCTCAAGACTTAGCACCCGAAGCTGCTGTCCCAGAACAGCGTATGTGGGAGCTGAGGAGTGCTTTCGCTTCTCATTCACCAGCTGGCAGCCAACACTTAGCAAATCTAATTCAGAAAGTGAGGTCAAGAAACACTCGTATGAGGAGCCTTCTCACACTTGTCAGAAGTGTAAGCACTGTGTGATACGAGTGCAGAAGTGGGTCAGAAATGAAGATTTTCTTTCTGTGTTAGCACCTTCTCAAAATTCGAAGAAAATTATCTCGTCTATTTAAGTGACTGGTGTTGGCAGGGCTTCCACTAGCACTTTTATGTGGACAAATACTTGGAACTAGTTGCCGTACAGCAGAGTTGTGTACTATATACTACTTGTTTCCTTTTCCAGCACGTAAAGGCAGCCAGCACCGCCTTACGAAGATTGCCAGCGTGTCTCTAGCATTTACCATGCATCGGCAAGAAGGTAGGCGTGGGTTGGAGCTCTCTCAGGAGGGCTGTCCCAGGAGGAATCATTTCTGGCTACATCAAATCGAAGGGCTCCAGCTCTCACCTGACGCCGTCTCAGTGGCCTGGGCACCCACCAGCTGCCTCCTCCTAGCTGTGGTGTCTGCAAGAGGCAAACCCAGCTGCAAGCTGCTGAAAGGACCAGGACTCTGTCATATATCACAGTGGATATGTGATGCTAAATCCATAAGCGGGTTTCGTTGCTGCATTCATGTTGTCTTTTCATTGTAGGCCCACTCCAAATCCAGTGCAAAGGGATATACTTGTAAGTAAAAGAGAACCAGGGAGTGATTCCTGGCCCAGCAGATACAAGCCTGCACTCATGGCATGGGTTATGCTCATGGAGGAAGCCGGGTCTGCAGCCCCCAGCAGCCCCTGTCCACCTTGTCTGCCCTCATGCCTCCTGCCTCCGTGTCAGCGATGGACCAGCAAGCCTGGGCCAGGGAGAACATCAGGCCTGTGCTTGCTCCTTGGCTGGGCTCCCTGAGGTCCATTCAGCCAGACTGTCCCGCAACATCAGACTGGAGACAGTTCAGTATTCTCCCGAGCCAGGGGATCTAAAAATGATCATTAGCATCACAGTCCTCTGTCCTCTGCCTTGGAAGAGGAGCGGCTGAGAGCTGGTAGGGAGCTCACCAGGCACTGTGTTCTGCAAAAAGCTTCAGGACTTCTGTGACAGACCCACTCGTCTTTAAAGACATCATAACACATTTGATTCCCACTTGTGGGAGACTCCCAGTAATAATCCTATATATCTGTGACAGGCATAAAAATACATGGGATTAAATTTAGCAGGGAGAGTGTAACAGTATGGTAGTGTGGCTTTCCTCATGTCAGTTGCATCTTTGTTGCACATTGCAAGAACTAATCCCACAAACAAATTAAAATCTTGTTGCTTTGCTCCAGAGACAATCCGTTAATGCTAAGACGTACTGTCAGAGGTACTCATTTGGGTCGAAATACAGGTATACACAGTTATGTCTATAGGCATGTACACGAATGGGTACAGGTATATGTGTATGTTGTATAAGACTGAAGGATGCCTCAGGACTCTCCATCATGCTTACTTTCCAGAAAAAGGTATTCCTGTCAGTTCTATATTTTAGTTCAGAATGAGATAAAGTACAATATCATGCACTTTACATGTAAAATACAAGATAAAATGAAATTAATCATAATCCCACTTTTTCCCCTACATTCAACTTATTTCTTGCTACTTTCTCAGATGGACTCGGTCTTCCTTTCCTAGGGAAAAAGATTCCATGCTTCAGCAAACAAAGGACTCAAACCTGTGCAGTTTGCTTGGGGAACAAGTAGCGAAAATGTCCTCTGGGCAGTGTCCTGTGAACAGTCAATGCTCTTCCAGTTAGAGGGCTACTATTCTCACTGTGTGTTCACTTATTCTTGTGGTAAAACCTAATTTTATATTGCCTCCCATGTCAGCCGATCACTCTCCAGTTCTCTTAATGTCACACTGCAGTGGTAGCAAACCGCAGGAGCAATCACATTCTCCAAGTCTGAAATTAGATTTTTTTCCAGTAGCGAAGACTGGCTGATCTCCATAGCTTGTGGGTCTCTATCTGCTTTCCTGCTAGAGTCTTCTCGTGCTTGCATTCCTGCACCGCTCTTAGAAGATCAGTACAGATACCTTCATAACCATGGAGCTGCTTTTCATGCCCTATAATTGCTTCATTAAATTCAGCCTTTTGTGTTTGCATCCCCACTGCTTTCCCCTGTAATAAGCTCTTAAATCACTGATATAGAATGCTGGGAGAACTGATGTACGAACTTGCTTATGAAATGAAAGCTTCCGATCCCAGAACGGGCAATGCTGCACCAGGAACCGCTGGATCTGGTACAGATAGCAAGCGCTGCTGGGTGGCTCTTGTTGTGTGTCTGGAAACTGGTGGGCCTGCTCGCAGCCAGGGTGGATATTAGATGCCCTCACTTTGGACAGTTTCCCATGGCAGCTGTAGCCACTCATCGGGTCCTGAATCAACCAACCTAAGGCTGTTCAGTTTTAGAAGGTGGTTTTTTTTTTTTTTTTTACTTTCAAAGCAATAGTTTCTCTTTGAAGCATGAAGCTTCTCCAAGAAGTGTGCTCCGATAGTCTCTGTTGCACTAGATGTTTGAGGGATCACCAGCATTCAAGGAAATCCCATCCTAGTGGGGTTTAGGCAAATGTGCTGGCAAAAATTGGATAGCAGGGATTTAAGCAACTTTCACCACTCTGAAGGAGCTGAGTGGCTCTTCTGAGACTCCCCAGCTGCCTACAGAGGCGATCACACTGCACATGGGCGCTCAAAACCTTCCCGTAGATGTGGCAGTAAGCTGCAAGACAAAATGATCACAGTTGGCCACTGATGATGTGTATCACATTGCCTGGAGAGCGGTATGAAAGACCTAGGGATAGATTTGTGGTGGTGCTGGGCACTCACAGCTGATGCAGGAGCTGATCGAAAATGTGCTTTGAATATACACAGGACTATAAAAAGACAGTTCTGAAAAACAAGAATATAGCACCATAGGTCTTTGATGGAGTTGTCATCCATGGATTTAGATAATGCTTTTGGAACATGTTTTTAGACTTTTGATATCCCTAACAAAACGTAGCACTGAAGTCCACAATTTAATTACAAGTTGTTCTAAAGATACATTTCTTTAAAAAAAAACCTCAGCATGATAATTTCACCAGAGGACCTTTCTTTTTCTTCTGAAAATTATTCCCTCTCCAGCTTCTTTGTAAAGTCCATAAAGTGATAAGGCAAACATCTTTTATATCTGAGACAGACTCCATACGTGGCTCAGGTTGGTGACCTAAGATTGATAAGCACAGCTTGAATTCTAGCTTTAGACACTCTCAGTGTCTGAGTTCCTCAAAGTGTAAAGCTAGAGCTGCCATAAAGGAGGTAAAATTAGCATTGTTATTGCTCTTGATGCTCTTAGACACACAAGTAGAGAAAGATTTTCAGTATATGTAACAGTTCAGGAAGGTTTTCAGGTTATAAGCATCAGTTCTGAAAAGTCTATAAATAATTTTAAAAAATAATATATGAATTTTTGAACTGCTGAATATTAACTTGCTACTGACTTTAAAGGATCCATTTTCTCTTAGTTCTAATTCAGAAAGTAGACTGATTTTACAACATATGTTTTCTTCACATAAAAACTGTATACTCATATACTCTACTTGTTGCTTTTTTTTTTCATGCACAATTCTGAATCTAGAATACATTTGGGTGGTTCCTTGGCAAATAAGAGACAGATACTTTTATTAAGTGCGTTCTTTTTCTTTTTTTCCCTGATCTCATGTCTTGCTCTACAGGACTTTGAGGAAATGCAATTATTTCCTCCACCATCAGAGGAGCCACTTAGATGCTTAAAGGTGAGCGGTTGCTTAAGTGTTTTGCTGTTTGAGCTTTCATTGCACTGGAGAGTATCAATTAAAAAAAAAAAAATCCTTTGTCTCCCTCGTGATTCAAAAAATCTGAAGAAACTGAGCACCATGCGGAGCAGTCTGACCTTTGGAAAACATTTTGTAAGGCATTTTAACGAAAGGCAAAGGGTACTTCTAAAACCTTCCACACTCATCAGCCGGCCTCAGCCCAGCGGGAGCAGCGTTCGCATTCTCCCAAGCTAGAGAAGAGTCAGGCTCGACATTTTCGCAGTAATTTTTGGAAGTAATCAAGAGTTTGTTGCTAGCGAGGAAAAATAACCAGTGCTTGACTGCTGTAATTGTGATTTTCTGTCTGCTGCTTGTACCTGTTGCTTTACTTCATAATAAGCCCCCCCGCCTTCACTTCTTTATAACTCTTCTCCCTGCTCCCACCATGGTTTTCAGCTAATTTGGCGTTCCTGTACAAAGTCACAGTATCGTTGGTGTCAGCGATAAGAAATGTCCCTTCCTGGTACGTTGTGGAGTGCTTTGGAGAGACCCTGCCTCTGCTGAGGGGTGTTCGCCCCGTATAGGTATGGGTCTGCTGGTTTGCTTCGGCAGACGGAAGCAGGGACCTTTATGCTCAATCTACAAAAGACCTTGGAGACTGGAAAATTTAACTTTCAGGTACCCTATTGCCTCGTAAAATTGTCTGTCCTGATACAGCAGCTCGGGATTCCTTGAAAGGGAAGCGTTTGGTGTCAAACTGGGCTTGGTGTTCATGATCTGGGGTAGATAAAACTCCTTTTCAGTTTTTACTTGTTATTTGTATTTGTGAATTATCTTCTGAAGTTGGGTGCTTAAATCATGCCACTCTCTTCTGGTGGGAAAAAAAAAGGGATGTTTATCTGATCTGGGAGCACTTTTTGGCGGCTGGCTTTGAGTGTTGACCTGGCTTTACTTTGATTCCTGGGAGAGAAACATGGGTGTCCTCCCTGCCTCTGACCTGTAGGGAAAGTAGACGTGAGCATGGGGAACAGCTTTGATATGAAGTCCTGAAGGGAGCCCACGGCTTCCCTCCTAGGATTCTGGGATGTGGGGGACCTGTCTTTTAGTTTAGGCTTGTTATCAAGCAGGTGGGAACTCTGAAAATAGACCATTTCCCTCTTGTGCCACTGGCTACATCAAGCCACAAAGGTTCTGGATCCTTGTGCTGGAAGAACCTGCAACTTTTCTGCAAGTTGCCACAATCATCTGGGTTGGACCCTATCTGTAGGGTAGATCCTTCTCTCTAGTCCAAGAACAGCATGAGGATTTATTGGTTTTGCTCCTTTCTTTTTGGCCCAATCCTCCTCAGCTGAGAAATCAGTGCTGTTTTAAAGTGGTGATCCAATCTTGTTTCTCTTCTTGGGTAGAAGACACAGATCATCTATCTTCAGAAATCCCAGTTTCCCCATTTTTTTCCTTTTTTGTCATCTTCTGTCAGCAAACCCTAGGGGCAACTTGCCAGCAATGTGCTGTGCAAGTGGGCAGACTCTGGAAGGAAACAGCATTTCTTCTGATCAGTTCATGTGCTAAGGAAACCAAAGTGGAGTGAAGTAATTCCTCTTTATATAGAGCCCCAAAGGAAAAATACCTGTTCTGATTGAAAGTCTCATCCCCTGACTGTGAGGTCCTGGGGATCACATCCATAACAGCTGAAAACTTATAACTGTGTCTGTTATTTCTTTGATACAATCCTGCTTAGTTATTTGTGAATTATGCCCCATCTTGATGACGGTGGCCAGACATGAGGGGGGGTTTGCCTTTACCAACTTTGCTCAGGGAACTATGTGGCATAAATTCGGTATAGCATGGGCTTTAGCAGAGGGAGAGGATGGTGGTGGGAGGGTGGGAGTTGGTGTATTCCAAATGCCTACGATGACTGGCTTGCTGTGCTGTGTGTCACCCTTCAAACACTCCACATTAAGGCCAGCCAGTAACCAGGAAACACCGGATTCTCCCCCAGGCAAACACTTCCCTAAACACAAAATTTCAAACAAGTAAACCTGAATATTGTTCATTGCCATTTACTACTGTGATAAGTAGTTTAAGGTCATCTTTTCTGTATTTACAATGTATGGCTTAAAATACAAACACCCTTTGTTTGTGCTTTGTTATTGTCTGCACCACTGAGTGCTTTCACAGATATATGCTGCAATAAAGGATGGCTTAGAAATTCACTGTAAAAAGGCAGCCAGTGCCACTGGGGAATAAAGTACTCTACCAATCAAGACACATAGTGTCCACTGACCAGGTTCACAACATAATGGTCTTTTAAAAATCTATTTAATGCAGGGCTGAAATTTATGCATCATAAAGGGACAAGACAAAAAACACCTTCCAGTCCTTTTTCAGCCTTTCATAGAAACTTTGATCAGCAATTTCATTAAGTATCTAGCTGTTTAAATTTGTAAGGTCTGCTGTAATTTTGCCTGAAAGTGAAAACAGAGACCTTTCTGGACATCCTCTTCTTACTTTTCTTTCTGTGCAAGAACATCATGACATTTTAAAACCTATGGGAACTTTGTTTTCTTCTACTCCTTAATTGAACTGCTCCTTCACTGTGGTTCCCAAGTCTGAAACATGTCCAACAGAAATGTCTTGCTTTTGTCATTCCTCTTCCTTCCCCTTGAAAAATGTGATCTCCGAGACAAACAGGTGAAGCTGGAAAGGGTTTTTCTTCAAAGCAGATTTTAATTCTTGTGTCTGTGATGACTGCCAATTGCAAAACATAATAAATGTGGTTGCTTCTGGGCTTGAGAGTAAGCTTCAGATACCCATTCTGGAACAAGCACTTTCAGAGCTACTAGGCTGCGATTATAGTTGTGTTAGCAGGTGCGAATTATTTAGTTAAGGTCAGGAACCACTCTCCTTTAGAATAAGTGGGTGTGGGATGCCGTTTGACCATTTAAAATGTGTTAATTGCTTGACAGAGTAGGTTATCTCATTATGGGTTGGACTGAATTTGTTGAAATGAGTAGATCCTTCATTTAAGATAGTTTTTTGAAGTGCAGGGGCAAACATTCCTGCCCCAAGCAGTCAGTGCCAGGCAGCTTGGAAATGTAAGTGATATGTGTGAATGAGCTGGGTCTGTGTATTATTTTGGAAAGACAGGGTATGTGGATGAGAGAATAATACTAAATGATAAAGAAAAAAAATCACAATGCATATTGTGTAGCATCTGTGTGTGGTCATGACAGGAAAGTACAGTGTTGAGTTACCGGATTGAGAGTGGGAAAACCTCCTTCAGTGTTCAGTCCACTTGACTTTCAGGAAAGTAGGGTGTTGTACATCACTGTGAACATACAAAATTATCCCAGAGTTCCCTGATTCAATCTCTGAGTTTTGCATGAAGTAGAACATCACATCTGTTCAGCAGGATCCTGGTGGCCTTGGGCCTTTTTGTCCAGGGCTCAAATGCCTTTTCATAGCCTATATATGTTTTTGTAATTCAGTTTTTCATGCGTGTGATGCCCATGGTTGTATTAATACCCAGTGTGTCTCCGAACTGTCCCGGTGCCACACAGAGCACAAAATAACCCAGTGTGGTTGGGACCAGCTGTGAGGATGGGAGTGATGGAGTTCAAGGGTATGGAGCACCAGACATGAGATGAACAGGCTGAAGCTTTGTGACTGATTGAACTTATTTTCTGCAGGTCTCCCCTGCTTTAGGAAAACAGTTGCCTCAACCATGGTCACGTCCCTTTCACCTGGGTGTTTGGTAAGTATCTACCAGATGGGTTTGCTGGGAGAAGCCTACTGAAGAGCGGGTGAAGGGAAGAAAAATAACAAGGAGTTATGAACACTGAACAGGTAAATATTGGAATTTGAACCTCAAATCTCAGTAGAAGAAGTTGCCCTGGCAACAGCATCCTGAAGTGCAGGGGTGGAGAGAGGGAGAGACCCCATCCTGGGACTGAACCAGGGAGCTGCTGAAGCTTAGGGAGGTGCCTAATCAGGGCTAATCACATCAAGGAAGCTGCCTGGTGATGGACTGCTTCTCCGCAGCTGCTGATGAGCAGCCTGGCTGTCACACATTAGTTATTCACTGCTAAACTGTTTGGTGAATGATTTTCAGCAGCCCAAGAGGGGCTCTAATCAGGTGGAAGTCTTTCCCCTGACTTTGCCTCTCTGCAAGGATAAGGCCCTCGAATCATGCACTACTGGCAGGCGATTATCAGATGAAGGAAGAACTTGAATTAGTTACTGTTTTCCTGGTTCTGGCAGCCAGCAGAGCGGAGGCATTGTGTATCATCTGCTTTGGACCTAGAAATGGGAAAGTTAAAATAAGTGAGCAGGATGCAAGTAGTAGTATTATTTATAAGCAAAGAGTACTTAGAGTGTAGCGTAGTCATCTCTGTGTTACTTATGTAAGGGAGGGAAGGCGAAACCAGAAATCTAGACAAGTTTTTTCTTTCTGTTTGGGCATTCTTGTAAATAAAAGTTATACTGATGATGGCTAACTACTTCACTGGCTTCTCCTTACTGGAATCACTTACAAAACCCCAGGTCTTGGTTTGTCACTCAAGAGGTAACACCATAAAGGGAAAAAAAAAAAAAAGGTCAAATGCAACAGCTGAAACATGAATGAAATGTTGCTGCAGTAGAGCTAACTTGGTATCTCTATTCTGTCCTCTCAAACATATCCAGACCGATGCCAGCTTTGTGCAGTGCCACGGCATGGTGGCTGCCTGACTATATTGTTCCAAAACAAAGTTCCCCAGGCTCATGAGGTCTGCGTGAACACCAGCCATGTCCAGCACTGTGCATCCCGCTGGATAATCCACCAACAGTTGGTGGCTATTTGGCTGTTGTTTCTTTCAGTGATTTACCAGTTACTTGACCGAGAAACTCTGAAATGTACTGATAAGGGAGTTTGCTTTTCCTCAGTAGACAAAAGCACTTTGAACTTTGTTAGAGCCTGCTGAGGCAAACTATTCATGGTGCCAACAGAAGAGAAAATAAACAAAGTAAACATTAAACCCAAGAGAACTGCATACTCTCAGCTTCTTGGATATGATACAGGGATTGTTGCAAAATGATTTTGGAACTGAACGCACTAAGGAAATTTGTGGTTTAAAATTCAGCCCCAGTCAGCACTAATGACCATAAATTTGTTACTAGGTGGTGGCTGTTGCAGTTTATTCCTTGTGAAAGGCACGTTCATGAGTGTGAGATGAAAGAGGGGAAGCACTTTCCTGTTGCCATTTCAAATAAAGTAGTAAACATCGTTGAATGCCGGAATAAAGAGTACAAATCTGATTTTTCCTGCTGGAGCTTTCTGATGCAGAATCGAATCTGTCTGGTGGCTGAATTATTGATGAAGGTTGTTGGTTTTAACCCTACTGTATTGCCTGTGATGTGGTAAACATAACTTCTCCACAGGTTCTCATCCTGACTGCTGGCCAAATTTTATTCTTGATTGTCCATCTGTGGCTGCTATTAACTTAGATAAGATGCACAACCATGGCTCTGCAGGTAGTAATTAGGCACAATTTATTTTTGTCCCAGATACATCCTGAGTGGTGAATACAAAAATTTGCATAGAACAGTTTTTCATCCTTAAATGTCAATTCTTCTCATAATTTCTAATCAATAGATTGTGACTTGCACACAGAAACAACAAAAGATCAAAGTAAGTCTTCCCCACTTCCCACCTTCCCTGTCTTCGTATCATTTGACGCAGTTATTTGTTGTACAGATGCATCAGAAGCACACCTCGTGTCTGTCGTCCTTAGTCTTTACCTATGCAACCGAGTAAGTATGGCAGGGGTGATTGCAAAGGTGTGGATTTATTGCACACATAGGACAGCAGTAATCTAAATACAATTATGCCATTAGCAAGTGTTGAGAGACAAGCAGGATGGAGCTATAACTGCTTAACATGTATTTCTTAGATGTTTAGCTACATCCTCAGATCAGACATCCACCCTCAGCCATTCAGCCTGGTAGAGATGAGCTGTTTTCTCTCACTGTTGCATGTCTCAGTGCTTTATTGCAAAATTGTACAAAGTTCATGTTTTTTATTTGCCCTACTGCAGTACATTTAACAAAATAACTTGTACTGATGATGCCAAAAGGGAAGGTTTTTGTAACGAAGCCTTGGCCACAGAAGCTTTTGGACACATTCAGAAGAGGAGCAAACCCAGGTGTATGCAGCCGCATGAGAGTGTAGGGTACAAGATGAAATGAATGTGGATGCAGAGATCACTAACCATAAAAATGACAGCATGTTTTCCAGAAAATATTTCTATTCTGATAAGAAAAGCCTCATCCTCTGTGGCAGAAAACACTCGACATTAGCATCCTACTTCTGAATACAGGTTTGCAGCAGCTTGCTGATACACTGTCTGCAGTGACTGCCATGAAGATGCTCTTGTCTTACTCCAGGCCAAAGTCTGCCCCAGAGCTACAGTTTGTAGGGGAAATGACTGACATAAAGGCTCTTTTTGCTGTTTTAAACAGCAGGGAAGATTTTTTGTTTTTAACTCAGGCCTGTGGTTGATGCATAAAACATGGCTCAATGTGATGCCATTCAGCAAGGGAAGCTGTGGAATAATTTAAATTTTCTCACACAGGGGTTTTGTACATTGGTAAGGACTCATGGTCACATTGCTGTAAGTGTTGAAATCTATTGTAAAATTGTGAGAATAGCAGGGCATGTATGAGGTAACTATCATTAAAATTGAGAATGAATTGTTCCCATTAGAAGAACACAAGCACACTTGTTACGTATACTTGCTGCCTGTGGAGATACTTCTTTCTCTTTTTCACTTGCCCAAGCTCATCAAAGGACAAAAGCAGGAAAAATGAGTGTAATGGGTTTATTCTTTCTTTGCACAGTGTTTGTGGAAGCTAACAGCAGTAAAAACCCATTGTAGTTTAAAATAATAGTTCCTTATAAAGCTTTTAAAGAGAGGTACATTGGCAGCATCAGAAAGAAAAAAAAAAAGGTTGCATGTCATTTATAGAGTGATTGGATTTCAGTGGGCTCCCAGTGTGTGTCTGAAACATGTTTGAGCTGCCACACACTCTCAGCTGATAGGAAGATAGTCTTTATCACAATAGCTGTTTCAGCAGGAAATGCCTGAGAGATTGCTCAGAACTACGTTTTTCACTTTAGTTTTTAATTTTACAGAAATCATGGATAGTATCTCATTGTCCTGGAAGACAGTTGTTGTTGTGCCACAACTTTGACGAGCTGTTAACTCAGCCACAGCTGCTGAAAGTAACCTGCAAGCCTTTTTTAATTTTTTTTCCCCCCCAAATTAAACCATTTATAGCAACGCATTGGACAGCGTGAGTGGTGGTGTCAGCACATGCTTAAAACTAACAATGGTAGCGGGTGCTTAGCTCAGTGTGATCATTCAGGCATAGCCAAAATAATAGATGTTAAAGAATGTTGTCTTCTTCTTCTCCTTCCTTTTCTTATTTTCTTTTTTTTTATGAGTAGCTCTGTATAACACTTCTGCATTCTGCTTTTTAAATGTAGCCTTTGGAGTTCTCTGTGTGCTACTAGCAACTCAGTTACTGGAGATATTCAGTATGCTTATTATTTAATTGAGGTGGTTTGTGATCTCTTCTGGACACAAATATATACTGGCAAAGTATTTATGAATTTATCTAGGGTCCACCTTTGCAATGAATAGTCAGCTATGCAAAGTTCCTCACAATATTTCGGAAGTATACTAATAAAAAATTAGATGTATCGGTAAACCCAAGATCAAATAATCAATAAACAATAAGGGTCAAAATTCAATGTAGTCATTTTTAAAGAACTGTATATCTTTATCATAGTTGTGAGGTAGAAAAAGATGCAGCCAGACAGAGTGTTCATTGCTTTGTGAGCATCAGGTGAAGCTGAGGCCAGTGCGAATGGTTTTAAGTACTATAATTTATTCCAGTTAAAGTGATTGCCAGAAGAGACCTGAGGATTCATTTTCTGTAAGTGAAGGAGGACCCTTCCTAGGTAAGGTTGAGTTGTGTCTGTTTTTTTTAAAGCAGTAGCATCTATGGTGACACCAAAGAGTCCTGACAACTGTCTTTAGCTCTACAAGAGGTTTTTTGCCTATTTGATCTCTGAATTCTTGTCTGGTCTCAGAATACTCATCACATTGAAATGTAATATTTGCCATCTAATTTAAATTGTCAGAAGAATTAAGCAGATTTATATTACCTTTAATTTTCAGTCAAGAGTAGTTTGTCTGAAGTTCCATATTACTTTGCCCCTAGATAGTGTCAGAGGTGGTACAGAACAAATATAGCTGAATATAGGAGAAGCCTTGCTTTTGCAAGTATTTTTTAAAGAAAAAAATATAGCTCTAGTGACTGTGAACAAAAATACTTGTAATTTCTTTAACAGAAGAATAACAAGTGATACATTACTTGTGCTAGAGAGACAGATGTTAAATGCTCCTTAGTTTCTTGTTGGATTCAGAATACGGAAATGTGCAGATCTCTCTGTCGCTAACAACTAGTGATGGCCATCACAAATTAGAAAAGCAATATCAGTCCCACCTGTCACCTGCAAGGGACTTGAAGGCAAATTACTTCACAAATGTTGCCAGCACACATTCCTGAAACATAGGGGTGTTTGTCTGTGGGAGCTTGCAGGCTACTTCATTCACTTCTAGATGAAAACTCGTTGGACCTCAAGGTTTGAGACTTTTAAAACCCTCCCCTTCCTGCAGTCCCCAAATATATATATATTTGCAAAGTATGCACACACACACAGAGATGCCGATGCATTTATATGTTGGACATTTTACTCCCAGTAACATTAAAACTTGTTTTTAGCCAATATTTCCTAATCCCTGGTAGGAAGAGGTAGATGTATGAATGGGAACTTAATTACCATGGCAAAGAGCAAGTCATTGACTGCAAAACTTGCCAAAATGATAGAAAAAATTAATGAAAGGAAAAAACCTTTTAATTTGATATCTTTATTGAAATCATATCTCTTTCACTCTTCCCATGAGGTTACCTATGGCCAGTTAGTGAAAAATATTCTAACTTCACTCTGATTTCGATCTGCAGTATGTCAATAAAAGCGTAAACAAAACGGGTGTTAAATGGAGAAAGCAAAACAAAGAGAAACTGCATCAGGTCTATGGTGACACATCTTATTGTGTCTTCCCAGCAGATTGGTAAGACCATTTGTTCTGTTGCAGCTTTAGCTCGTGAAAAGATTGTTGCATATGATGTTATGGTTTATCTTTACTAAAGGTGTCTTCCCAGCTGTCCTGGATAATTCTCATTCCTCACTCTTTTCTGGAGAGAAGCTTGTGACGCTCTCCAATTGCTCCCTTTTTTTTTTTTTTTCTCCCTTGGCTCAGTAAACACGCTGCTTATACATGTGGTCTCCAGTTCTTCTTGTATCCCATCCTCGATCCCCTCCAATTTACTTTCTGTCTCGCACACACTGCTGAAACAGCTCCTGACTCTCATGGATAACTCTTTTTAGCCAAAGCCCAGAACTGCAACTTCTCTAATTGACTCCGAAGTATCCCACAGTACCTGCACCAGCTCAACGCTGGGAGAGAGCATGAATAGCTCAAAATTACCTGCAGCCCTTTCTCCTCTTAGAGAGTCTGCTTGAAGCCTCATCCGAGGTAATTGTAGATTGCCAACTGAAACTGTGGGTCTACACAGCTCTGTTCATTCATTGCTGCTTTGGTGTACGGAAATTTAAGGGAGAGTGGGTTTGTGGGGAGCTGAAATCTTAATGAGAAATGCATGGACTTTGTCAAACCCTTGGTCTTCATCAAGCTGTGGGTTTGTTTCTTGAAGGAAAGTAATAAATGTTGTATGAGAGTTTGGCCAGAGTTAGTGCCTGAATGTTGGTTTGGTTTAGAAAGTTGGGAAGAAAAACAAAGTAAGTGAGAAAATCAGGATATCTAGGTGCTTGGAGAAGAGAGATTCAGGAGCATTAATTTGCTTCTGTAGTGACTGACTGTAGGTGAGAGGGCTCTGAAGGAGAGGCAAACAGTGAACTGCCTACCACTGTGTGTTTTGTATTTAAGTGGTTTCATTTTGGCATACAGCAATGAGAACATGGCTAGGCAAAGAGAAAGAGAATTGACTGTGACTAGGAAAGAAAATGAGGCTGAAGATTGAAAAATGCTAAACCAGTGAGAACACGATTGTAAAAGACCAGCCCCCCTGAGAGGCAAATAATTCATGGCCGTAGCCTCCTGCAAGATGCTATTTTTTTGTACAGAGTTTAATTTGCAAATCATCTTTCCTCCTCTGCTGACGTCCTGCCGTGTAACCCCCAGCCCCATCAATAAAAGATGGTAATGAGTCACACATTCATTGCAGTCATCACATCCGCAATAAAATATCAGTCCTCTGACAGTTTACAAGATATAAATCATATCAGTATGCAGTTAAGGTTGAGAATACATTTAGTAATTCAGAAAAAAAAAAAAGACATTGGATGGTGTAATTTTCTCTAAACCAAGTATTAGACACTGGTAAAATTCAGATTTCAGTTTATAAGTAAAAGACATCTGAACACGCTAAGACTGGGAATGTTGGCTCTGCCCTGACGCAACAACAAGCCATGCATGGAGTGTAAACGGAGGAGTTCATAACGCTGTGTTCAGGTACAGTTCCTTTAGGCTTGAAATGAAACAGCTGGGCCTTCGTTCAACAGATTTCCAAGAAGCAGATTACTGTTCAGTTCTGAAGCAAACTAATAATGACTTTTAATAAACCTTTTCTGTGTTGTACTTGTTACCTTTGACATGCAAAGATTAAACTCTCATTTGTAAACCGATAGGCAAACAGGACTCTGAAAGCACTTTCCCCATGGACATCTTAGAGATGATTTATGCCATTTTTGCCTGTGCGTCATGCAGTAGAGAGAGACTACTTTGCTATTTATTTTATTTATGCTGTTTTGCTTCTGAGAGGAGAGTGACAAAATACATTAATCAGAATTTCTTATGCAAGCTCCCTGCAGGCCTCCAAGTATTCTGAGAGGAGTCAACACGCAAAATGAGATAATTATTTCCATTTTGTATATTAAAAGTCTATGTATTTTTTCTGCATGTAGAAATGCTGTTAGACTGGTCAAACCTTTTAAAATGCTTGGTATTGAAAACTAAAAGGATGTGTTTATCGGGAGATGAGTAGCTTGCATACACGTTGTGGATACCTGTTAGTGTACCTTCTGGAAAAACAAAAAGTGATGTGTAGATGTATATATAGAAGAGCCTTTCACTATTGTTAGGTTTCCTGAATTAAGACTGTTGTTTCATATTTCCAGAGTGAGTATTCTTTTGGATGCTAAAACAGTGAGAGAGATGTGTCATACCACACTGTCATTGTTTAACCCAGCAGCCAGGAGCTAAGCACTAGACAGCTGCTCGCTCACCCCTCCCCTTGCCCCCCACTGGGACGGGGAGCAGAATGGACCAAAGGTAAAACTTGTAGGTTGAAATAAAGATAATTTAATAATTTTCTAATGATGAATATACAAAAAAAGCTATACACACTACAGTTTTTTTCTCTGCTCAACGACCGGTTGCATAGCCAGTCCCCATGCAGTGATCGCAGACCCTGTGGGTTTCCTGGAGCTTGTGAATTTCACAGAACTTGCCAAACTCACAGAAAAGAAGACGAAACTCACGGAAAAGTTTGAACTCGCATAAAAAGACCAAACTCAGGGAAAAGAGAAAAAAAGAGGTTTCTGCCCCCCGACCAGTCCCCATTAATAAACTGAGCATGACAGCTATGGTATGGAATATATACATTGGCCAGCTTAGCTGTCTGCCTGGCTGTGCTCCCTCCCAGCTCCTGCATGCCTGGTCGTTAGCCAAATATGGGAAACTGGAAGAAGTCCTTGATTTCTTAGCAACAATTGAAACCATCAGCGTTATCAAAATTCCTCTTGTACTAAATCTGAAACACAGCAGCTACTGGGAAGAAAATTAACTCTATCCCAGCTGAAACCAGGACAGATATGCACAGATGTCAGTACCTGTGGACACAGAAACAGTTTTGCTTTTCATTTATTGTGTCTCATATGCAGACAGAAAAAGGAATGGCAGCAGTGTACCTCCAGTGCAGAGGTACCACGGGTAGCTCTTAATCAGTCTTAGTCAGCTCCAGACTAAACCACCTACATTTAGGTATAGACATGCAGTTTTCTGCATGTGGAGCAAGGGCATGGCTTGGTTGCCTAAGTGTAGGGGAGATGCCCCAGTTATCCTGCTGGCCTCCAGTGGCTGCCCCGAAGGGGACCGGGTCGCTGGCAGGTACTGCTGTATTTACCAGCCCCGCAGGGAGATCTCAACAGCAAGGCTTTGCAAAAGGGATGCTGCTTGGACAGCTGAATCAAGCTCCAGGTCTCCACTGACTTAAATGGCTGCTTCAAATCCTTGCTCATATGAATACATTTGCATGCAAATGCCTAAATTTAAGTGGCCTCATCTTAAACTGAACTGTACCTGCAGTCTGGCTTTAGGTGAGCCAACTTGCCCAAGCTGTTTTGGTAGTCAGTCATAGCAATTGCTGTATCACAGTACATTCATGTGTTGTGCACAAGTTCTTGGAAACATCTATCTTCATTTTGTTCAGGATCACATTTGTCTTTCTTACTAGTGTTAGGCAGCTCCCTGCTCTGCAAATATTTCCCCTGAAATCAGTAAGACTTCTTGCAGGATAAAGTACCCCTCCAGGTTCAGAGAAGTTTCTTACCTTCTTCATGGGAAATACCATCTGTGTGAGGGAATGAGGCTAGTCTGGAAAGAGCAGTGGTTGTTACAGAAAGAGAAATATTTGCTAAGCATTTCCACATATTCCTGTTCTATGCACCTTCCCTGATGAATTTGGAGCCAGTGTGAGCCCAGGCAGCCTGTGCCACTTGCCAAGGCAGGGACTCTTCGGGTTTCCAGCTTATGCATGAGATCAAACAAGTCTGATAAGCCGATTCAGGGTGACCTTTTCAAGTAAAGACCTTGTCCCTGTTTTGAGGGAATCTATGCATTGATTCTATGCACTGAGAACAGAATCACATAAAATTAGTAGGTTTCTTGGTTTGCTGAAAACCTATGATTTAATTCAAAGGTAACCTTAGGTTGAAAGGCATTGGATTCCAACTTCATAAAATGTAGTTGTCATATTTTGTGTACCCTATCTGATTACTGGGTGATAATAATAATCTGAGACTATTAAACATTATTTTTTCTTCATGAGATTGCAGCCATTTTATTTCTGTTGTTTTCCATGTGAATAATTTCCTTTAAAATAGGAGAAAGCCTAACCTGCTGAGTAGTACTGGTACTTTCTGGTTTTACTTTCTACTGAACCAGGCTGTGGTTTAGATTGTATGGCAGTTAGCTTGTCATGAGAGAGCCTTATGTTTGCTTCCAGAGATGTAGCAGTAAGGAGTATATCCACTTCTGAAAGGAGGCAGGCAGCGAGTTGCCTATATACTCTGCTCTCCAGTTAGAATCTCTACCACAGAAGAGCTGAATTAGTAATTCCTTGTAAGATGGAAATAGCTATCTGTCTTTTGGAAAGTAAATATCTGTCTCAGAGAGGAAAATAAGATAGTGGTTGTGTTTCCATGACTTATGAATTAGAGCATCCCTGGAGGTTTCTTTCAGCCTGGAGCAGTTTCTGCACAGTCCCTTGCACACAGCTGCATGTGATGCCAAACCCTGGCTCAGCTGGGGGAACGAAACTGAGCCAGTCACTTTCTCACAGTGCATAGTGCAGGCAAATTTCTAATTCTTAAACACTAGCATGATTCAGACCTAACTGGGTTTCTGCTATGGGTGTGAAATGTTAGCTAAAAAAAATATAAACTGCTTCCAGCTGTCGCCAAATGATGACCACATTTATTTTTAAATAAGCCTTGTAATCCATCGTCACCGCACTCGCCTAATCAGTTTTGCAATAGGAATACTTGTACTCCAGTTAGCTGATAGTCTTCTTTTGATGCCTGATTGTAGTTCATCGTCACTTATCTTTTTACCTAGAACAAAGCAAGGAGGTTGCAGATTGTCCGAGTCGGTGCTGAAGAAAGGATTTGCTGTTAGCTGTCACTGTCAGGAGGTCACAGCTTGGATGGGGGGTTATGTTCTGGGAAAGCATTAGGTGCTGAGCTCCTGCAATGGTCACCAGCGCTCGGTTTGAATGGTGACAACCTCCATGCAGAGGATGGGGATCCTGAACAATCCCAGTCAGAGGAGACTGGCAAACAGCCCGCTGAGCCAGCCTGTCCTCTGCCTCAGAAAGGTGCCTTTCTCCTCTGGGGACTCTGAACAAAACTCCTGAAAGTAAGTGCCTGTGCTCATTTTTATGCTAAGTAGAGCAAGCGGTCGCGGTTGTATAATGCCACCAGAGGAAGCAACTTTCCTTGTCCCCAGTGGTGAGCTCAGTGTTTGGGGCAGTCATCCGTGATGTGATGGACAGAAGTTCAGTCCCCTCTTCTGTCTGGTGGGAATTCAAAGCCACATCTTCCATCTTTAAGGAAAGTGCTCACATAGCCCACTGGCTGTACTAGTCTCTGCTGCAAAAACATTTTGTACCTCTTGTATAAATACAGCACATTATAATATCAAAATGTGCCTAAACAAGCCTCAGAGTACGGCGAGTGCTCTGTTTAACTCTAGCATGATGCTTGCTTCATTTCTCTGTGCTGGTGTTTCCAAAGGAGGAGCAGGTAAAGCTGTCTGTATTCTGGAATGGCTTCTGTGGTAGTGATAAGCAAGGAGTGGGGAATGAAAGTTTGAACGCGTTTACATCATTGAATAAATTTCTTTTTTTTCCATATCCTAGATGAAGGCTTTAGTTACTGTAGTTAAACTGCAGGGAATGTGTGTAGCATCTGCACCAGGCATTGTGAATTGGCATTTTTGGTGCATTCCTGTTAGCTCAAATCCATTGGAGACAGAGGGAGAAGAACCCAAAGAAGATAGGGTATATCCTACTGGGTTTGACGGGGGTCATGGGGCCCAGGGCTTGGGCTGGGAGCCTGGTGTCCAACAGTCCCCTCTCCTCAGGCTTCTGGCCATCCAGCGTGGCTGTGTCAGAGGTGTTAGAGCATAGCCCTGCTTTCAGGGTCCATTTCTGGATCTAATTTCTTTCAAACATGTTGATACTGTCTGCCCCCCCCCCGTAGCAGCACCTTGCAGAAGTCCTCTGCCAACCGCGTTAAGTGGCTTTCTTGAATTCAGGCTGGTGCTACGTGCTGCTTCGATGGAGCCCTGCCCTGCTGTGACAAGTCTCTGTGCGTGTGAGCCCGTGCGGACATGGAGCCGTTGGGCTCCTGGGAGCATTGATTTCAGCAAGTAAAGCACGGACGGAGAGTCACTGTCTGCAAGGCGAAATGACAGCCGTGGGACGGCAGCTGGGGTTTCCACAAGGCTGATTTTCACCTCAGGACTTGACCTCTCTCTGGGTTTCTCCCTGCTCCCTTTCCTCTCTTGCAGGGCGATGCCGTGTTTCCAACACTTCTTTCAGCAGGGAGACAATTAAAGGCTCCCAACACAGCTGGTGAATAAAGCCTTGGGTTTTTCTAGTACGGACCATCATGTGAGGGGGAGAGGAGAAGAAATAACTGTAATCAGTGCATTGCTGCTGAGGCCTTGCTCCCTGTTCAGCCTCATGCAGCCGTCTCCTACCGCTCTGGGTGCTTATGACCAGCGGGAAGCAGGAGGGAGGATTTAACCTAAACATTTGCTTAACTCACTATTCCTTTCTTTCTGACTGAAATTGAATCAGCATGCAAATGCCGTTCTGTATTTTATTTTTTTGCACTGACAGCACAGCTACACAAAAAATATTATGACCTGCTGCTGCCAAATCCAACTGAATGAATTATTCTGAAGCACTCCTGAGCCTGTCTTTGTCACAGTCTCCTGTTTCAGTCCCTGTCATGCACTGTGCCTATCATTCATTATAGTTGATGGGTTGAGGGCAGAAAGGTGTCTCTCGTCGTGTTCTCTGGAGAATTTCATCTTGGCTGTCTCACCTTCAATCACTGCTAATAGCTCTGCTGGCACAAATTCAGAAAGGGGCTGTGAGGAGACAATGAAAATATTTCACAGGGTGTTTTATATTTTAATAGCTATTTTTAAAAAATGAATTTGCTGGAGCAGACCAAAATGAAGATTGCTTAGAGATATTTCTCTTACAAGCCTTTTAATTGAATTTTTTATTGTTATTAATCTTTAAGCCCTTCGCATTTTTGTTACTTTTTTTCCTGTGAACTGCCGTAAGGATTGGGTTGTACTTTGATTAACTAATGACCATTTATCTGATTAATTCATTAGGATGATTTACTGTCCAGTGAGTACCGTGCTGGAGGAAAGAACAAAATAGCTCTGGAGCTTTAATATTGTATTTCTGTAGAATGCTTACCCAAATTGCTGCCTCTACCTTCCTTTTTAAGCACATTATGGCTGTGTGTGTGGCAGACATTCTGTCACTGCTCTAATGTCTTGCAAAGGTCAGAGTAGAAGAGTGCAACAGAGCTCACCATTTTGGCAGGAGCACAGTGGATAACCCAAGCATGGGTAGAAGTGGTGTACTATTCTTAAGGTTTTTAGATTGTATTTACTGTCATTTTCTTGCATAAAAGGAGATTCCTGATCTGGCTTTCTGACCTCTCTGTGCTACTAAAATATCTATCTGAAAAGACAGAACTGACAACCTAGTCCAGCTATTTGAGAAATACAAGTGTGGAAATATTCTGAAGTATTTTAGTGAGTATTTTTTCAAACAATTGTAATGAAGTGCATGAGGTAACAGATGCATTTAGGCATCCTTAGGCAAATATATTCTTTTGTTTATTGTTATCCTTGTTAGGTTACAGTCAGCTATACAAAGAAGTATCAGGTGATCAAGTGTCAGTAAATGGAGAGAGCTCTTCACATCGGTAGTTTGAATTACTGTTTGCTTTTATGTTGCTCTTGTTTCTGTAAGTATGCAGGAAACGTGCTTTTGGATAACAAGCAAAGAGAAGGCTATAAGGCATTGCTGGAAAAAAGACAGACATCTCTGTTGATATCAGTACAACCTGTGATTTGGTTTGATTTTTGCATCCACATGCCATTGTTCTTTCAGAAGTAGTAGATTTTAATTATGCAAAAGCTGGATCAGAAGGATGCTGTTAAAATGCTGGAGTGAGACTGAGAGAAACAGGCTCCGTACCTGGCTCTGCTGCAGGCTGCCTTTGGCAAGGTGGGCAAATCATCCTGCTTGATTCTTGCAAGAGATATATTTTAGCCACATGGGACACCAAACAGGCTGAAGACTGTCATTCCTACTTCCCCTCGCTGTTCATAGTCTCGGCTCAGGATGCCTGTGTCTCCGTGTAATTGTCTTCACAATATCAGAAGGCACAGTGCAAATAAAATATGTATCTGTGCATACTTTCCGGAGCGGTATGTAAAACTTAAATCTGGTTTCAAGAAACTTTTGGTAAATAGTTAGTTGCTAAAGATGATTTTTGAGATGACCTCAACGACTTAAGTAACAATCTCTGTTTGGTTATTTGTTGTTTTTTCTTACAGTTTGATTTCTTTGAAACAAGCTAGACATTGTATGTTGAAGACTTTTTAAATTCACTGGTTGAAGTGTTACCTTTTCACGCTTCATTTTTTCCCTTGGATTACAAGATTAGGATTCGTTTGGGAAGAAAATAGGACATTTTTATGCTAGACTTGATGAAATCATTGTCTGCAACTGTCAGGACAAAACTGACTTGAAGACAGATCATCTTGTTATAGGAGGCTTGCTTCAGCAGTCCGGAACTTACAACCAATTTAGTTATGCCAAGGCATTAAACCGCCTTTTCAGTCAAGACAAGGTGTGAAGTAGTAAATTAAATATGTTTTATCCAATTTTAATGATGTCTATTTTTTAATTAGTTGCAGAAAGAAGAAGTAAAGAAATGATGTTAAACATCGTAGTTGAGGAGTTGAGAGATTCAAATATTCACTTCATGACTAATGGAAGTGCTAAGTGAACCTGTCCCTCATCTCATTATTTTTCAAGGGAATTACTGATGCTGATGTCATTTTGGTGTCACCAAAAGCTGTGCTCCAGGAGCACACCTGGTGGGTTCTGGCTGCTCATGGGCTTGTGGGTCCTGGCGCTGCAGCAGCCCAGAGCAACCCCCTGACAGACGTAAGGTGAGGGCAGGGGCTCCTGAGCACCCTCTCAACAGCCCTGGGGCTGTGCTCTGCTGCTTGCTGGTGCAGACGGAGCAGAGCTCCTGCCGCATGAGCTTGGCGGTCTGACTCGCTGCTCTGTGTGTCATCCAAACAAAGGGGTGGATGGCTGAGGTTTTACCTGCCTGTGGTGTATGCTGTGTTGGTGGCATTTGCTTAGGTCTCTTTGGAGTACTCGTGAATGAAAACAGAAGGGAAGGGGCACAGAATAAATTTGCCTGTCATATATGAAACTCAAGAACTCCAGAATACAGATCTGATGATTGAAAAATACGCAGATTAGTTAACCTCCTATTTGGGTTATAGTAGAAAAACTAGCAAAAGTCTAAGGAAAGGTTTTTTTTTTTGACTTCAGAAAAAACCAATCTCTGAATACCTGTTTAGACAAAGACTTCTAGAAACTGTGAAAATATGAGACAGCATTAAATTGCATTTTAACAGGGTGTAGAATACAATTCCTTCCTTGCTTATGTTGTGTGAGTAAAACCCCATCTCTGTTACATCCAGCTGACACAGGAAACAAGCCCACTCTTTGATTAGTACAGGAAAAAGTGTATGAATAATGCCTGTATGAATAATGGAAATGGTGCCTGAGTGCTTATCTAGACTTGTCAGTCATTAAATTGTTTTATCTTGCCATGTGAACTTATCTAGGAGAATTTCACTCAAAGCAACATAGGCAGAGGTTACAATCTCTGGAAAGTGCCAGACTGTCCCTTCTAGCACCTTCCACACCCCTCACCCCACGTTTCTAATCACACTAATGGTATCATGACCATTCCAGCCCTTATGGATCTCGTAACTGGAAGGCTGTACAGAGACAAATTCATACATTCAGGCATGGCCAATGCTACTTCTGTTCTGGTTCCATTGGAAGGGGCTCAAAATGAATTATTCTTGTCCTCTTCCATTAAACATTCCTCTGCTTAGTAGCATAAATGTAATTAAGATTGTGGGCCTCATGACTCTTTTTAATGGAATTAGATCTCATGACTCACTTGGGCATTATCTGAATAAAGTCCCCCTATACAAAATGACTCAATCATGAAGATTGCTATCTGGCAGCATGCCAAGATATTAGGACCCAAAGAGTTAGCACTTAATCTGATTCAGAGACATCTTTAATATCTTCTGAACTTACACACAAGCCTATTCCAAACCTCTTTCCCTCCAAAAAAAGAAGTTATGAATTTATTTTAGGCATACTGCACTCTGAGATATCTTACAACATTATTGATCCTTTTAAAGTAATTGCATTTAATTCTGAAACATTTTGCAAAATTTCAGATGAAAAACGGTGCACACAAATTAGGACAAAGTTCAGGGCAGTGAGAAGGTCACTGGGCATTGGAGACTGAGACTACCGGCAGTTTCATTGGTTTAGCCAATTTTCCTTTTTTCCTCTCTCAGTCTCAAGATAGAGTAAAAGAATTGGGTGAGACTAAATATCTGTTGTTCAATCTCCACCATCATACTCAGTCACTAATGCTTAGGAAAATGTGATGGGAAACAGCAAGCTTTCTTGTAGTATGCTCTTCCAGATTCTGAACATAGGTGGTAGTGGGACTTCTTCGCCTGAGGCTTGTTTATATTTAAAATCTCCCAGTGGATTAGTCTTCCCTGAATCAAATCAGCCATTTTTGATCCCACTTTAAGCTTCTATGGCATTGAAAATACACTTATATGCTGTGCCAAAAGGTAACCTATCTCTTGGTTTGACACTCCTGTCTGAACATTTAATGAGTACTTCATAGTTCTTTTGTTGCAAGCAATAGGGAAAAACTGTTTGATATTCATTTTTCCGTGCTTTTCATGACTTTTTGGCCCATCTGATGCCCGCCTTCCAGAGATCCGTGTTCCAGTCCGAAGAATGGTAGCGTATCTAGCCCATCTCCCAAGGGTGAACAACCAACATGCCATCCAAGACTCTGAAGATCTGAACCCTATGGCTGCAGAAACCTTGGGATTGTCCAGACACGAGCTTGTTTTCCAGTGAGAGGAGAAGAAAAACCTGATAATGCTTGCTGTGACTGTATTCCTAACATCAGTCATTTAGATCTGTCCGGAGATGATGCTTGCACACAGAAGGCCCAATTTTCAAGTAAGCTGATTTGTTACCAAAAGCCAAAAGAGTAAAGAGGAAGTGCAGGTTCTTCTTGTACCTCTGCAGAGGTGTCTGATAGGACTTTGTCCAGTTGGACATAGCTGGGCTTAGAAATGCTGGCCAAGATTTTATCTGTGTTTTTCTGTTAGAATTCTTGCCACAATTTATTATTTCTCTGCTGATTGCCAGAAAGCTGATATTTCCTCCTTGTAACAGGAAGAGGGCATAATTAATAATTAAATTAGCACAATGAATCATTATCAAAATTGTTTCTATCAAGTATAAAATTTCTTATGGCAATAAATGCTGAGAGATGACATTCTTTATGTTTGTTCTAGCCTGACAGAGGCAAACTCATCTTCATTTACAACAAGTCACTAAACGCCATACATGGTTAAAATCAGAATGGTGAAATTTCTTTTGTCTAAAACGAAGTTGTGTAACATGACACAGAACTTTATGGAACCTCAGTGGATATAAAAGAATACAATAATACCTATTCAGTGATTATGCAAGATCCTTTTAATTGCTGAAGAAGTTTTGCTGTGCACTAGTGCTGAAACAACATTGTAGCCTAGAAAGATACTAAATATTTGGCAAAACTTTCTAGAAAAGCTGGTTTTTTAGAGTTTAAAATAAGAGACAACTGAATGCGTGCAACTTTAATATCTTGGTTCAAGAAAACACTGGCTGCTGGCCATTACAGCTACTCTGGATATTTGAGTGATGAATACGCTGCACCAACAGACACTCACCTACAGCTTGTGAAAAGACCCACCTGAAATTGCAGACTCTGCCAACGAGCATAGATGTTAGGCCTGTGCTTATCCACTGCTGAAATAGGACAAACAGGACAAGTGGTTTTGTGCATGGAGTAGATATGAAGAAAGTTTAAAATAGTAATAATTATTAAATTCTGTCTTAGTAATAGGGCCTGGTCCATGGTTCAAGTCGAGTGAAAAATCTGCCCTTTCTGAAATAAACGGGCACTTTGGCACTGACTTCAGTGGGGCTAGGACAGAATGCATGGCCTGTAGAATTATTAAAAATGTTTCAGAAAAGTTGTGGCATTATTGTTTCTGATTTATGAAGAAGAAAACTGGAGGCACCAAGGTAAAAGACCAATAATTCCCAGGATCTGACCCATGAACTCTCCTGGCTCCCTGAGTGGAGAAGCACAGGTGTGGCTTTTAAGAAGAGTGTGTAAAGCAAAATGCAGGTATAAAATACGTGGAAACTTCACCACCTGGCACCGAAAATACAAGAACTCAGTTGTCTAACACAGTGCCACTTGTTTTTCTCCTTCATCAATCTACAAAATGCTTTAGATAGCTGTGGATAAGCAGCCTAATCAGTCAGGACTTTTGATTGCTTTAAATGCACCAGTCATCTGAGCACGCTGAAAAGATTGTGCTGAGTGGTTTAAATGATTACTGATGCATTTATGATACCTTTGCCCACAAGCTGTGGTTAGTTTTGTTTCCAACCCTTGTTTTGACTTAAATGTTTTCTTTGCAAGGCCCATAATAACTGTGTTAATATGAACATTTTTTAGAGTAAGTGTTTAGTTCTCTGAACCAATGGGGTTAACATAATGAAACCAGAACCTTAATTAACCAGGAAGCAGCTGTGCATGTGAGTAGGCATCTTCTATAGGTGTTAGACAAAATTTTATGCATTGTACCTTACCAAAAGGGTGGAACGTGGGAAAGGTCAAAAGCCTACTATTGAAATGCTGGACCTCCAAGGTCTGACTGTACTTGGGCCAGTTTTGGTGTAGCAAATCTTCCCATGAACTACGCTGAGTGCTAATGCAGCTGCTCCATCTGTACTCCTTCTGCTCTGATGCCAGTAAAGCAATACAAAGAAAATATTCTGTGCTTTCAGAGAAGTGGAAGAGATAGATCAAAAAAAAAAAAAAAGAGGAAAAAAGAGAAAAAGGAAATATATCTTTCAATTAGCAGGAGTTATTCCTTTTTAAAGAAATGGACTATAAAATAAACTTCCCTCACAGTAACCCCCTCTCGCATCTCTTCTCTAATTTTGACTTCCTGAAACATTTATGAATTTTACTTTCCTTTTTTTTTATGTGTAACGTGGTCTTTGCTGGAGAAATTAGTCTGGTGCCTCTTCAAAAGCTGAACTTTCCTTATCTGAACAATGTACATTCAATCCGACAGATACACTGCTTTATTAAATTACTTAAAGACACTGACAAAGTCCATAACTATGAATCTTAATCTTAAGGGGCTTAGTTCTAATTTGTGCAATGGCTTCCACTAGATTAGCACAGACAAAAGATAAAATGAAAAGCTGCCTCTGTGTGCAAGCTAGCCAATGCAGAGCAAAGCCCGAAATCAATAAAAGCATCCAAAAGTCTGCTGCTCTCCTTTAGGCATGTACTCATGGAGCAATGGCATTTTTATCATCAGGTTAACTGGATTCCAGAGCAGGCTTTATTTTTTACAGGATTTTCCCTTTCAAGGAAGAGCAATTTCACTGTGGAAGCAATAGATTTCTTCTTCCACTTTGCAGAAAAAAGACATAACATGTTTATAAGAATAATAATAATAAATTGTGACTTATTTTGTATCATTTGTAAGAGCGATTCTACTGACAGAGAAAGGGAATGCATGATTTTCAGCCATTGGCCAGTCAGAAAACACCTCTACCTGTGTGTGAATTTCCAGACCAATTCATCATCAGGGCATCCAGACATTGTATTCTGAGGAGATCAAAAGCTAGAAATGTCGTTATAGTTAGTTGGGGTCTCATATAAATTTTTTGAAATGTGATATGGGGGGTGTGACTGTAGAGTCATAGAGCCATTCTGATTGGAGGAGACCTCAGGAAGTCTCCAACCTCCTGCTCAAAACAGGATCCACACTAAAGCCAGATATGGTTGCTCAGAACTTTGCTAAGGTTGGATCTCAGCAGCCACCAAAGCTGGAAACTCCATGGTCTTGCTGGATGTCCTGTCCCAATGCTAGTTTTCTTTGTAATGAAATATTTCTTTTCCTTATATCCAGTTGGATCCTCTCCTGTTTCTATTTGTGACTACTGTCTGATGTTCTCCTACCATGCACCTCATTAAAGACCCTGGCTCTGTCTTCTCAGTTATCTTCTCTTAGCTATTGGAAGGTTGCTTCCCCCAAGACTTCTCCAGACAAGAAAGTCACAGGGGTAAAACGTGTTTGCATTTGAGACATAATACACATTAGTGACTCAAGTCCAACACCGAATTGTTTGTTGTTTTGTTTCATTGCCAGCTTTGCAAACAGACGTCAGTGAAAATGAAGTGTCATTTTGCTGGAATCAAGTGCCAACATGGAAAGTCAAAGCAGCATTACTGAAAAAAATCCCATTTCTTTACATAAACAAATTCTGGGGAACAACTTGGTAACCACTGCTAAGCTGAGGCATAAACACACAGATACCTAGTCTCTAGTAAAAATGATGGGTTTTTAAGTAACAGTAACCTTATTCTTTTCATATCTGGATGTGGAACTGCTACCTAAAACTGGAGTCAAACATGACTAAATTCATATTCACTTGAAGAGGGAATTTGTCTTTTTTGTAATAGCCTGCACAGTGAAGGCACTTTTATAGTTATTGCATCTGCTAGGTTGCTGAAGATGACTCACTTAGACTTACGTGGGTAAGGTTTGGGTGAGATAAATCATGTCTCTTAGATCTCAGAAGATTAAATCAGGCAGATGTTTACCTTATGCAGTTGTAGTCCTAATCTACAGGCTTGATTATTACAGCTCCTATGCAGGAAAAAAGATCAGTCACTTCTGAAGAAAGTCCCATATGGGATGCTTAGCAAAATAACCAGCCAGTGCATGTAACTTCAGTGTTCAACTCTTTCTCCTGGCTCCCTATTAAATGTCCAGTCTAGAAGAGTGTTGCCTCTGCAGAACTAGGTGTTTTTGTGTGTGAAGTCCCAAATAGATGGAGCAATTCAGCTCTTGACTACTGTGAGAGACTTAATGCCTTCTGATGTATTCTCTCCTACTAGCAGGAAAAAAAAGGTTTTTATCTCATTTTCTTATCAGGACATCACATCTTTCATTAGTGCTTGCTGTGGAGCCGCAGTAGTTCACTATGGATTTCTGGTGAGAAATAGGCCCTTGGTTTTTAGATGGAATCATAGAAAGATTTGGGTTGGAAGGGACTTCTGGAAGTCAGATAATCCAGCCTCTTGGTGGGCACTGCTCACCTCTGAGAAAAGCCCAAGGAGATGTCTCTAAGATGAGAGGAGTCCTGAGCTTCTGTTTCTTTCCACTGACTGTGGAAGGAGAGGAGGCTAGATGTAGATATTGATGATCGATACATATATTTGTGGTACTGAGGAGCAGGTTAGAAAGCCAAAGCAGTTTCTTAGTCCCCTGCTGTAGAAAGTATTTCATTTTTTTCATGTCAGGGTCTTGTGCAAGTGAATCACACTGTCCATAACACTGTCTTCAGATAACTTGAAAACTCACAGTGGCTGGTTTAGGCTGGATGTGAAGCATAAGCAATGTGTTCAACTGCTGTAAGTGTAGTCTTCTGCTGTGGACAGTGCCTTGAATAGCATACGGCATATCAGCAGGTGGTAGGAAAGTACATCTAAACAGCACAGCCTGAATCTAAAAGCTGTGTGCTAAATGGGCAAATAGTTATCTGTGGTATGGCAATTCCTATGTTTGCACCATGAGAAATAAGGAATTTTAGGAGGTTGAATTTACTTAGTACTGAATTACCTCTTTGTAAAAAAATTGCCAGCCACCTCTGTATTTTTGGCCTCTATACACCTACATGTGTATTAATGTTGTCTAGTGAAAGGCTTCCATAACCAGGCAGGCATTAGGCATTTTGTGCCATTTTTTATTTAATTTATGAGTCAGTATGAGTTTCCTTTTTCCCTTTTTAACATCAAGACAGTAGCTCAAAGTCACATGCAGGTTCAGAAGATATTCTGTGTGCTTGGATACTCATGGAGCACAGAAGCTGTTATGGAACTTGGCTTCTGGCAAATTACATTAGAGAATAAGCCTAATTGATTACGTTTGTCATTGTGGGGCAAGCATGAGCAATTTAGAGGATTAAACTGGACCTGCACAGAAATGTGAGAAGTCCATTTAGGGCTCTCAGAGTTTGATTCTTTTGATAAAAGAATGTGTTGTGCCAAATGAACATTGGAGTGATCTTCTGATTACTTTTCAACTGTACACTGTAATTTCATTATGGTGACCTTGAATGAGAAATTGTATCTGTTCCTTACAGGCTGACTCATCTCCGCTACTCTCCATTACTCCATAAAGGGTCAAATCGTGCATTTCTTACTTATTCCTCCCCTACACAAAATTCCCGTGGACTTCTAAACCAAATATGGTTTTGATTCACAACAGATTTGGGGCAGTATGTCCATGGAGTATTCAAGTGAGTGACCGACATGGCTGAATTAAAGGGTGCAGTGGCCTTAAGTTTGTGTGTTTTGGATTGACCTCTGCATACAACAGCCTGGAGGGCAATGCTGTTTTGGAAGACTGCCCTTACACTTCCCAGAGTGAGAAAAGAGTGCAGCTGCTGTTTCAGGCACTCTAGAGCGCTCCTGTTTGTCTGCAAACTATGTGAGATTGCTGGTGCACTGCATACCACGAGTGTAGCAGGTTTCTGAGCACAAGAGAAGGCATTTAAGCATTTCTCTTATGTCTACAAGCCATGACTCTATTGTGAGTCATATCTTGAAGTTTTATATTATTAGAAAGATGCCATTGTGCATGCCATTTATAAATGACTCTGCAGTTTGCTGTGAGCACATAAATTATGCAGCAATATGCTACAGAGTTTAAACAACAGTAACTTTTTTCCTTCTCTTTTTTTTTTACATTAAATTGGAAAAGTACTGTATTAAGGGCTTAATGATTAAATAGAAATAGAAGGGGGAGAGTGGCTACAGAGTTTTAACCCATCACCTGTATATAAGTCAATCTAAAGCAATTATATAGAACATCTCAGACAATGAGGATGCAACAGGCAGAGGACCACCTGTCATCTATATACTATAAAGGAAGGATCATAGTTTAAAAAGCACTTCTCTCTGGGAAGGTTTGTTACGTCAGTCACAGCAGTGACCACATTTTTATCCGCTTACCTAAGGCAAGAGCTGGGGTCACCATCCTCTTTTCCCCCTAAATGTGAGTTTGACTGAGGCTGAACATTTCCTGCACCTTGTTATTAGTAGAATGAAATTTACCAAATCAGAGGATGTCGCACAGGGAACTTGTGAGACAATGAGATGTCCAGAGCTCTCACAGTCCCCCTAGAGCAATCAGTGACTTCAGGGGTTTCCACTTTCAGTAAGAGGGGAACAATAGTCTGTGCTTGAACACTCAAATCGGTGCCATCACCTCTCTTTCCTACCCTGCACTTTATACCTGCGCATATGATGATCTACCTCAGTTCCTTAGGAAGAGTCACTGTTACCTCCCCTGGCATGGAAGCCAGAGGGTTTGCAATAGCTAGCAAATTGTTGCCTTAGTGGTGTGTTATTATGAGGCAGCACATCTGTGCTGTGGAGGTTTTGTTCCTCACAGTTGCTGCTTTACTTAATGATTCTTTTGGCTTGGATGATAAAAATTACACCAAGGAGTGGCTATCAGTTTGCACTAGGGAAAAGTAAACAATTTACTTGACTTTTCTAATCATGCTGGAGAATTACTATTTTTTTTTAAGACTGTGCTCATTTTAGTATGACACTCTCAAGCTGTTTTTCTACTTTCAGAGAGCAAATTTCAAGGAGAGACTCTCATCCATCTTGTCCTGAATCTGCCAGAATTCTGTAGATGTCTGTGCTACTTGATGTTTACAGGGCCAGATCGAACGATTGATTTTTTACATGGAACTCCCCATTGCCCTGAACAAATTGTGCTGAGGACAAGCTAGTGGCATAACTACGGCCCTTACAGATCAACAAGACCTGGTTTATCTGGCATTTTGTTTGGGTTTGCAATCTCTGATTAAAACAATTCCCCGTTAGTATGCATTTCTTTCTTTTCCTTCCTTTCAACCTTTTTGTAGTGAAGTAGTTAAGAGGAGAATGTCACAGCATTATAGTATGCAGAGAATGGGTTACTGCTGTTCTTGTCTATGACAGAGTAATAAATAGAAAAAGTTACTTAATGAATTTTTTTTCTGTGTCAGCTCAAACCTTTGACACTTGCAATTACCACAGCACGTTTGAGAAAGAAACTTGTGCTGGAACCTGAGTTGTTTCAGAGAGGGATTGTAAACAGCTACTCCCATATCTCTGAAAAAATGAGGCAGTGATGATGATTTCTTAACCACTGATGATTTCTCAAAGTTAAGCAAGGAAGGTGAGGTTGCTGGCTGAATCCTATGCTTGATGTACAAATGGAGTTCCTGCAGTTCACACTCTGATACGTAAAAAAAATGACCTGTAGAAGAAATGGAGGGATGTGTGCCAAGGGTAAAGCTATGGGCTTTACGTTTCGAACAGCTAGCGGTCCTAGCAACTGGACTGTACCCCAGATGATAAATTTTATATCCTGCTCTGTAGAATGGTGGGTAGATTTAACCCTTTTTCTCACCATGACAATTTTCTAGTGCTGTCTGGATGGAGGCATGATTGCAACATAAGACTACTGAAGACCAGAACTGTCATGTATCAGAAAGACAAGACTGTGTAAAATGACAAAATAATCATAAAAATATGCAAACCTCCTTTACACTCCAAATACAAATCTATTCCCCCAGGAAGGTGGAAATACAAGACAAAGAAAATGTATATTAATGATTTACTTTCAATACAGGGTTTCAAAATAGCGAGATACCAACCATGAATGAGCCATTGTTTCAGGGGAAAAGAGAAAGCTTGCGATGTGTTTTCTGCTTTCCCAGCAGCTTGCTGCAAGAGCATGTGGTAGTTTGAAACCTCATTCAACCAGAAACAGATTGAACTCTGCCCCCTTAAGGTTTTGCGACAGAGATTTCAAATTTTGCACCCACAAAATGATAGATACCTAAAATTAAGGTTAAGAAATGTTTTCTTAGCAATCCATAAATGGGTTTATTACTATGTGTGCTACTAGGAGTTCTTTTCACTGTTTAATCACAATTATTCCCTTCTATTTGCCAGTATTCTAATAGTTTCTGCATTCCACCTTCATTCTAACCTCCCTGCCACTCACTACAGGGATTAATTTCACTATGTTATTTACTTAAAACATTTTTATAATTTTTCATTTTTTTCCTCAGGCCATTTGTGAATATGTGTGCAAAACTTGGGCAAGGGGAAAGAAAACGTTTTTAATACTTTCAGCTCAGGGAAGGGGAATAAAATGCGGATCTGTGCTGGTTTTTGATGGATTGGCTGATTTCATTCCTTGGTTAATAGTAGTACACTGTGATTCTGCTGTACGGTAGAGAGTGTACTCTTTTAGCAGGAAAAAGAAAAGGGTCTCATAATTTATCCCTTAGTGGCACTGAACATCTGCTGAGCTTTCTTTTGGTCCCCCTGTTTCTCTTTTTGCAAGCCCATGAGAGGAGCAGCTTGCTTGCTTTACAAGTTTGGAGTCTGTTTTGCCCCTTCAGAAAAGCACCGTGTGTTTCTGCATCAGCATGTCAGAATCATTGCTATGTTTGTTGTAGATGCTCTTGTTTTACTTCCAGGATAAGCCTACAGAGGCTGGCTTGCCCCATGGACAAATGTGCACGGTGGTAGACTGAAAGAGCGGTTTTTCAAGGGCTGATCACGTTTGGGCTGCCCTTCAACGGGCAGCACGGTTAGCTGTGTGAGTTTGGGAGTGAAAGGTGGCAATCACTAGTTGCTTCTAGAGCTGAACTATTTGATGTACTCAACTGGTTGTCAGGCACACTGTGTACTACTGAAATACAACAGTAAAAATGACAAATACAGATTCACTAACTTTGAATTTGCCTGTATACATTTCCTGCATTAGACTTGTGAAGGTCTCATCAGAACCTCTGCCTGGGACCAGAGACATTAAAATTGTCCTACTTGAACAATCAACTTTGAAATTAATACACACTTTATAAGCAGATGCTAGGAAAAATACAATAAATCAGAGAATCATAGAATCATAGGGTGGAAAAGACCTCTAAGATCATCAAGTCCAACCATCAACCCAACACCACCATGCCTACTAAACCATATCCCCAAGTGCCACATCTACAAGTTTTTTGAACACCTCCATGGATGGTGACTCCACCACCTCCCTAGACAGCCTATTCCAACATCTGATCACTCTTTCAGCAGTGAAATTTTTCCTAATATCTAATCTAAATCTCCCCTGACGCAGTTTGAGGCCATTGTCTCTCATCCTGTCGCTAGTGAGTTGGGAGAAGAGACCAGCCCCTGCCTCACTACAACCTCCTTTCAGGTAGTTGTAGAGAGCAATAAGGTCTCCCCTCAGCCTCCTCTTCTCCAAGACTAAACAGCCACGGTTCCCTCAGCTGCTCCGCATGAGACTTGCTCTCTAGACCCCTCACAAGCTTAGTTGCCCTTCTCTGGACACGCTCCAGCAACTCGATGTCCTTGTAGTGAATAAAGAATAAGTGATCTCCAGAATCTCATCCTGTATCCATTGCACTATCTAGGTTTTTACTGTTTTTAAAGAAGATTGTACTGAGCCATTTCTTTGAAACTGCCATTTTCTCCTTTAAACAAACAGGAAAAAGATCACAGGTTGTGAAGTGAAAATCTGTTTCTGAATGAGGGACTGCTGTAGAGTGGTTGTGCATAGAGGGTGGAGAGACTGGGAATTCAAGGGTTCTGTTGTCAGTAGTGTCTGAATGGGATGGGCTGTGCAGAGTAAAAGCAAAATGATGCATTCCTTCCTATTTGGTCCTCTCTCTTGCACACTGAACATCATACCCCTGGTTTGGACTGTAGGTAGATTTCAGTCTCTCTTCCTGCAAATCATGCTTATAAATGTACTCTGTCTTATCATATGAAAACTCAGCAGTGATAGAAAAATGCCCTGACTAGCCTGGAAGGTGAACAACATTGTTAATCCATCTAATTTCAGAGACTGTCCCCAAACTACCACATTTTGCAGAAGAGTTCTATTGCAATTTGGGCTCAAGATAAGATGTCTGGCAAGAATAACAGGAAAGACATTCTTAATGAGGAAAAGGAAAACAGCAGTACAGTTATTTCTATGTTTCTCCTTTGACTAAGATCCAGCACCTTTATCTCACAGGAGACTATGTATGCATTGTGAGCAAATTAAAGCCATTCCTACTGAACAACTATATCAATCAGCTGAGAGAAAGTAGAAAATCATTGCCTGCAAAATTTGCAGGTGACCTCAAGCTACTGGATAAGTAAATAAGGGCAGGGACAGGTTAGTCATACAGAGTAAACTGGATTATTTCATAAAGTGGGTTGATCTGAGATGTGGGCTTTTGAAGACAACTGAATTCAAGACTGTGGATTTTGAAGCAAAGAACGTGGGTTCCATTTATGAGATAGGACAATGTAATGCTGTAACATCAAAAAGATCTTAGGAGAAAGGTACACGACTAGCAGGATAGGCATTTCCATTGAGGTAGTTAGCTGAAGAGCTAATGTGACCTGTGGAGGTACAGGCAAATGCACAGGCAGGAGGAGAGGCAGTGTTGTCTGTGTAACACCTATGAAGGCCATCACTGGAACACTTCAGCTCTTGGGTCTCCACTTTGAGAATTCTGCTGAAAAATTGAAAAGGTTTGAAAAGAGTCTAAGCTGTAGTCTGGAAAACAGGTAGAAACTTGAACACAATTATCTTAAATTATTCCAGTTGCAGATGTGATTTCCTCATTGCCTACAGAAACCTATGTGTAGGAAGAGCTTCAGAAAACCAACAGCTCTTTAATGCAACAACAGAAAATATAACAAGAACTTAAGACTGGAATCTTTGCTAGGCAAATTCAGGTTTTAAACAAGGTACAGATATTTTAAATGGTGAATATGGCCTATCTCCTGGAGCAATTCAGAGTAGTTGTGGTGTATTCCCATTGCTAGAAGTTTAAGAAGCCTGAGTGGGTGTATTTCTGAAATACTTAATTCAGATTCACCCAAAATTCAGAGCTAATACGGAAAACATCAGGTGAAGTTCTAGTTCCAGGAGTTAGACTAAAAGATTAATAGTTCCTTCTAGCTCAAAGATTGATGAGCCTTGAAGACAGTCCTGTATTAGTGAAGAGGGGTACTGTCAGCATCATTGACTGTGCCGAAAGTGATTCTGGTTAGTATTTCAGTGTTATTAGACCTTTTAGCCAAGGAATCTGTACAGTTTCAGATGCAGGACTGGAGACAGGAACATCTCCTCGTTTTCAGTCCCAGCCACTCGGCTATCTGATTTAGATGGAAAGAGAGGCCATAGTAACTGCTTGACAGGAGCTTTACCCCATAGTGGAGCAGGATGACAGTCGGACTCAGTCCATCTCCGTCAGTGGCCTGAAGCATGGGACCTGCTGCATCAGTGTAGCTGTCCCCCTCACTCACCCATACGTTCCCTATATGACCCTACTTGCTCACCAGCTCTGCTCTTATGGCTTGCTGTGGAGAAGGAAGGTTGCAGCCATGTGAGGCCGGGAAGGGCTAAAGGAGCAAACTGTATTGAAAAGACTGTGCAGAGAGCTTAGCCCAGCTCGGGTGTGAGGGAATAAGGAGGAGGTACAGGTGGAGGCACAGGGGGACCAAGCAGCCAAGGACTGAGCTAGTCTATACAGGACTCCTGAAGCTAGTATGTAAACCAGCTTGTTCAGCACCTCGTAACTCTGTTATTATTTGTTAATTGTGATGCTGTGACAAGATCCAACAAAAGGAGTTGGAACATTCCTAAAACCTAACAATACGTGGAGGTAGGTGCATGCATACAAAACAGTCTTCCTGGAAGGAGGAAGACCTTTAATTCAGGTCTGAATGAGTTATGGTGCTTTCAGGAAGAGCCTTCTTGGATGCAGCGCTCAAAGCTTTTCTGCTGGGTTAGCATGCAGCCTGCTAACATGAATAAAGGTCTTAACTCTGAGCTCGGCCAAGCTGAGAAGATCTGAACTAAGCCAGGGACCTAGGATCACAGCTACGGGAATAGCTTTACCAGAACTGATGTGGAAGGATTTTAAGGAGACTGACAGTAATCCCAAATTCATTTGTACTCAGAAAATAATCTCCTGTTCTAATTGCACCTACTAGCAGAGTTACAGGATCTTCTTGCTCCTGCCTGGCATTGGATTTCATCTCAGAGTGAAAGCCTGTGTCCATTGCCTGTGAATGGGGAGGGTTGCCTCCATACTATATAGTTGCACTGTAAGGGCTCTTTCCTAATTTTTAGAGAGTCCAGTAAAGACATGGAGGAGCTTTTCTGAACTTAGTCAAAGATCTGTGAACATCAAAACTGACTTAAGGATGTAAATACATGACAATATAGAGTCTGGATGCCTTGGTTCAAAGAGCTTCCCAGCAAAGCAGAACATAGCAATTACATCCATATCCAGAAACAAATTATGTTCACCTTGTAATTTGATTTTGGTGGTGTGTTTTGCAGTTATCTGCTTTGGCTCTGAGTTATTATTTGTGGTGGAAATACTGAGACGTGTAATGGCTCATAACAGTATATAGAAAGCAGTACAAAACTTCCCACTCTTCCCTCTGCCTCTGGTCACCAGGACTCATTTACTCCTTGTCTTTTAGCAGCAGAAAAAGATTAGACTGCATATATCCATAGCATATTTGTGTGCACCCGGGAAATGTTGAAAAAGCTTCTCGTGTAAGTGATGGTGATTTTTAGCCAGGCTGAACCTCAGGCATGTGGAGCATCTGACAGGATGAAAGACTTCTGAACACTAAGGCTTACCAGGGGTGTTTTTCTGATGTTCTTAGGGGTTTTGTGTAACTTATTCCACCCTGTCTGTGAATTCCCTCTCTGACTTCTACACAGTTAGTGCAGACTGGTTCTGCAGATGACTCTAGGGCTCTCATTGGAGCTGTATATATACTTTTTCTCTGCAATCTGAAAACCTTGAAGAATGGGTAAATCCTCGTAGTAATTTCTTGCAAAGCAGGTAAGGGGAAAAGAAATGGAGTCCACTGAAAAGCCCAAGAACTGCCTTTAGAAAAGATCCTGTTACAAATTAAGCCAAAGACATTCTGCTGCCTCTGTAGGCAGCACTTACAAATGGATGAAACTGCAACAAATGGCAACTAAGCACTCCTTTGTTCCAAATTTAGAGAAGCTGCCTTCCTTTACTTCCAAGCTGGCAGACACACAGTTAAAATGATGACTTCTGTGATTTTTTATTGCTGGATTTCGAGGTAGAATTGAGCCCAGTTATCTGTGTTAAAAATATAAATCCATATATTGTCAATGATATAATAAATTCCCCTTATTGAATTATAGTAATCTATACTAATTTTGTATTTCACTGTTCTCACTTTCTCAAATCACAAGATGCTCACTTTCAGTCAGCTGATTTTAATCTGTATGTTGCTCTTCAGCATCAAAAGTAATTAGACTACAGTAAAGGCTGATGCTGTTTATCAGCAACATGCTAAGAAACAGAAAATAAAGCCCCTCTCTAAACTTTCGTAATCTCCCAAAAGCAATGGTGTTTTCCAAGATTTTGTTGCTGGAATGTAATCCTCTGTGTTGAGATTTATGTCGGTAGAGTTCTGTAAAAACAAGAAAAATAGTGACTCCTGAAAACATTTTAATTATATGTACTGACATTCAAAATTCTATTTATGTCCCCAACAGCTAGGAGCACCACTTGAAGTTATATCCATAAATGTACTCCTGACTCATTGCCAAGGAAGACTATTGCAGTGCAGCATACTTCTTTGCTGAGTAGAGTGAGACTGAGAAGACATTTAGATCCTGAAAATCCTGCTGCACTATCAGCTCCAGCTTCAAGGTACTTGGCTACCTGTGTACTAATAAATGGCACATGCCTAATGCTGTTACAGAATCACAGAATCAAAGAATGGTAGGGGTTGGAAGGGACCTCTGTGGGTCATCTAGTCCAACCCTCCTGCCGAAGCAGGGTCACCTACAGCAGGCTGCACAGGAAGACGTACAGGCGGGTCTTGAATATCTCCAGAGAAGGAGAATCCACAACCTCCCTGGGCAGCCTGTTCCAGTGCTCCGTCACCCTCAGAGGGAAGAAATTCTTCCTC
>Ga0065711_1028804_pt1 | contig 39111 bp, 41 predicted proteins | sample Hoacrofraction12_FD_59098 | JGI IMG/M metagenome (GOLD analysis project Ga0065711, IMG submission 59098) | Hoatzin crop microbial communities from Cojedes, Venezuela - Epithelial fraction 12 v2 (version 2) | ecosystem: Host-associated > Birds > Digestive system > Esophagus > Crop | place...
TTTTTTTTTTTTTTTTTTTTTATCCTACGAGCAGGTCTTTGGGCTTCAATATTCACGCTCGCGTCTGGTGCTGCGGCAAAAACCTGATCGTTGCTGAGCATCGCTGGTGGCTCGCGGCAAAGGTCCCCGCGGCAGCGTCTGTCGCTTCCGAGTGTGTTGGCTTTCAGTGTCGGTGAATATGCGCTTTTCATTACGGGAGGGTGAATAAAAGGCACCACTTAACCTTGGTTTTTTGTTCTGCAATCAGTTTTCCTCCTTTCTTCTTCTCCTCCTGGACGATACACCCCCAATTTTTTCATTTGCTATGGAGGTGTGTTTACGATCAGGCGTTTCTGTCTTCCTGTCCCTTGTACATACATCTGTCTGTCCGATGCTGAAGAAGAGACTGGGAGTTGAGAATGTTGTTGTTTTCTTCTTCTGGCATCACAATATTTTCACTTATTGTTCTCTCTCTCTTTCTGACTGTGTCTTGCTTTCTTGGCCACCGTTGTCTGTTGATCGGATGTTTTTGTTAAGTTGTCCAGAGTGATGTGCAGCTTTTTTCCTCCCCTGAGTGGTTACAATTAAGTTAGAATCCATCAGTGTGTATGAGTTGTGGGAAATGTTGCTTTTGATAGGCATTACCTTGTACTTGTCTGTATTAAATTTCAGCTGTCATTGTTTTCTTAATTGCCTGTGTTAGATAATGTTGAATTTCCCACAGTCCTCTCCTCCTGACTAAAATGAATAGCATTTGTATCACAAATGCTTCAAACTTGACACCTTTTTTCCCCATGTCATTTAAAACTTCATCCCAGCGTGGCTGATTTAATCTGCTATCAACTTCTCATATCTTTTCAGTCCTTGCTTTCTTGCCTTTCCATCTCTCTGTCCATTTGCTGCTCAGCTGTCACTGCCATCTTAGGGCTGTCCGACAGCCTCGGCGGGTGCTTTCGCTGTGGTAGGATGTTATGGACACCCTGGATTTATCCGGGATGGGTAGGGAAAACTCCAGATTCCTTGAAGGTACAAGGGTGAAGATGTAACTCGGGTGGTGCAAAGCGTGCAGGAGCATGGGGCCTGGGTTTGGGTTGTGAAACCATGGTTTTCTTGGCCGTGGTGGCTTGAATCCAGCCAGCGTGCATGTCGTCTTCTCGCCGTGTGGATGTTGAGCTCGGGATCTGCCTGATGCAGGGGTGGCAGAGCCATGACTCAGGAGATCGGGCTTTGATTTGTCGCTCTCCCACGTCCCCGCGTTGTATGGCTTTTGACAAGCTGCTTCTCTTCTCCAGCTGCTGTTTGGTTCGTGTACTTTACGCTCCAGATTCCTTGTTCGAGTGACATCCCTTCACAAGGCATCTGGAGGAAGATGATTTTCATCTTCGTAGCCTGCTGCTTCTGCAGGGGTACTGGTTATTATTAAGACACTTTTGAAGGTGCAATAAATTATACTTGCTTTTCTTGAAGGTATTGTTGCCTTCCTCAAAGAACTCTAATAGATTAGAGAGGTGTGACTTTATTTTTTAAAAGCTGTGCCGTTTGCCATGTCAAGTTCATCTAGGTAGTTTATTACAACTTTCAAACCACTAATTTAACAAGTTTACTTAATGCTGAAATAAGCCTTTGAAGTCTGGAATTACCTGTTCACTACCAAAGCAGGGAGCGATCATTTCCGTGCCAGCAAAAATTACCGAGTGAAATTGTGTGGTAATTTTAGTCTTAATTTAGTTTTCAATCTACGAAAGTTTCGTGGTATTTTTAAGTGACATGAAAGGATCTGCTCTGTTCTGGATTACCCAGAATTTTCTTCCGTGGCAAATGAAGCCATTTGGTAACGTGGCATTTATGAGAAACCTGTTACAGCTTTTCTCCCTTCGAAACGCCTCTTTGAGGAGGAACTGGACGGCACGTTCGCTGGTTGGCAGACCAGACCTTCAGAAGGGGCTGGAGGACCATAAAGAGGTGGAGAGACCTCTGGCATTGCTCCCGAGGCAGGCGAAAGGTGCAGAGAGAGTTTACGGACCCATCTGCGGGAGGAAGGTGGCAAGCTTGCCGGTTCAGCGAAGCTCAGCTGAATCCTTCCTAGGCAGGGTAGATCCAAAGTTAATCGCTGGGAGGTATGTTGGTAATTTGATGACTGCATTTATATTTTATGGAACCATCTGGTCCCATTAAAGCTGTGAAAGTCAGCTTAGGTTGTATTGAGTTTCCTGGGAGCTGAGAAGAAGAGGAGCAAGAGTAGGTGAGGTGTGGGGATGAAGCATGCCTTGTTGCAAACTGAACACTGATAAACCCGACAGAGCATCAGGGCGAGAGGAACGACGGAGGTTTTTGAGTGCAGCATTTAAATCCTGAGTGGTAATGGGGCTTGGTGCTGTGTCTCCCCTGAAGGTGTCTGGTTTTCTAGCTGTAATGTGCCTGTCCAGGGAAACACCATCAGCATCCTCTCCTCTGGGGTTACTCAGAGAGAAGGAGACCTTGGTTACTCTTTGTGAAAGCACCAGTGACAACCTGAAAAATGGCTAGACCAGAAGGCGAGTGCCCTTCCCAGGCAGGCGCTGTAATGAGTTGCTCCAGGACATTAACGTCTCCAGCCGCGTCCCGTCGATGGCTCCATCCCGGTAGGATGCACGAAACGGTCCAGCTACCTCATTTCCCACCCTGTTTCCCCTCTCTCGTCAGCTTTTGCAAAGGCTTGCTGCTCGAGTCGTTGCTGTCGTGCTCCGGCGACGCTGGCGGTGCCAACCCTGACAGCAGAGCAGCTGCGGAGTTATTGAAACTTGGAGCTTTCCCCTTCTCGTTTCGGTGTTTGCTTGCTTGGGCAAGGCTCTCGGAGTCTGCCAGTCCCTTCCCCATCCTGCACGTTGCCTTTCCAGGGCTATGGCCCGGAAAACAGGAGCGGAGGGGTGTGCGTGGACTAAATTGCCTTCTGCTCGACAGTGCTGGTGGCTTTCCCGGTGCTGGCCTCGCTCATGCCGAGCTTCGGGGGGGTCCCGGTGCCGGTGTGTTTGGCTGAGACACGGTCCCGCTGTGCCGATGTGGGATGCGAGCGCTTACCCTGTGAATCCTCTGCTTTTCAGTGTGTTCCCAACATGGGTGGTGATGGGGAAGGAGCGCATGGGTGTACTGGCTTTCAGCGAGCACCTCCGGTGTCACGATAATTTGACAACAGAAACATTTTTCTTTCAGCTGCAAACAAAACTTGCTCTTCCTAGTTGGATCCGACTGTCCCCTGCGGATTTGAAATGCACAAAACAAAACTGTTATTGATTTCTTTCAGAGAATAGCTTGCATTTCCTCTGTAAACGCTCCTACAACCCCCTGTGATTTTTTCAAACACCTCTAACCTGAGTCCACCACTCGCTCCTGCATGAAGATCTGGCAGCGTGGTAACTCCTTGCTCTCCGAAGGACTGGGGACAAGTGTCTGGGAAGCGCCTTGAGATGCAGACAAAGGTGCCTGCAAGGGAACCTGTTTCTTTGCAGAGGGAGACGTTCACAAACCAAGGGCACCTCTTCTTTGCAGCAAGAGATATTTCATGGCCGATAGCTTGGCCTAGCTTATCTTGGTCGTGATTTTCCCTCTTGCCCCCGAGTACCTCGGAGCTGCTGATAACGCGGTGGCTTTGGGGCAGCTGCTCTGGAGCAGCGCTGTCCACACTAGATTTGAGCGAGTAATTCGTGTGAGCAATTTATTCATTGAATGCGCCAGTCTCAGGCTTGGGGTGTGTCTGCTGGGCGGGCTGCTGTTTCCTTCGGTTGATTAGTCGTGGAGTAATATGCTAGTAGACATTGAAACTTATTTATTCGAAAGCGTTTGTGATACAGAAAGCTGGGCTGGCTGGCAAGTTGGGGATGGCAGATGGGGGCTGGTGTCCTCCCCCCTGCTAGGGCAGGCCGGGGTGTTTGGGGGGAAGCGTCCTTCGGAGGGATGCAGGCTGGCTGTCTGCAGGCTTTATTTACCCAGGTATTTGTGGGAGGTGGGTGCTGGAGGTGATGCCGTTCACCCATCAACCCTGCCTTTGCAGCCCTGCTTTCTGTCGAGCGTGCAAGGAGGGGCTCTGGGAGAAAGAGGGGCTAAAGCTGTTTCCAGCCTTAAAACAGCGTATGCACAGGGCTTTTCATTCCCCCTCAGCTCCTCAAAGGCCGGGGGAATTGGAGCTCCTGTTATTATTTAAGTGGCTTTCCAGCTGCTCCTTCTCATCCTGTCATCTCGCTGCCCGTCTTTGATTAATGACCGGACCGTCCGTTCCAGCCCTTCCCTCTCTCCCTCGCTTAATTCCCTTATTTTTTCCCCCCCTTGCCCCTCCACTTCTATTTTGTTTTTCCTTACACAAACTGCTGATCTAAATGTTCAAAATAAATTATACTGAATAATGGATGAAGGCAGCTGCATAATTTATAGTGTCGTAGGGTGAGACGAAGCCGTGTGTGTTCTTCCTCAGCTTCGTGCCCCCTGTACCATCCCGTGCCCTTTCTCTGAGCACACCAAGGAGGTGGTGGCACCAGGTTCGCTGGTGGCCCCTCTTTAGGTCTCATATTAACTCAGAGAAGGGATTTAAAATCGCGGGAGTATGCACACGGGGGTGTTGTGACCATCAGAGATGAGAGATGCTGATGTTCAGCCCATCAGAGCTGGTCCCTGCCTGCTGGGACACAGATAATGGGGATTAATAAGCCCGCGACGTTTCCCTCCTGCCTTGCTGGAGCAGGGTTGTGCTGCTGGGAGAAGTTTTAAAATCAAGTGGCGAGGGTTGGCTTCTAAGTTCGGGGGTCTTGCTTTGCCCTGAGTGTCAGCATGAGAAAGTGTCTGAAGTCCTGATGTTAGTTAGCAGGGTTCCTTTTGGCAAGTTGAGACCATTTCTTCTGACTTTTGTGTTATATTCAGAATTTCTCTCCGTAAGGATATCAGATATAATTATAATATGTTGAAATGAAGTACTTCAACCTTATCAAAAATAACATTTTGATAATTTTTTGCTGAAAATGTCAACACAATCAATAGGTTCTTGCAAATGTTTTGATTTCATTAAATTCAGCAGATTGTTCTGCTGGCATGTTTTAACCCACACTGAATATCCTTTTTTCCATATTGGGATGAACTTAGATAATAAGGTTACCTTTTACAAAGCCACATGGTGATGAAGTAGAGCTTTTTAGCAACAGCTCTCCACGTTCCTTAATAAAAGGATGAAAGAGTGGTGGAGATGACTGAGACAGTGAGGGAAAGGAGAAAGGATAGACAGAGAGACATCATTTTTCTCTATGCAAGTTTATTATCCCATCCATTTGCCTCCGTCTTTTTCTGGTGTCTTGTCCGTCAGCTGCTAAAACCTAATTCTGTAAGAAATAAATACAACTTGAGTAAATTAAGTGAAAAGGCTGCACAGAACCCAATTACTCTCTGTCCCCCGGACGCTTGGGAGCGGAGTTCATTTCCCTGTAATGAACAACGCGGTGAGTGACAGCCGGGCGATAGGAGCCGTGGCTCAGAGCTGGCTTTCGTGCAGGGGCAGACATGGGGGTGCGGAGTAGGTGGGAAGGGTTGTCTCCACGTAGGTGGAGATGTGGGGATGCAGGACCTTCCCATGGGATGCTCGAGCTCATGGCAGCACGCGCTGCCTCCATGGCCAGCCCTGGCTGGCTTCCTGAGAGAGATCAGATTTATTATGGAGCAGCGGAGATGGTTAAAGGTGCCCAAGCGTTTCCCTTCAGCCGCTCCTGGTTTCGTTTGCTCGAAGGTCTCCGCTCCCAGGCTGGTGTGGGCAGAGCCATCCCCTGCGAGGAGGGAGGTTTGAGGGGACCGCTCTGGGCAAGGCATTGCAGCCTACGGGGAGGAATCCAAAAAGATGTAAAACCAAATGTATGTGGGAGCTAGAAGGTGGTGTGGCTAAGGGATTGACCTGGGGCGCAGGACTCGTCCCCGCTCCGTCGCAGCCCTGACTTTGTGTGACCTTCAGCAAATCGTTTTACAGTCTGCTGCTCTCTTCCCCAGCAGCGCGTCATTTTGCTCACTCTTCTGCTCTGATTGCAGGCAGGTCTGGTAAAAGATTTTGTTCCTCTGTGTGTATATTGAACTTTGCACAAAAGCCTCTCGTTCCGGCAGTTGCTGTAATACGCGTAGAGTGCTTTGTGAGGGGGAATAAAAAGGAGCGTGCTGGAATAAGGCAGGAGGGAACCCACGCTGAAACCCTCCGCTCGGTTTTCATTCTCTGTGTGCACAGTCTGTGTGTGGAAGACTAAAACCAAGAGCTTGCTCAAGTCAAATGGAAGCGCGTGTGTACGTGGGCATGACGAGTGGAGGGGAGCGGATGGGGTGCCGGCCTCATGTAAGGCAGGAGTTGGTTCCATTGCTGCGATGCTGGTGACTGCAGAGTTCACTGTATGTGTTGTTACCATAAATACAAGGAGTGAAGGATCTTGCCCATTCCCTTTGCCTTTTTGGATGTCTAGACTCTTTTATATCGCTTCCCGAGTGTTCCTCCACATCCATAGGGATTATCCAGGATACTGGACTTGACGGGCTCTCACCCTCCAGTCCCCGCAGCACATTCCTGGTCCCTGCTGTGTTCCTGTTTTAAGTTAGGGATGCCTGTGGCAAGCCTGAGCCGGCACAGCTTGTTTGCAGGAGTCGTCGTGGTGCATCGGGCAATAACTGCGCGAGAGAAGGAGCTTGCAGTGCTTTATTACGCGTAATATCCAGCTGGTGAAAGACAGCTGCTGCTGCTCTGTGGAGTATTATATCCCCATAATCAATATCAGGGAGGAGGAACTGTTGGGCAACCTGTTCCCTGTTATGGGCACTTAGGCAATGCTTGGGTTGACAAAGAACCTTGTACCAACTGCAGGCAGCACATGTTCAGCATGCTCCTCGTATATCAGGGAGCGATCCAGCCAAACGCCCAGATGCTCTTGACAGCTAACTTTGGAGAGGAGCGAATGACAGAGCAGGTTTCTCAGCCTCCTTTCGCTTTGGATGCTCAGCGATCGGCTTTGCTCGAGTCTTGCGACCCGGGGCAGGGAGACTGACAGTCGTACGCAATTAAGTCAATAAATACCAACTGGGCAGGCGGCTGGAGTGGTGTGATCTGATGTCAGGTGCGAAGGACTGGGAGCTGGGACTGCTGGGCTCTTTTTCTGGCACTGCCACTGATTCATTTTGACTTTGAGCAAGTCATTTAATCGTTCAGTAATTAATCCTATTCATACCACCAAACAGAGTGCTGCTAGACCCATGAGCTCTCACTGCAGGCACACTGCGGCTGTTCAAAAAAAATCACAGCAACACCTGGAATAGAAGAGAAGGCGTTTGATTTCAAAGCATCCTGTCCTGTCACTCGCATCCTTCCCGTCTCGTACCTGCAAAGGGCCCGTGGCAGTCTCTGAACAGCTCTGTGACCTTACTGCACGGAGGGGTGATGCCCGCTGGCCAGAGCTGGGAAATCCGTCACCTGCCTCGGCAAAGAAGCGTTAATGAAGTTTGCAGGGAGCCCGGGAGGGGTGGTGGTAGGAAACGTGCTGGTTTAGAATTGATCTTCTCCCTGGCCCTTTGGTTTGAAGCTGGCGTGCCAGCCTCAGGACCTCGGTGCCCGTGCTGACGTGACCTCCGGCTCTCCGAATCCTCGCGCCGTTTAGCCGAGGAGCCGCTGAAGTCAATCAGAGCAAAGCGTTTGCAAGCAGGGCTGGGTGTTTTTATTAGCTCAATACAAAGTGCAGCTGAGCGCTTATTGATTCTGGTGATCCATTGCCATCAGTAACATCATTTGTAAACTTTTGGGGAGGCAGGAGGGGTAGCGGTGCCTGCTGTGTGATCCAAGTCGCTTGGGCATTCAAATTGCCTTTACTGAGTGGAGTATTTACTCTGCAAGACTTGAGTGCAGGCTTTGCTGCTGGATTAGGAAGGGCCTGGCAAGCAGCGAGCGGACACAGAGAGCTGCAAACCCGGTTGTTGGCCACAGCCCCAGCCGCGTGAGTTTGCTGTCGGGCTGGAGGCCATGCACATACTGCTTATCCTCTGCGTTACGTGGGAAAATGTGAGACCTTGTGCGTTTCTGTCTGCCCTGCCTTGAACTGATGCTGTCTGGAGATGCTTTCTTGTGCTCGTGAGAAGTAAAATTAAAGATCTTTGGACCTTTAGCTGCAGGGCTTTACTCAGATTCCCCTGTACTTATCCTTGCTCCTGGCAGACCCCTGTAATTGTGCTGTGTGTCTCTCTGTATTTATGCGTATATATTGCATATCACTGCGACTGAGTGGGCCGCTTTGTTGAGTAAAGCTGCGGTTTGGTAGTCCATGAAGCATGTTCCGTTGGCCAGATGAGGCACCACAGCCCCGTAAGGGAAGAGTTTCCCCTCTTTGGCTGTTGTGGATGTGTGTGAGGGATGTGATAATTTGGGTCTTCTCATAGATGGAAGTGTCTGCAGTTCTGCGTGTGCACAAAAAGGACTGCTGGGAAGCTGGGATAAGCATCTTGTTCCTTCAGCTTTTGAAAATGACAGATCTCTATCGCTCGGAGGACTTTTTCAGCTAAATAGTGGCAGTAGATCCACTGGGTACCCTGGGGGAGCAATGAGCTTAATGCAAAGTCCGGAGGGTTTAACTGGGACTTACAAACCCACCCAGGAGTAGTGGGGGTGTGCTTCGTTTGAACGGGAATTTAATACGCGAGTTTCCCCAGACGGCTTAGGACGTGGTACGTGTTTTCCAAAAACTGGGGAAACCACCAGTAAGTGTGCTTTGCCAGAATAGCAGTGAATTTTCGGCTGACTGGCTTTTAACTTATTAGCAGAGCAGCTATGGGAGGTTGTGGCTTAGCAGGCAATAAAATGAAATAGAACTCTAGCTGTCCTCTTCAGTGCAACTTCTACCTACGGTAGAGGTGTCAGTTTGTCCAGTACAATTTAAGAACAGATAAATCCACGTGTATTTTGTTCTTGCTACGTCTGACTAGTAGAAGTTTTTAAACGGGGGGACAGTGTGTACTTTTAACAGAACTAAACTGCATTTAGGAGGAGTTAGGAAAAGAATAGGAATAAGAGGAAAGCCCAGGTGGTACCAGCAGTACAGCCTGTGAATTAGCTTTGCTGGAGGAAACGATCTGGGCTGCTGGCTCATCCTTATTATACACACGTCAGCTTTCCTTCCCCGCCGGGTCCCCAGGGCCACGCTTCCAGGTCATTTCCATAGCCTTTTTTTCAAGTGTACTTTCCTCTGCCTCCTGCCTCTCCCTCGGTCAGAGGTGGTGATGTCTGGCGGAGTAATTGGTCCGGGGATGACGCCGGGCTCCGAGATGGACTGGGAGCCGTCTGACACTGTCTTGCCTCTGGTCCTGCCCTCCGCAGGGAAATTTTAAGCGTGTCGGAGTGATGGCTTTGCACAAATTCCCAGCTGACGGGATGTGTGTTTGGGCTGGCTGGCTGGTTGGGAATTCATTAGGAACTTTTGTGTTTGCAGCTGTCTCTTGGATTATATCTTTATTGATCCTGCCTGCCCACGGCCAGTGGGAAATATGTGGAAATGATGAAGCTCTTCTGAAGGAGAGTTCATAATCTCGCTCAAACAAAGCCAAGCCCCAGAGGGAAGGATGAATGGCCTGCATGTAGCCCATTTCGAGATGACGTGGTCTATCACATCTTGTTCCCCTTGTTTTACTGGGATAACATTCAATTACCCCTGCCAACAGCACCTTCCCATAAGGGTTGTTGAGGCAGCTAATCGCTTGCCCCAGTTACTCCAGATGAGAAATACAAGTCAGCCGCAGGCCAGTCTGGGGCTGAGAGGATCAGTGGGACCAGCACCAGTCTGAGGACTGTGCAGCTATCCCTAAAGACCTGGTGTCTCGAGGAGGTCGCAGAGCTGGATGCCAGCCTTGGCGCCAGCTCTGCTGTGGCTTTACTGGGCAAGTCGCTTCATTTTGTGGCAGGGTTTGAGTGAAGAGCCGTGGATGCTGGCTAGCAGGTCGAGAAGATGGCGAGTAAAGCCTGAGTTTCCGCTCTGTAGCCGTTAGCGGTGAGTGGCCCTTCCCGAGTCTTGCAGCGCGGAGAAGTGCAGGAGGATGAGACGGTGGCTCTGCAGAGCGCAGTGGATTATTTGGGCTCTGCTGACCTCCCTGCGGGGACTGCCAGCCTGGGTGTCAGCCCTGCAAGGGTCAGCATCTTCTGCCAGGAAGCTTCTCGGCAGCCCACGTCGGTTTGAGCCTGCAGAGCTGTCAGCAGGTAGCAGCTTTCACTTGCTATTAGCCTGCGCTGGATTTGTGCGGGCACCCTTGAGAGGTAGAGCCCTCGCAGCCCCGTATCGATGCCTGACAGCACCTTCTGATTTGTATACCCGAGCTAGGAGACAACTTGCGAGACAACCGCACTTAGCCCCTGCCGAAGCCCAGCGCCAGAGAAGTCCCTGATGTATTTAGAGAAACACGCTGTCTTGCCGTGTCTGCTTTGGAGAAACCTTGCTAATCCTTTCTGAAAAGCCCAAAGGGGGATCCAAAGCAGCTTTTCATTAGCCAGACAAGCCCTACAAGTTCCCTAGCAAAACACATACAGCGGGAGGGATGCTGCCGCCTGCCTCTGCGTGACGGGGGAGCGTGTGTGGAGGGGAGGGGGGAGATGCAGCCGTGGTGCTGGTAGCGGCTGCGGGTGCCAGCATTGCACTGGGAAGGTGCCGGGAGCTTTGCCTTGCAGCAAGAGGCGAGGAAAAAGCAGGGTTCCTCCCTGGGACCGTGCCATCTTTCAGGCATCCCCTGGGGCTGCGAGCCACAGCGATGGGTACCCGCTCTTTTCCCCCTGGAGCCTGTCCAGGCTCATTCCTGGACTTCCCGATGATGGATAACCCTCGCCGGTGCCCGCGGGCAGGCAGGGCTGCCTGGCGCCTTTCTCTGTGCGTGTGCAAACAAGCTATCCCTGACGCAGCGCCTTTACGGCGGAATAGCTATATCCATCGGGTTGGGCTGTGCTGCTTCTTGCTGAGCCAGTACAGCCAGCGTAGGAACTGCGTGTAAACAAGTCCAAAGTGCGTGGAAAGCACTTACTTAGACTTCCTACTGCATTAGCGAAGGGTTGGGAATTCATTTCTCGGTGAGGCTGGCTGTGCCGGTGTTGATTGTGGTATATATCCTCGGGACCCGGAGCAGACGAGTGCAAGCTGCAAGGCCATTAACGAGGCTGTGCTCATGTAAATGCTCTGCTGCCTGCTCTGGTTGGTGCCTGCTGCGTGTCAATCCCCAGGCTGCTGTCTCTGCTTTCCCCTCGTCTCTCCTAGCTGATAGACCCCGAAGCTGCAGCGGGTTGGATCCCAGCCCGCTCGGGAGCTGGCTAATAGGTGATGCTAACAGGTTGTCAGCTCTGTGGCTGTACGAGGATGCGTTTCCCAGGCTGTGGTAGCTAAATCCAGATGGACGTGACTTGCATGCCCACAGTTCCCCTCTTAAGTTGCAAGACTTGCAGTAGCTGAGAATGCTCTGGCAATATATGCAGGCATGGCAGAAAATCATTTTCAGTGGTGGAAAGTGACTTTGCTGTATGGATAAAATAATGTGAAATTACTCTGGAGTAAGAACATTTTGTTTCGGTCTCTGTCTCCCGAGATACTGATGTTGCAGACATCCAGATTTGCCAGACCTACTCTCCTTGCACCCGTTTTAGATGCTGGTTTGGGGTTTTTTGTTGTTGTTTTGCATGGGCGTGCTTCCGATCTCGGGGACAAGGGTTCCGCTAAAGCAGATAAAGGGCTTTTAAATACGTGGGTTTGCTCTGCGGATGCGTGAGCCCCTGCGAAGGCGTTACGGGGTGATCAAAAAGAATAAATCCTTCCGAGGTCGTAAGAACACCTGGGTGAAATTAAACCCCTGCTGAAGAGCTGGGCGTACGTATGTACGTGCATAAATGCAGGCATGCGTGCCTGTGTGCTCGTATGTAGAGACAGAGGCGTGGGGATGTAGGTGTCATCTGGGTGACGTGGTGCAGGCGTGCCAGACCTGCGCGGCGGGTGCGACGGGGCTCTCCGAGGGTGAGATGAAGTCAGGAGCAGTGTTAGCTTATATGGCTTTCCTTCCCATTCCAGGGCTGTTACTGTGATGCCGTTGGGGTGTTATAAAAGACCTTTTAGTGCTGGGGGAAATCAAATAATCTTACGCGAACGCGAATGCGTCTGGACTGTGCTTATCCTAATGAAATTGGTGATTCAGCTCTGGCTCTCTGTGTCTCTCTGCCTTTTCTTAAGGTGTTTTTCGCCACTCCATGGACTGATAGATGGGCACCTGAGTGCCTCTGTTATCAGGGGCTTGTCATTAAGGGTCTGTGCATTGCTTAGAATTTAGACTAACCTGCGCTTTTCTGGTTGGGGAATATTTTGGGAAAGTTTTATGAATTTTGAGATGGACCCAAGCAGGTGATAATGAAGGCTCCAGCATGATAAGAAGTATTTCTCTTGAAGAACAGGAAAATATTATGAACCTTGACATCTTTCCCGTTCTGGAGGCAGCCTGTTGAAGTCTGAGTGATGGAGAATTACTTGGAGAACATGCCACAGGGTGGTGTTTCCTATAGTCTGTTGTGGCCTCCTCTTTTGCACTCCTTCCTGGCTTGGCAGGGCCGAAAATGCTGTCTGTAAAACAGAGCAGAAGGATTTTTCTGGGCTAAGGGAGCTCCAGCCCTTCTTCCTCCCTTCCCCATCACCTCTGCCTGTGCCCATGGTCTTTGGTCCAGGTGGCATGAGTGGTGCTGGTGCTCTGGTAGCAACGAGCACTGGGGATACTGGTCCAGTCAGGTGTATCCGATGGCTCCCAGTACCTCAGAGAAAGGTGCACAGAGCCGAGTATGATCATTTTGCCTGGGAAGGATGTTCTCTGCAAGTCTCAGCCAGTTAGTGACTGACTTCTGTGCCAAAGAATAAGGGTTTAGATCCCCGACGTGTTTTTGTCTCCTTTAATATAACGATGAGCTTCCTTCTGGGTCTCCTCCAGCTCTGATTTCTGTGAAGCTCTATTTCTGCTCCTCCATCATTGCAGAGCTCAAGCTAGGCTTGTCAGAGGCAAGTGGGATAAAAAGCCACAGACCTCTCTTGTTAGCGACATGCTTCTGTGGGTTTCCTGAGGGCTCGGGGACTGCACTGCCGACACTCTCAGAGAAGCAAATGCACTTTGTACAAACCATTTAACCTCTCCGTGCCTCTGTTTACCCTTTCAAAAAGGTGTAATACCCGCAGAGATGCTGTGGGGATCAATTACTGTTTCTGTATTCGGAGATCCCTGGATAAAAGGGTAGAGAATTATCCTGCCAGTCTGCCTCAAATATTGTTTTCATTAAGATTAACACTCTTCAGTAAACAGAACCGTTACAGCCGTATTAGGTGTTTAATAAGTAATATGTAGTTGATATCCATCACGTTGTCTTTTCGTAGTGAGCTGCCGGGTAATGCGTAGCAGCAGGCCTGCTGAAGTGAAGCACCCTGCTCTAATTGCTCTTCACTGCGTATTTGATTAGCGGTACTTAGGGTTACGTGAGGGTGGTTGGGTGGACCTCATCAAAATTCCTTGTCTCAAGGGCTCGAAGGCAACTGGAGACAGAGGAACAGCATAAACAGCTCTAGAGGCTGTTGAGGCCAGGATCCGTAAGCTCTGTCTTGCAGGCAGCCTGCTAAGGCAGGTGGGGTGGTCAGGGCACGGGCAGAAGGCTGGCAAATCTGGCTGCGCTTGGCATCTCTGTTAAAAAAAAAAAAAAAAAGAGGAAAATCAGGTGCTGTGTTTTCCCGTTGCTCGTAGGCAGTGTCTGTGCCAACTTGACATGTAGTTATGAAATCAAGACAGCTTTAAATGGAGTGTTTTTGTGCACGGGCTCCACCAGAAATGGAGAGTCAAGTGGAGCTGCACTCCCACTCCCCTGTCATTGAACTCTGTGGGGATGGCAGAGTTCATAAGGGGAAGCTTTCTTGGGCTGTTGTACCAACTACTCTTTAAATTTACCTTATTTTTTGCTAGTTCAAGTGCTCCCAGACCCTTCCAGGCCAGGATCTCTCAAATACTCCTCCTCGCTTACAGAGCCTGTCCTACAGCCTTGACTATGTGACTGGGTCTCTCTCGCTCCTTGTATCTGGGTTTTTCTTGCCTGGACTTGGCTGGCAAAAGCTGCGTGGCATGTACCAGTGCTGAAGAAAAATAGAGTTTTAAAAGCTGACAGCCAGAACTGGGTCCTCAGCTGGGTCAAGTGCATAGAGCTGTGCTGATTTACACTGGCTGAGGTTCTGGCCCATAATCTTTTGTGACCTGTCATAAATATTATGTTGATTTAAAATGAAGAGGTCTGTCTCAAACTTGGCTGAGCTTTCGGTATAAATAGTGCAGCCTTTGGAAACCTGCTTCCATTTTGTCCTTTCTGCCCGTGCAGACATAACTCTAGCTTAATGCTGATGGTTTGGTAACGGAAGGGATTTTCCTTGCCTGCAATTCTGCTCATACTTGGAGGATCTTTTATTCCGGTGGGCTGGACTGGGAGGTGAGCAGACCCATGCCGTGGGCTCCTGGCTATCACAGCCAGCTTACTGGTGCCATCTTAACAGCAGTTTCCCTCACGTCTGGAAAAAGCAGCGCTGGCACTCGGTGGGCGGCTGTGCCGATGCCCGTTCGCAGTTCTTGGTGGTAGCTGTTAGGTGCTGATACTGTCGCGTGCGAGCCGGGGGAGCGATGGGGACGTTACAGCTGCGGTCTGCGGCATGCACGGAGTTACCTGCCTGGGCAACTCGAGCGGCTGGTAGCCGAGACTGACATTTGAATAATAGATAGGAAAGCCAGTTGAGTTTCTGAGAGATTACCTTCATCTGAGAGCATGTCCTGACCCTGTACGGGTGCAATAGACCCGTCTCTGTCTTGAATATTGGGTGGGGTTCCCGATCTGTGCGGCGGAGGCTGATGAAGACGGCTGTGTCCTGGCTCGCTGCGGAGCGGCAGAGAGCATCTCCGCCGCACTTCAAGGCAGGCGTGAAATGACAGTTGCCTGTAAGCCTTTGGCTGCGGGTTCCTTCCCCGGGGAGGTATGTACTGAGATATCACTGACTCGGAGTACTGCTCTCCGCTAAGTCCCAAGGAAATCCTGTTCTGCCCACCAGCCAGAAAAGGAGTCTGCAGGATTTCTACCAGCCTGGAAATAATGGGAGAGTAACACCAATTAAGAGGACAGGCTCAGCCCGTCTCCTGCTGCTCAGCGGAGAAGATCAAGGCAGGTTTGTCGTCGTTTGAAGACCGGCCTTTGAGAAAATTGCCAGTGAAGATGTTCTGAAATCGCTCCAAACCTTGTAAGTTGCTGCTGCTATGAATACAAATCGGTTGAGTGGAGCTTCATCTGAAGAGGAGCCGGCGGGGAGCCTTCCCCGCTGCCTGGCGAAGGGTGACGGAGCTGGCGGGAGCAGAGTCCCAGGGCGATGTGCCGGGAGGAGAGGGCGAAAGCTGGCTGGAGCGGAGCCGAAGGGAGAAGAGGTGGAAGCAGGAGGGCATGGGGACAGACCAGCAAAGGGGAGGCTGTTCTTCGCCTTGAGCTGGGGGTGAAAAGAGAAGGGGCTGAGTTTTCCCCCTAGGATTGCCTCATTCCTTATAAACCCACATGTTCTGGGGTGGGGTGAGGGCTGAGGAAGGCAAGATGGGGTGGTACGGCTGCATCTTTGTTAGCTACGTGCTCAGACAGCCTTATCCCCAGGGTGGTGGTTGAACATAGAGCCAGTGTGTAGCCAGGCACGGCACGGCGTTGGCTCTCTGGGAGCGGAGGAGGAGAGGTGTAAGAACATCTCCATCGCGTTGGTTCTGTGATTCTGTACCTGTTTAGTGAAGGTCCGTGAGCGTTTTGTTTTTTGGGCTGACAGCCCTAAGCCAAACACAGTGTCCCTAGCTGGGCCTCTCCGTTGCCCTGTTGAGGGATGGAGCATGTGGGTAAAACCACTTTTATTTATTCCTAAACTCAAAGACCCAGCAGGCACAGCTGTCCCTGGGCCACCAAGCCATCTTGCCACCTTCTCCATCGTCCGAGCTACGAGGTGCCAGCACGGAGCTGCCTGGGCAGCGTGTCAACCTGCAGTCCCTGCCGTTCGCAGCCTTCTGGCGCTTGGACGGAGATGTCCACAGCTCCTGGGGTTCAGCAGGCGTGTTTTGAACAGCCTGCTTGCTGCCACCGCCGTGTCAGGGCAGGTTGGTGTTTCAGTGCCCCAGCAAACTCCTGCCAGCCCCTTGGGCTAAGCCCGAGTCCTCCAACCCGGAGCCTGGCACTGATCTTCGCCAGGTTTTGGCTGCTCTGAAACAAGGCAGTGCATCTCACGGGCAGCTTCATCCGAGATCCCTTTGATGCTAACCAAGCCGTACCAGGTTAAGCTATCTCAGTGCTTGTGGTAGCTCCTGGCCCCGCGCTTTGGCAGAGGGGAACGCTCACGGGGAGCAAAAGCGGCGTCCATCGCTTGCCCGAAAAGGATGCAGTGCCCCTGCGTCGGTGCGTGGGCTGTCTGCGCCTCTGACCCGCTGATTATTTCAACCCTCGTTACGGAGCTCGCCCCTCCGTAAACCAAGCCCCAAAGATGGCTCCAGCAATCTGCAGGGCTGAATTAAACATGTGCTGTTGCTTCTTGCAGGCTCTTGCTAATTTTGTGCGGGGAGGGAGGAGGGAGAGCTCAAACAGATGGCCCAAGTACCAATCTCGCTCTCTCTTACCTCCTCACCAAGTAAATGAGTGGTGCAGAGAGAAATTCGGGATGTGCACTGGGCTCTCAGGATCTGCGCTTGCCAGGCAAGGCTGGGCTGTCCGCGGCTGCTGGGGTCAGCGTGGATGTTGCTCTTCTACCCTCTTGTCTTGAGACACCGGTTAATATATGCAGCTCTTGAGCAGGCTCTCATTATTGGGAGATTCAGCAGGGACAGCTAGCATGGGTTTTATTCTTTTTTTCTCTGCTCCATGTTCATTTAGTTCGGTAATTTCTTTCCCTCAGGAAACCCAGGCTCAGATGCAGTATCTGGGTTTTCAATGAGGTCCATCTTTATTTTACGATTGCAACAGGCGTTTGGTTTTCCAGCTGTGAAAAACAAACAAAACCCACCCCGTGCTTTAAAGGACTGGTTTTCTTTGTGTAGTGGTGCCGGCTGCTGTCGGTGATGCGTGGGAAAAGGACAAGAGCAGAGAGGCAGCCTCTGCCATCTTGTGAAGGTAGTAGAAAAAGTTTTGTCTGTCGAACAGGTCTGTCTCCCGGGGAAGTTGGTGGCCCTGTGATCCACTGTTGTAGGGGTGGCAGATGGATGCAGCCACCATATCGGTGGTCTGAGGGCTTGGTGGAGTCCCCCGGAGCCCTGCTCGGGAGAGAGCAGAGCCTGGCCGCATCCCTGCTTGGCCAGCCATCGCGCCTGGAGCCTGCCGGCTGGTCCGGCGTGGGGCTGCGGAGGAGAGCGGGAGGCAGAGGTGACGCGGGGAGGGACAGCAGCCGCTGATGGAACGGAAAGCGCTGGCATAAATTAATCAAACGAGGCATCTTGCAAGATTGAATTAGATCCTGATTTATGACTGCAGTGCTGCTGCTTCTGCAGTTCCTCTGCTCCGTGCTTATTCCTCACCCCCTGATTTATGGGGAGGCTGCTGCTGAGAAGTGGCCCCTGCGGGAAGGGTGGACGGATGGATGGTGTTACCAGCTGGGCTAATACCAGCCATCGCGTCGTGGTGTTCCTCAGGACATCACTTACTCAGCCGCTGTATAAGCTCAGGTCCTAGGTGGTTTAGGTGCATTGCATAGCTCTTGCAAGAGCGATGCCTAGAGAAGGAGCCTTTAGTTCTGTGTCTTGTTCATCCTCTGGCTCCTCAGTGCCACCAAGAAAGCCCCTACTAGCACGTTCCTGTGACCAGCTTCCCCCCAGGCTGCTGCAGAAAGGTCTTTGCAACCTCTGCAGATTGGGCTGGTTTGTGAGAGAGCCTGGTTTCCCTTCCACGAGATGTTTCTACTCTCTGCGATCCAAATCCCTGCATTTCTAGTTCAGCCGGAGAGCTCCTGCCACTACTGGCTTCCTCATCGTGCCTGTAGAGGAGAGCATGATCTGTCTGGATGTGCCCAGCATGTTCGTGAGCTGTACAAGGCAGCAGGTTCTCAGAGCATGATGTGGGCTGAGCACGGGTGACTTCTCATCCTTCGCGTCTGCAGAGGAGCCAGGGTAGCTTGAAGGAGCACGATGCCAAGGCGGCTCTGAGATATCGATGGGGACCTCGCTCCCCATGCGGAGGGAGAAAGGGGAGATCAAGGCATTAGGTGAAAATTGAGCACTTTGGCAGCGGACAAGCTCAGAGGAGAAAGTTGGAGTGCGACCACGGATGAGCTGGGAAGGGCAGGGCCGTGGATGGCGTGGAAAATGGAAATGTGTAGCTTGTGGAGGAGGAGCCAGAGGAGAAGTGTGGAGGGTCGATGGAGCAGGTGAGGACAGGGATTTGGAGAGAAACGAGCGGGGTGCTACCTACCTGAGGGCTGTCCTGTTTGTCTGCTGTCTGTGAAGGAATCATTCAGCTGCTTTAATTCCAGCCCCTTCGCTGGCAGGGAGCATCCCTTTCTGCAGTCGCTGGGGTGGGCAGCCAGGGGACTCGGCGTTGGCAGGAGGGCAGTAGCCCACAGCCTTGTTTTGCAGTGATGTTCCCTGGGTGCCCGGCATCAGAGACGAAGAGTAGAAACAGATCTTCTGTCTTCCTGCGGTGTATTGATTTTTTGCTCCCTGCTCCGGCCTTTGGCTCGTCCTTTTCAGCAGCTGGCGGTGGAATGAAATATAAGGTTTGAAAAACTGAAAATACAAAAAGTGACAGCTTCATTGCTCGGAGTGGTGGTATTTCACGGGGAAGCGTGACCTGAAAAAACAGAGACGATGCCATCCTGGCCTGCCTGCACTCGCTTGGCGAGGAAGGGAGCAGGGAGAGGAAGGGGGTTCGGGGTCAGAGTGCTGAGTCGTGTCGTTGCCACGCTTGGGAGCGACCTGCTCCTTCTGCAGAGGCAGCTCTGGGAGTTCGGGAGCGGGAAGGGATGTCTGCAGTCCCCGGGCACGGGATGTGCTGCTGTTCTCCCCACCACACGTTTGCAGGGGATGCATCACCTCGCCGTGCCCCCATCTGAGAATTGGGGGTGGCTCTGGGTACCTGGGATGATGGGGTGACCCTGACGCCCCGTTGCTGTATGCCTTGCTGTACCTGGAGCAGGAGTTTAAGGCCATTTGCGGGCTTCTGGGTGGTTACTAATTAGCGACTGCCGCAGCTCGCTGCAACGCGGCAGCCTGCCTTTGGTCGGAGAGTGCCCAGCAGGGTTTAAATTACTTGTCATTTGCCTTGTTTTGCTTGGCCATTTGAATGGTTGACTCTCTCCTAATTGGCATCGTAACCGCTGGGGTGATACGCTCCGAGGTTCTTGATTGGATTCCTAATTTTGGGGGGTTGGGGGGGCGAAGCCTGGCAGATGCCGCAGAAATTAAGCAATGGAATTTAATTCCTCTGTGTCGTTTGAGAGACAGGCAATGCAGAAGCTAGAAATCCCTTGGGTTTTCCGTGCTAGGGCAATCTCTGCCTGGGATTCGGATGGTGCAAGCAGAGGTTGGGCGTGAGGGAGCTGCATCCTTTCCATCCTCCCTGGGTGCCGCGGGCTCCTGGGCGTTGGGAAGGCTGTGCCGAGGTGGAGGGCTGGAGGAGCCATGCAGTTTGCATGCTTGGGTTGTGCCAGCAGAGATGGGTAATTTTGGAAGGTGTTTCAGGGCAGTAGATGGGTTGATTGTGCATGCCTAGCAAGGAATTACACCACCCAAAATTAGAGCAAGCACAAAAACCGCTCCCGTGCCGTAGCGAGCATCACAAGGGTGTGGGCGTGGGATGGCTGCCTCCAGCTCCAGGCTGCCCACCTCCTAACTCCGGCTTCGCTGGTGGGCTCACCATCTGAAGGTAAAACTGTGGGGTCTGAGGGGTCTGGGATCCTCGTGAGCCCTCGGGAGTTTCTGTGCCCCGCCGCACAGCCGAGCTCAGCGGTGCAGCCGTCCTCTTCTTAAATCCAATGGCGATGAATGGGACATGACACCTGCGTATATGATTCAAATCGAGTCATCCCATTACACGGTGTAAATCAATAAACAAAATGTAGCCACTGACAGCATTTACAGTTCCCCCTATTACTGCCAACCAGCCCATTTTCTGTGCGTGAAAGAGGCATTTACACCCCATTTAACTGCGCTTTGATGCGGGATCCTGTTCCCGGGAAGAGTGGAGGCTTTGACAGGTGACATTAGGAGAAGGGGAGATGTACAGCGCTCGTTTGCAGAGACCCGAGCCAAGGGTTGTGAAACACATCTTCGCTTGTTTGTGCTGTCCGTCACCCTAATTGATGATGTGCGGGGCTGGGAAATGGAGCTTGGACAGGGGGTGGGCTGATGCCGGTGGGGCTGGGATGCAGTTATGCTGATATTTCCCAATGGTTCCCATCCCCAGGAGAGAGGGAAATGTTGTTTTCCCTGCTGTCTTGGCTGGGGAAGGGTCTTTCTCTCGAGCGGAGTGACAGGGAGAGAAAGGACGAGGGAGAAGCAGGCTGGGATGTGCACTGAGGGACATCACTCTTGGAACACCTCAGCTGTCCGACTTGATTTTATTTAATGGGCTCTGCAATCTGGTGATTAATCTGGTAATCAAAGCAAATGTTACAGAGACGGCTGGCAATAAAAATATAACCTAAAGTAGAGACAAACCCTCTTTTTCTTCTCTTTATCTTTTTTTTTTTTTTCCTCGCCGAGAAATTGTCAGTTGACATCTCTCCCCCTGATGAGAGACGGCAGGAGGGAGAGGGAGATGCGTGCGATAGGAAAGCCCAGGTCCCTGCTGCATCTCGCCGGGGCTCAGAACACTTCCCGGCTCCCGGCCGGTGCGATGGGGCTGCGCGGCTCCTCCACCCCGCATTCAGGCTGTCGGCACCGCTTCGTGCAAAGATTTATTTGGGGTAGGCACGGACGGGGATCAGATCAGCTGCCTTTGGGGCTGAAAGTCCATAGTTTTGTCTCGTTTCCTGGAACTCTACCAGATCTCTGAATTAGTCCAAAAAGGACAAGAAGGGCCTCTGTTGCGCTCTGCCTGCCTTGGTTGTTGGTTGGTTTTGCTGGTGTTTTGCCGCTGCGGTTGGCTACGTGGATGAAAAGGGCAGTTTGTGGCCGAGAGGGAGAGCCGTGCTTGGAGAACAGCAAATGGGAGCGGGGATTTTTCAAAGTGTACTGCTTGAACATCGTTTTGGCAGGGCAGGGGCGTGAATCTAGCCATGTTTTTTATGTTCCCAGTCACATTTTCCTGCAGATTTCCACCAGAAAAGTCCCCCAAGCCCTGAAACGCAGCTTGGCGAGAGACAGCGCTGGTGTTGATTCTGGAGGAAGAATATTCCCATATGCTTTGCTTAGTCCAGATCTGCTTCCAGTAAATATCCTCGGCAGCCGGTATCGAAGTTCGACTCTCTGCCAGTCATCCTCATCTAAAGCCTGTGGTTTTTTATCCTCTGCAATTCCCCGGGTGAATGTCCGGGGTGACTGAAGTCCCTCCTTTTTCCCCATCTCCTCGAGCTTTTATCGTACCCCTCATGGGAACAGCGAGGCGAGGAGCCCCTGTCCTCTGGCTCGGAGGGATGCAGGGGCTGGGGGTGGCATTTCCCGGCTGAGTCGATGCCAGACCTGAAGCTGCAGACTGGAGCCCCGGGGAGGTTGTGGGGAGCGGGCTGTTGAACAGGAAAGCAGCGCTGCAGCTCGTGCGAGAAGTGGGAAAGGGGATGTTTCGGTGCAACTTCACGTTAGAAAGGTTAAATAAATCGAAATGGGTTGTTTCTTCTTATTAAAAGTAATTAGGAACAGGTCAAGAAAGGTTTAGAGGTCTTTCATGTCGCTGTGTTTGAGATGGTTCCCTGCTGACCTCGGGAGCAGTTTGTACCTGCGTGCGAGGGCCAGCGCTGGGTGGGAGCAGTGCCGTGGGCACGCTTGGTGCCGTGGCCGGTACAAAAAATAGCCTTGGGCTTGATGAGCTGCAACCCCAGAAAGCTGAGCGTCGGCGAGACAGCGCCCACAAACTCATTAAAGCTCCTGGAAGGTGACCCGGCGCTTCTGCAGCGGGTGGCAATGAAGCGAGCTGTCGGTGCCGTTACCAGCCCATGCAGGGTGCTTTGGTTTCTGCGTTGCCTGGTTTTGCTTTACCACCTTGGGAAAGATGTTTCTTGATGCCTCCGTGTCCTGCCTGCCCTCCTCTGCCCTTCTCTGGGCTGCCGAGCGCTGTGTTTTGACTTTGAAGGAAGCACACACCCTTCTGTGCGTCTTTCCCATCTTTCCTTGGCTGTCGCCTTGTGCTGCCAAATCTCCTGGACTGTGAAATGAAGCTTTTATTATCTTCCGAGAAAGGGATGGGGGGGAACAGAAATTAAATTAGTGAAATTAAAAAGATGATGATGATGACGACTGTAACCTAACTTCAACCCTTTTCATTACGCCTCAAGTAGCAAGACAGTAGGCTGTGTTGTGGGGCTTCTGCTTGGATTGCTGGAAAGAACCGAACTTTTACTTTCAAATTAACCTGTCAAATCACATGTTTATAAAGGAATTGAAGGTAGGAGAATGAGGGTCCCGGATATTCCCACGCATCAATTAGGGGGAAAATTAATTACAATTTACTGGCATTACCACATTAGAGCTCCCTTGATTAGAGAGCAGATGACTCTGTGCTCTGGAAGAAGTTAAAATAGGGGGTAGGGAGGGAGGGAGGTCCTGGGGCTGGCTCTGTGGGCGGGCATCCCCTGGAGAGTGGCTGCTCAGGGTTGGTGTCCCCCTCGGAAGAGCTATTTTGGGGCCTGAGGGCATTGGACAACTCTGAAAATTGTTCGTTGGACCCTGACAGAGCCCGTGCTTGGGGTTGGGGTGTTGCCAACGCTGGGGCAGGGAAAAGCTGGTTCTCCTTGTCGGCACCTCTCACCCTGTCCTGGCGTTGCATCCCCGGGCTGATGAGGTCCCTGCTTGAATCCGATGCCAGGGAGTCCCAGAGGTCTATGAGATCTTCTCTGTGTTTATTCTGGGCGTTACTGAATATTTAATGAGCCTAAATTGGCGCTGGAAGGAGCTCCCAGGCCGTGGTTCCCCCAGTGCCTGCTCACGTGGCTGCTAAGTGGGACCCGCCGGCGCTCGGCAGAGACCTGGGGGATGGCTGCGGAGCTGCTTTGCGATGGGAAAGCCAATATCACCGCCGGGCCAGCAGCAATTTGCTGCCGCTGTGAAAGGTGGTGGCACAGGGAGAGGCCACGGGGCAAGGCACAGACGGTGCCCTGCCGACGACGGTTCCATCCAGTACCGCTTCGGTTTGCATCCTCGGGCAGCTTTGTGCCGTGGAGGCAACGGCTGCGGAGGGGGGAGGTCGGAGGGGTCTTGGTGTGGGGTCTGGGAGGGAGGGGAGGCAGATTGTGTGCTGCAGGGAGAGGGAGGGAGGGATTTCACCAAACTTTGAGTAAGTTTGGGAACAGATGAACCTGGCATGCGGCCACCTTGCAAAGCCTGTTGTGGTTTGGTTGTTTGTTTTTTTTTTTTCTAATATTCCTGGCATCAGCCGCGGATGAGGATGAAGTTCATAGGCTTGGAAAGCTCAGATTTGGAGGTCGAGTCTCAGGCAGGGGTGCAAAATACCGAGGTGCTGAATCCGGTCTGTGAGTGTAATCATGTGTGGCTGGAGATCACCCTGAGATGCTGAGTTAGCATCCCTGGAATGCGGGTGCAAGCCTACAGGGCTTTGTGTGGCTGTTTTGTGTCCAGATAGACGAGTGCTCTATGCAAGAGTGCCTGTTTCCAGGCAGCTGGGGCAGGGACATTTAATATTTGCCCCAGGAAGGTGAGATGAGATGCCTGGAGAAACAGTCCAGCTGCTGGGACTGGTCCCAGACAGCTCATTCTTTCCCCCCTTGCAGAACGAGGGGTAATTTATGGCTGGGATGTGCAGCCTCTTATCACAGACATTGCAGCCGCGGTGCAAGGTGCCAGGGACGGCGTGGGAGTGGGGGAGAGCCCAGGGCTGCTCTCTCGCTCCCCGGGTGCCCGTGCCAGGGTGCTGGTGGGCAGGATCCAGCCTCCGAGCTGCTGCCGTGCTTGGAGCTGCGCAGGCTGGGGAGGTGGGAGCTACCGGGGATGGATACAGTGGGAAAGGGGCTGCTTTTGGAGTGGGATCCAGCTGTGGCATCTCCTGCTTCCCCAGTAGGAGCCGAAATGCCGCTCCTCGGAGGACAGCCCTGGAACCTGCCGGGAGCCTGCGTGAGCAGGCAGGAGAGCTCTGGCTGCAGCAGCCCCAGGCTGACTTACACCAGTGAAGGATCTGGCCCTCCAGAGGAGCCGAGGGTGGGCAAGGTACCGGGGTTAGAGACCCCAAAAGCACAAACATCCCCCCTGACAAGCTGTTTGAAGGCGAGCTGATCAGAGGAGGTGACAGCCTTGCCACATCTGGGAACAGTTGCTGTGTCCTCCTTGCTGACAGGAGGAGTTTGATTCCTTTAATATTTGATGTGTTCTGTCTTTCGCAGTGTTTGTTTTTGGCGTTGTGGGTTTTGGCTTCTTTTTTTTTTCTTTTTTAATCTACGCTGCTCCTCACAAACAGCTGCCTGATTGCAGTTTGGATGAGCGCTCTCGGGAGAGGTCAGAGGAGGGGAGGTGGAATGGTAGCAAACGTGATGCTTGGGTGGCTGCAAACTCTGTCTGACCTGTGAAGTTTCTGCTGCTTCTCCCCATCCTCCTCCATCCACCCTTCCCAGTTAGGAGGCTGCATCTTTCCTGCATGCAAGACAAGGCAAGGGACCTGCAAGGGAGCACCATGCCACCATGCTGAGGTGCAAGTGAGCTCCATCCTGCCTGGCTCCCACCCCATGTGCAGCCACCCCTCCGTGTCCAGCCCCGGGAAAGCTGGGGACCGAGCAGGCTGCGGTGTTGGGGAAGGGTCCTGCTGCCCTGTGAGTCCCCGTGGTCCTGTCCTCACAGGGCAGGAGCCAGCTGTTTTGCTGTTGTACGAGGAACCTCTGGCCAGGTGACAGCGTGCGATGTGACATTGCAAAGCCTGGGTAGAGCTGGCATCAAGGATGTCGCCACTCAGAGACTGGCACTTAAACCCCTTTTGCATGGCCAGGATGCTTTTAAGGTTTTTCATTTTCCTCCTGTGTTGCTCTGCTTGAAGCAGGGGGTGACAGCGGGGAGGTGACCTCTTGGGAACCTCCTGGACCATCTTGCTTCGGTCCCCAGCCCTGCTCCTGCAGGGTAATGAGCTGCTGGCAGCTCCGTGGGAGCGTTTCCAGCAGCTGGGTGCCCTTGGGATTGGCACGGCAGCTGTGGGAAAATGCCGGCGCAGAAGTCCCACCTGCGGGATGCTGTGCTCCCGCGCCCGGCCCCCACCGTACCCGTTGCTGCTGCAGATGGGCAAAGCTCCCACCTGGAGAGCAAAATTTCCCGCAGTCGGATCGACTTCTGCTCTCCCACCAGCTTCCTTCCCTCTCCTGGCACATCCCTGCAGAGGCAAATGTTTGCGTGTGTTGGAACGCTGAGCTGAGGCTGTCTCTACGAGAGGAGAGGGCCGGGGCAGCACGTGCTGGAGCTGTTCTGGAAGAGTTCAGGAGTCTGTCTGCAGAGCAAGCATCTGCTTTTTTGGTTTACGGCGTGCAGGGTGTGGAGAGCCGCTGCAGGCAGCAGGACGGGGCGGCCAGGGCTGATGGGCTTTCTCGGATGGGTCCTGGAGCAGGACCGAGCTGGGGAATGTGTTGCCCTTCGACGGGGAGCTGTGCTCACCAGCGTGCCTGGTGGGAAGGCAGGAGCGAGACCCCGGAGATGGTGAGCAAAGGCTCTCCCCGGCTCAGTGCTGCCAGGGTGAGCTCTCTTCCACACAAAGGCTTGACATAAATTTAAGTGGGTGCCGCAATTACCGCAGGCTCTGACATCTGAAACGAGCGGAGCCACCCTTGCTGTAATTCATTGCCAATCTGATTATGAGGCAGAGCAGGGAGAAGTCAAATTATCAAACAAAGCAATAAGAGAAAGGGGAAAAAGTCACGCCTGGCCGTTGGAGGTCGGGTTGCCTGCCGGGGCAGGACGGGAGTCACTGCTGCTTTCCTGCCCTTGGCGCGCTCCGTGGATGTTGTCCGGGCTCAGGGTTGAAGGTCTGTCCCCTTGGGCATGGCGGGGTGGAGAGGTTCATCTTTGCAGGGTTTGGAGGTGTGGGTGCCGGCGTGAGACAGGCCAAAGCAGGACGAGTCAAGGGTGGGCATTTGCGGGCGTTTGCCTGGGTGATTTTCTTACAAGCCGTTTCTGGAGGAGTGGGGCTGACATGGGAGTTAGTTGGGCTGGAAGGGGATTACTGCTGCTTGGCTCCAGGTCAGTCATACAAATCCTGCTTTCTGGTCGCTTACCGAAAGCTGGACATGATGTGCCTGACGGCAAAGCTGTGGCTCGAGCCTCCCGAGCTGAGCAGCACGAATTTCCCCGTCTCCCACTCCAAGCGCCTGAGCTGTTGGCCATCTCTGCCCGAGGACGCTAGACAACCAAACTCCAGCTCCTCCCCGCTATCCGTGCCCTTCTGAAACTCTCTGCCTGCCTTTCCTAGGGGATTTTGCTCCTACCTACCAGCTGGGAGGAGGAGGAGGAGGAAGGCAGTGCCGCGCAGTTGTCCACTCCTTCGTGCCCGCTGCGTCCCCCCGGGGAGCGTGGGCAGGAGCAGCGCCCTGGGCAGCCGTCGCTCCTCTTTTGCTCTTCTCTCCCTCCTCTTTTTCCTCCTCCCAAGGTGCGTTTCTACATCTGTCGGACGTGGTGGTGAGCCAGCTCTGTTTAATTACAGTCTGCTTACCTGAATTTTCCGTGCAATTCCGGCTGGATAACGGAATCCTTCGCTAGCTGGCCTTAAAGAAACGCGGGCGGCGGGAGGGCTGCCGGACCCCTCTGCCTTTGGGGTGTAAATGTGGGTTTCTTGACACTAGGAGCTCCCCCAGGGCAGCAGTCGTGGTGGTTATCCCTAAAGGCTTCAGACCCAGTCCCGTGCCCGTTCACTCGCCGCGTGGCTCCGGGATGGCTCCGGCATCCAGCTGCCAGGGATGGTGGCAAACGCGGGACTTGGGAGCAGAGCTGGAAGCCGTGAGCATCGTGGGAGGTGAAGGAATGCACTTCAGGGCTGCTCGAGTGGCGAAGTGGGCAAGATAATGCGATACGTTTTCTTTTTATCTTGTTGGCCCAACAGAGAAGTTATTAACGCACGCGCTTCCGAGCGGCGCGTGCGATTTGCATGGGTACAATAGAGCAAGATTTTCATTATTTGGTGGGGTGCTGCTCGATCGAGGGCTGCTGAAAGGAACTCGAGGCTGCTTTTGTGCACTGTTTATTGTTCTTCATTGCCAGCTGGCCGGCCGCTTTGTCCCTCCTCGGCTCAGAACCTCTCCAGCGTGTCGTTAGCACAAGAGAAGCGTTTCACGCGCGCCTTGTCGGATGATGAAGTTATCAGCGTTCACCCTTACTTTGCTCCGGTTGCGGGCCCTGGTTCAGGCTTCGCTGGAGGCAGCAAGTGTGATTTGCGTTCACAAAAGCGCTCGGCTGCTGCACACCAGATGAGATGCAGGTCTGATGCCTCGAGAAGAGGAGTTTAGGAGGTGCTGGCGGTCCTCTCCCCATCACCCCCTGCTCTGTCTCTGGCCGGTCAGGCAGTGGAAGGATGCTCTGAACCCCTCCAGTGTCTCACTCGTCCCGTGCTGTCCCCCAGCTCGGGCGATCGCCCTGGGGAAGCAGCGTGCTCCTGCAGACCCTGCTTAGCTGCCCGCAGGTGCCTGGCGGTTGTTCATACTCTAAAGCAGCTTTTCTTTGCTCCAACTCATTTTTTCACACTCTCTCTCTCTAGAAGTCGATGTAATCTCTTTCCTTGCTGACACTCACTGCAGATCTTTACTGAGAACAGTGTCCGGGGCGGTGCTGGCAGCTCGGGAGCTGGGCTGTCAGGTTGACTGAAGCCCCGTTATTTGCTATTGCAATTCCTGCCTGGGGAAGAGCTGGGTCCTGTGCTAGGGCCGTGGTGGGGGACCACAACAGGGGTGCTCGGTAGTGCAGGTTGCTCGGGAAGGGGTTGCCCTTGCTCTGGCATCCCCGCTCTACGAACAGCAGAGGCTCTGGGGACCTCCTGTTATCTCCCCCCGGGAATCAGTCCCTTCCACCCAGCTCTTCAGAGCCTGGGGTTCAGGGCTGCTGGCGACGGGGATAGTTTGATATTCAAGGCGTAGGGGCAGGAAAGCGTAGCCTGAAAGGTGTCAGTCCAATCTCACCGGCCTTTGTGCCGTTATTTATCTGAAATCCCGCAGAGCCATCCTTCACTGCAGCTTGTATCAAAATTCATCTGATTGTGGCGTGGGTTTTTTTTTTCCTTAAAGCCCCAGTTCCTGCAGTGGTGCAGGAATCTCGTTCTGCCTTGTCCTTCGAAGGAGAAAGTCTCTCAGAGTGCCAGAGCAAAACTGGGAGACGTGAGCCTTTGGAGGCCAAGCCGAGCTTTCGTGGTGGGAGAAGGTCGTGCTTCCAGGCAGGGCTGTATTGCCCAGAAGCAGCTGGCTTTCTGCCGTGCCACCGAGCTCATCCGTGAGATGCTCCGAGCCAAGTCCAGCCCTGGTTGTTGTGCAGAGTAATTGTGGAGGTGTCTGCATTTAAACTAGCTGTGAGCTGGGGCCAAAAAGTAACTCTGTGAAGGAAGCAGCCTCATCTTCTCCCCCTGCCTTTGCTCACCCCGTGTTCTGTCATGGAAAGCTCAAGGAGATGGGGACCTGGTGTGCAGGCAGGAGACCACCGAGGAGCTTCAATCTTTGCCTTGGGCAGAGACAAAGCAGCCCCTGGAACTGCTCGCAAGCTCTCAGCAGGTGAGGGAGCTCGCCGGGGTGCGGGCAGGACGCTGCCTGCGTGGCCGTGCCAAGGAGGGGAGGGTCGTGCGACAGCTCTCGGAGCTGCCCGGCCCCTCGGCATATGGTACCGTTGTGCTTGGGTGCTTCGCTTTAAAGAATTACCAAAGAACCCGTCCATCTCGGCCCCCTCGGCGCGGCAGGGCGCCGAGCAGATGGTTTGCAAAACAAAACAGCTTCGGCTGCGAAGGGGAAGGAGACCTGTCCAAAGCGGCGTGTGGCTGGAGCTCAGCCCTCGGCGTCGGGAAAGCGGAGCCCTTGCAGGAGCGTCTTCCCCGTGATGTGCAGGCGTGCGTCTGCCAGCACGCGGGCTCTGCGGCTCTCGCGTGCGTTCGTGTCCCTGCGAAGCGCGTCGTGACTACAGCGCGAGGGCTTCGGTCGCGGGTCCTGCCCCGGAGAGCTGGCCGTGCGCTGCTGGTCCCCGCTGCCTGGCTTCCCCATCCCCATAGGCACGGACACGAGGTCGCTTCGCAGCGGTCGGTGCTGAGCGGTTTGGGGAGCGGCTGATCTGCTGCTCGCGTTGCCTGAGCTTTCCCTGAAAACCCTTCAGCCATCCAGTCGCTGACCCTGAGATGTGACAAGCTCACAGCTCTTGCCAATAAAGCAGTGGCTTGGCTTGAATAATATCTGACAATTACATGCTGAGCCCCAGCGTTATGCAATATTTATGCACGCGTCTGGACTGTAAAATAGTGATTATCTAAAAGGAGTAATTGTTTGCAGCCTTACACTGAATTTCTTTTCTTCTTTGGCCTCGGAGAGCCCCACTGTTAATCAGCGGGCGTGTGGGCCGCTCGTTAGATGCTCACACTAAAACCAGACACGCCGTTAGCACAGCAGGGTTCCGTGTATCAGAGAGTCATAGACTGGTGAGGGTTGGAAGGGACCTTAAAGCTCATCTGGTTCCAAACCCGCTGCCGTGAGCAGGGACATCTTCCATGAGACCAGGTTGCTCAGAGCTCCATCCACCAGACCAGGTTGCCCAGAGCACCACACCACGATGTGTAGCCTCATGATATGGTGGCACCAGGCTTTGTGGTTGTTTGCTTATAGAATCATAGAATGGTTTGGATTGGAAGGGACCTTAAAGATCATCAGGTTCCAACCCCCCTGCCATGAGCAGGGACATCTTCCACCAGACCAGGTTGCCCAGAGCACCGCGCCACGATGTGTAGCATCACGATGTGGTGGCACCAGGCTTTGTGGTTGTTTGCTTGCCTCAGGCTGTCCGATTGCTCATGCTTGGGAGGCGAGGCGAGGTAGCGAGGGTCTGGCACCCAGCCCCTGCTAGCTGAGCTTGCATGGGAAGACAGACTTTGATGTGATGAAGGGCGAACTCGCGCCATCGGCGAGAGGTGCTGGGACAGAAGGGCTGAGCCCAAGCGCCCTGCTTTCGGACAGTGGCCAAGCTCCCCTGCCTTTCACCCTCCCTTTCCATCCCCGACACGTCGGGCACCTCGGTCGCGCTGCCATGCCCTTGGAGCAGAGCAGTGCTTGAAATCTCTCTTTGTTCCTCGCCCCCTCTGCCACAGCAGCTGCCTTGTGCTTGTTTTATTATTTTTCTTATTTTTTTTTTCCTCCCCCCTCCTCCTCTTCTTTTTCCCAGCGTTGTTTCCTGTCAACCTGGGCCGGGGAGGAAGTCAAAGCTGAAAAGACAAATGCAGGCTGTCAGATTGCAGGGGTGGGGTGGGAAGGAGAGGGCAGCGGGAGGAGGTGCTGCTCGGCACGCGGCGGTCCCTGCCACGCTGGGGCCACGGGGGTAATGCTTGTTTCCGCAGCACAGCAGCGAAGTGAAGTCTATTTTGGGGAGAAAACGAGCTTTGCCATTCATTTGGCTCTCTGCAGGGGCGGCAGTGGGGCAGGAGAAATGTTTTTGCGGCTTGTGCTCCGCCGACCAGCGACAGCGTGGTCGCGGCGTTTGGCACGGGATGTATCCCGGTGTAATTCCTGCAGGGATGCTTGGGCTGGGGATGGAGGAAGGCTCCAGGGACCAGGAACTGCACCCGGGTGGGAGCTCTCGGGCAGCAGAGGCAACCAGCGTGCCCGGTCAGCGAAACAGGAGCCGGGGGGGCCGGGATTACTGCTGCCACAGCTTGTTAACATAAACTAATACAGATTGCTGCGATGGACGCAGAGAGATAGGAGGGAGAAAAATGGGAAGCGTGTGCAGGAATAAGGGCCCTGGTAATGAACCTGGCACTGAGGATGCAAAGCAACACAAAACAGGAAGAAACGCTTTCGTGGCAGAACCCGTCCTCTCTCTGCTCCAGCTTCTTGCTGGTTTTCCAAGACTTCGCGGCTGAGACTGTGCTTTGCAGCAGTGCTGCTGGGGTCCCCTCTTTGTCCCCCATTTGGGGCTTTGCTGGCGCCAACCCTGGTTCAGCAGGGATCCCCCTCCATCGCAGCGTGGGTGTGAGCGGGGCGATGCTTCGTGGTACCTCCCGGGACTGGAGCTGACAGCGGGAGACACGTTGCCCTGACCGGGATGGGCTGCGCACCCTTTCCAGCCCGCGCAGGACTAGTTACCTGCTGCTGAAGTGGAGGAAATGGCTTTGGCCAGTGCTTTGGGCTCCTGCAGCAAAGAGCAGAGCAAGGTCTGTGGCTGTTCCCGAGAAATTGGAGGTGAGGGGGCTCCTTGCCCGTCCTGGCAAGGGAGGGATGGAGGCAGCACGCGATGCTGGCATCACCCTGGGACGGGCTGTGCCAGGCGATCGCCACGCTGGGCTGCTGGCTTGCGAGAGGGCAGGTGATCCCCAGCCCCTCTTTTTTCAATACGAAGAGTGTGATGGGGGGAGTTTGCTGCAGCGCCTGGGACCGGGTGCCCACCCCAGCAGCACCGGTTTTATGAAGTGTGCCTTCCTGCCTAAGGGGTCCTGGCTTATCACAAGTCCCTCAGCTGTGGACAATTCATCTGTTTGTATGGTGGTGACGGAAGAATCCAGTCTGCAGCCTGTAGCTGGGAAGTTCAGAGCCACGCAAGGCTGGCTGGGGAGGAGAGCGGGTTTTATTGATGGTCCAGGCTCCTGGAGGTTGTGTGGGAGGAATCTTGTTAATGGGTCCCTTGGGCCATTGCCGCCTGCCTCTGCCATGTCTCCTTTTTTTTCTTCCTTTTTCCTCTCTTTTGGAGTAAATGTTGGTAAAATAAACTTCAGAAAATGCAGCAGAAGGGAAGGGTGCCGGGCTGACCCTGGTCCCTCCCAATCCTTTCCCTTTGCAGAGCCCTTACGGGAGCTGCCCCATCCCCAGTGGTGTGTCCTTCGGTGCCAGAGACCACCACAAAAGATGTCTCGGGCTTCGTGACGTGGCTCTGACAGCGCAGAGCGATGGCCTTGCCTCCAAGGTGACTGGGGAGCTGCTGACGGGCAGCAGCCCCATCGGTCTCTGGCGTCGGTTCTCCTCCGCGCAGCCGAATCGGACCTTGCAGGAACCGTCCCGCAGGCTGCTGCTCGGCGGGGAGTGGCGATTGCCAGCGGTGTTCACGCTCTGCAGCCCGAACTGTGCGTCCTTCCCGTGGGAACGGTGCTGCTCGCTCGAGCCCCCCCCGATCGGCATCGCCGGGCGCGCGGATCAGGCTCCGGCTTTCTGGCCTGGGCTTGACAATTAATTGATAGTCAAAAATGTTTGACAAACAAACAGCCAAGAGAAATCAAAGCTGCTCACGTGCGCATTAACATTTCATGTGGCCTTGTTTGTTTGCTTTAAAATCACAAAACGCCGTGATACATTTTTAATCGAAAGCGCTATTGGCAGTTTCCATCACTATTTCAATAACTTTCTTGATAAAAAAGTTCAATACCAAAACGTAATGGGATCTTTTAGGAGGTGGGCGGTGGGTTTTTGACGAGCGTTTTCATTTCCACAAAGGACATTTTTGTCAGGGAGAAATACGTTTAAAGTCCTGATGATGTGACACACCACACTGAGCTCTGGAGATGCTCTGGGATGGCTCTCTGCACCCGTGGCGTCTCGGGGCGGGACGCGATGGGCTGCGCGTGGTGTGATGACCGCTGGTATTTAGCCGGGGTCCAGCTGGGTGGCTGTGCCCAGGGCAGGGTCCTCGGCCCCTCGAGGCGTTGTTTCTCTGCAGTCACACGTGGTGCACCTCTCCTGAAGGCTCTCTCTGAAGAAGATCCTCCCTGCAGGCTAAAGCCAGTGACTTGCACCTGACTCTCTCGTCTTGAAAGCTTAACTAAGGTTTTTTCCCCCCCCTCCTTTCAAGGCGGGAGATGAAAGGCGTGTTTGTGTGTATCTCTGTGTGTACGCAAGCACAGTAAATAGTGGGTGGGGAACATTAATACAGGACTAAACCCATCCCTGGCATGAATCACAGGGAAGACATATGTTGCGACAACTTTCCTAAGGGGGTTCTGGCCAAGGTAGATACCAAGTGTTCCCTGGAGGGAAGAGGGAAGGAATGACAGCTCTCTTCTCTCCAAAACTGATGTAATTAAAGAGTTATCATGTCCTTTAACTTCCCTGCCCTTGGCACTGTTGTGCACTGGCATATTTATTAATTTTTTTTTTTTAGCACTGATGAGTGGCTAATAGGCTTTATGTGGAGGGGCAGGAGGCCCAGAAATACAGTTCAGCATTGCAAAGAGGGGAGATTACTGTATTTCCCGGAGAGTGAGCGTCCGTCTATCCATCTGTCCATCCATCCGTCTATCCATCAGTCTATCCATCCATCCGTCCGTCTTCCCTGTGCGGCTGACTCTGTGGCGAAGCGTGAGGTTAAAACCGCCTTCCTTCCAGCTGTCGGTTAACACGCTGAACTTTGTAAAGGGAAGCTTATTTTAATTTAATAGAAAAATACATTATACATAATCCTCGCAATAAATTTCCCTCCGATCTGAAGGAGAATCTACTGGTGTACTGCATCCACCCAGCCCAGCTACCTGCAGATTCGTGGCTGCATGGCTTAAATAATAACAATAACAATACCAGTAGCAATAATATCCTTTGCTGCTGCCCTTGAATGACGAAAATGATGGAAAATGAAGTTGTAGATAGCTGGAGATGACAATGTGAGTATCCTCTACCCATCTTCCAGGTTATTAGCAGGTGTCAGTCTCTGGAAGGAATCTAATCATTTCTAGACGCGGTGATGTCTCTGAACATCAGCCGTGGTGCAGTGGATGCAGAAAGCAAACGGGTTGTATGGGCTCGGCTCCCATTTCTGCTCAGACCGGTGAGAGAGCCTGTAACGGCGCAGATGTCCGTGGCCACGTCGCATCGCCGGCTGCGGCGGGGTCCCGACACCCTGCTCCTGGCTGTCGCCGCAACACGCGGGCAACACCCGCTGCCTGGTGCTGCTGTGGGGTCGCGGCGCCGATCCTCTCGCACCTCACTCTGCTCACTGCCCTCACCTGCTTACCCATCCTCCGCCTTTGGTTAACCCGAGGAAGATGGGGACAGGGAGGCCGTGGCCGTTGAGAACAGGAGGAGCCCAGGAACACCTGCTCACCCACCACGTCCCTGCGTGCGTTTCTTGAGCTCTTCTGGAGCAAGTCATAGAGGGGAAAAAGCACACTGCTCCCTCTGAATCAGCATCCTCGGTGGGCAGCGGGGTAAACGTGCCGTACCGATCGCTTTGTGAACACGCGACACACGTGGCTGGGCGTCGGGCTTGCTCCCGCGCCTCTTTCCCGGAGGGGTCCGGAGGAGCGGGGAGACTGCGCGAGTTCGTTGTTTTCCAAGCAGGTGGTGCTCTGCAAGCTGAAAGTGAGCACCAGATGGGCAGAGATGATGAAAGAGGCATCGGCGTGAAAGGCTTCCCTCTAGGGTGTTAAATATTACATTCGCCGAGCCCGCCGAACTGTTGAAACCAATAGAACTAATTAGAGAGCCGATGCCCGGGAAGGACGCGCCTTGGCGAACGGCTGAAAGAGATGCCAGGTCATACAAAATCCTCCCTTTGTCTGCCCCGGCATCGCGCGTGAGCGTGGCGGGCAGGGGACGGTGCTGGAAAGGGAGCGTGTCCCCTGTCCCAGGGCCTGCCTTCCAGCATGGATGAGGGCTGGGAAGTGGAGGGGCCAGCTAGCTCCTGTGCAGCAGGGGTTTTTTTTTTTCTCCCTTGTCACTTGCTGACCAGATTGAGAAGACCTTATCAGTGTTTGCATGCCATTGGAGAGCTACACCATGCCCTGTGCTCATACATGAGGTCTGCGAGGAGTTTCCAGGGGAGGGGAGAGGGAGCAGCGCTTGCTGGTGCCATATGGGCTCTGGAGAGCAGGCTAAAGTCACCCTCATGTAGCTGTCACCCCAGTGATATTGCAACGAGTGGCTGCTGCTCTTTTTTGGTCACAAGTCAGGCTTTGTAGACAGAGAGACCTGGTGAACCCATCAGTATATGAGGTCTTAACTGTAGGATGCCATGCACTGCTGCCCAGCAGTGTACTCCCTGGGCTTGATGGGGGACAAGCGGGCACCGCCACGCGTCTTTCCCCCCAAAAATCAACATTTCCCCAGGTCTCCGTCTCTGCCGGGGAAGCTCCTGCCTTGGTATGCGGGAGAGCCATCTCCACGTCGTGAGCGAGAATAAATCCATTGCTGCGCCCTTGTCAGCCTGGGGTCCCATTCTCTTAATGGGCTTGTTAAGAGCCTGCGTGCCAGCAGCTGCCCTGGAAGAGGGCAGGAGTAGCCACGCCAGCCCCTGCCATCTGCGGCCTCGGTCGGAGCTGCTTCGTCTTTCTGCGCTGCGACTGCCCCTCTGCCTCGCCCTCCCTGGCAGCCCTTGCAAAGCAAATAGCGATAATGGTAATAATAATAATAAAAGAAAAGGAATTAAGACAAGTAGGCAAACATAAAGATGAGTTGTTGCGTGGCGTCTGTGCAGATTCTGATCTCAATGTCAAGGGAGCGTCATTCCAGCCTAATGGCATCTTTCCGTGAAAGCGCTTTGTAGCAGTCATAAATAAACATGCTGGCTGAAAGGCACGATAACAAAAAAAAATGGAAACTGAGGCAGCCAGGATCTTTATTATTGAGCGTACAAAGCATCATCAGGGGAGAGGAGAGGGTAAAAATAAAAGGTGGCCGATTGCGTTGCTGCCTTGTCTATGTCAAGAGCGGATCTGGCTGTGGTAGGTTGACAGGTTGTCTGGATAAATAGTTTGGGGGCAGAACATACATTTCTGATGGAACTTTCTTTTTTGCAGCCGAGCTCAGGAGCTGCAGAGGTACTGTCAAGGACGGACGAAGCTCTATAAATCAGGACAGGCTTTTTTGTCTGTCTGAAAAGTCTTATCTCGGAGTTCGTCCAGGCAATTTTTTGAGGTCTCTCTAGCTTCCTCCCTTCTCCTTATCAGAGCGCCACAGCTTTAAATGCAGATAGATACCCTCTAATGGAAGCACAAGCCAGAGCCCTCGCTCTTGTAAGTGCCAGCTCGTAATTTAGTTGTGTGCCCTTTGGCACCGAAGCATCCATCAAGAAAAGCGGAGGCGGCGTCTCGTCCCGACACGCCGAGGAGCGCGGCGGCAGCGGGGGGCTCGGCCGCGGCAAAGGGGACCCGGCTCGCGTCCGCCTAGCTCGGAGCAGGACAAGCCATCTGTAAAATGGGTTGAGACCAGTGATTTTGTGGTTTTTTTTTTTTTTCTCTTTGTAACACATGGTTGTGTTGAGGGGATTAGGGACTGAGACAGAAATCCTTGCTGGTATCTGAGGCAGCAGGGTGGAGACGAGCGGGGTGTGGAGCGGTTTCCTGAGCAGCCATTTCTCAGAGTTCTTTAAGTTTTTCCCTTGCTGTGTCTTTCCCCCCTCCACATTTTTGTATTTAAACAAAATAAACTGGGAAGGAAGGGCCGATTTTTGGCTGGCTGCGGTCCGCAGGGATGTCATGCACAAGAAATCAGAGCTCACCAGGATGAAAACCAAAATGGGGTGGGTTGCTGGAGCCCTCCCCAAACCTCCTGTAACCTGTTGAAGCTTGTCGCCTTCTCGAAGGGACGGCGCGCGGCTAATGGCGACACTTCACCATTCCTGACAGCTCCAGGTTGTTCATTCCCCCTGTTTTTCCCCCGAATGGCGCTTTGCCTTCTGGCTGAAGCAGCGTGTTGCGTCAGCCCGTGAGCGTCTCAACCTGTGGGCATGTGAAGGAGGTTTAATGGGTTGCTTCTCTTTGCCCCACTGGGCTGTGACCGGGAGGGGAGACGGAGCCGCCTGAGTCGCTAATTGCTTTGGCCCTGCAACTCCCGGATGATGGGAGAGAGATCCAAAGGGAAGGAAAACAGCTATTATATCTCTTTCTTGAAAAAACTTGCAGCATGAAAGGCTCATTAACATCATTAGTGTTTCATTAACCTCTAGCCAGACAAATAAGCTTGGAGGTAATTTAACAGTATAGGGGAAAGGAAGAAAATTAAAAATTACCCAGGTGTAGGTGACATTCTCCAGCTCACCTCCGCCGCGCGTTTCGGAGGGGTGCGGGCTCTGCTCCCCGCCTGCCTGCGGCGCGGAGGGCTGCCGGCAGCGCTGCCCGCTCCCGGGGGCTGGAGGTAATGACGAGCGGGAGAGTCATCGATCGTGACAAAATGGGATTCATTCGAACACAACAACATCTGAGAGCTTGAAAAGGAACGCGGCTCTGCACAATGCCGACTTGAGGAAAAAAAAAAAAATTAAAAGAAGAGGGGAGAAAGGGGGGAAGAAAATCAGCGGCTGCAGAATGACTTTCCTTGAGTAAAATGCTTTCTCCCCTTGTTAATGTCTGTGGGGCTTGATTTGATTTTTATCTCTCCCCAAGTTCACATGCTCCACCCCCGCCCCGCTCGTCCCAAGTCCATATGTGTGTACACACACACACACACAGAGATGGATTTATGTCCATGCAAACACATGCTCTGGCTGCTGCGTTGTGCCAGCTTTGGGAGCCCGATGGTAACTCATTGCCTCTCTCAATCGCTTTCCCTGTAGCAAGACCTTCTGGTATTAAAGGGACATTGTTAGTTCCTCCGGGAAATCTAAAGGTGGATTGAAAATGTAAAGAAATGGCAGTACTTCTTTGCCTTTTGTTGTAGTGTGTTCTGGTAGCTCTCAGAATTGCCTAATTTATTTGGATTGTCCATCAGCATGTGATAAGAGGCATTTCTGCCTAGAATAGAGGTGAGACGAAGGAAAGTGAGCGATGGGGAGAGGTTCTTCCCCATCTAGCTGATGCCTGGTTGCAGAGGGATGAAGGTGCCTTGCCCAAGGTCACCTGGAGGAGATGGTGTTGGAGCCGAGGTGAACGTGCTCCTCACAGGTCCCAACCCTGTTTTCCACTTGTTCTGCTGTCCCACAAACCAGACCCCACGCAACTTGACTTCGTCCATGAGACATTTGCCCGTTTCGGAGTTATTTTTAGTTTGCGTTGTATGGACCAGCAGGTTTCCTGGTGTTATCCATGGGGGCAGGAGGAGGAGATCTCTGCCCCTTCCTTAGCTCTAATCCTGATTTTCCTCCTTGCTCCCGCTGTGGCTCTCAGCTAGTCGCCCAAGTTCGTAAAACATGGATAACTCTCACGATGTTGTTTGATTAAGTCTTTATAGAGAGCTTTAAGTGCAGAATACCACATTAATGATGATTTTCATGTCTTTACCCGCTTTTGCCCGGTGTTTACTATGACAAGAAATCTCAGCGAAGTGAGTGGGTGTTTGCCTGAGCTGAGGGTGCCGTCGGGCTGTTACCCGGCACGAGGAGAGGATGGGAGATGCTGAAGAACATGGCACTGCTAGCTCTAGCTCCTTGCGCTTGTTTGCAGTTGCACCTTGAGCCGCTGCGCTGCTCAGGGACTTGAAAAAGCTGCAGTCTTCAGCGTTGCAGGAACTTTCTGTCTAGTGGAGCCAGCCCGAGACCTCCGCATTTCACAGGATCCCAAAGCAGCCTGCGGGCACAAATAACCTTTACGTTGTGCTCTCTGGTGTTTATGTAAACTTGGCTGCTGCTTGTTCCTGTCAGGCTGTGCCTGTGCTCTTATTCCTGCGAGGATGGAGCAGTGGATAGAGCAGGTAAAATTTCCCAGTGAAAAAAGACCCTCCCACGTGGACTGCGAAGGGAAAACGGCAGCGCGAGTAGGTCAGGAGCCGGGAGCTGGAGGTTTCTGTGCCTGCTGTCAGCTACAGCTTGCAAACCGGTGTCTGCGATGACAAGGGCTGCGTCGGCGGCTGGATCCTTGCAGGCGTGCCTGCCCTGGGGAGCGATGATTGGCGTGGGGGGGGGGGAAGGTGCTCTGCTCCAGACACAGCC
>Ga0065711_1028805_pt1 | contig 39107 bp, 26 predicted proteins | sample Hoacrofraction12_FD_59098 | JGI IMG/M metagenome (GOLD analysis project Ga0065711, IMG submission 59098) | Hoatzin crop microbial communities from Cojedes, Venezuela - Epithelial fraction 12 v2 (version 2) | ecosystem: Host-associated > Birds > Digestive system > Esophagus > Crop | place...
GGGGGGGGGGGAATAACGACACACGACAGCCGCCCCCAGGCCAGCGGCCCTGTCCTCGGGCTCACGTCACGATGTAAAACACACGGCCTAGTGCGCACACGCGTGGGGCTGCGGCGTCCCGGAGACACGGCCGGGCCTTGCAGCCCAGAGGCGGGCAGGGGGGCCACCGCGGGACGAAGAAAGCAAAGGGTCCCAAATAATCCCAGGTTGTGTTGTTTCCCCTTTCCAGGCGGGACACGATGGAGCCTTTTTATCTCTACGACCTCGGACTCCTAACGGAAAACAAAGCTATTCGGAGGCTCCTCTGCCCCATGGCCACGCAGCTCTGCCATCTAATCCTCACCCTGGAATGGGAAGATGGGATTTGTCAGGCCTTTCCCGATTTAGGGGAGAGTGCAGAAAAATTAGCCAAAGCCACGGAAGAACTCGCTTCTGTTGCCAGAAGGTAAGTTTGCCGGGTGCCTCTCGGGCAGGTTTGGGGGCTGGGAAGGAGGAGGGAGGGATGGCAAAGAAAAGGGCAGGGAGCCTGCCTCTCCTGCCTGGTCCTCCTCGCCTGCGCCCCGCCGGAGAGGTGGCAACACGAGCATGAAGGGATGGGGAATGTGAGGGGAGGAATTGGGTGAGGAAGGGAAAAGGAGAGATGGGACAAAGCAGGGATGCGTGTTTGGAAGGGACACGGCAAAGTAAGTGGAACCTCAACATGCAACATTTAAGCTAAACACGTCTGCAAATAACAGTTGGACAACTGAGCAAATGCTCACCTAGGACCTGGTAGACTGCAGACACCCTGTCTTAAAGTGAACTGCAGCCACAGCAACAGGTTCTGAAACAGTTTGCAAATACAGCTGAAACCCGTTCAAGCCCAGTTAAGGTCTGGCGTGGCCAATTGTTGCGATAAAGCCCGAGACTGGCGCGTGCTACCCGCCGAGGCTGGCACTCATGCAATGGCGAAGAGCTGAGCCCAGTGACTTCTGTTGCAGGTTGGCTGAGGAGTCCAGTGACGACGTGTTCAGGGAGGAGACGCGTCCCGCGGCCGAGTCCCTCGTCCTGGCAGGGAGGTGCGTGCTGCTGGCAGCCCGCAAGCTCCAGGTACAGCCCGACAATCCCAGCCACAGGGAAGAGCTGGCTGCCTCGGCAAAAAGGGTCCTAACAGAGACACTGAAGGTAACCGCGGAGGGGAACGTTGCCGGAGCGAGCAGGGGAGGAGGTCGGGCTGGTAAGGGTGCAGCTGCAAGAGGGACAAGAGCTGCCCTCCACCAGGACACCAGAAGGAGCTTGGGGGAAGTCCTCACTGGAGCAATGGTTATTTCTTCATCATGTGCTCACCAGGGCAGGTCTGCTGGGCAAAACACACCTCTTCCCTACAAGGGCTGCGGTGTCGTTTTGGCTGCACAAGGGGAGAAATAGTGAATGGGGATTCTTGAGCCTTAGCCACTCTGACCAGTTTTTCTGCCCTTTTTTCTGGTTAGATCCTTCAGATCGAAGATGCTGCTGGGGTGAGGAGGATAATTCAGGCTGCCAGCTGGCTTTTGGAGTGCCTGAGCATGCTGCGGGATGCAGGGGACATGCCAGGACTGCTGGCTGCTTTCCAGGCCTTTTCCGAGGCCTTGCTTCTGCTGAGCAATCTGACAGCAAAGCGCCTCGAGGAACTCGGAGATTGTCCTCGACAGAAGAGCTTGTCCCAGACTTTGCAGCTCCTTCAGAAGTGCGTTCCTTTGCTCCATGCAGCCAAGCACACCGATCTTAAACACCCCTGTGATCGGCAAGTCAACCTCTCCAAAGACTACGCTTTCCAGCTGACGGAGAGGACCATCAAAGAGCTCGCATCCCTGCTCATCGACAATACGAGCAGCAAGGAGCCGCGGGACAGAAATGGGACCTTCTCCCAGCATGTGAGCAGGCTGCTGGCTCTCCTCTCTCGCCCAGACCCAGTGCACCTCTCTGACAGCGAGTTCAGTGCTCACGTGGAAGCGGTTGTTTGCTGCTGCATGCTTCTAGCAGACTTGTCCAGGCCAGATCTGAAGCTGGACCTGGTAAAACGTTGTTGCATTCTGTTACGGCTGAGGAACAGCATCTGCAGCCATGCAGGACAGCAGGAGGGATGGCCAGGGCAAAGCTGGGGAGAAAGCAGCCTGGAGGAGGAATGTCACACCATGAGAGAGGAGGTGGAGACTCTCGACCAGGCGGTGCTCACAGCTACTCTGTGCCAAATCCTCAACACCACCTTTGAGGGTAAGGAGCCCCTGAGGCAGTTAGTTGAAAATGCCCTTCGCCTTGCTGGTACAGGGGGTTTTCCAGCAGGACAAGGAAGATTTTTAAAGAAGCTGCAGCCCCTCACTGCCACCTTCTTCAGACACGCCCAGCAGATGCTCAGAGCAGCAGACTTTGTTCTGGCCAGGTGCACCAAAACCCAAACCGCTAGAGAAATTGGGGAGTGCGTAGAGTATCTGAAGAGACTCCTTGCCAGTCTCCCTCCCCTGCTCACAGAAATGAGCAGAAATACAGCCCAGGTGAGCGCTGCTGAGCAACTGCAGTCCTTGTACCACGCGTGGGCTGGGACAACAGAAAGCCTCTTGCGGGGTTTCGAGGAGACGGTCGGCATGCCTGAATTCCTTAAGCTGTCTGTCCAGGAAATGGCCAAGCACATGGAATGGTGTGAAAAGGCCCTGGAAAGTCAGGACCCTGAGAGGTTCTCTTGGCATGCAACTCGCCTCACCAGTGGGGCTCAGTGGGTGGTTGAAGCTACCACCAGGCACGTGGACAGAGCCACAGACCCCATTTTCAGGAACGGCCTGCTGGTTTGGGTTCAGCAACTGGCCAACTCCATCCTTGAGCTGAAAGCAGTCGCAGCCTTTTGCCCAGCGAGACTCTCCTGCCCCAAAGCCAGGGATGTCTTTTCAAAGGCAGCAAGCTGCCTGATGGATACTGCTCACCATGTCCAGGACGGGCTGGATGGGTCCAACCACCCAGACATCCTCAGCCCTCTCCGGGAACAAGCACGAAGCACTGATGTTGCAAAGGTGCTTGAACTCAGCCCATTGTGTGCTGGGCTAAAAAACATTACAGGTGAGGCGGTGTTGCAAGAAGACATCTTAAGTCGTCCGTCTCCACGATTGGGTAACTTACACCCAGATGGTGTCCCAAGGAAAGGAGATATGCACCCTGTCATTACGGCTCTCCTAGCAGCGACAAGAGCCCATGATATGGCAGCTGTCAACGCTGCTTGCTCTGCCTTGCTTGAACTCTCCAATGGCTGTATTGATGCGGCAAAGGAAGTGCTGCCCGTTGCCCAGTCTCCCCAGATGGAGATGCTGGGGCAGTACCCGAAGATTGTATTACTGACACCATGTGTGATTAGCCTGGCCAGGGAAACAGCCCCAAGGCAGCTTTGCTGTCCAAGCAGACTTCTCCAAATGGCACTCACGCTCTCAGAAAGGATCTGTGAGACCAAAGAGTGCCTGGCAGCCGTGGCAGGCTCTTGGTATAGTCTGTCTCAGCAAGTATTTGGCTTTATCTTGTCTGCTGACTTTCTGAGAGGCAAACAGGCTTTGGATGAGACCATGATGGGTTTAGCAGGAGCGGTTCAGTTAGCAGGAGACATTGCAAGCATGGCCTGTAGTAAGGGAAATCCCACTTCCTCTGATGTCTGGAAGAGCTTTCTAGAGGTCCAAGCCAAGTTTTCACGTGCTCAGATGAACACCAAAGTGTTACTGGAGAAAGCAGCGTCCTTCGAGGGCTCCTGCAGGGCAGGAGAGGCCACGCTGGAGCTGCACTGTGTCCAGTGGGCCGTCAGCATGCATGTCCTGCTGGGCGCTGTGGATCGGTTCATAGGCAGGGACGTCCTGCTCCTGAGGGAGCTGAGGAGCGCCATGAAGAACAAGCTCTGCTCGCAGAGCCTCTTGGCTGCTGTGTCTGAGAACTCCCTGAGGCTGCAGGAGGCCGCCCGGCTCTCTTACTTGTCCTGCTCCGAAGACTGCGATCGCAGCGAAATCCTAGCGCTCAGGGAGGAGATAAAGGTGCTAATGGAAGCACTGCTGGATGCCTCCAATACCCTCTCAGTCTCCCCGCTGTCTACTGCCAGCTTGTACATTCGCTTTGAGCTCCTGCAGAGAGACTTGGCCCTCAGGGCCAAGGCACTATTGCTGCACCTGGAGAAGGTCAATACTGAACACCTGCGGGTCATCCGAGGTGTCATTGAACCAGCCCTGTCCCCCCTCTCTCAAGAGGACAGGGAGAGGAGAAGAGAGGCCTTTGAAGAGAAGGCAAGTCAGCTAATGTCCAATGTTCAGTGGGTCAAAACCACCCTCCAAGATGTTCTGGAGGCCAGCACTCAACTGCAGTCGCAGGCAAACCTGCTCTCCATCACAGACCACCTCCTGGTCCTCACATCTGATGCAGTGAGCAGCGCCAGCCAGCTCCTCCAGAGCTGCCAGGACGAAGGGCGTCATCTCCACCTAGACAGTATTGCCTGGTACTGGTCAGCAAAGGCGCACTACCTTGTCACGCAGCTTCAGGCTGTCCAGGGCATCAGTGGACATGTTGTGCAGCTCATCAGAGAACGCTTGCAGAATGCAGGGGACCAGCACTCTCCAAGAAAACACAGCAGCACAGCCAAGCTCTTCCCAGCCCAAGAGCCTGATGCTCTGAACCACACTAAGTCAGCAGAAACTTGCCCAAGCAGGCGCGGACGAGGAAGTGGAGCTGCCAGGGAGGCACATGAAATGGTACAGTAGCTTCTTCCCCCCCTCATCAACACTTACTGCAAAGTGATGGTCAGGTCTGCCGCTCAGTCCTGTTACCCACACCAGGGAGCATTAAGATAAGTGATGTTGGCAGGGACCTTTGGAGGTCAGTAGTCCGTCTCCCTGGCCACCTTCAAAGTTAGATAAGGTTGCTGGCTGCCGTATTCAGCCGAGTTCCAGATATCTGATCTGATGGGCATTCTTGCATAAATAAACCCATCTGCAGAACGCTGTTTCTGAGGAGCTGCACTCCTCTCTGTCCCCTGAAACACTACCTGTCTCTGCTCAGCTTCTCATCTCCGCACAAGCACCCTTTGGGAGTACCAGCAACTCCACTCCCACAACAACTGCTGTCGGTTGTCAGGAGCTGGCAAAGGCTTCAGCAACACGATCCAGATCACTCAGCAGAGTGGTCTGGAGCACTTAATCGCACCTCTCAACTGCGGGCGCTGTCAGCTCACGTGACAGCTAATAGCTCCAGGAGACAATGGCACAGGGCATTTGGATTTGATAGTCCCACTGTGGGTGAAGGCAGGGCTGGTTGGGAAGGCAGAGCAGACCCAGCAAGGTGGCGGGCAGCTCTCCCGTTTCCTTTACTCACCAAAAACTGCTTCAGAAACACGCAGGTGGAGACTTCTCAGCATTGGTGCGCCCGCACGCTCCAGACTTCAAATCTGTTCAGTTATTGTCTCGACAGCACCAGAACAGTCCTCCCAGCATCTCCCTTGCCAGCAGCCCTGCGAAGCATGAGAGAGAAGACAGTGACATGTGGCAGAGTGGCCCCAGCAAGCTGTCCCAGGTCACCAAGGACATGGCAACAAGGATGCTTCACATGACTCAGTTCCTGAGGAAGAAGGGCCCCATTACGGTATGGAGTGTTTCACTCCACCCCAGCACTTTAGTAGGCATAAAGATTTTTTTTTTTTTCCTCAAGCGCGCGGTCAAAGCCAGTGACAGGGCTGCCCAGCACCTGCTGAAACCCCTGCATTACCCCGCTCTTGTAAGAGTGGCACCGGCTGCACTTATGCAAAGCACTAGAAATTACTTTGTCCTGATCAGATGTGAACTGGCGTCCAGTCCTTTCCTTGTTTCACAATCTGTCTGGGCTTCCTGGAGCCTCCCTTGTCTGGCAGGAAAAGCGGTCTTTTTTCTCCTTCCCTCCCCAGACACATTTCTTTCTATTTTCTTTTAGAGTAAGGACCAGCTTGTCGCCTGCGCAAGGCAAATTGCTTCCGACGGGCAGGTATTTGTTAAATTTGGCCTTGTTGTTGCAAAGCACTGCCTCGACCCGAGGTGCTCCGCAGAGCTGCTGTGCGCCGCAGAGCAGACCCACACCATCAGCAGCCAGCTTGGCATGGTGGCCCGGTGAGTTGCTGGGGTCAAGGGCAGTCTTTCCCAAGGCTGGTGGCCCCCTTCTCAGAGATGTGCATGGTGGTCTCCAGAGGTCCTTGTTGGATCAGGGTGTAGCCCTTAGAGTTCAGTTACAATTCAGGGGGCTCCCTCTCCTCTTCCTGTTGCTGTAAACAGCCTTTTCCTCCCCTGGTTTGCCTGCCTCTATGGAAACCCGCTCTCCTAGTGCAGGGGACAATCTTCTGGCTTTGGAGTAATGACCGAGTACTGGCCAGACAGGGGAGGCATGCTGTCTGATGTTCTTCCAGTAAAATCCTTTAAAATGTCTTTTAAGGGTAAAAGCAGTCACTACAGAGAGCAAGTCCTCTTCTGAGCTGCTCGTGAGCAACGCGCAGAACCTAATTCAAGCAGTTTTACACATTCTGAGGGCAGCCGAGGCAGCATGTATCAAAGTAAGTTAATGCTGATGGCATCAAACAGGTTTTTCAAGGTGAGTCCACGCTGTGGGGAGCTCCTGCAGCCAAGTCTGGATATGGGGAGGTGGGAGCCGGCTGCCGTGGGACCTCTGTTGACTCCAGCTAGGGGTAAAGAATCTTACTGTGATGTTTTTATTTCATGCCTTTCTGTCTTGTTTCCAAAGCCCACTCTGCATCTTTCCAGGCATTGAATCTGCTCTGTCAGTGCTACTAACTCTAGAATCATCTTTAGCTGGTTTGTTTCCCAATTCATTTTTGGGTAGGAAAGCAGCAGCAGGATCTCGTTGGAGACCTTTATTTGGCCGTAGTCCATGTCAGTCTTAGCCTTCATGTTGTCTCAAGATGACGTTTGATCAAAACTCCCAGGAGCTTCCCTTGCAGCTGCCAGCGATGGCTGATTGATCCAACTGTAAATAGTTTGTGAGAGCAGACTTTATCTGAAAGCACTCAGAAAACAAGTGCAAATATAACCAGACTCTCCACTGGTGCAGTTTTTCATCGCGCACGCTAGCCTCCTATATAATCCTACAACTTTTGCTGAGCTTCAGCATGTCTTTTTGAAAGAGACATGGCTTTGACTAGAATTCTGTTTGATGGAGAGAGAATCAGCCACAAGTGTGGAAAAGCTCCTCCTGCAGTTAATTGCCCAAACTGTTCAAAACATACTATACATGTCTATTTTTCACTTTGCTGATGTCAGTGTGAAGTAACCAGCCATTCTTTTATCTTGATTGTCTAGACTACAAAATCCTTTATGACCTGGCTTTTTCCCTTTGGAAATTTCCCTGCTTATCAATAAACTAACTATACTGCATTCCTTTTATCTCTCTGTAAGCAGGTTTTCAAGCACTTCTAAGCATTTTTAAAGCATTAGCAGGTAGAGATGCCACATTGGTCACACGCACGTTGGTACATTCAGACTTTTATATCATTTAAGGTGTTTTAAACGAGTTCATGTACAATATATTTAAGCGTGCAAATATTTTGTCTAATAGGGTTTGCGACAGCCCCCGCCTGACTCTGAAGAAGAAGAAGTAGCTGCTTTTTGCATACAGTGGAGAAAAAACCTGTTGCGACATAGAGCCAAGGAGTCTTTAAACTCAGACAGGGATGAATTAGGGCTCCGCAAGACTTGGGCAAGGGCCGAACCCACCCTGGCGGCTATGGTGCAAGAACAATCACCTCAGACCACGAATACCCCCAAGCGTCCAAAACCTATTAAAGGACATACAATTACGGACAGCCACCTGTAAAAACAGGAAGGGACTTCTGCTGGAGGTGAACTGCATTGCTAACTGGCCTCAGCAGCGAGAACACAGCCCATGCTGCCCTCCTCCCGGCTCACATCTCTTCTGCTAGAGCTGCTCTTGCAGGAGGACTGAGTGCAAGGCCTGGAAAGGCTTTGTGTGCTGGCCGTTCCTCCTATGGCAAATTCCACCTTGCAGAGACACTGCTTCCCTTTGGCGACTGAACAAAGAGAAGAATAAAATGATGCCACAAGCTAGTGTATTTCCTGAGAGGCCTCTCGTCCAGATGGCATTTGAAGTTGAGTACTAAGATGTGATACCAAGCCGCAGAGGACACAGGAGTTGGGGAAGAGCTTTAAGGCCCAGTCAAAGGGAAATCAGAGGGTTTCCTGTTCAGTAAAACATCATTCACTGATCTTTGTTATCTGGCATGGCAGTCACTCTGAAACCATTACTCTTGAATAAATGGCCACCAAGCAGGGCTGCAATTCTTTTTATTGGTATGATGCATGCCCCCGTCCAGCTGTAAGCCAGCTCTGGCTCTCATGTAGTTAGTCAGGCTTTTTTTTTTCTTTGACAAACATCGATACAGGGAAGACAGCATTTGATGAGGTATCCTCATTATATTTCTTTCAGTAACTGCCAGTTCTTCTGTGTTCTTCAGCACCCAAGATGTGAACAGAAGGATGTAGGAACACATTTGTAGCAGCACCAGCAAATCTGTCTGAAGGGAAGGATCAGGGGGTTCTGTAAGCGATTGAATTGCTCATCTCCTGTACAAGAAAGCCTCAGAGCTGTGAAGTCTTTCTCAGGCCCTGATCTTTAGCACACTATCAAACTTTTTTGCAACTATCACCTTTTTAGCAAACGTCACATTTTCTTCTAAGGGTAGCAATCCTAAATGCTGCACGGGAGGGGCAGCCAGAGATACATAACCCTGCAGAACAGCCAGCGCACTGGGTGGAGCTCATACATAAAATACAAATTCAGAGGGTAATATGCAGTACAAAAGGTGGGGGAAGGAGGAGCGGAATGAGAAGGAAGAGTAAGGAATAGGATCACTCACTTTTGAAATGCAAAACATAAGTGTGATTAAGTATTCTTTACTTTGCAAGAACAAATTGATTTACTTTGCAGTATGAAGGATTCATGTTAGTCTTTTCATCATGGTAGAAAAACAAAACAGGCTACTTAGGGAGCCTAGAAATCTCCCTGCGAGTATTTTTATCATGGGGCAGCAAACACCAGGCGGTGATCTAGCAATGCTCAGTCTTTCTGAACCGCAGAGAGCAGAGAAGATCAGAGAAAAACATTTTACTCTTCCACACCTCCAAGGCTAGCTGGTGTGGGAAGCATTTTGTCTCACCTGCTGCCCCTGACTCTGCAGATCCTGCAGCCTGCAGAGAAATAAGGCTTTTCTCCCAAAATCCCTCTCAGCCCCATGTCTCTTTTTACCCAGAGTAAAACATTCAATGCTGATGATCACCCACCTTGTAGCTACAAGGTTCCAGAGTATCCAGGACCAACGATACCAGCTGCTCCTGTTACTGCTCTCTGCACCCGTGCTTCACAGCCTCAGGGCCATGAGTTCCAAGTGACTGAGGAAAACGCTGCTCCGTGCCGGTGGAAACAAACCTCCCCTGCCAAAGACACAATCAATCCGCACAGATGATCAGACTTGACTTGCTTGGTGGCTGCAGCCCACTCCAGCCCACCTCGGTGTGGTAGGACTGTCCCCACCTGCCCCCTCTGGCACCCCCAGCCCCGTCCCCATACCAGGTAGTTTGGTACTTGCGCTGTAGCAATGAATGAAATTCCTCCACATTTCGAGAGAGCGTAGTAGGAGCAGGCACACCAGAGCAAGCGTAGGCACGGGGAAGAAATCTGCAGCAAATAAACCAGCGAGCACAGGCGGACGCAGGAGCCAAGCAGCAGCCCGCAGACCCTCGCACTGTAGCTGGGGAGGCCCAGGACCTGCTGACTGGGTACGGCACGATGTAGGAAGGAGGAAGGAAGGAAGCAGTTACACATGGAGACAACAGGCTGCAAGGACTAGCTGGCCCCTTTCAAATTACTTTCCTTCTTGTACCCCTTCGTTTCCAAAACAAAGACCTGTATGGTGTTAGAGATACTGAGATGGCAGTGGATCTCCAAGGCTAGAAGCCAGCACTCTGTGCCCCCCGGCCAGACACACCCTGCAACTCCAACATGGGTCTATAACCGGACTGATGACAAACCACCTGAGATCCTTCAGTTACCTCAATTTTAAGGCATGTCACTTTGCCCTTGGTATCAAAGCTTCTCCTTTGACTCTGATTTTTCCAGTACTTTCAAAAAAACCCAGAGAATCTAATTCAGTGATGGCATCATCACCACCCTACAAGAAGTACTTTCCATATCTAAATGTGAGACCACGCATTTGGCTTCAATACTGTCACTTTTTCTATTTGTTCCCTTACCAATCCATGTGCTATTTCCAAACTATTTCTGTTTTTCCCTGCTGTCCAATTCTGCTGACTTGTTTTTTTTGATTAAATTCTTGAACAGCCAAACTTGTCACCAGTTGAAGAAGTAATAAGCAGCAATTATGTAGGACTAATAGATTACGCCAAAGAAACAACCAAGTTTCATGTCTGTTACATAGTTTTCAATTATTTTGAGTGAGCACGATTCAAAATACCATCAAATTAATACAATTTATACTCTGGGAAATTAGGAAGGCAAACTGAAACCATTATTGCCCTCGGTGATGTCTCCTCTGCCATGTTTTGCACAGGTAGAAATCAGCAGCTTCCCTCTGTTTGTCCGAGCTCTGCTCATCAATGGAAGACACTTGCAATTCTTGCCTGCATTACTGGTTGTCTCACAGGCACAAGAAACCACAACCTCAGGATTTGCAATAAACATTACACTGTCCCAGTCACAAGCATTACTTGGGCCAACAAACAGAAACAAAGAGGAAAAGGTCCACCAAGGAAGAGGCTTAATGCAAAGAAACATTCCAAGTGGGCGGGAACCACATGGCAATTGAGCAGACGGCAAATTTTTATTGTAAACATAGCTAGCTAGGTATGACTACATTTCCTCTATATAAAAAGCAACCCAAAAGGCAAAACAAGAGAGGCTTTGAGGACAGTTGTGCTCTTGGCATGCAACATCTTCAGAAATTAAAGAACATGCATGACATTTCTCATAGCGATGCTGGTAATTGTAGTAAGAGAACAATGACGACTCTCTCCAAATCAGCAGTCTGATCCTGGAACCACGCAGCGAGCTAACTCCGTTCTGATTCAGTACAAGTGTAGTTTAAAAACCCACTACCATCTGACTGTAAAGCGGTGTAGCGACAGCTCCAGGACCAGTTTTAGTCACCTTCATCCTGCAGACACCCCCACTATTCTTTCCTCAACACTGAACTAGCTGCCAACAGGTCAACATCACAGTCATTACCAGACTTCAGCTGTACCCTTTTTAATTTTTGTTAAAAATGTCATAAAGACACCATGAATACAAGTACTGCAGTTACATCAATACAAAAAAAGCAATACAAATTAAGCAGCTGAATACAAAAATACATTGAAATACATGAACACCACAATGTAACTTATAGCACTAATCAGAATTGTGTATGCGTGAAAAAATTAAATAAAAACCTGTTTTGTATTAGACAACTTAGGTATTCTCCACTTTTAACAGTAACTTTCTTCTAGTTATGTACTTCACAATTTCTTCTATATACAGCATAGAATAAAATACTTTTAAAAGATATGACATTTTTAATCCTCAATATGCGATATAGGTCTCTTTTACACTAAGAATATTGACTGCATGAATAAAAACTGTCAATGTCTTACATCAACTGATCTGAAAAGGAGGATCAATGTTTTCCTTTTACATCATTTACGTAGGTTTTAAATCAGTTAGTAGGTTTGGCTTGATGCGTCGGACAATCCTTGTCAAACAGCGTCTCTCACAGTAATGTACATAATATTGCTTGTATCTATACAATCATACAAATGTGGCAATCATATCTAAATGTTGTTTATGAAAGAGACAGCTCACACATATACAGGCCTTCAGACTTTCTTAATGACTTATTTACAATGAAAGTGCTTTTATCAGCTCTAACACGATACATGGGGGGTTTTCTACATGTCAATTATTAGTTTCCCTGAAATTGGAAAAGTATTATATAGAAAATACCACAGCTTTGCAAACACTATAGCATACTGTATAACTGCATGTGGTTCTGAGATTAGCAGCTGAAAAGTGTTGATAATTATAATTTAAAAATAAATAAAGCAAAGAGGTAAACCAGTTACAAAACAGCAGAAAACTGCAATATTCACAACAGTAAAAAGACTTAAAATCAATTGCTAACAAAACGGTGAAGCAGTTGGATCGAAAGTCTTGAAAACATCTTTTAACGACTTATCATCTGACTCCCCATTCGGATCACTATCCTGCATCTGAGTTACCTGTCCAGGCTGTCTAACCTGCCTTGGGTCGCTGTACTGCGGTCTGATTAATCCTGATAAAGCTTGGATAGGAAGATTATGGACTGCAGGCGCAGCGCTGGAGTGTTTAGCCTGAGATTTACTGGTGCTATTCGCTTTATCTGAAGTCGCTTCTGCTGATCCTTCTGTATTTTTTTCCACGTTGCTGGCAGCCTTCTGCAGCGATGTATCTTCCGAGAGACTGGGTTCATTTTTACCAGAATTTTTCAAAATACTTTTTTTCTGGTTCTCTCCATTCTCTCCTGAACTAGCTGGAGCTGTGTCCAATGATGAGCTGTGATCTCTCGGATCATACAAACTAATACCGCTCAGTATCGAGCCTGGAGTTCCCAGCCGAACACCGCTTGATGACAACTTGGGTGCATACGGAGGCAGGGCATCTGGGTCAGGTTTAGCAGTCGCTGCTTCCGAGGGCTGCGATGAGCCAGCAGCAGATCTGGCAAGGCGGGGGTCAAACTTCGGAGGGTGTGAATCCTTTGCGACTCCATGATGCGTATCTGCACTCGACAGTCTGTGGAGTCTGGGATCGACATTTTTCTGTAAGCGAGGATCTCCTAATTTGCTCGAGCTACTGGTATGCGAATCTGCAGACGGATCCAAATAGCCGCTCCTGCCCGTTAAGTTGTTTTTCGCCTTTGCAGCCAGTCGCGGGTCAGCTGGCATGGCATTTGGATGGGGATCGTTCTTCAAATTCCGCAGTTTATTAAGTCTCTGGTCAGCAATGAGTGGGGGAAGAGGTAAATTGATTGAAGAGACAGGGTCAGGCTTAGGCAAAGGTATCGGGAGCAGATCTTCGGGTGCCCATACAATATGCTTCGCAAAGTTTGGTTTCATCAGGGTAACATCCATTTTAATGTGGCTGAACTGCCTAAGCTGAGATCGGGGATCCCTTAACGTTACACCAGGCAAAGGTTCCAACGGTATCAGAAAAGCTCGTTCTCTCAGTTCTCTTTCTGAGTCCTCTTCATCATCATCCATCCCTTTTTGCTTGACTTTAACTCCAGCGTGCGCGTGGTGTAAATCTAGCTTTGCTCCGCCGAGGGATGCGCTGGCATGACCACCCTCACTGACCTTGTGCATCCTGGGATCTCGTGCAAGCCGTGGGTCCAAGGACGCGGATTCTGAAGGCTTTCTGGGGTTGGACCTCGGAGAGGCCCGAAGTCTTGGGTCAACAGCCTGAGGCCCTGCGCCTTTTTCTTTCGCCAGCCTCGGATCAGTAGGAATACCAAGCATGTGCTGTTCCGTGGAATGTTGTTGTCGATTCCTAAAATTTTCACTTTGTTTCTTTAAGGTTTTTAGTATTGATTTAACACTGCTCCCCTCTTCCTCTTCACTACTGGAATACCAGTTGACATTGTCATCTTGAAAAAAAACACACAAACCAAAACATTATTCAAGCAAATGATCACCAGGGAATACAACACATTTACTCATATAAAGGGTAACTTCTCAGTAACATCAAACTGAAAAGACCTCATATTAAATCATCAGTCCCTGCATTATCACAGCCGTAATCTAAAATGACAAAAATCAATTTCAGTGAAGAACTGACATAACAAAAAAACTGTAACTAGTTGAGTTACTCCCAAACTCTGCTGCATTCTATCGACATATCTCTCTGTCAATATTAATCTGGGAAAATAACCTGCTTTCAAACAATTATTTTTACCAGTACTAGTAAAAAAACACATTTAAAATCTGAGTCTTGATGAAAATGACCTTCGTTGTGAGATGGTACAACGAAAAGTAAAATGGCACCTTACAGTTGTCTTAAAAACAGATAAATTACAAATGTAGAATTTGCTGCCCTATTACAATCCAAATCGCAGGGTTTTGGGGAGAGGTCAAGATTCAGGAAGGGAAGAAATAATAATATTTAATTTTAAAGGATAAATTTTCAACTACCTTCTGCAATTTACTGGAAAGCCTTATCAACACAGCTGTTTGCTCAGGTCCACATCCTAAACTTGCCTACTCGCCAAAGGAGACTAGTGGTCTATACTGGCTCAGTAAAATGAGAAATGAAGGCGAAACCCATGACCATCACCACTATCTAATGCACAATAACACACTGTTTCTTCAACGCTTCTTGTACCACACAAACATTCCACAACAGGAGGCAGCTAATAGGAACATTTTTCTGTAATACTGCTTTCTGAAAGCCCTCTAGATGGGAGGACCAGTCACTCTAAAGCACTGCTGAGAATTCTTCAGTTCAGAGTACATTACTCTAGGTTGCACTGGTTTTGTACGTAGCCTGAAAGGGCCTGAAGATCATTTGATTCGAATTACATTGGCAATGTCCTCAAAATAATTTCATACGGCAACTGCCTTTTGGTCAGACAGAAGATACATTTCTGGTCACGTAACCTAGCAGCCTCAGAAAATGGTGCAGCAGGGAGCACACCAAGGGACAAACGTACTCTGTGTGGCTGAATCTAATCTGCAGACTTACTGCTCTCCATCGTCTAGGTTACAGAAGACAGACTCAGGTTAAACACTGCAAATTTCAGATATCACAGAGGAAAAAAATACTCCTCTAGAGAAACGGGATATGCAAAGAAGATCAAGAGGCACAACTGAATGAACAGAATCTAAGATGCACTTGCAGTACGGGCAGTTAGAAATAATAATATTTCTGTTTTAATCAGGGACTTTAAGAAGCAATTGAGTTATTAACACCAGAACCTTTTAAAAATGCAAACTATATCCAAAAATATCCACAGATCTTTCTTCTTGCAACTAGAATGCAGTAACTAAGGACCAAAACTGAGGAACAAGCTGGGAAGGAACGCAAGTATATTCAGCTGGAAATACTGAGTTAGTACTTGCACATTCACAGTAATGGTGAATGGTAATGTGAGGAAGATCAAAGTCAACAGATTTGTTCCAAGCTAATACATGGTCAATAAGTATGTTTATAACTCTAACAAAATTATCTTTACCTTCGTCTTTGCTCATTGCCCTCTGACCCTGGCTGCTGACAGAGTCTCCATCTCTTTGATGCTTCTGACTAAGTCTTACATAAAGGGCTTTCTGCATGGCTGGAAGAAAATCCGGTACATTAATGGCTGGTTTATGGCCCATATGGCCGCTCATGCAGTCCGACTCGCCTCCACCTTGATGTGACTCTTGAGCCATGAGGTGAGCTTGGTGATCTGTAAATTCTCCATGCCATGTTCCATCTGCAGTACAAAAAAAAACAGTTAGCAGCTATCCTACACAAGCTTTTACAGCAGAGGAGATAAAACATAATCAAGCAAAACTAACGCGACTTCTATTACATGACTGGAAAGCATCAGCTAAAAAAGCCTATACACTGGAGACATTCCAGTAAATTTGGGTTTCTATCCAAAATTTTTTCAGCTGCTCAGCTTTGGAGCCATGATGTTTTACTACCACACAACTGCAAAGCACCATATCAAGGAACAACACTTTTTAAACGTCCTTACCACCAGAGTTATTAGCTGGCTGGAAGTTATGTACGGCTTGATGAGAATAGTAATTGTCGTAGAAATCAGCTGGGTTCTGAATAGGCTCATAATTCATATTTGGCTGCCGTTCACCAGGCATCTGCTGGTACTGTGGCCCTGGAGGACAATGATTCTCTCTTGGCATGTTCACCATATGTCCTTGAACTCCTGGGGCACTGTAAGATCCACCTAGACCTGGTGGTGTGAGAGGTGGACCACCTTGCTGTCCTTGCATAGGCATACCAGTCTGGTTCTGTGGTCCAAGAAAGCCTGGCGGAACACCCTGCATAGGAGGACTCTGCGGCATTCCTGGGCCTTGAGGCCCTGCGCATGGATGATGTCCAGGAGAACCTGGGTGCATTGGTGGCCCATTATGCCCTTGTGACATGCCGGGTCCAGGCCCTGGACTTGAACCTGGATTATACATATGCTGAGAATGAGGGTCATTTCCCTGAAACGGTGGTCTTGGTGGTGATGCGCTGTTATAGAAGGTTGGTGGCCTGTCAGCAAAAGAAAATTAGTGAATCAAATTTTGCACCTACAAAGATCAACAGCCTTTTAGCTATCTCCTCCCCCTCTTCACTCTTACAGATGTCTGTTCATATTTATTTGATCTTAAGTCGGATAAAAATCTGAAAGAAACAAAATCATTCTCAAAGGGAGCACTATATACATTACACATGACAGAGCTTGTCTGGAAGTAGAACATGTTTCCAATATCAACACATGCAGAACTCGACATCTGCTACAACTAAGAGTTTTAAACATCCCAAGGCCAACAGTCTCCACCTGGAGTGTCCATTGGCTTCAGTCAAGAAAAAGCTAGCACAAAAAGATTTTAGAAAAGAATGAACTTTGCTCAGCCTGCAAGTGCGGCACAGATCCAAAACAAAAGCCAATGGATTGACCTTCTGGAAAACAAAAGCCAATGGACTGACCTTCTGGAAAGTCAAGGCTCACTTAAGTTCTCCTCTATGGAAAGCACTAAATAAGTAAATAATTATGATAGCCAATATTTGGCAGACAATTAACTTAGCAATATACTCAGAAGTATCTACTTCTGAAAGAAACAAAGAGAATTGTTTAAGTATTTATGCAGGCACGTTTTAAGGAGAGTTCTACACAAAATTCTAAAACCTACTTTTTTCCAATTTTGTGTGCTAAATCCACAGTAGGCTTCACAACTATTTCAAAGAGAGATGGGATTTTCTTATAGTCTCCTGAAGGATCTTGATAATTTTCTATGTCAGACTCAGAAAATGGATATTGCTCTGGAGGGGTTGGCAGGAGTCCAACACCTGGTGGTGGCTTAGGGAGAGGAACTATGCCACGCTTTCTGAGTTCCTCCAGTTCTTTCTCATCTTCATTTTGTGGTTCCTCCTCAGTATTCAAAACCTAGAACAAAGCAGTGCAGCAAACACTTCATTAATTTTGCAGTATATGCAATTCAGTTTAGTCTTGCACTTTCCATTTGAATACAATTACCTACTACAATACTACTATACATTGACATCAAACTCAGATGAATTATAAATCTATTATTACTTGTTCCACAGGACACCAATTCACAGCCAGGAAGAAAACAATTTCTGCAGTCAGGAAAGGACAATTTCACACAAGTCCATTTCCTTCAAACAGTAATTTTAAGTGACAGAAATCGAGGACTTATTCTAAGCTTCATAAGGTTTCTAGTGTTAAATTCAGGCCACTTTTCTGTCAAGGCTTGTTGTATAGTAACTGAAGAGAGACATGAATATCCTACTTAAAACAAAGGTCAAGACTTCATGAATCATTCAGAGGAGGCACCTCATTCCTCTCCCCACCCTGAGTGCAGAAGTAAGTCAGATGGTATCTAACTTCTAGGCAGATATAAGCAGACAACATAAAAGCCACGCATCTTGTCAGAGAGTACATGAAGATTTCCACAGAAAGGGACACAAAAGAATGTTCACGGGCAGAAATATGAGTTGTGAAAATAAATGAGTCTGATATAGCCAAAAAAATAACTGAATAACTGATGGCAAGGGGAATTCCTGGTATTGAACCTGGCCACAGACTTACTGTGCTAAGGAGCAACAGAGAAGCTTAACATCATTAGTGTTTAGGATCACACTCTCCAAGAATCTCATGAAAATTTCTCGCAACCTCCCCCCTGTTCTTTCTAGCAACAAACCTTGTGCTTATAGACTATGAATTACTCACCTTATCCAGCAGCTCTTTTGTTTCTGCAGTCAGGGGAGCATGAGAAAATTTGCACTTATCTCCTTGATAGCATTTTGCTCCTGTATGGTAGAACTTGCAAGGGAATTCATGTAAGCAATGTATTAAGGATTCCTAACAAAGGCTGATTCCTAGTTTGCACTGTTTGGCAAGTTTATGAAATTCAGCTGTCAACCACCCTTCAATTTTTCACCAGTACTTAATCCTTCCAAAGCAGTATGTTAAGAATTTTGAAAGCTAATAACCAACTTACCTCCTAATTCCATTTAACATTCTACTAATCATTACATTACTGTGGCCTTAACATTATTTTTGACTTGATGCTAAAACTGCAATTAAAAAGATGAAGGTCTCAATTCCAGAATAAAACACAAATCCTTTACAACAAGAACAGATCATGGTTTTAAAAGTATGTCGACAAATGCATCTAACTTCAACTAATGTTTTATCTTTTAAAACATTAAAAATCCTCAAAACTGAAAACAAACCAGTAATTTTACGCATATTTTCTCCTCCTATCTGAGCAGAAGAATAATCTTCCTGTAGTAAATCCACATAGTCTACAGTACAGTCTCTTATGAAAAGAAACAGCTACCCTTAAAAATCACTTACATCAATTAAGAGTAAATATAATCTTTCATCTTAATTCAAGTGGGTTTTTTTGTTTTGTTTTGTTTTTTTTAAAGGATATTGTGCAAATAAATGCAGTTCTCTCCTTTGGTGCAGTAACCCTGTATGTAAAACTTGCAGATTTCCTTTTTCTTTTCAATCTCTGCATCATGATCAAATTTACACTGCTCTCCCTATAAATAAGAAAACAAGAAAAAACATTATCGACCTGACATGCTGAGTAATTCCATTTCATATTTAAAGAAAAACATCCTCCTTAGTTGAACTTAAATTCTTTATCTTTACTAACACGTAACTGCATTATAAACGTGTCCCTGAAAAACTATGAATATGGGGGCCTGAACACAGAGAAACAGTTCCTGAATCGGGATACAAAGAATATATGCAGTGGTCTCAGAAAATTAAGCTGGTCTTACAGTACTCGTTCTCTTCTCTGTCTCCACCTACCAATTCGCATTAAAAGGACATTTAAAACAAATATTTTATTGAAATTATTTCCCATATAAAGAATTATGCACTTGATCAGAAAACCTGACTCTGTTCTAAGGGCGTGTGAAAGAACTTCAAAAATTCCAACAAGCAAGGTATTAAGACTCTCCCATGTAGGAAAAATAGAGTCCAAATAACATAGTTAATATCAGCCACATCATGTTATACATTAGCATTATTTTGCTGAGGAGGGTTTTTTTTGCAGATTTTTTGTATTTCTTTTCATGAAAAATACATTAAGTGTTCTTTCAGCCACTTGATTTAAAACTGAAGGTGGCAGCAAATACTCATCTTACTGAGCACAGCATAATAAAATATATAAGGCAACAACAAATGCACTGTTTTCCATTACCCCCTGGTGTGGGAAGAAAGCATACTAATTTTCACCTTTACTTTCACCATTTAAAAAAGAAACAGAAAATGTTCTATCTCTAAATACACAGAGGAAACAAACATAAATGATGCGCTCACTTATTTGAGAAGCATACACTTGTTCTTAAGTGTGTTTTGTAACCTGACTGAACTAGTCTGACATCAGAGGATTCAACTCCACAGCAGCATAAACTTCCAAATGAAGCAACAGCAATTTTTTTTAATTTTTTTTATGTAACAAGAGACTGTCTTGCTAGGGCTTTTACTTGACAGCTGACTGCTCTGAATAGCATTCTCTTCTTTCTGCTGCCTTCCACTTGCTGGCTGAAGGAAGATGATTCTTTGGTAGGAGAACTATTACTGCAATCCCACTTTTTACTTTAAAGAGATAAATAATTTAAGATAATTAATTCCTTCAATGTTTCAAAATTAGCAGTAGCACATAAAATAATCTAATACATTCAGAAACCATTGCCTATTTACAGATTCCATCCTTGTAAGATTTGTATATTTACGTATAATACACTGTCAGTGTAAGTTTATGATACTATCATAGACATTTTTACTGTATATACTGATAAGCAAACACAATCATTTTTAACAGAATTTGTTATAATTCAAAACGTGTAACAGAAGAGGATATTTTTCCACAAGTACTTCTGTTGGCATTTATCTACAAATATGCAAAACATTAGAAATCAAAACACTGAGTTTCAACATAAAAGTTTCCTTTGCATCAGCTGAAATAAAAAACAATAGAGCACCTTCTCCCCTTCCTGACACCAAAGACGAAGGCCAACGGACACAGCGCATAATTACCTTAATACATCTCCCTTCAAGGAAATATTTACAAATCTGTTTGCCTTTGTGTTCCACTGTATGCTGATTTATGAACTCCTGACTCATATTAACCCATTTCTTCACTGGTTTGCCATCCTGTAAGAAAAAGGAACATCCTACTGATGTTTACTTATTAAGCACAGTTGTAAAAATATTAGAGCATACTTGGTGCAGTAGTTACCTCAAAATGTGACCAACTACACCACGGCTGTAGTTATTATTATACCCACAGCTCAAAGTAAAGTTAAATACACTTTTCTTAGCTGCTTTAATACAGAGTCTTTTTTATAAATGGAACCAAATCAGAAACTTCTTACAACAGACACAAATAACTTCACTGAATGGACAGAATATCTCGCACTTCATTAGACAATGCTGGAAAGCAGAGCTGACACCCAGGCACCCACTAAGTCAGTGCCAACCGCTCCCTGATTAAGGGCACCTCTGCAGACAGCCAGGAGCTGAGTAATCATCCACGCTTCCAGACCACCATCTTAGCCACAAGGCTATACTTTGCCAATCCTTCACCTCTACGTGCTTCTCACATGATTGTTATCTCCAGATTATCCATCTTCTTTTTTCTCCCTTTTTTTTCTCCCATTAGAAGAAAAATAACCTGTTTGCTTATACCATGCGGCAAAGCAGAGAGGAAGCACAATTCAATAATGACCTAACACATAAGAATTATTATGTACCTGGTGAGGCAAATAATTGTCCCCTCTTATGATTTCATTCCCACGTGGCATCTGCACTTTAAAGTCTAATCTAACTAGAGAGTCTGGGACAGGTGTTCAGGGGGCCTGGCAGAGCTAGTGAAGATGAAGCAGATGGCCTTTAATGAACTGCCGTTTGTGCCACTGCAACAGAGGGTAGAAACAAATGTCTTCTTTGCAGGGTTAGGTGGTCGCCTGCTCATCTGATGCTAAGAGGGGAATAGGCTTTTCTGATTTCCCACTTTCACAAAAATGAGCAGGGATCTGACTGCTCAGTAGGAACTTCTGAATCAGAATGAATGTGGTTCTCCACAGTCATCACACTGCACCATGAGCACACATGAGCATCAGCACACCAAGTGTCCAGTCTCATTTTGCTCAGCAAATTAAGCAATGTCACAACACCTTAACACAAAGAATGATTTGCGAATTTTGTTGGCATTGAGAAGCAGAAATCGTCAAGCTAGAAATACCTCTCCTGGATCAGTCAAGATCCATTTTCTACTATGAACACACTAAATCCAGAGAAATTTCAGCTGTTTCAGACAAAGCAGCTTTGAATCTAATACTTGATCCTCTTCAAGGTTAATGCAAATATCACATAAACACAATGCTCCAAGTCTCTCTGGGAGCACTGCACACCAGCAACCATCCCACACCACAAAGCACTTGCAACAACGGCCCAGGGAAGGCTGAAACGCTCCCACCACATCCCCAAGAATACCAGGGATGTCACTGTGCAGCTTGGGGGTCTCAGTGCTTACCCCACCACACCACACAGGCTCAGCATCTGCGTTGCAGAATTCATTATTTCTCTGTAGCCAGAAGCCCAGCTTTTTGCTTTCTGCCTCCAGCCCTGCTGGGACCTGCCTGCAGCTCCCTCCTCACCTCCACCCTTCCCCACAGCTTGGGAGACGGTGTGGGAGGACAGGGCACTCTCTACAGCAACAGGAAGGAGGAGTCCTATAAATGAGGCATCGTCCTAACAGATCAAACAGCTGCCCTTTTCCCTACCACACGCAGGGCAGGGTAAGGAACATCTGATTGGGACCACCCAGGAGACCCAGAAAGTTGGGCCAGCTGGAGAACATGGGGAAAAATCAACATGGCAGAATTACACATCACCACCCCGTGTGCATTCTTGAGTGCAGGAGGAAGGAGAATCACAGATATTTTAGTTGCAGTATACAGACTTAAATCTCATTTGGCTTAAATAATGTTTTTCAGCCACGGATGGATTTGATCCATTAATCATCAATTCTGTATTGTTTTTCATTTAAATGAAGATTGGAGTGAGAAATTTACAAATACCGTGGTAATACTGAACACTATGTTTTCTCTAATCCTGTGCAAAGAATTAGTAAATTAAAGCCAAGGTCACATTTATTTTCATTTCCACAGTCACAGCTATGGAAAAAGAATTCTTCACGATTTGGATGGAAACTGGAAAAAGCTGTGAAGGCATCCATTTTCTTTGCTGAAAAATCTGAGGTGAACTGGCAGTAGCAAACCATCTTATTTCAGATACAGTTAACACTGAAGTTCATTCCAAACCAAAACCACTTCCTGCTAGTTTTTCATATTTCCAAGAAAAACAAGAAAATTACGGATTAGCTTATCAATTAGACTTTGTACATCAAGTGTTGGAAAATTCTAGTAACTTTCTAGATAAGAGAAAAAAGTTTAAAGATATGTATTTTTAAACACTCTTCTGCTAAAGCAAAGCATCCAGTCATTTGAAACAACTACATTAGGAATTAGACGTTAATTCCACGTACCTCATGATAGCCATCAGATCCTTTATTGCCCCCTCTTCCCCTTCCACGATCTTTACGCTTCAATTTCTTTTGCATTCCACGCCCTCGACCAACACTGTAATTATTACCTCTTTGAGAAATACCTGAAAAACAGCAATGACCTCTTTAAATGACCTCAGAAAGTAAAAAAATGGTTATTTAGTGACATCAAATACAGAGAAATCTAACAAACTATCTACCTTTTTGCAGTCTGAATTCCTAAATGCTACCCCGAATCACAAGTTGGCAAGTACAACTACACCAGCCAATTGTAATTCCATGCAACTGCCTGCTCTTTGAAAAGCTCTTCAAATCAATAGCAGACTGAAAATTGAATATAAAATTAATCTTGTTCAAAGCAAGGTCTCACAATTAGAAGTGCAGACGTGTCATTTCTAACCAGCCCAAATACTTGAAATATTTTGTGCCGTTTGGTCACTTTCTGAACACAGAACTAACCAGTACAACTGGCACCCAGGTGTGTGTGCGTGTTTCATTGTCATTCATTTCATTTCACTGAAACCTGAGATCAAAACCTAAGTATGACAGAACAGAACAGCTTTGAGTACAAAAATGTTTAATGGTAACTGTTTGGAAGCCTCAGGAGGGTAATTATCCACTCAGCAGCATGCCAGGAGTCACAGTCTCAACTAAAACCACCAAGACAGAGTATCTGCTTACTCATCAGTTTAAAACCAAAGAAAAACAGTTAGAACGTTCTGCGGACATCAGACCCACTTCAGGTGGCAGCCTGAAGGTGGCAGGGCTGATTCCACTGAAAATGCCTTGACTTCATCTCAGATGACTTGCATACAGAGATTTTGAAGCAGTACTACCAAGCAGCACATGAAAAGCCATTTTTGTCTCAGCTAAAAAGATTTTTCCAATCTTTTTTCAATTTATTTTATTGTGAACCAAACCAGAAGGCAATAAATCTTCACTGCAGTAAATGGAAGACAGCTTACAACCTTTGTGTAACACTCAGTATCTTCCCAAGAACTTGTAAGGTATTCATACTGTCACACAAAACCCTGCTCAAATTTTGCCTAGGAGACCAACTTTTAGCCATGATTAAAGGGAGAAAATTTTGCAAACTGAATTGACAGTTTCTAAAATGAGAACTCGATCTTATAGAAAAAGGGAGTGGAACAAGTTAAGCATTTCTAGATGGTAGATGAAGCTGTCTCTGTCAATGGTATACACCTCCTCTATTGCCTAACCTTCCACGCTCCACAGCAATATGCAGTTAACACGAGACAACTGGGGAGTCAGAAGTTCCTTCACCATACGGAGGCCAGAGATGTAAGCTGGCTCAATGAACTGCACTACAGTGGTAAGGAAATGATCAGACTCCAAACAAAAGGTGCAAACAAGAATGCTTGCATAACTAGGCTTATATAAATAAGGCATGAAATAAGAGCAACAGGACTCTTTCAGGAATACTTTGCTTAAGGAGGAACACTTTTTCACCAGCATGTGTATTGGCCCAGCTTTGAATGCGAGAAAAGTTGTGAAAAGTAAAAGGATACTAGCATACTTGTGGGGTGTACTGACAGAAGTACTTAGGCACCTATCAAAATTTTTAAGTACTTGATGTTTTGGGGGGAAGCTAAATTAGATTTTGGAATTCGTGTATCTACATTACACCCCCCGCCCACCAAGTCTCATTTCAGACTTTCACATACTACACCAGAAAGTCACTCTACAGTCCTGTGATTTCTAACTCAAGCAGTTACACAGCAAAGATCTTGGCTTTTTTAGTAGCGTTTTATTTGTTTATTTACTACATACATGTTACCCAACACTTGATCTTTTTCTTCAATATATGCACCAGTGCGACCATATAATATTATTCCTTCCCAATGAGCAGCATTACCACTTACTGATGGGAGACTGCAAGCCCATAGGAAAGCCACCACTGGCAGCTTTCTTCATCCAGCTCTCAAGACAATCATCCTGAAATGATGCACGATACAACTGCTGCCACCATCCATTACTACAGTTAATGATTCAAATTATCTTACCTTTCTGGATCCCTTTCATCCCCTGTTTTTTCACTGGTTCCTTCGGGAACGGAGGTCCTAAGTCAGTACTGGAGGTCTCCTTAGCTTGCCTGTATTGTTTAAGCTGATCAGCAAAATCTTCATCCTTTTCTTCCTCGTTGTAATTACCAAAGTTTTCATCACTGTAATGACTATAGTCGTCATACTCCTTACTCTTTACATTTTTTTTATGTTGCATTTTCTGTGAACTCATGTAATTTCCTGATACATGTCCATGCTGTATGAAAGGGATTGCATTGTTCAGAAGCAACTCAGTATTTCAAAGAACACCCCTCCAAACTCCTCTACGAAACCAATTGTTTTCACCCTGTTTTATTATCATGCTGTCTACCAGGTTTGCACAAACAAGCATTAATAATAAACAGTGAAAAATCAGTTATTTAGTAAAAATTAGTACTTTTGATTCTGAATGTATCAAAATTGGAAAAAAGATAAAAAAGAACAGCATCAGCATCTATACTTCAGAAAAATTTTCAGTGAGGTTGACAAAGCATTTTAACGTATGCAGTTCTAAGTGCTACTTAGATGAACTATGTTTAAAATACATTTTTTTCCCTTCATGATCTCCAATCCTGATGATCTCGGACACAGATGATGCAACCTGTCCCACCTCTGTCAGTCAGGATGAAACACTGCTTATGGCCACTCCTAAGCCAGCACTGTCACTTCTCCAGTTTCTGCAGACAGGGTCTTCAGTTTGTTAATAAATTAGGCGGGCTTAGAGGTTGCTGGAATGGTTTCAAGCTAAAAGGATAAGTCTCCTCGTCTCTGAAGTACCAGAGTTTAATCAAGCCTCTAGCTGTTCTATTGCAGCTTAAGAGAATGGCATTCTATTTCACCCAGTGTTCTCAGGAGGGGTGTCAAGCTCCACAGACTGAGAAAAGCCAGGACAAACTGAACTACCAAAAAGCAGAATCAACTCTAGATGTTTACAGGTGGCCTTTCAAGAGCTGTTTCCTCTCATACAGTCTAAATCCCATGCAGACAATAATAAAGATATCTTAATTGTTGCCTGATGGAGGAAAAAATAGTATCAGGCTTGTTTACACCACCTACTTTCACACCACAGATAATGCTTTACAGTTGGAAATCCACTCAGGGAGATGAGAACTAGATGTTTCCTGAAATCTATGAGAATGGGCACTGTGATCAAGTTAGCCTTCAAAAACCACATCACTTACATTTGCGTTTTTTAAATTACACCTAAAGACATGAAAAATCAGTTTTAAAAAATACTACCTGACTGAACGAAGAATCGTAATCTCTGTATGAAGAGCTGCTACTCTTTTTATGTGGTCTTTCTGTACGCTCAATATCAGAGTCATGGCTGTAGTCTGAACTGTCATCACTGGAAGGGGAGTTATGCTGGAAAAAAGAAGAAAACAGTGCACTCAAACGTTGTTATTTAATTCCCTATCTAATTGGTCTGCTGTATATGAACTTAAAGGAAGTATTAGCCCAATAAATAAATGAAAGTATTTTCTTAACACTCACACACCTCTGCTTCTGGGGGAAGCTAAAGAAAGCACACTCTTTGATGACCCACTCTTTTTATCACAAAAAGAGATCTGATCTGATGAGGCTTCTGAACGTAAACATTGAGGGTTACGTGGTTTCTCTGGGTTATATCAGCTTCCTATGGGTCTCCATGAGCCCTGCTTCTTTGTCACAAAGCAGGGAATGCTGCTGGAAGGCCAACAAATCTGGGAGATGGCTAGAAATTTGCATAGGACCATATAAACGATTAGCATCCTGCCATTTTCTGCTAGAAGAAAACTCACCGTTACTTCCTTACAAGTGTTTTATTTAGATGTATTGTTTTGCAGAAAATTTAGAAGGCAAACTATATGAGAATACTGTATTTCTGCGATTTTTAGAGAATTACCATTATGTTTAATTTTCTAGGTCAAAATTTTGTGAATCTCTGATTAAAATATGTATTAGAAACATTAACTTAATGAACTTCACTGAAGAATTCACTTAACTAGCCCAAAATATTTTCTTTCCATAAATATGATAATTAGCACAAAAAGTGAAACTGATAAATTTACATTTCGCCTCTTATCCTAAAAAACTCTTACTCACTATGATTCAGAGACCATTACCAATGTCAGTGGCCAGTGCTTAACTTATACCACTGCTTAAGATTTAAACAATTTAAGAAGTGGTTAAACACTTCGGTCTTTCACGTCAGAACTACCACAACCATTGACAATGCCAAGGAGTAAAATGCTCATAAATGTCAGTATTTTGTAAACTACTACTAAAGAAATACTGAAATAAATAAGCATCCAATGAAGATGTGTATGACAAATAATAGTTACACCCACAATCTGATTTTGTACTTATTTTAAATATTAACAGATGAAAATCAAGTTTATGAAAATGCATTTAGGCAAAGCTAACAAGCAAGGTTACAAACTATCATTTGAAATGTGCTATGGCTAGATTCATGATTTTTTGTCTCTTATAGCACATAAACTGTCACTGATACGTGTGAATATGCACTTCCATGCATCGAAAGTCTAGTTAAAAAAATTCTTTAACATTGAAGTGCATTGGTAAGATAGGAATCCCAAAACTCAAAACTTGCCCTCAGAGACAGAACATTGCCTAAACAGTAATAAAACCATTTCAGATTTCTTCTCTAGTTCCCTGGATTCTTGTCTAAACCTGGAAACCTGGAATTAAAAACAAGCACCTTCAATATTTTGGTTTGCATTTCCTAACCTTATGCTTATCCCGTCTTCTCCTTTTTGATTTTTTCTTTTCTTTTTCTTTTTTGCGTTTCTTCCGTGATTTTCTATGTCCTTTTTCATTTTTCTGTTTATCATCACCTTTTGTACCATGTTCTTTCACATCTTCATATGCCGCATCATCTATTTCACCATCTTCTAGCTCTCCATCTTCTCTGTAGGAGGAAAAATATCAATACAATAAAATTATATGTTATTATCCATCTCATCTGCCCAACAGCACAGTAAAAACAAACACACCCAGTATTTCTTTCCACCAGTTACATTTTTATGTAAGTGCATATACTTTTTAATACACGTAACACCTCAAGAACTACTAGGATTTTACAATTTCTTGTAAAACTATACAAAAATGGAATGCAATCCACTAAGTGGCCTTGAATTGTACTGCAAAATTAAAAAAGTTAAAAACTATGTACTTTTTTACTTCTCAGAACCAAGGTCTTCTCTTCTTACAGTTTTTTTCCAACCTAGATAAAAAGAACTGCTTCAATATAAAGGACTCTGTTGCCCTTAAACACATTTCAAACTGAAGAGGTAGTTTAATCATTGCTAGAAATACTTCAACTACAATGTAATCACATGCCTTTATGTTGCTGTATTTGCAGAAATGATGTGGTCAAAATTAAAGACAATTAAAGCTCTCTAAAAACCGTACAGGTAAAGAGTAGCAATAATGAAAACAAGGAGTTGGGCACTGCAGGAAAAATAATATATAGCAATACAAACACATTTCCTTCAACACACCAGCTCCTGGAACTAAAGATGGGTCTGTAGTATCTAGGATGTAATGGCCAAATTCACAAGCAGTTCAAAAAAAGGAGAATTAATTTAGCAGTTAAGTGGATTCTTCAAAAGAAATTGGCAGTAGTAGTTGACAAGAACATTTGAATTTCATTTGCTAGAATCTAAACACTCACAGAAAAGAGAACTCTGATGATGCTATCTTTCTAAGCTACCCACGGTAGTTTTTTTCTTTTTAAAATCTTTAACGATGACATTTGTAGGGAGTTGTTTCATACAGCAATAAATACTCTAAATGGAACAATGTGCATGTGAAGGTAACTTCTGCATATGAATACGCCTGTCTCAAAAGTCTTCAAATTGGAGTAACACCAAAGGATGATAAAAAACAAACAACACAAAATGTAACACTAAGTGCTTGCAGACTAAAAAGCTGGCTTGTGCTTATCTCCGTCAGTAGGAAAAAAAGTTTCTATGATTACATAAGACTTTATTTAAAGTTTTTTCTATTGACCAAAACAATAACCCTGAAAATATTTTGCCACAAAAGAAACATTTTGACAAAACACCAGCTAACCTATGTCTCATCGCTACTTCAGACATACTGCTGAATCTCAACTCCCCTTCTACTATTTGCTGTTTGCTGGCGTTTGGTTGTGGAACAATCTACTGTTTTCAAACGTTTATAATTGGCTCTATATAATTATTTCTACATTACCATTGCTTCAGGAGTTCAGCCTTTGCAAGGCATTGTAGAACCTTATAGAAACTCAATCCTGAATTTTTACATGGAGATTGCTTTATGGTGTCTGAAACCCTCACTCTATGAATGTGCCAGGTTCAGCAAATGGCGGGGACAGCAAGGGGAGATGCCCATAGATACCAGAAAACTATATAAAAAAAACAAACCTAAAACACAACAAAAAGAGTGCTGGGGGCAGTAGAAGGTATTAGGAGAGAAGCAGTAATTAGGCTACAATTGTAATTAGGCTACAAATAATTGCCTTACAATTTGTCCACCTCAGTCTGGTAGTGACAATGTGTTAGCTAACTTGATGATCAACTCCATCTACTTCAAGGGACTGTGAAAAGTAGGAAGGGGAAAGCACTCACCAGGAAGCAAAAGACCCAAGTTTCCACAGTAAAAAAACAGTGGTTAAGAAGTTAGAAGCACCCCAAAGGTCTGACTTTTTGTAAGAGGAGTAAATGAATATGCCAGGCAGAAGGGGACAAGACATGACTGCTGTATTGTCACCTCCTATGTTCTGCAACTTCTTAAAACTAAATGGAGTTAACAATCACGGGGCTGGGGTGGGGGGGAGGGAAGGCACACACGACAACACGATGAGGACGACACAAAACCCAAACCAACCAAAAAAAACCAAAAAGCAAACCAACAAAAAAAAAAACACCACCAAGATATGATTATGTATTGCTAACCAGCCAAAAAATGGAAGACCCCCAGCCCAAATTCAGATTATCGTCTCACATAAAGGCTTTGGAGAAAAACTAAGGAAAACCATCAGTTTCAAGGTACCACCTTTTCACCTTTAATTCTCAACTATTGGTGGGATCCTACAGCATATCTACAGCGACACTTTCCTATCACCTCATGGCAGCCTACTGCAACCACGTAAAGACAAGTTACATACATCCCACCCTCATGAAGATGCTTCTCTGAGTTACATGATCAAGAAAGTGACTCCAAGAACGTTTCTAAGCAATGCACAAGGGCAGCTAGCCTATCTCAAGACTGAAAAAAATACTCCTGGAATACAGGAGAAAATAATCTTCTCGACAAGTGTTGAAGATCGTTTTGGTTTGCTAAGTAGCATGAAGTAACAGGACTGGAAAGAAGGAAAGTTTATAAGAAGGTTCAAATGTCAAAATATTAAAAAGCGGGCAGAAAAAAACAGATTTAATCTGAATAAAAGATTCTGCTACAGAGGATGTCATTTAAAGACCATCATACACTGATGGGCAGTAAAAGAAAGTTCAGGGCAGGTAGCGAGTGAACTTTTAGGACTTACTGCCACAGGCAGCTGTTGAAGCAGACAGCAGCAGCCACAGAAAGGGACTGGATAAATTCACAGAAAACAAGCCCATTAAAGGCATGGCTCTCCCCTCCAACACACTGAATTCAAATGTGGGTGCTACAAAAACAAAAGGGAACTTAGAAAGAAGGTAAGAAAAACTGCTCAACTGCCACTTCGTAAGTTTAGCTATACTGCAAATACAAGCGTCACTGGTTTTGCTTACAGCCTTAAATATTTACTGGGATTTGAAGAGGACGTTATTTTTTAGCGCAAATATAAAACAAAAGAAAGCTATGAAGCCAAAGTTTGCTTTTGAACAAGTAACAGATATTAATAATAATAAAGGTATGCCCACTACCAAGTGGGCACCAAACATCAAGTACAGAGGCAGCTTCAGAATCCATCTTTACGTGATTTTTACAAGGTGCTAACAGGTATCTGCTCATGCACAATCCTTACGTTGCCTCCCGAAGGACAATGTAACACCAAGGTATACCCATACTTGAGAAGAGATGAAGGATCTTCAGAATATGCACTCCAAGCATAAAATAAATCCTGTCTTCGAACACCACAGCATCCATTATCTCCAGCATTCCCTGACTCATTCTGAAGTACATCATATAACATCCCAAGAAAGCATTTGTCACATCTTTCCAAGAGATACTTGATTAATACAGTGTGCCTAATGAAACTGAAACACAAATATTTACGGAACACCTGCAGCTATCAAAAAAACAATCTCATATTTTGACAACGTGAGCTAAACTCACTCTGTCGAGAATGTCTATTCAATTAAAATATCCTCTTAAGTAAAATGCCTACTGCAAATACTCTTTGGGAAATAAGGTATGTACCAGTTACAAGTTCCTTTGGGAACTGCCATCATGTATTTATACTTCTGGGATGCACCCAGGAATTTAATAACTTTCTAGGTAAACCAGTCAGGCAGAACCTCAGTAATACTGTCCTCTGGACTGCATTTCAAAAGTAAGATTACAGAAGTCCCCCAAATTCCTAAATTCTTTCCACACCATCCTATAATTTTCCAAGCATTGAACCTCTAATATGTAAAACAAAACAACAGAAAAAGAGACCAGATAAAGATGATTTGAAAAGATAGTGGTCAAAAATGTATCATTTCTTGGAAATAATTATACTTCAAAGAAAGTTTAAAGGAAGTCATAGGGGAGAAGTTACCTTCTGTTTTATAGTCTTTCTTCCCCCATTTAAAATACAAACTGGAGCTGTATGCTAAAAAGTGAGTGCAGAACCTACCCCTTTCAGAAGTTCACTTCCTAAATATATTCTACAGACTTGGCTATAGCAAGCTGCTTTGGCAAGGGTTTTCAGTGATGTGAACCAAGACTACCTCCTTTTGCACTATGAGTAATAAAAATCAACAAACAGATGTGGTCTGGAAAAAACACAGCTAGCAGATGATTTTCTAGGAAATGGGTCTGAGTGTTAGGTTGCTTTCCCTTGGCAGACATCTATAGCAAACAAATCACGACACTGATCTAACAAGAGACAATATGAACTTCTGTTTTGCAAAGTACAGCTTCTTGCTTAGAGAATGTTCTGGACTTACACAATATCTTAGTATGCTTCTACTATTGCTGGGAATGCCTGACACACAAAACGCAACATTTCCTTATCTAGAAAAGCAAGGAAGTATAGCTTTGTCTTTTTCAAGATTCAGTTCTCTCTCAACTACCCTACCGCACAAAACAATACGTCACAAAAACATCCTTTGATGAAACAATGCCAGCAAGCTGTGGGGAGAACAGTTTACGATGCCCACACAACGCATACCTCGGGAGTCGAAAAGACAGCCTCTGCACTGAAGGAACAATTTAAAAATTCTGCCATGTGTTATCTTCTTGGATTCTATACTTGTATTTGCAAAGGCTGAAATAAATCTGATGCATCTTCAGATTAACAGAAGTTAATCCCTGACCTATTACAGTGCAGACCTGCAGTATAAAATTCTGGCACAGAAAACAGCAGAAGAGGAAGAAAAAAAAAAAGAAAACTCACCTCTAACCAGAGGTCTCAGCTAGCATTATCATGTCCTTCCCATTCTAGTGCATTTAAATTCCTTTTGGAAGAGAAACTTCATTACCAGTCGAAGTTGCTTAGAGGTATTTGGCTCCCATTTCCTGACCTACTGGTACTCCTTCATAAGGAGCCCTGAATGACTTGAATGATTAAAACAAGTTGCCATATGGTACTACCATTTCCTCATAACCCATGGGGCAGCAAATGCAATCTTGCACTCCAGAACATACGAAATGCAAAATTAAGTAACATCACCTAGACTTCACCAGCTAAACAAACCCTAACGAAACAAAATGCAGCATACTGACCATGATCTTTCTTATCAGCCGCTGTAAAAAGACTAGGTACGCACAAAAAAAAATGGGTTCATCTCCAAATGCAAGAGAAAGAACTAAAATCAATGATGGATCACTCCCTCTTTCACAATCTTCGGATACTCGGAGTTTGATAGATATGTGAAAACGAAACCATAAAGCATTTCCACTGTCCCAAGTGTTTTTCTGGAGCATCTCCAAAATGGATCAGAAAGGCACGGAAGGCAAATTATCTTTCAGGGAGAATCACTCTAGTGAAATCACTGAAAGAGCAGTTATGTAAATATTTGGTTAGGGAAAATAGAAATCCACACATAAAATAACTCACTATCACTCTAGTGTTTATAGTTTAATTTCTAACATTCAAACTTGACTTTTTACCTTTCTTGCCCTTAATCCGAGTCATTTTTAAAAATAGCATTCTTCATGTTCAAAGATTTACAACTCAAGCTCCTTAAGTCCAAGATACCAAAACGAGATGCATTTTCTCTGATCACTGTAGCTCTGAAATATTTTAAGAAAACTAAAAGGGTTTCCCTGTGGCACTGTTTTTCCAATCTTCCTAACAGACATACTTAGCATACTTGCAGATACAGCAGGTGCTATATGAGAATCATACTTCTGTATGTTTCAAGAACCTACACAAACAAAATTGTACAACCAAAATGTGACTCCATCATCAAACATTATTTTCTGTTAAATTCATTTTTGGTAGGTTTGATTCACAGCTGAGGAAAGGTCTCATTTAAAAATAATTACATTTTGTTTTACAATATGATGCTTTTAACTTATTAGAATAAGCCTTAAAGAGAGTATTAATAGCCAAGGCTTTCCGAAAGCATTACCAAGATTAGAAAAAGTATACAGCAGATAAAAATTAAAGGCTGCAAACATCTCCCTTTTACTTCTTGTACACATAGAGGACACAGTAGCAAGAATGCAAACTTTATGCATGAGCAGATCCCTAACATACTAAGTAATAAATTATTTTTTAAGAAGCTACCAATTTCTGGTGATAACAATATCATTGTCCAGAGAGAAAATAAAATCTATTTCTTCCTAAACCTTAACCTCTTTTTCTGCGATTAGTTCTAGAAGAAATAGGCTATCAGAAAACATCGACAATGTCCAAAACCTCATCTTCTCATACAGAAACAGTACGTTAACAGCCCTTTATTTCCAGGGGCTGACACAACAGCATGATACACCTGTTCTGATGACCTCCAAATATCTATGATAAGGACATATAATGCAGGAGAGAGTTTAAACTGATGGGAAACTACCTGAGTGGTTTTGACACCGGTCAAGACTTACTTAGTGAAAATCCTTACACCTGTCCCGGATACTCTTCCTCCTCAGTTTCCTTTGGGCATGTTTTTCTTAGTCCCCCAAACTAGATTTCTGCCTCAACCCCTCTCTTCTAGCTCCTCATACACTCCTGCTGCTGCATATAACCCTCCTGCACATATTTTCCACGCTCAATGCACCTAGAAAAATACAGTGCTATGCAGCACTCGTGACTGCACACATGTAAGTGGCCATCACTTCTCATCATTATATGATTAATTTCTGCCCTGTTCACTATCAAAGGTAAGGTTTTGGTTTTATAAAGTTATGAACTCCTCTACTATGAAGAAAGGCTGAGAGAGCTGGGGTTGTTCAGCCTGCAGAAGAGAAGCCTGCAGGGAGACCTTACTGTGGCCTTTCACTATTTAAAGTGGGCTTATAAGAAAGATGGGGACAGGCTTTTTTAGCAGGGCCTGTTGCGACAGGACAAGGAGCAATGGTTTTAAACTAAAAGAGGACAGATTTAGACTGGATATAAGGAAGAAATTTTTTTAAAGTAAGGGTGGTAAAACACTAGCACACGTTGCCCAGAGAGGTGTTAGATGCCCTAACAACCCTGGAAACATTCAAGGCCAGGTTGGACTGGGCTCTGAGCAACCTGATCTGGTTGCAGATGTCCCTGCTCACTGCTAGATGGCCTTTGGAGGTCCCTTCCAATCCCAGCTATTCTATGATTCTATGAAGAGCACAATAACTCAGATGCAATTTGATGACATGAAAATTACATTTTCATTTTACATCTAAGATCTTAGAGGGCTAAAAGTCAGGAAATGAATTTGTCCTAGTACGCTGTTACACTAAAGAATTTATGAATTAATAAGGAAAATAACTACCAAACTAGAAGGTGTTTTTGCAGTTAACACAACACGCCAGTGTCTACTGAGAATCAGCACTGGCTTCTTTGACAATGTTATGCAGGTCACTTATGGCACTTCTCAGCTGCCCCATTAATTTTGGCCACTCTGCAAATGTGAGGTTATTTTAGTCTACAGCCAGGCAGTGAAATTGCATCATGAAAAGCTACAGACCAGACTGCTTGAGTTTTTTAACCTCTGTTTTGCTTTCATCCCCAGGGCTGGCTGTAACAGATACTGTGTTCCCATAAAATGGGGGAAGGAAGTGAGAAGGAGTGCAGTGAGGCATGCCAAAAAATAGCTTCCTGTAGTGGTAATGGAGGCCAACAAGCAACTTTTGGAAAGCTCACCTTTTCACCCCACTGCCTAATCATCTCCAGTCTCTGGGGTTTAATATTGTAGAAGAAATCACAGAAATTCACACAGACCACCTCCTCCTCCCAGGAGGATGAGGAGTAACAGCTATGTCAGCCAGCTGCGTTTTTGCCACTCCTGCAATGTTCGCTGGATGGCAAGCAAGCCTTGTTTGCCCACAGGGCATATTTGGGAGCGATTATCCCTTTGCTTCCTAGTTTCCTAATGTCAAAGCAAGTTTTGAAATCATGCTCAGAAACAATAAATCACTACAAGACTGCATTCAGTGATCACAAACAACTTCAACTTAAGATGAACACATTCTTTGGTGATTAACTATTACTGAAAATAAAAAAATCTCTAAAAACAGCTATAAGTAAACATTTTCAAATCAAACTATGCATCTGTGGACAGAGGGCATTAAACCACCACGCAGACTAAAAGAGACGCATTTAAGTCATCAATTTAACTAAAGATGGATAAAAGACTTATGGCAAGGGAAAATGGGAGAGCAGTCAGGCTGGACAATAGCAGCTGCGGATTCGAGGAGATCTGTAGCCCTTCTGCTCCACAAGTGCTTCCCTGATCTGTAACGCTATGGTGCGTCACAGAGCTGAGGAGCCATGTGAATCGAGACAAGACACAGGTAAAGCTGCCTGCAATATAGTGCTGACTAAACAGTAATGTCTGTTACTCATCTTGGTTACAACCCGTCACTTGCATTTTTCCCTTTACTTGCCACCGGCTGCAATTTAGCAGAGCAGGTCTCCATTAGGGTGAACCAGACAGACCTGTTAGAACAGCAGAGTGTAAATTATGCTCGTCGAGGACAAGACTGCAAAACTTGTACACGGAAAGGGAGCAGGCAATTTCTAAGACAGCTGGAAGAGGAAACTGGGAAAATAAAAAAAACCACAAAGCGGTGGCTGAGTGGAGTCTCTATTCACCTGGCTCATCTGGACTTCAGCTATACTTCATAAAACTCAAATCAGTTTATCTTGAATAAGAAACTCACTGTACCAACTTCATTTTTAAATGTAAAAATTATATCAAATACATAATGAAAAGTGTACAATGAGGATAAGCAAGGTCCTTGGGAAAAGGAACCTGAAATGCAACAGACAAGTCCAGCTTTGAAGTGGCATTTCCAAACACCCTCTGCAAAAATCAGGACAATTTTCTAGAGAAAGTTCACAGGCCACTCAGGTGTCTGTCAGAGAGCTGTCTCTAATGCAGAATTTCTTTTATTCTACCATGAGCACGTAAAAAGGGGCCCAATACTTACACCTGCAATGCAACTTATAAGACCATGATGGCTACAGAAGCATTACTTTCACCTCTGTGATCTGTGTTGGCATCACAACATTCAGACCTATCATTAGGTCGCTGCTATTTTTACAGCAGATAATGGTATAAGAAATCTCCAAGTCTGCAGATTAAATGACAGTAAAGCAGGGACAGCCAACAGAAAGTATCAGTACCAACTTAATGTTTTAGATTTTAAAAATAAATGAACTCCAAGTTATTTTCTAAAGTTCCTGGCAGTTGTAAATCTAGCACCGATTTCAAACATAGAACCAACTGTAGCAAACAAGTCCTTCTCATGCCTGTAATAGCTCACTATTAGTCAGAAAATCAAAGCCTACAGAAGTCTGCATGAGGACTGAATTCTTATATATTTACGACAAGTGTTTAGTTCTTCTCTTAGGCACGTACATTCATCTACAGCATGATGTATGGGTGGGACAACATCTACAAAACAGAGTCTGGGAGACACATGGAGCACCCAGACCTGACGACGATGGCAACAGCAACCACAAACTATGGCAAGCAATCAGACCTTGCTGGTCTCCAGGAGAGAGCAATAATTTGCACATATAGCCATTTATATACTGGGGCTCCTTTCTGGGAGTTACGTTCTTCTTTCCAACGCAGTCTCACCTTGCTGATGGCAAGAGGAAGTTTGTGTATACTCCAAGAGGATTTTGCTTCTGTGTATTTATTTGATGTAACTGAGTTTGCCTACACCCTGCCTCAGACTTCTTTCTTACCCTACCAAAGATTACCTACATAAGAAGCAATCCTTAGAGATTCCCTTACAGGAAAAACTTTAAATTAAAGACACCTGTACCTGTGTGTCTAGAAAGTCTCAAATATTTCAACAAAGAGAACATCTCCACAATGAGTTAACTAAAAATATTTAAAGAATGAGAAACGTTCCTCACTTAATCAGGTGCCCCATCTATAAACCAAGAAAACAAAGACTTTGGATTAAAACAATCTTCCAACTTACAATATTCAAAGTGTGGACAGACAAGGGTTTTTTACTATTTTCTACAGCTCAAAAAGCACTAACCAACTTCTTTTATAATTCTACAGGTCAGTTCAAAACCAAACTAACTAAATGTTAACAGAAATGCTATTAATTTATGCTGCACAAATTGATCTAATCTGTTAAATGGTTTCAGGAGCTTCCTATTATGGGCTACACCTACAGTCAACTAGTCCTGATCTACCAATGCAGTAAAAAATCAATTGCAAGATAAAACGTATTGAAACTAGATGTGTTAATTTGAGAATACCAAACTAGTATTACAGTAAGGCTCCAAGGTAACTCAGCATATGACTGTATCAGGTCCTTGCACCTTTCCTACAAAACTTACAACTGGCTTTTCAACTGACTACAACGGAGACTGGACAAAACCAATTCAGTACGAAAAACTGTTCACAGTTAAAGCTGTGCTGCCCCTCCCCTTGCCAGGTCAACCATGTTTTCTGTGGACAGGAAAGGCCCAGTTTCTCTTCAGACCTTCACAGTCACCAGCTGGCAGGGAAATCTTTATAAACTTCAGAAAGTTAAAATATTACATTGTGACAGGATTACCCTTGCACACCTAATATAATACAAAGACATTTGGGGCTTTAACAACGATCTAGGTGCATTAAGAATACACTTTACACAGATCAGAGGGGAGAAGTTTTATAGAAGTCTGGTTTACAAAAAGTATTCTTTAACAGGTAAATATGTGTATTGTTAGAGTTTTCTGCTCTTCTGAAATTAAAACATTATAAAGCAATGTTCATAAATTAACCTGTATTAAAAGTACATTAGACTATTAGGTAGTACTTGTTTATTCAATTTCGTAATTTACCAGCGTAACAACAGGCATACTGGTGAGAACTGGTTCCTCTTAACAGCTGGTTAGAGGAACTCTACTTGTCAACATCGTATGAGTAACTCCAAGTTAGAAAAACTCTGCTTCCAGCAGAGCAGTGGGTAACTTGGGCTTGTCCTCAAGGAGGACTCTAAAACACAAAGTATTTTCAATCCCTGAAACAGCGAAATGTCACAGACTTACTAACTCCAGGAACACTAAAACACTTTGCCTGCTACGGCTGCACAGTTTTACTAAGTAGTTATGCCGTATCTTCAGCAATCCCCGTGGATTACTAGTTTACTTTTTACACAGCACTCTTTTTGGAACATACAGCATGACACAACTTACACTATTTCACAATTAGAAGCAGGAAGGTGACAACAAGGATCAGCAGCTCTGAGGTCTGCCCTGAACCCGTCACTAAATCACAGTACGATTTTTGGACCAGTCTGTCAGTTCGTGTGGCCCTCCACCTCCCAATTTGTAACACAGAACTAGTAACTCTCCAGTGAGGGAACGGTTACATTCACTCACAAGTCGTCGTTCCCCCCCCCCCCC
>Ga0065711_1002387_pt1 | contig 39106 bp, 32 predicted proteins | sample Hoacrofraction12_FD_59098 | JGI IMG/M metagenome (GOLD analysis project Ga0065711, IMG submission 59098) | Hoatzin crop microbial communities from Cojedes, Venezuela - Epithelial fraction 12 v2 (version 2) | ecosystem: Host-associated > Birds > Digestive system > Esophagus > Crop | place...
GGTCAAAAGAAACATACACAAGTAATCATAATTTTTTTCTTAAGTTTTTCATAATTTTTGGTATCTCCTAAAAGCGCTTGCACGTGAGTGTAGGTGCTTTTTTTTGCGAGATAGTTTGGCGATGCGTGCGGTAATGGTTACCTTTGCACTCGAAAGAATTAAGACATTCACTTTATTATCATCATTTTCATTAAATTGGGAAAGCGCTTGCACGTGAGTGTAGGTGCTTTTTTTTGCGAGATAGGACAATTTTGCTTATTTTTGCGGAGATGAAAATAGGTATGATTTTGTTTTGGTTGTTGCCATTGGCAGGCATGGTTTACGCGAGTTGGCGCACTTGGCAGCTGTTGCCGACGCCTATCTGGGCACGTTGCGTTGTGATTGCGCTGATGATTGGTTTGTTGTTGAGCATGTTTTGGTTGTTCCATAATGGTTTGAACAACCTATCGCTCGGTGTTGCGACATTTTTTTATGAAGTTTCGACTTCGTGGTTAGTGATATTTCTGTATCTGATCCTTGTGTTTTTGGTTTTGGATGTGTGCAAACTGTTTGTGCCATCGTTGCGACCGCTGTTGCATCACAGCGTGATGGGAACGGCGTTTGTTATTGCGCTGTTGGTGGTTATCTTTGTTGGCGCGAATATGCAGTATCGCCACAAAGTTCGCGTGCCGCTTCGGGTGACGACGAGCAAGGCGTTGAAGAAACCGTTGCGCGTGGTACTGATGAGCGATTTGCATCTTGGTTATCACAATCGACGTGGAACGCTGGCGCGTTGGGTAGAGAAGTTGAACGCCGAGCATGCCGATATGATTCTGATTGGTGGCGATCTGATTGATATCAGCGTGCGACCGCTTCGCGAGACGCGTATGGCGGAGGTGCTGAAGCAGTTGAATGCGCCCGTCTATGCATGCTTGGGCAATCACGAGTATTATGCTGGGATCAGTGAAGCGATGGCTTTCTATCGCGATGCAGGCATAACGCTGTTGCGGGATAGCGTGGCGGAAGCAGAAGGCGTGCAGATTATTGGTAGGGATGACCGCTCGAATGGTCGTAGGCTGTCGTTGGAGCAACTTTGCGCGAAGAAAGACGAGCGGCGTTTCACTATTTTGCTGGATCATCAGCCTTATTTGTTAGAAGAAGCCATGCAAAACGGGATTGATTTTCAATTCAGTGGACACACGCATTACGGTCAGGTTTGGCCTATTTCATGGATTGAAAGATTATTGTACGAGCAAGCGCATGGCGGTTTGCGTAAAGGCGCGACGGAATACTACGTGACGAGCGGACTGGGCATTTGGGGCGGAAAATTTCGCATAGGCACGCGGAGTGAATATCTTGTAATGGAGATTGACAGTGCACATGGAACTGACGACTGAATGGATGAAAGCGCAGTTTGCGGCAATGAATCGCGAGTATTTTGCAGGTGAATTGCCGACGCCAGAGATGCGTGTAGGTCATTCGCACACGCAACTCGGATTGCAAACGACGCGCATTCATCATCGTGCTTTTCGCAAACCGACGATGGAATTCGAGATTCGGCTGAGCGATTACTACGAGATGAGCGAGCGACAGTTGCAAACGGTGTTGCTGCATGAGATGATTCACTTGCTGATTGCATCGAAACGCTGGCGCGACACGTCGGTTCACGGCAGGATTTTTCGTAGAGAAATGGCGCGGTTGAATGCTTTAGGATGGGAAATCAGAATCTCGACACCGACAAGTGACTTGCCTATCAGAGGCGGTGCAGCGAAGAAGCAACGGCTTGTGTTAGGAATGCGTTTCAAAGATGGGCGATATTATTTTTCGGTTGTCAATCGACGTTATGCCGTTTCATTAGAACGCCAGTTGAAACGCTTGCAAGATGTGGAGGGATATGAATGGTTTGAATCTGACGATGATTACTTCGCCAGATTCAGTGTTGTGCGCAGTCTTCGCGCACGTTTAGTTACGAAAGAATTTTACGAGGAAAAAATTCGCGAGTTGCGTGCTACATCGTCAGCACGTTAATGAATTTGTTCCATTTTTTGTCTAAAGTAAAGGCAGCGAGCGCAGCGTCTTTGACGTGGAGCGTTGCGTTGCGTCGCGTTTCCTTTGAGAACGAATCGTTGCTGATGTCGATTGGCGTCATGCCGAGCACGTAAATATCTGCCAGACTGGCGCAATCGTCGAATGCATCGCCACCAATTTTTTTCAGCGTGATAGGAAACGTGATGGATGATAATGAAGCGCAACCGCGAAACGCGTCGCTTCCGATTTCTTTGAGTGCTTTTGGAAGCGATATATGGTTGAGTCCTGTGCAGTTCTTAAAGGTACTGTTTTCTATTTCTTTGATTCCGATGGGCAGATTGATGCGTTGCAGACTTGCGCAGCCTTCAAATGCAGACGAACCGATTTTGTTTACCGATTGCGGAAGCGCGAGACTGTCGAGACTTACACAGCCGTTGAAAACGTCGTCGCCGATTTCTTTGATCGTGTTTGGTATGGTTATGCGACGCAGGCTGCTGCAGTTTTGGAACAAATCGGATGGAATTTTGACGAGACTGTTAGGGATGCGCATTTCTTCCAACGCGAGGCAACCGCGAAACGCAGCGTTTCCGATGGTTTTTATTGTGGTTGGGAGATTGATCCATTGCAGATTGTTGCAGTCTTCGAAAGCGTTGGCGCCGATAGTTTTAATACTTACGGGCAGGGAGAGCTCGTTGAGCGAGCTGCAGCCACGAAATGCGCGCGCAGGGATTGCGTCAACGAATTGTCCGATGTTGATTCGCTGGAGTGATTTGCAGTTTTCGAACGCTGAAGCGCCGAGTTTTGAAATTTTTTCTGGTAATTCAATTTCTTCGATGCCTGCACAATCTTTGAAAGCCGATGCAGGAATTTCGTCGATGGATGATGGGATGGTGACAGATTGCAGTCCGCTGCATCCCTCGAACGCAGACGAGCCAATTTTGTCGATCATATCGGGGATGAGAATCGACGTGATGCCGCTGCAATTCTTAAAAGCGTTGTCGCCGATGGCTTCAACAAAATAGGTAAGCGTGTCAACGGTGATGTCTTCGGGCAGCACGATGTCGCCAGTGTATGGCGTTTTGTTGCTGATGACCGTAGCCGACTTTTTCTTTGCGTTGAGTTGATAGTTTATTCCATCAACGATAGCCGTTTGTTTCTTTAGGTCTTTGAGGTCGATGGCATGCGCTACAGCAATAACGAGTAGCGCTGCCACCAGTGTTACTATGCGTTTTGTTTTCATGGTATAGGGTTTTTATTCTTTTGTAGCCAGTTCAACGACTTTATCCACAGCCGCTGCGATGCCATCNACGTTCTTTCCGCCTGCNGAAGCGTAGTGTGGCTGTCCGCCTCCACCACCNTGAATCAGCTTAGCTGCTTCGCGAACAATCTGTCCTGCGTTCAATCCATGATTTTTGACCATGTCTTCGCTNAGGATTACGTTNAGAAGCGGTTTGTTGTTTGCGGTACTTCCGATGACGCAGACNAGGTTTTCGGGCAGTTGTTCACGCACTTTGAAGACCAAATCCTTTGCGATATTTGGTTCGACGGGCAAGACAGCTTTGACAANGTTGATTCCGTTGATGACGGTTTTACGCTCGATGAGCGTCTGNCGCGTGCGTTCGGTTGCTTGTGCAGCAAATTTCTCGAGNTCGCGCTTCATGCTGTCGTGCTCTTCTATGTATTTTGCGATGACGCCTTTAAGGTCGTTGGTGTTGTTGAACATGTTTTTCAACGCGCGAACGGTGTCTTCGAGGAGATAGATGGACTCTTCGCACGCCTGTCCTGTTATAGCCTCGATGCGACGAATGCCTGCAGCGATGGAACTCTCGCTAACGATTTTGAACATGCCTATGGCTCCCGTATTTTTTGCGTGGATACCGCCGCATAATTCACATGAAGGACCGAAGCGAACAACGCGTACAGTGTCGCCGTACTTCTCTCCAAAGAGCGCGATGGCGCCCATCGCTTTCGCTTCGTCGATAGGTACGTTTCGCTGTTCGTTCAATGGATAGCTCTGGCGAATCATTTCGTTCACCATGCGTTCAACTTGGCGAATTTCTTCATCAGTTACTTTTTGGAAATGCGAGAAATCGAATCGTAATCCATTAGGAGTAACGAGCGATCCCTTTTGTTCAACGTGATTTCCAAGCACTTGCTTGAGCGCGAAGTCGAGCAAGTGAGTAGCGGTATGGTTCGCTGCGCTCGCCATGCGTTTATCTATATCGACGCATGCCATGAATTCGGCTGTCGGATGCTTGGGTTCTGTTTTTGAAATGTGGACTATTTGTCCGTTTTCGTGCTTTGTGTTGACTATTTCTATTGTTTCGTCTTCGCAAACCAGCACACCCTGTTCGCCAACCTGTCCACCCATTTCGCCGTAGAAAGGAGTTGCGTCGAGAATGATTTCATAGAAAATATTTTGCTTTTGCTTTACTTGTCTATAGCGTAGAATGTGACAAGTATATTCTGTGTAATCGTAGCCTACAAACGTTTGATTGCCTTCTGCAACAACGATCCAGTCGCCGTTTTCAACAGCCGCTGCATTGCGTGCACGTGCTTTCTGTTTCTGCATCTCGTCGTTGAAACCTTTTTCATCGACAGTTAGATTATTTTCTCGACAGATTAGCTCGGTCAGATCAAGCGGAAAACCGTAGGTATCGAAGAGACGGAACGCTTGTTCACCGTTTAGTTCCGTCAATCCATGTGCTTTGAGTTCGTCCATCGCTCCGTTGAGGAGGTTAATGCCTTTGTCGAGCGTGCGAAGGAAGCTGTCCTCTTCTTCTTTCATTACTCTGCCGATGAGTTCTCTATTGGCTACGAGTTCGGGATATGCGTTTCCCATTTCGGAAATCAGTGTAGGAAGAAGATGAACGAGGAAGGCGTCGTGCTGGTTCAGGAAAGTATAAGCGTATCTCACTGCACGACGGAGGATACGACGTATGACGTAACCCGCTTTTGCGTTTCCAGGAAGCTGTCCATCGGCGATGGCAAACGCAACTGCACGCAAGTGATCGGCACATACGCGCATGGCGACGTCGGTTTGTTCGTTTTGTCCGTAAGAAAGGTTGGTTAGTTGTTCTTCTGCTTTAATAATAGGCTGAAAAACGTCGGTGTCGTAATTAGAATGCTTGCCTTGAATGGCGCGAACCAATCGTTCGAAACCCATTCCTGTGTCGATGACGTTCATAGCGAGGCGCTCGAGCGAGCCATCGGCTTTGCGATTGTATTGCATAAAAACGAGATTCCATATCTCGATGACTTGTGGATGATCTTTGTTGACGAGTTCGCGACCAGCAACTGCACGTTTTTCTTCTTCGGTTCGCGAGTCTAAGTGAATTTCTGAACATGGACCGCAAGGACCAGTGTCGCCCATTTCCCAGAAATTGTCGTGTTTGTTGCCGTTAATGATGTGATCGGCAGGCACATGTTTTGCCCAAAAATTTGCTGCTTCATCGTCTCGGTTCAGTCCATCATCTTTACTACCTTCGAAAACCGTTACGTAAAGATCGTCTTTGTTGAGACCTAAAACTTCAGTTAGATAAGTCCACGCCAAATCAATCGCTCCTTCTTTGAAATAATCACCGAAACTCCAGTTGCCAAGCATTTCAAACATGGTGTGGTGATACGTGTCATGGCCTACTTCTTCAAGGTCGTTGTGTTTGCCACTCACGCGCAGACATTTCTGGGAATCAGCTCTGCGACGTGGTTCTGGTTGTCTTGTGCCGAGAATGATATCTTTCCACTGATTCATTCCTGCATTAGTAAACATGAGTGTTGGGTCATCTTTGATTACCATTGGTGCGCTTGGCACTATTGTATGGCCATGTTGTTCGAAGAACTTTTTGAACGATTCGCGTATCTCGTTGGCTGTCATTATCTTTTTTTCCATAAAAATTTGAATTTTTATACACAAAACTCTTGCAAAGATAGTCGGTTTTCGCTATTTTTGCAAATAAAACCATTAAAAACCAGCGAGATATGGCTCTAAAGAAGGATAAGAATCTGAAAATGTATTATTCTATACGTGAAGTTTCAGAGATAATTGGAGTGAATGAAAGCACGTTGCGATATTGGGAAACGGAACTTCCACAGCTAAAGCCTAAAACGCTGCCGTCAACTCGTGTCCGCCAATATACAGATCAAGACATTGAGCTGCTAAAGACAATCTATAATCTTGTAAAGGTACGTGGTTTCAGACTATCTGCCGCAAGACGGATGATTAACCAGAATCCACAGGCTGCTGACAGAACGGCCGATGTTATCCAGACGTTGATTTCTGTTCGCGATCAGCTGAAACAGCTGAAGAATCAGTTAGGAGCAATTTAAGATTTTACGTAAAAGAGCAAAATAAAAGGATGAATTTCGATTGAGATTCATCCTTTCTTTATATATATAATAAGGTGTAACTAAATTGGTTCAGATACTTCCTGCATATCTTTCACTTGTTTGAGTTGGTGGATAATCTTTTCACAATCGGAACGATCATAGACGTGCATCTCGAGCACGCCTTCGCAAATGCCATCGTTAGCTTTGATGGTGATTTGTTGCATACTTACGTTCATCTGACCTGAAATTACGTTTGCAATGTCAAGCAACATGCCTGGGCGGTCAATGGCTTTGATCGCTATTTTAGCGGTAAAGAGCATTTGTCTGTGCATGTTCCATCGCGCGTCGAGTATTCTGTTGCCGTAACTTGCCTTCAATTTGTTTGCAACTGGGCAATCGCGACGGTGGATTTCTATGTTTTGCTGATTGTCGATGAATCCAAGAATGTCGTCGCCTGGTATTGGGTGGCAGCAGTTAGGGAACTTATACTGGTGGATGGTTGATTCGCTAACCGCATACACAACATTCTTTTTCGTCTTTGGTTGCGTTGGCTCGACAGTCTTCGCTTTTTCGACAGTTTCTTTTTGTGCTTTATCGTTCTTTTTGTTAGAATTGTGTTTCAAGAACGGCACGTAGCGTTTCCATCCGCCCGACTTACTGCTCGATTGCGTTGTTAGCTGCGAGTAGAGCGTGTCGTCAAGTTTGACGGCTTGCGAGCCAATGGCGCGGAACAGCTCGTCAGGTTTCTGTTGATTGCAGATATTGCAGAGTTTATCGAGAATGGCGCTCGTAGGCTGCAGCTCGTGATCTTGGAGCCATTGAGATAGCTCGCTCTCGCCTTGCTTCTGCTTCTCCCTTGCATCTCTGCGAAGTATAGCTTGAATCTTTGCTTTCGCCTTTGCTGTAGTTGCAAAATTAACCCAATCAGGTTGAACGTGCTGGCTTTTACTTGTGAGAATTTCTACTTGATCTCCACTTTTCAGTTTATGACTTAGCGGCACCAGTTTATGGTTTACTTTCGCGCCAATGCAGTGCGAGCCGAGAAAAGTGTGGATTTGGAAAGCGAAATCCAGTGCAGTACTGCCCGTTGGCATGGTTTTGATTTCGCCTTTTGGTGTAAAAACAAAAATTTCGCTTGCGAAAAGATTCAGTTTGATAGCGTCAAGGAAATCCATTGCATCAGGTTGCGGATCGTCGAGAATCTCTTTGATGGTGCTCAACCATTCTCCCAGTTCGCCCTCGTCTTCAGTTATCTCAGTCTCTTTGTATTTCCAGTGCGCTGCAAAGCCTTTTTCGGCAATCTCGTTCATTCTATCGCTACGGATTTGCACTTCAATCCATTGTCCCTGATGCGACATGAGCGTCACATGTAGCGCTTGATAGCCGTTTGCTTTAGGATGATTAAGCCAGTCGCGCAAGCGATCAGGATGAGATTTGTATATCTTACTGATGGCGACGTATATGTTGAAACATTCGTTTATTTCATCGTCGCGCTGTTTCGGCGTAAAAATAATGCGAACCGCGAGGATGTCGTAAATTTCTTCAAACGTTACGTGCTTCGCTTGCATCTTTTGCCAAATGGAATACGGGCTTTTCACGCGCGCTTTAATCTCATACTTGAGCTGCATCTTATCGAGCGCTTCGCGGATGGGCGCAGTAAAATCGCTGAACAGCTGGTCGCGTTCTTGTTGCGTGAAGCTCAGTTTTTTCTTGATGCGGTCGTATTCTTGTGGATGCTCGTAACGGAAACTTAAGTCTTCGAGTTCGGTTTTTATTTTATTCAAACCCAATCGGTTAGCCAATGGCGCGTAGATGTAGAGCGTTTCGCCAGCAATTTTGTATTGCTTGTTAGCAGGTTGGGAATCGAGCGTTCGCATGTTATGTAGGCGATCGCACATCTTAATGAGTATCACGCGGATGTCCTCGCTCATTGTTAGCAGCAGCTTCTTAAAGTTTTCTGCTTGTGCTGAAGCATGTTCGCCAAAGATTCCACCAGAGATTTTTGTCAAACCATCGACAATCTGCGCGATTTTTGCGCCAAACATATTTTCAATGTCTTCAATGGTGTAATCAGTGTCTTCAACGACGTCGTGCAAGAGTGCGGCACAAATGCTGGTTGAACCTAAACCAATTTCTTCGCACGCTATCTGAGCAACCGCGATTGGGTGCATGATATATGGTTCGCCCGATAGACGGCGAACGCCTTTATGTGCTTGCTTGGCAAAGTTGAATGCTTTGTTGATGATATCTATTTTTTTGCGATGCGGAGAAGCGAGATAGGTGTCGAGAAGATGCTGAAACGCAGCTTGCACACGCTCGTCTTCAGTCGGTTGTTGACCGTCTGCCGACTGCGCCGTTGCTTGTTTGGCATCCGATTGCGTGTGTTCTATAGGCTCATCCTGCGCCTTTCGCATGCCGATATCATCGTTTTCGTTTGTCATTTAACCTTGATTTTCTTACCACTTCTAATGGTACTGCCTTTGATTTTATTGAGTTTCTTCAGTTTTTCTACTGTCGTTCCGTTGCGTTTTGCAATCGATGAAAGCGTATCGCCTTTGCGAACGGTTACGCTCTTGCTGCTACCCTTCTTGGATTTCTTAGCTTTCTTGCCACGTTTCGACTTGCTCGATTTTTGTTTGTGGCGACTTGAGCTGCTCTTGCTGTAAGATTTTCTTGCAGGTTGATAACTTGGCGCAGCATTGTTTACCTCTACCTCCGCGCGTTTCGTCAACAAATTTTCTGCATCGTAGGCAAAGATTTCTTCTTCATTATCAATAAAACTGTTGATGTAATTGATAGGCAAGCGGATAGCTGAAGGACGATTGCTTCCGTTGACGATATTGCGACGGTACTGTGGGTTGAGTTCTTTAATCTCGTTGATATCCATCCCAAGCACATGCGCTATTTGCTCAAAGTGTACATCGCGCTCAACAACGATTGTGTCCGAACGCGTCGGAAGGTCGGTTGCGATGGGGCAAATATTGTGTTCGCAATAATAATTCATGATGTAGTTGGCGGCGATGAATGCAGGAACATAGCCACGCGTCTCTCTGGGAAGATAAGGATAGATTTGCCAATAGTCGCGCTTGCCTTTAGCGCGGTGGATGGCTTTGTTGATATTCTCTGGACCTGCGTTGTAAGCGGCAATCACAAGATTCCAATCGCCAAAGATGCGATATAGGTCGCTAAGATAATGCGCTGCGGCATAAGAAGACTTAATTGGGTCGCATCGTTCATCGACTAACGATGTTACTGCTAAGCCATAGCGTTTTCCTGTAGCTAACATAAATTGCCAAAGCCCTGTTGCGCCAGCGCGGGACACTGCTTTAGGATTCAAAGCTGACTCGATAACAGGCAAATACTTTAATTCAAGCGGCAAACTATACGCTTCAAGCGCCTGTTCGAATATAGGCATATAAAAATTCTGCGCTCCAAGCATGTAACTGATGGATCTACGAAGCTGTCCGCTATACTTATCGATGAATTTCCGCACAACCTCGTTGTAAGGCATTTCGATGACAGACGGAAGTCTGCTCAATCGGTCGATATATTCTTCTTTCGAATAAGTTGGATTAACGTCTGGGAAATCGCATTGATTATCGGTGTCCATGTAAGTCTGCGAGTGGTAAAGCTCGAGCAAACTATCCAGTTCGTAGGTCATGCCTTCAGGAAGATCAATCACTTGAACTTCACCTTGTTCGTCGGTCACGACGATTTCATTGCGATTGTTTTCATCATCATCGACCACTTGCGCCATTGCTGGTGCACAAACAAAAAGAAGGGCGATGATGGCAAGAGAATATATTTTTTTCATGTTTAGGTTTGTTTTTCTACGTGTTAGAAATGGATACTGCATTGCACGCCGAGCGCGTTTTGCTTCAAGACGTTGCGCGCTTGATTGTCGTGCAAAACGGTTGGTTCGATATGCAAACTTAGGTCGTCTGAAATATCAAATTCTGACAATGAAGCGTCAACGTAAGCATCGATAACCGAAAGCGCATACACGCCAATGAGGCAGAAAATGCTTAGGTCGCGCCATCTGCGATAACGGTCTTTGCGCGTCTTGAATATGCTTTGATATTGCGACATGTTGCTATCGTCGATTGTTGCACCGAGATGCAAAAATTGGTTATAGCTTTGCGTGTTTGGATCATCATCCATAATGTCAGAATAAGCTTGTGCATAATCTTTGTACATCATGTTGTTCCAACGGAGCGCATAGATACAACCAACAAAGCCACCATAGAAAATCGGCAGTTTCCAATATTTGCGATTATAGATTTGACCTGCACCAGGCAGAACGACTGCCAACCACAGCGCTTTCTTTACATTAGGACGCCATGTTGCCCAGTCGCGTTTCTTTTTCGTCAGACTATCGCCGAGTGCCAGCAGTTCGCTGCTGTCGTTCACAACAAATACTTTTTCGCCTTGCAGAATCTGCGTCTCATCGCTTGCCCATGTGGTCGTAGAGTCATTGTTTACCTGAGCGAAACAACTCGTTGTTCCGACAATGCAAAGGATTATCAGAACGATGCGTTGACAAACAAGTTTCATTGGTTTTTTCACGATAGTCGGATGGATGGTTTACTGAATTTTTTCGAATTGTTCAAGAATGTATTTCAGTTGTTCATCATTCTTAAACGGGAAGCTGATTTTTCCTTTGCCTTTCACTGAATACGTCATCTGCACGTCTGTCTCGAACAGGTCGCTGAGATGTTTTTTCACTGTGATGTATTGTTTCGGCAGATTGCGTGTTTGGGATTTCTTTTTCAGGTCTTCCAAGTCGGCGCCACTCTTGATTTGCTGGATTATCTCTTCGACTTTTCTTACTGTATAGCCGTAGCGCACGATGTCTTTATACAAAGCAATTTGCTGTTCTGGCTTTTCCAGTGCCAGCAATGCACGAGCGTGACCCATATCGATCGATCTTTTCTGCAGTCCAAGCTGGATTTCGGCTGGTAGTTTCAGCAAACGAATATAGTTGGCGATGGCAGTACGACTCTTTCCCACGTGCTGGCTAATCTCGTCTTGCGTCATTCCGTTTTGTTTCATCAGATGATTAAAGGCAAGAGCGATTTCGATAGCATTCAGATCTTCGCGCTGGATGTTTTCGATGAGCGCCATTTCCATAATTTTCTCATCTTCCGCCGTGCGGATGTATGCTGGAATAGCTTCGAGTCCTGCGATTTGCGAAGCGCGGAAGCGTCGTTCGCCAGCGATAATCTGGTATTTCTTCGGTCCAAGTTCGCGCAATGTGATTGGCTGGATAATGCCCAGCTCGCGAATGCTCGTTGCCAATTCGAACAGTGCAGTCTCATCAAATTCTGTTCGTGGCTGATCGGGATTGCGTTCTATTTGGTTCAGGGGAATTGCGTTGATGGTTGAAGAACCGCTTGTTGCGATTGCGTCGGTCGAAATCAGTGCATCCAGACCACGTCCCAGTGCATGCGGGCGGTTTTTCGTGTTGAATTTCTTTTTAACTGCCATAGATTATTTTTCTCTTTTATGTGTTTTGTTTTAGTGGATGGTGTGCGTTGCTTACGCGTTTTTGCTAATCAGTTCTTTTGCCAAGTCGAGATAGTTGCGCGCTCCTGTTGAGTGCGTATCGTAGAGTATGGCAGGCACGCCATGACTTGGGCTTTCGCTGAGTCGTACATTGCGTTGAATAACGGTGGCAAACACGAGTTCTTGGAAGTGGTTCTTCACTTCCTGATAGATTTGCTTTGAGAGACGCAAGCGACTATCGAACATTGTCATCAGAAAACCTTCGATTTCAAGTTTCGGATTAAGCTTACTCTTCACTACTTTAATGGTATTCAACAACAGACTAATGCCTTCCAGCGCGAAATACTCGCATTGTACTGGTATCATAACAGAATCGGCTGCTGTCAAAGCGTTCAGCGTCAGTAAGCCGAGCGAAGGAGAGCAGTCGATCAGTATATAATCATAATCTTTCTTGATTGGTTTAATCAGGTTCTTCAAGCATTGTTCGCGTTTCTCACGACTCTGCAGTTCTAACTCTGCACCAACGAGATCGGGATGGCTGGGAACGATGTCCAATCCATCTATATCAGTCGTGTAAATAGCTTCGTAAATTTCTTCTTGATTGACAAGACATTCGTAAAGCGAACAATCGATGTTCTTTACATCTACGCCCAAGCCGCTCGATGCATTGGCTTGAGGATCGGCATCTACTACAAGAACCTTTTTCTCGAGTGTAGCCAACGACGCTGCAAGATTGATTACTGTCGTTGTTTTGCCTACACCGCCTTTCTGGTTTGCAAGTGCTATAATTTTACCCATTTTTGATAATCTTCTCTAATTAGGTGAATGCAAAGATACATAATTTTATTAGAAACGGGGCGATTTAAACCTTTTTTCGTATTTTTGCACTATAAAACATTATTATATATATGGAAAATAACCAGAAACCGCTCATCGTCATTTCAAACGACGATGGTTATCATGCCAAAGGCATACGTGCGCTTGTTAGTATGGTGAAAGATTTAGGTGATGTGCTCGTTTGCGCTCCAGAGTCTGCGCGATCGGGCTTTTCTTGTGCCTTTTCAGCAACGAAACCCCTCGTGCTGAAACAGCGAAAGACGTTTGGCGACGACGTAACGCTTTACTCCTGCAACGGAACGCCTGTCGATTGCGTTAAGCTGGCATTGTCCGAACTTTGCAACGGACGCAGACCCGATCTTATTCTTAGTGGAATCAATCACGGAGACAATAGTACGGTAAACAAACATTACTCTGGTACGATGGGCGTTGCTACAGAAGGCTGCATGAAATACATTCCTTCCATCGCTTTTTCCAGTTGTTTCTACAACGAGGACGCTAACCTCGAACCTTTGCGTCCGTATGTTAGAAAAATCGTGCAGAAGGTTCTGAAAGAGGGTTTGCCTAAAGGCGTTTGCCTGAACGTTAATTTCCCAGCGCGAGAGCAGTTCGAGGGCGTTCGCGTTTGCCGAATGACGTATGGCAGATGGATAAACGAGGTTAAAAAAGAACATCATCCGCGAGGCTACGACTATTATTGGATTGTTGGCGAATATGCCAACGACGAACCTGATGCACAGGATTCTGATCAGTGGGCGCTGAACAACGGCTTCGTAGCCATTACGCCTACAACGCTCGATGTTACGGCTTACGATTTCATCCAGACGGTTCGCGACTGGAATCTATAATCTTTCTCTTTATGAAGTACTATCTTATCGTTGGCGAAGCCAGTGGAGACTTGCACGCTGCTAACTTGATGCAATCGCTGAAAGCACAAGATAGCAACGCAGAGTTTCGCTTTCTCGGCGGAGACAACATGAAAGCGGTTGGCGGCACAATGGTTCGCCATTACAAAGAGATGGCTTACATGGGTTTTGTGCCTGTTCTGCTGCATCTGCGCACGATTTTTCGAAACATGAAGATGTGCAAACAGGATATCGTTGCATGGAATCCTGACGTCGTTATACTGGTTGACTATGCTGGTTTTAACTTAAACATCGCGAAATTCTTGCGAAAGAAAACCGCAATCCCTGCTTTCTATTATATTAGTCCTAAGATTTGGGCGTGGAAAACGTGGCGTATTCGCAGTATCAAGCGTGATATCGCTCAGATGTTCTCTATTCTGCCGTTCGAAGTGGCTTTTTACGAAAAATATCACTACCCTATCCACTACGTAGGCAACCCAACCGCTGACGAGGTGCGTGCGTTCAGAAATACATATCACGAATCGCGCGAAGCGTTTTGCACGCGACAGAATCTCAATGCATCAAAACCCATCATCGCTTTGCTGGCTGGCAGTCGCAAACAGGAGATTAAGGACAATCTTCCTGCTATGCTGGAGGCGGCGGAAGCGTTTCCAGAATATCAAATCGCGGTGGCTGGCGCGCCATCAATCGACGACGATTATTACAGTCAGTTCATCGGCAATCACAATGTGCAGCTTGTGCGCAACGAAACCTACGCTTTGCTGTCGCATACGCATGCGGCGCTGGTCACAAGTGGCACTGCTACGCTCGAAACGGCACTGTTCGACGTGCCGCAAGTGGTGTGCTACAAAACGCCTTTACCGCATCTCATTCGTCTTGCATTCAAATGCATCATCCAAGTGCCATACATCAGTCTCGTAAACCTTATCGCGAACAAAGTAGTTGTGCAAGAACTGCTCGCCGATCGCTTCAGCGTGAAAAATATGCGTCACTATCTCAGCCTGATTCTTGCGGGACAAGATCGCGAAGCGATGCTCTGCGAATACAAAGCCATACGCCAGCAACTCGCGGATAAGGTTGCGCCCGACGAAGCGGCTAAACAAATGATCGAATGTCTCAAAAAATAAAATTTTTTCCTGCGTTTTTCGTCCTTATCACCACGCTTCTCATCGCTGGTTGCAAGGGTTATTCGAGTAAACCATTCGAACGCGACACCTATACCACTGCATCAGGCAAGAAAATCGTTGTGATACCAATCAAACACGCAAGCCTCCAAATCGTATATAACGGTAAACAATATCAGATTGACCCTGTTAGCAGTTACGTCCGACCAATTATCGATTATACTGATAAGCCAAAAGCCGACTATATCATCATCACAGACGTACACAAAGCGCATTTCGATCCGTATGCCATTGCACTGCTGACGAAAAACACAACAAATATTATTCTACCGCTACGTTGCTACAACAAATTGAGTCGAACTACGCTCCAATCGCTTTGCACTGTGATGCCAAATGGTTATCGCGCAGAATTGGATTCAATGGTTACGCTCTACAGTGTGGCGGCTTACGACACCTCGCGCACCATGCGCGAACATTATCCTAAAGGAATAGGAAACGGATACGTGTTAGAAATAGAAAATAAGCGTATCTATATCGCTGGAACAACGCAAGTTCTGCCCGACACTGCACAACTTGGACACATCGACATCGCGTTTCTACCTTGTATGCCACCGCGTTCGTTCACCATCGCGCAGTTCCAGCAAGTTATCTCCACGCTCCAGCCCGACGTCGTCTATCCCTACGCCTACGGAGACACGCCTGCCGATAGTCTCGTCATGACTGCCGACAGCCTCGCGACAGAAGTGAAAATCCGTGCACTATACTGATTTTCTTATTCCACAAAAAACATTCTCAAAAACCCATTCTACGATAAAAAAGTGCCAACATTGGCACTTTTTTAACGCAGAAACTATGAAAAAATTTAGTGCACAAGCATTTCTTGCTTATAGTCGATTCATTTCTTCGTTCTCGTTGTTGTTGACGCGTTTCAGCTTCTTTCCCCAACCAAACGTATAGCTTAGATTGAGCGAAACGCGATAATTGCTCGGACTGATGTCCACCATGCGGAAACTGTCTGCATGGAGTATGCTTTCAGTGCGTGGCGACCAATTCACAGAGACCGACGTGTTCAATTTATTCTTCAACCAAGCGCGCGACAGCGATGCATACAACAAGAACAACGTGTCGCTCGTGTGGAACATCTTGCGCTGCTTGCCAGCATACATCAAGTTAACCATCAGACTAAAGTCGTAAGGCAATTCATTCATCGACGTCAAACTGCCATAGAAATACGTACAACAATTGGTCAATTCATTGAAATCCTCATGCCAATACATCATACCAACACTGCCTTTCACCATCCAGCTTTTGCAAATCTTGTACATTGGCGTAAAAAGTGTTAGTTCAAATTGATTCAACTTATAGCCATTGTTTTCTATTGCTGATATAACACCATCGTCGTTTGCGCTATATAGCGTCGATGGACCGCTGTTATAGACATAATTTACGTTGAAAACATAATCGTAAAGCGACAATTTACCATGCAGAAAATGCCACTTGATGGGCTGAACGCTCGTGCTACCCGAATTGTTCATGTATTCCGAATCCCAAGTCGTGTCGGCTACTTGCTTATCAAACGCGGGTTGCTCAATGTAATTACGATAAGTCAGTTGCGCGTAATTGCCTTTATCAGAATCAATCACGTATTTCATCGTCAGCTTTGGCAAGAAATAATTTTCTGACGTATTGCTTTCGGGCGATTCCGCAAAGCGTGTGCTGATGTGATTATAGCGTGCGCCGACTGTCACAGTGAGTTTGCCAATTTTTTGACGAAAATCAGCATTCAGTTTCAAGTTATCCTCTTTATATTTATAATAGTATAAATAATCCGTTGGCATGCTCGACGTTACGCGACGCGAATCAATAAAGTTGTTCCAGTGCGAATAAGAAGTGCCAAGCGACAATCGCTGTTTCTTATTGATGTTCCACGACATCCGCGCAATACCACCTACAATCCTAATGTGCTTCTTGCGGTGCGTATTAGCATAAGTCTCCGTCTCATCTGCCAACTGCCAACGATCGTTATCAGAGCGATGCGAACGTAATGCACCATAAAGAATACCAACAAGATTCACTTTCTTAATCGTTCCATTGTATTCCAGCGATGAACGAAACACGTTATTCTGCCACGACATGCCTGTTTCGCCTTCGCTAATCACATCAATATCGCGATGGAACGTGTTTTCAGTAGTCTCAAAGCGCGTTCTGTCTTCGTAACCACCGCGAAGATTCAGCGCAAGCGAATGATATTTATTAAAATCATACTGCATTCCCAACAAATACGACGTGTTATGACGCTGCAATATATCAAAATTATTCTGCTCAACACGCTGATAACCTGACGGATAATAATCGGTTACCGAACTCAGATCACGATTCTTGTGAGCCCTTGGCGTATAAGAAACATTCGCCGTATAAGAAAACTTTTCGAATGTCTGCATAATCGTTGCCGAAGGCGTTAAACTAAAATCGTCATCATTGCCAAACTCAGCGCCCAAACCAAGCGTTACGCGACCACCGCCACGTCCGCTAACCGTCTTGATCTTCAAAACGTAACCCGAACCATCAATCAACTCATTTTCTTGATTAGGATTAAGAACCTGAACCGACACAACCTCGCGAGCAGGCAATGAACGAATATAATCGTACAACTGTTTGCCAGACAAACGCAAGCGTTTCTCGTCAACATATACAGCAGTGATGCTCTCACCGTATGCCTTTAATTCCGTATTCTGCGTAGAACTCGACAAATCTATGCCAGGCAACGTCAGCATCGCATCGAAAAGATTGCGACTTTTATACATTTTCTCACTCGCAATCATCGCACGATAACCGTCTTCATTGTGCGTGATGCGCTTAGCAGTAATCGTTACGCCCTCCAAATCATGCTCCTTCCAAATGGATGTATCCATCGGAACAGTATCTGCCACAACAACGGGACTCGAAACCTGCGCAAAAGACAAGCGCGAAAACAATAAAAAAAGAAAAAGAAACGTGATTCTATGTATTCGATGCATGCTCATAGAATTAGATTCTTGGTCTTTCAGGTTGTAAATATAAGACATTTTTTTCATAAAAAGGTTTAAAATACGTTTCAAAATTCAACAAAAGCAAAAGAAATTCAACAAAAAGCAAAACGGAAACGCGCAAAAACAAATCAGAAATCCTGCCTGTTCGTTCATCAATTCCAGCACATCCTCCGCGCGTCAATCTCGACAAATGGCGCCTTATCGCTTTGCACGATGTCCACCGTTCCAATGCCTTCCAAAACCAGTTGATTGAACTTTTCGATGTCGTTCACTACTCGGCTGCCGTTGTTCGTTGAAACAGCAACGCGCTCGGCTTCTTTATTCGCCTGACAACCTGCACTAACGCCGCAAACCATGCACAGCGCCAACAGAAAGAATAATTGTTTTTTCATAAAATCAAGTGTTTTTTTTGAGTGTTATTCTGTCTTTTAGACGTAGTTTCTATTAAAAAAGACGCACAACCACGTAAAATCTTACAGGAAAAAGTGAAAAATTTTTTCAAAAATAGTGAAAATGGGGAAATATTGCACAAAAAATCGCTCCGTTTCGTTCGTCGTTTAACGAACGATTTTCTTTGTTTTTTAGGAGAAAATAGCGCCATTTCGTTCTATTCTATGCGAAATAAAGCGCCAAAGACCTTATTTTATATGCGCGATGTAGTGTTCTCCATTCTCTTTTCCAACACGTTCTGCCTCGCTCGATGCGAGGTAGGATGTGGGAAAGCGAGAAAAGTAGTGTTGAAATACGAGAAACGTTGCGCGAAAGAACGGAAAATATAAATTCATCTCTGCTCTCCCTACTCTCGAAACAGTGTTTTACCTCTTTATCCCTTGCACGTTCTGTCTCGCTCGATGCGAGGTAGAACGTGGATGCACGCGAATTGCAACTCTAACTCATTCTTCTCTATTCATCTCTCAATGCTTTTTTATTTTTTTTTGCGGCACATCCAATCTCGCTCGACGCGAGATTGGATGTGGAAAAGGGGAAGATGCAACGCCGAAACGTGCAAAATGCTGCGCGAAAGCCCGCACTCCCTAATCCCAAAGCGTTGTTCCCCTCTCTCTTCCCTGCACACGCAGCCTGCTCGATGCAAGGCTGCGTGTGGGTTGTGTGGGAGTTGGCGTGCATAAACATGGAAAAGAAAAATTCATCTCTGCTCTTTTTACTCTCGAAATAGTGTTTTACCTCTTTATCCCTTGCACGTTCTGCCTCGCTCGATGCGAGGTAGAACGTGGATGTATGTTGCTTTTTTCTTTTTTTTGCGGCACATCCAATCTCGCTCGATGCGAGATTGGATGTGGAAAAGGGGAAGATGAAACGCCGAAACGTGCAAAATGCTGCGCGAAAGCCCGCACTCCCTAATCCCAAAGCGTTGTCCCCTCTCTCTCTTCCCTGCACACGCAGCCTGCTCGATGCAAGGCTGCGTGTGGGTTTTGCGCGAAATCTTTCGTTAATTCAGCAAACTGCAACACCAACTTCGCACTCTCCTCTCCCAAAGTGTTGTTCCCTCTCTCCCTTCCTTTCACACGCAGTCTGCTCGATGCAAGGCTGCGTGTGATTTTTGCACGAGTTGCAACGCCAACGTGTAGTTTTCGAACACTCTTTCCTATATTTTCGAAGCGTGACGCACCCACTCCCCCTCCACCTTGCCTCGCGCCAGCGAGGCAAGGTGGACTTCTTCTGAATCGCTTCCATAAGAAATAGGATTTTAAGAAAACTTTACAAAATTTAACTACGCTTTTTCGCGAAATTTTAACACTTGATTTAACATTCGTTTGCATTTGACCGACTGTTTTCTAATGCACAAATTTTGGTCGTTTTTCATCGCTTTTTTGTCGTAACTCAACGCGCGAAATGTTAAAATGATAGATTTATGCAAAAAATATACGCTTTTAGCTTCTTTTTTTGCACAAAATAGCGAATTTTTGAACGTGGATTTTCGGAAAATCTCATTTGTTAAAAAAGTTAAATGATATAAGATAAAAAATTATCTCACGTGAGATAGAAATTTATTTCACGTGAGATAGATTTCTAAACCGCCTTTTTGCGTCGATAATTCACACACAACCCCAAAAAAAATCGCAAAAAACGCACTTTTTTTTCGCGTAGAATAAAATTTTAACAAATAAAACTTAACATTTTTAACAATCTTTGACACACTCATTTAACACTTTTTTTTAACATTTTTCGCATGCATTGATTTTTTGAAAAATATGGACCAATTTTTTCCTATCGCCATCATTTTTTTGTTATATTCACGAGATGGAAACCGCAAAAACGTGTTTCGGCTTTCGATTTTTTAAGCATAAGCATACGAAAAATTGGAGAAAAAATCCTATCTTTGTAAAATCCAAAAAGAAATGCGGATGTTATGATTGAAAATTATTTAGATACGATTATATGTGGCGACTGTCTCGAAACTATGAAGCAACTACCCGATAAATGTTGCGATATAGTAATTACGTCACCGCCTTATAACTTAAAAAATTCTACCGGAAATGGGATGAAAGATGGTAGAGGGGGAAAATGGGCAAACGCGGCTTTGCAAAATGGTTATGCAGACTATGATGACAATATGCCGTACGATTTATATTGTGCATGGCAAAGAGATTGCTTGCGCGAAATGATGCGATTGATACGCGATGACGGAGCAATTTTTTACAATCACAAATGGCGCGTACAAGGCGGTTTGATACAAGATAGACACGAGATTGTAAGCGAATTTCCTGTGAGACAAATTATTATTTGGAAGAGAAAAGGAGGTTTTAACTTCAATCCCGGTTATTTCTTGCCCACTTACGAAGTTATTTATCTGATTGCAAAACCCAAATTCAAACTTGTTCCGAAAGCGAATAGCTATGGCGACGTTTGGGAATTTATGCAAGACCTGAACAATCCACATCCAGCGCCATTCCCAGTTGCGCTAATCGACAGAATTATTGAAAGCACTCCGGCAGAAGTTGTGTTAGATCCGTTTATGGGAAGCGGCACAACGGCTGTAAGTGCAATCAGAAATCATCGGCATTATATAGGCATTGAACTCTCAAAAGAATATTGCGATATGGCAGAAAAACGTATTCAGGCAGCCAAAGGTGAGTTTGTCTATAGTAACGCTGCCAATCAAGAATTAACCTTATTCTAAAGAAAAACATATTCCGCATGGCAGACAATCACAAAAACGATAAACCGCAATTAAAACTGATTCCAAAGGAAGAATTTATTGCGAAGTTGCGAGATGTAGAAAAGCAAGGCTGGATTTTCAATAGTCGCAAAGGTAATGACGGTGCAGTAGGAAACATTTTGGAAGACGTGCTTGGAATTCCAGAAAACAATCTCCCAATACCGAATGGTGCAGAGTGGGAATTGAAATGCCAGCGCAAGAATTCCACATCGCTACTCACGCTGTGCCACGTTGAGCCATCGCCACGCGTATTGAAGTTTGTTTCTGACGTATTGCTGCCAAATTACGGTTGGCAACACAAGGAAGCCGGCAAGAAATATCCTAAGACCGAAAAATCTTTCAGATGCACTGTTAACGCAACACGATATACTGACCGAGGATTTCGCCTTTTTGTCAATCGAAAAGAGCAAAAAGTAGAATTCATTTGGGACAGTTCAAAATGTTCGAAGACCCATGCTGAATGGCTGAAGGCAGTAGAGAAAAACGTTGGATTAGGTCCTTTCAAGACGAATCCATATTGGGGATTTAATGATTTATACCTCAAAGCCGGCACAAAACTCATCAATTGTTTTCTTGTTTTAGCCGACGTGAAAGGTCGAAGCGACTATTTCCATTACAATGAAGCGTATATGCTCCAGAACTTTGACGTAGAACTTTTTATCGATGCAATAGAACGAGGCATCGTTTCCGTTGATTTCGATGCGCGAACAGGGCATAACCACGGCACAAAGTTCCGCATTCCGATTAGCAAGATTGTGGAAATCTACGGTAAAGTGACCAAAATCATTGGCTAAAGAAACGCTATAATAGATGCGCGCGCAAGAAAGTCTTTTCTTGCGCGCGTACATTTATATATTATATATAGGATTTTAGGACTGAGTAAACGTTTTGCGATTTTATTTTGCGAGAAAGGGAAAATTTTGCGTTGTGAATGGAGGAAATTAGAGTTGTGAACTGACGAGATTGGTTAGTTCGATGAACTGCTGAACCGTTAGTTGCTCGGGACGGAGCGTCATGAATGGGTGCGCGGAAGCAGCGTTTTCGGCTTTAATCATTGCGGAATCGGGGATGATTTGCTTGAGAGAGACGCGCAACATCTTGCGACGCTGATTGAAAACCGTTTTGACAACGCGACGGAACAATGCTTCGTTGCAGCCGAGCGTGGTGACGTTGTTGCGAGTCAGTCGGATAACAGCGCTTTTCACCTTTGGCGGCGGATTAAACACGTGTTCGTCAACCGTAAAGAGATACTCTACGTTGTACCAAGCTTGAATTAGAACCGAAAGGATGCCATACGCTTTCGTATTTGGCTGACTTGCCATTCGCAAAGCCACTTCACGCTGAATCATCCCAGTGCAACACGGGATTAAGTCTTTGTTATCCAACATTTTGAAGAAGATTTGCGACGATATGTCGTAGGGATAATTTCCTGTGAGCACGAACTGTCGTCCGCCAAACAATGCATTGAGATCCATTCGCAAGAAGTCCTCGCCGATAATTGCGTCGCGCAACTTTGGGAAGTGTTCAGTTAGATACGCAACCGACTCGCGATCGATTTCTACAGCGCGGAGTTCTCGCGGTTTTTCAACGAGAAATTGCGTCAGAACGCCCATTCCTGGACCTATTTCAAGCACAGGAATATCGGGACACGCGTCAACGGTGTCGGCAATTTGGCGAGCGATGGAAAGGTCGGTCAAGAAATGTTGACCCAGATTCTTCTTTGGAGTTACGCGTTTCATAGGATTGGTTTTCGCGACAAATGTACTAAAAAAATATTTGACACACAACAACGCACAAAAAAAGCAGTCCTCAGCGAGAACTGCTATCAGTGGTTGTTCTAAACTTTCTCATTAAAAAATCGAGTATTAGCGTTGCTCTTTCTCGATTTCGTCCCCTAAGTGGATAGCCTGTGCTAATGTGATAGCAACTACGGCAAAACTGAATAATAAAACCATCTTTTTACCTTTCTTTTAATATTTATTTATTATCCTGACAGGCACATTTGCCTGCATTATCCTGTATGTTTGACGCTGCAAAAGTATGTGTTTTCGAAATTGTGTGCGCACACAATAACTAAAAATTACGATGAAATGGGGAATTTTTGACTAACGTCAATTTTTTAGTGCATGGAGATACAGTTCTATTTCGTTACACCTTATTATATATTATATAAGGAAGGTTGAATTTTTGCAACGAAATGGTAAACAAACAAAAAAAGAAGCGTTTTTTTTCCATATTCGTTCTGTTTGCACTATCTTTGTGCAGAAGAAAGATTCATGCGGATGAAGATTGCGAAGACCTTTCTGAACAATACTATGAAGATAGCACTATCGTTGTTGTTGGGTGGTGCTATTCTGTATTGGATGTATCGCGATTTCGATTTCAGCAGCATTAGCGACGTATTGCTGCACAAGACGAATTGGATGTGGATGCTTCTTTCTTTGCCATTTGGTGTTTTGGCTCAGATGTTTCGTGGATGGCGATGGAAACAGACGCTCGAGCCAGTTGGCGAACACCCTCGCACGTCCGTATGTGTTAATTCTATTTTTCTATCCTACGCCGTTTCGCTGATTATTCCACGCATAGGCGAGTTTGCGCGCTGTGGTGTGCTGCATCGATACGATAGAGTTTCGTTTCCGAAAGCACTAGGCACCGTTGTAACTGAACGCGCCATCGACACATTGGTAGTCATTGTTCTGACAGGACTAACGTTTGTGTTTCAGATTCCATTGTTTAGAGAATTTTTTAGTGAAACGGGCACCACATTTAGCGGCTTTTTCGGTCGTTTTACCGCGACAGGCTATCTTGTTACGCTGATTTGCGTGTTGGCGATTGGTGTTTTAGCGTGGTGGTTGCTGCAACGGCTGGAAATTTACAATAAAGTAAAAACGACACTGCGTGGTCTGTGGCAAGGAGTCATCTCGTTGAAAGACGTGCGCAGCAAGTGGCTGTTCTGTCTCTTTACGTTAGGCATCTGGGGCAGTTATTTCTTGCATTATTACTTGACGTTCTTCTGCTTTGACGCCACGTCAGGATTGGGAATCACGTGCGCGCTGGTGACGTTTACGATAGGTAGCATCGCCGTTATCGTGCCCACGCCAAACGGAGCAGGTCCTTGGCATTTCGCAGTCAAGACAATGCTGATTCTATATGGTGTTGCTGAAACTGACGCGCTTTACTTTGTGCTCATCGTTCACACCATCCAGACCCTTCTCGTCATCGTTCTCGGCATTTATGCATGGGCACGACTGTCGTTTTTGAAACGGAAACAGATGTAAAACATATTTTTAACCTTAATAATTCACAAAAAAAAGAAAGACCATGAATGAAATTTTGAATTTGAGTCCAGCATGTATCTGGCGTAATTTCTATGCATTGACACAAGTGCCACGTCCATCTGGACATTTGGAGAAAGTACAAGAATTTCTGCTCGAGTTTGCTAAGAAAGCTGGTGTAGAAGCTTTCAAAGATCCAGCAGGCAATATCGTGATGCGAAAGCCAGCAAGTGCAGGCAAGGAAAACTGCAAGGGCGTTATATTGCAGGCACACATGGATATGGTTCCACAGAAAACGCCAGAAAGTAAGCACAATTTCGAAACCGATCCTATTGAACCGTGGATTGACGGCGAGTGGGTTAAGGCACGCGGAACGACGCTTGGCGCCGACGATGGTATTGGAGTAGCAGCGATTATGGCAGTGATGGAAGATAAGACGCTCGTTCACGGCCCTATTGATGCATTGATTACCGCCGACGAAGAGACTGGAATGTATGGCGCAAACGCGCTTCCAGAAGGCGAATTGCAAGGCGATATTCTGCTAAATCTTGACTCTGAAACTTGGGGTAAGTTCGTTATCGGTTCAGCAGGTGGCATTGACATCGTAGCTTCATTGGATTACAAAGAAGTAGAGACCGATCCCGAAGATGCTGCACTAAGAATAACTTTGAAAGGCTTCCGTGGCGGACACTCAGGACTGGAGATACACGAAGGTCGCGCGAATGCCAACAAGATGATGGTACGCTTTGTTCGCGAAGCTATCGAGGATTACGAATGCCGTTTGGCAACTTGGCATGGCGGAAACATGCGCAATGCGATTCCATTCAAGGCAGAAGTCGTTCTGACGATGCCGAAAGAAAACGTAGAAGGCGTGAAAGAGCTTGTTGCTGCATGGAAAGAAGATTTGGAAGACGAGTTCAAGGGAATCGAAAGCGGTATCGAGTTCTACACAGAAGACGTAGATACGCCACGCTTGCAAGTACCTACCGAAATCCAAGACAATCTTATCAGCGCGATTTACGCATGCCACAATGGTGTTTTGCGTATGATTCCATCGTATCCTGACGTAGTAGAAACGTCGAGCAATCTCGCAATTATCAATATCGAAGGCGGACGCGCCGATATGCAGATCTTGGCACGCTCATCTCGTGAAGATATGAAAGATTATATTGTAAAGACGCTCGAAAGTTGCTTCAATATGGCAGGAATGAAGATAGAAACATCTGGCAGTTACAGTGGATGGGATCCTAATCCAGATAGTGAAATTCTTCACACGTTGCTTGGCGTTTACAAAGAGCAGAACGACGTTGACGGATTAGTGCAAGTGGATCACGCGGGATTGGAATGCTCGATTATTTTAGGCAAATACCCACATCTTGACGTGGTAAGTCTTGGTCCAACGCTGCGCTCTCCACACACCACGACCGAGCGCTGTCTGATTGAAACAGTAGCACCGTTCTGGGAATTGCTGAAACGCGCTTTGGAAATCATACCAGAGAAATAATTATTTCGCAAGCATTACACCTATATATTATCTTCACGCGACAGCAACTCGTTGCGTGAAGATTTTTTTTAATTTTCTTACAAAATTATTTTTTTTTGACTATTTTTGCAGCGCAAACAAAAATCACAACGAATTTTATGGACGACTATCATTCGGAAAGTTTAAACTTGTAGGTTGAAGGCGAGCGTTCCTGTTCAGAGCTGCCTTCTGCCGAATTAAATCATGGAGACTCAGACGCAATGAAGACATTCTGGAACACCACAGGAACACTTAAGGCAATCAGTGAATGGCAACCAAACTGCTGGATACAAGTAACCTGCCCGACTGAAGAAGACCAGCAATTGCTGGAAGACGAATTCAAAATTCCCGATTACTTTCTTTCTGACATCAGCGATACCGACGAGCGTGCTCGATACGAGTACGACGACGGTTGGATGCTTGTTATTTTGCGTATTCCATACGTAAAAGAAATCCGTTCGCGCACACCATACACCACAGTGCCGCTTGGTATTATTCACAAACGTGACGTTACAATCACCGTTTGCTATTACGAAACCAATATGATGATTGATTTCATCAGCTACCAGCAGAAACGTGGCACTGGTTTTACGGATTACGTCGATATGACGTTCAGATTATTTTTGTCGAGCGCTGTGTGGTACTTGAAACGCTTGAAACAAATCAACACACTCATTGAGAAAGCAAAGCATAACCTTGATCATGGCGTCAACAACGAAAGCCTTATCGGGCTATCTCGTTTGCAGGATTCGTTAACTTACTTCATTACGTCTATAAGAGGTAACGAGAATTTGCTGGCGAAGCTAAAATTTAAGTTGCAAGTCGATGAACTCGATGCTGACTTGATTGAAGACGTCAATATCGAGATGACTCAGGCGCGCGAAACAGCTGCAATCTATTCGGATATCCTTGAATCGACGATGGATACCTATTCAAGTATTATTAATAATAATATGAATACGGTGATGCGTACGTTGACTTCCGTTTCGATTATCATGATGACCACGACGCTGATTGCATCTTTGTTTGGCATGAACCTCATCAATGGCATGGAAAACAATCCATTTGGATTCGTCATTGCACTGGTTATCTCAATCGTTGTTGCAGCCCTTTGCTGGTTTATATTGCGCTACAAACGCCTTCTATAAGGACTAAAACGCAAAAAAAGCGCGTTTTTCTTTGGGAACGTCAAGATTTTTCTTTAAGTTTGCAATTTGATAAAACCAAACTTAATATTTTTGTGATATGACAGCCTCTCAAGAAAACCCTCAAGACAAGGTTCAGATTAACGAAACCGAGAATTTACAAGAACAAGTAAGCGAAAAAATCCAAGAAACAGAAGAAATCGCTGCCGAAGTTGACAACAAAGCAGAAGAAGTTGCGCAAGCTATTGCCGACGAAGCGCCTGCAGCAGCAGAAGAAACCGCTGCACCAGAGCCGCAACCCGAAGCCGTAGAAGAACAACCCGCTGCAGAAAAACCACAAGAAGAGCCTGTCAAGAAAACTTATCACACAAAACAGGAAATCCTTGATCGCGTTCGAGAAATAGCGCACAGCGAAGATCGCCCACAGAAAGGTGAAATCGATCAGCTAAAGACTGCTTTCTATAAATTACATCTTGCAGAACGCGAAGCGCAACAGCAAGAATATCTGAAAGCTGGTGGCGATCCAGAAAAATATCAGGTTGCTCCAGATGCCATCGAAGAACAATTCAAAGCCGAAATGGGCATCATTCGCGAAAAGCGTGCAAAGCTTTTCCGTCAGCAAGAAGAAGAGAAAGCAGCCAATCTCGAACGCAAACAATCTATACTTGAACAAATTAAAGGTATGATTACCTCGCCCGAAGAGGCTAATAAATCATACCAGAAATTCAAAGCACTGCAACAGGAATGGCGTGAGATTAAATCCGTACCTGCAGAAAAGGCAAATGAGCTTTGGAGAAACTATCAACACTACGTTGAACAATTCTACGATCTTCTTAAACTCAATAACGAAGCACGCGAATACGACTTCAAGAAAAATTTAGAGCAAAAGACTAAACTTTGCGAAGAAGCCGAAAAGCTTGCCGAAGAAGATGATGTAATCAAATCATTCCATCAACTTCAAGAGCTCCATCAACGTTATCGCGAAATCGGACCTGTAGCCAAAGATCTCAGAGAGCAAATCTGGAATCGCTTTAAGGCAGCTTCGACAACCATCAACAAGCGTCATCAGCAACATTACGAGCAGATTCGCGGAAAAGAAGAAGAGAATCTCGAAAAGAAAACAGCGCTCTGCGAAAAAGTTGAAGCAATAGCAAAAGAAGAAAACAAAGGCGCTGGCGACTGGGAAAAGCATACCAAACAAATCATCGACGTGCAAGCCGAATGGAAAAAGATTGGATTTGCGCCACAAAAGATGAACGTTAAAATCTTCGAACGCTTCCGCGCTGCATGCGATGACTTCTTTGGAAGAAAAGCAGAATACTTTAAAGGTCTGAAAGACCAGTTTACCGAAAACGCTGCAAAGAAAAAAGCGCTTGTTGAACAAGCAGAAGCTTTGAAAGACAGCACAGAATGGAAAGAAACCTCTGAAAAACTGATTCAGTTGCAGAAGGAATGGCGCACCATCGGTATGGTTCCAAAGAAATTAGGCGACCAACTGTGGAAAGATTTCCTTGGCGCATGCAATCATTTCTTTGAAGCACGAAACGCAGCCAACGCAGGAACACACGAAAATGAACGCGATAATCTGAAAAAGAAACGCGAAATCATTGAAAAGCTGAAAGATACAGCCGCAAACATCGCAGACGACGCTAAAGAAAAAGTGCTCGCGCTCGTTGAAGAGTTCCAACAGATTGGTCACGTGCCGTACAAAGAAAAAGATAAAGTGTACGAAGAATACAAAGAAGCGACAACGCAACTCTTCAAAGACTTAGGTATTTCGCTAAACAATCGTCGCAACAACTTCAGAAACAATGTTCGCAACGCAGCACAACGCGGTGAAGAAGCATTCGACAACGAACGCTCACGCCTGATGCGCAAATACGATCAGCTTAAACAAGAAATCCAAACCTACGAAAACAACCTCGGATTCCTGAACGTAAGCAGCAAGAAAGGCAACAGCCTCATTGACGAAATGAACAAGAAGGTTCAGAAACTGAAAGATGAATTTGAGAGCGTAAGACAACGCATTCTCGCCATCGATCACCAAGAAAAAGAAGCAAAGACCGAGCAACCTGCTCCTGAAGCAACAGCCGACGACGAAGAAAAAGCAACCGACGCTGCTGAATAAGCTAACCCTTCATCCCAATCATAACGAAAGCCGTATTCCATCCACAGAATACGGCTTTCGCTTTCTTTAGAATTTAAGTTATTTCTGCATACGATGAAATTTTGCTTTTCGTGCATCCTTTTTTTCTTTCACGCGCACCCGCGCGCGCATGCGTACCTTTATTATATTTATATATAGGAGATAGGTCAAATTAAACCTTTTGCCATTTTTTTCGTTTAATAAGATAGAGAGCTAAAACATTTGATTATCAACCATAAAAAACCATACAACTATGAAAAGATTGATGACAACCCTCGCCCTTGTAGCATTGATAGTAATGCAGGCGAACGCAATGAGTTATTCACGCGCACGCAATCAGGCGCTATTCTTAACAGATAAGATGGCATACGAGCTGATGCTGACCGACGATCAGTATAATGCTTGTTATGAAATCAATCTCGATTATCTTATGTTGATTAGTACGAGCGGTGATTTGTTTGGAATCTACTGGGAACGCCGTAATTCGGAATTGAGTTACGTGTTGACTTCGGCTCAGTTTAGTCGCTTTATCGCTTCGGAATACTTCTATCGCCCTGTTACTTGGGTGAACAATCGCTTCTACTACAGCATCTACTCGCGTTATGAGCGCAATCGCTACTTCCGTCCTGCGCCTGCCGTTTACGAGACTTATCGCGGTGGAAACAGAACGTATCGCAATAGCGCTTACAACGGACGTCAATTCAAAATTAATGGACAGAACCAGCAACCCAGAACGCTTGGCGGTGGCAAGAGTGCACAACGTCCAACTCTGAAGAAGAGCGAGGCAATTCGTCAGGGACGTCAACAAAATACGAATCAATGGAAGAATGGCACGAGCAATGGCACGTTTGGCACTCGTCAGTCGGGCACAACGCAACGCCAAACGACCATCGGTGGCGGTAATCAACGCAACACGCAACCGTCAACACCACAACGCTCAACTACGACAAACACGAACAAGTCGAGCGGACTGGGTGGACACCGTTAGGATATGACCTACTGCCTGAACTGTCAGGCGGAAACCACGCTAAATTTCAGCTTTAAAGGAACAGCCAAAAGGGTTGTTCCTTTTTTTGTTTTGTAAGTTTTTCGCAAGAAAATGCAGTGGTTTTGCTTTGCTTTTCGCACGAAAAACGTATTTTTGTGGATGCTATGACAAATTCTTAAAACCTTATGTATATGAAAAAAACATTTATTTCACTCTTATTCCTTGCTTTTTGCGGTGGTCAAGCGATGGGACAGTCGCTCACATCGGGCATTGACAAAGCTAATCTTGACACAAGCGTAAAGCCAGGCGATGACTTTTTTCAGTATGCCGTTGGCGGATGGCTGAAGAGCCACCCTCTGGACGAAGAACACCCGATGAATGGCAGTTTCGTTGACTTGTCCGAACTGAATAATGAGCGCATTCTCGGAATTATTCAAGAGTATTCGAGCACGCCACAACCGCAAGGCACGCTCGGACAGAAGATAGGATCGCTTTACAACTTGGCGATGGACAGCGACCGTTTGAACAGAGAAGGTTACGAACCACTGAAACCATACTTGCAACGCGTTGCTTCAGCGAAGTCGAAGAAAGCGCTGGAGTTGCTTTGTGCAGAGTACGATTTGCAGGGCATGGATGTAATGATGTTTAGCGTTGGTTGCGGAGCCGATATGCGCGATGCAGACAACAATCTCGTAAGCATTGGACAAGGCGGACTTGGTTTGCCAAACCGCGATTACTATTTTAAAGATGACGCTCAAACGGTTAAGATTCGCGAAGCATACAAAACGATGATGAAAAACTTGTTTGTCATGACTGGCACTGACGCGAACGCCGCTCAGAAAAAGGTGGATGCGGTTTATGCCATAGAGAAACGCATCGCCAGCAAGAGCTACGATCCTGTGAAATTGCGTGATGTAGATGCAAATTATCACAAGATGCGCTACGAAGACCTGCTGACCGATTTCCCAGGCATTGATTGGGGAAATTTCTTCTTGCGACTTGGTTTTCCAGCATTCGAGTATGTCGATGTTGGACAGCCTGAACCCGTTCACGAAGTGGAGAAGATTTGGGCAGAAACATCGCTCGATGATTTGAAAGCCTACGTAGAAAGTCGCGTTATTTCGAGTGCAACAAGCGCGTTGAGCGATGATTTCCGCGCCGAAGCGTTTAAGTATAGCAGCATCATGATGGGCACTCAGCAAGACCGTCCACGCTGGAAACGTGCGGTAAGTACGGTAAGTGGCAGTCTGGGTGAAGCTGTTGGAAAATTATATGTTGAAAAATATTTCCCAGAAGCCAACAAACAGCGCATGCTTGAGCTGGTTCGCAACTTGCAGGTTGCCCTTTCGCAACGCATTGATGGACTAACTTGGATGAGCGCTGCAACAAAAGCGCAAGCCAAAGACAAACTGCAGAATTTTATCGTGAAGATTGGCTATCCTGACAAGTGGAAAAACTATGACGCTTTGCAGATTGACGAAAAACTTTCACTGTACGAAAATACGCGTCGCGTAGCAACTTTCCTCACGAAAGACTACATTGACCGCACAGTGAATAAACCTGTTGACAAAACACGCTGGGGCATGACGCCACAGACTGTGAACGCCTATTATAACCCAACGACAAACGAAATTTGTTTCCCAGCCGCCATTCTTCAACCGCCTTTCTTCGACATGGAAGCTGATGACGCAGCAAATTATGGCGCTATAGGCGTGGTGATTGGCCACGAGATGAGTCACGGATTCGATGATCAGGGATGCCAATTCGATAAGACAGGAAACCAACACAACTGGTGGACAGAGCAAGATAAGAAGAATTTCGATGCTCGTGCAGAGACTTTAGCAAATCATTTCAGCACAATTGAGGCTGTACCTGGTAAGTTTGTCAATGGAAAACTAACGCTTGGCGAAAATATCGGCGACAACGGTGGTCTGAACATCGCATACCGTGCTTTCCTGAACGCAACACAGAAAAATCCGCTCGCAAACAAAGATGGTTTTACACCTGCACAGCGTTTCTTCTTAGCTTATGCACGTGTCTGGGCTGCTAATACGACGCCGCAATACGTTGATTATATTATTTCATCCGACCCACATTCGCCTAACATGGCACGCGTTAATGGCGCTCTGCCAATGATCGACGCTTGGTATGATGCATTCAAGGTGAAGAAAGGCGATAAACTATTTGTGCCGAAAAACAAACGCGCACATATTTGGTAATGCAATCCAACGATAAAACACAAAAGAAGCGACCCGAAAGAGTCGCTTCTTTTTTATATATATAATAAGGTGTAAACGTCAGGCGTTGGTTTCCGATTTTTGTTCTTCTGCCATCCCTTCGCGTTTCACTTCTTCGCAAAGCGGAAGCGTAAGCGCTACGCACACAACTGCACCAACGAGCATGATAACGGCAGACGTCTGCATCACATCGCCAAGCGCTACGAGCGGACTTGCTATCGCGCCAGCCGTAAACTGAAACGCGCCAAACACAGCAGCTGCTGCGCCAGCGTGATTGCGTTGGGAATCCATCGCGATGGCAGTGCTTACGGGTTGCATCATGCCGAAACAAACGAGCATATAGATGTAGCACGGCATCAGAATGGCGAGTGGTAAACGCAGGAATTGGCAAACAGCAACGAGAATGGTGCTCGCCAGCAAGTCGATGCTACCCCACTTCAGCGCTGTGTTAGCGTGATGGAATCGCGGTCCGATGACTGCGCCAACGCCAATCATGAGCGCGTTGAGTCCGAAGCAGATGCTAAATTCGAGCGGAGTGAGGTGATAGACTGTCTGAAAGATGAACGGCGATGCGGAAACGTATGCAATGAAAGTGAAAAACGCAGCCATTTGCGACAGGGTGCATAGCGTGAAGCGACGACTTCTAAATACTTTGAACAGATTTCCATACACGCGAATCACGTTTTTCGTAGAACGCGCTTCGGGTTGTAGTGTTTCGGGCAATCGCATGCAGCAAACCAGCAAAATAATGCCAATCACGAGCAAGAGGATGAACACGCCCTGCCACGATGCGAAGTTGGTTACCGCACCGCCAAGAATAGGCGCAAAGACGGGTGATATGCCGTTGATGGCAGCAAGCAATGCCATAAAATCGGTAAGCTGCTTGCCAGTGAACAAATCTGTTGCAACACTTTTCGAAAGCGCTACTCCACCAGCGCCTGCTGCGCCTTGAACAACGCGCATCACGTTAAAGAAATGGATGTTTGGTGAAAAGATGCACAAAACAGACGACAACGCGAAAAGCAACATCGAGAGATTCAGCAACGGTTTACGACCATATTTATCGGAAAGCGGTCCGATAAATAATTGTCCTACCGCCAGACCAATCATTCCCGCAGTGAGACTGAGCGAAAGCATGGCAGGCGACGTGCTGAAGTAGTCAACCATTTCCGGCATAGCCGGCAAATAAATGTCTGTAACAATGGGGCCGAAAGCGGCGAGCGTTCCTAATGTGATGGGAACAAAATAACCTGTTTTTTTATTCATTCATAAACTGCTCAACAACAAGAAGAGCGAACGCGCTTAAACAACCAACTGTGGCGTTTAAGCGTGTGCAAAAGTACGCAAAAAAATAGTTTTAGAACAAAAAACGTGTGATTTTCCTTCTTTATTTACCTTGTTTACGCAGCCGACGCTTCAGTTTGTCGATGGCGTTCTCTAAACTCTCGTCGGGTTCGATGATGTTGTCTTTGCCCCAGAACTGCGGATCATCGAAAAGAGCCACTTTGTCGTAGAGAGACTCGTGCGGGCGGAAACTACTTTTACCACTTATTTTGTGAACTTGTGGATATCTGTCGGTAACGACCATCTCTGCGGTGACGGTGTACGGCGAAGAAAACAGCCGACGCTTCCAATCGCACTTGAATTGCGTGATGCTGCTGACGTAGGACAATCGGCTGACGCCATTTTCGAATGAATAGGTGGCTACAAGATGCTGTCCGAGTGGCTTAAAGCGTACACCTGCAGGCTTAGAGACAAGCATGAGATATGCCGCGCGTTCAGTGAAGGAAACATCGAGGTCGATTTCGATGCGCGAAAACGCAAGTGTCTGTCGGTCGATGTAGATGTAGCCGCTGTAAAGCGCGAGCAACTGGTTCGATTTCGGTGTCAATCGAATCACATATTGCGGTCGGTCGTCGATAGTTTGTGGATCTGCCATCGCGATGTTATGCGCTGAAAGTATATCTTCATCGAATAGGAAATCAAAGTTTTTCGCTGCATCGAGATAGAGCCCAATTGTAGGTCCACCTTGCATCTTTGCGCCCAGCGTATCAGTGGCTCGCGTGCTGATTAGACGTCGAGCCTTATCGATACTCACGCGATCGTGATCAGCGGAGAACTCGTAATCAGTCTTATACATATCAGCGACCGCCTCAGCGACGTAGATATAGCGCTTACCGCGACGTGTTGTTTCGCGATAGAACGTGCGAAAAAGTTCTGGTTTTTGACTATAGTTGACGGTTATTTTAGCGATAGCCGCGTGGAGAATAGAAAACGGATCGTCGGGCTTGACAACGATGTCGCGCAATCGTATGTCTGCCTGATGCATCTTAATGCGAAGCCCTTCCAGTTGGTTGCCTATTTTGAGTCGAATCGTGCGATAACCAACGTGGGAGAAGCGCAATTCGTGCGGAATTTGATAGGTTTTGAGAATGAAATGCCCATCAGCGTTGGTGACAATCGACGTATTCTGACCCGTAACCGCGATGTTGACGGCAGGCATTGGTTGCCCTGTGTCGCTATCGACGACAGTTCCGGTGAGGGTGAAGTAATCTGTTTGTGCTTGAAGTGTCGCTGCGAAGCCAATGAGCAAGGTCAGCAACATCATTCGCAGGCTTTGGTGCATGTTGCTTGTGTTTTAGGTTTTTAAGTCTTAATAGGCGTGGTCGATAAGCGACCAGTCAGCGTTGGTAATGAAAGAGAAACTGCTGCCGTCGGTAGGAGATGTTGTATCGCCGTAGGTTTCTCCAGTCGAGAAAAAGGCGCAAACTTGTTGCGTGATAACGTTTCGCTTGACGGTTATGCCGTCGAAAGTTCGCTCAATGATGGTTGCACCTCCAGCGTTCAATGCAGTGATTTTGATTTTCAGTTCGTCAGTTTCTTGATGCGGGAAAGTGAAGATGCTAAAAGCGTTATAGGTTGTTCCAATTTGACTTTCTGCGACATCGCGAAGCTCGGTTTGGCGTGAGTTGACGCAGCCATAGCCCGTTGTTGGGTTGAACGTTGAACTTCCACCAGTGTAATAGAATTTCATCTGCGCGAGATTGGATGGCAATGCATCTGTAACAACCAAGCGATACATGGCGACAGCGCGCTTAACGGTGAGATTATACGTGCCGCCCTTCGTGACGTTGGTCTCGAGCAATGCGTAGAAAGTGTCGGTTGTTTTGTTGCTGGCGAATTTCACTTCTTCAGCAGAATTTATCGTTGCTTTACCGAGCCCGTTGTGCGCGATGATGACGACAATGACTGCACCGTCGTCGATTTCTGCAGAGATGGTGCCGTAATTCGTTGCGTCGTTGGTCTGACTGCCTTTGGCAATCTTGCTACCCGAACGGAAAATGGCGTAATCGATGCGAGTAGTGAGCTGGGCTAACGTTGCGTTGACGTCGCCCTCGTTGTCGTTGTCGTAGATTGACTTTTCGATGCCGTTAATTCGAAAAGTTACAGCGTTGGATGACGTTGTTTGAGAAGATTCTTCACCAGAACCTTCGCTGTTGTTTGCTTGCTCGCATGCTGAAAGAACGAAGAGCAAACACGAAACACATAAAAGACTGCGCCAACGCATGGATTCAGAAAAAAATATTAGATTTCGTCGCCTTCGAGTTTGTTGCTTGAACCGAGTCCTTCGAGTATGCCACGAATCTCGCTACCGATGCCAAAGACGCCGTTCTTCAGACTTTCTTTCGCGTTTTGCTTGAGATATTTTGCATATTGACCTTCGAGCGTGCCGATATGCTTGCGCTGTGCTGGCGAATAATCGAATTTCGCCATGCGTTTGCGCACTTTATAGAATTTTTCGATAGATTCTTTCCAATCGTTCAAGTCGTAGTAAGCGCCATATTGCTGCACGTCGGTCGTCAAGCGTTCCATTCGGTTGATGGCGCCTTGCTTGGTGATGCAGCTGCTAAAGCCTACGAGAACAAAAAGTGTGATTGCGAAAGAAAAAAGAACATGTTTTATTTTCATGGGATAAGAGTTTTAGAAGTTTTTTCTTTGAGTGCGCAAATTAGTAAAAATATAATAAGTTTGCAAATTTTGCGTCTTTTTTTCGATGATTGGCGAGATGGAGCAATAAAAAAAGAGGAACCGCGTGCGATTCCTCTTTCTTTGTATTTGGAAGTTAAAGATTTAGAACTTTTTGTAGCCGTATTTTGCAACTTCTCCCAGTTCTTCTTCGATGCGGATCAGTTGGTTGTATTTTGCCATACGGTCTGTGCGGCTCATAGAACCAGTCTTGATCTGACCAGAGTTCGTTGCTACAGCGATGTCAGCGATGGTTGTATCTTCTGTTTCGCCTGAACGGTGACTGGTAACAGTGTTGTAACCATGACGGTGTGCCATTTCGATAGCCTCGAGCGTTTCTGTAAGAGAACCAATCTGGTTAACCTTAATCAGGATTGCATTAGCTGCACCCATACGGATACCTTTTTCGAGGAATTTCGTGTTAGTTACGAACAGGTCATCACCAACCAGCTGGCAGCGATCGCCAATTGCCTTTGTCAGTTTTACCCAACCATCCCAGTCGTTCTCATCGAGACCATCCTCGATTGAATCGATAGGATATTTGTTGATGAGTTCTTCGAGATATTTAATTTGTTCGTCGTCAGAAAGCTTCTTTCCGTTAGGATCTTTCTTCATGCCACTCTTGAGCTGACGATAGTCGTAGAAGTATTTGCCGTCTTCGATTACAGCAAACTCGCTTGCTGCGCAGTCCATAGCAATCTTCACGTCTTTACCTGGTTCATATCCAGCGTCTTTGATAGCTTGACAGATGCTGTCGAGAGCGTCTTCTATGCCGTTGAGTGCTGGTGCAAAACCACCTTCATCACCAACTGCAGTGCTCAAGCCACGTTTCTTCAAAAGTTTCTGCAGTGCATGGAACACTTCTGCACCCATACGGATTGCTTCGCGCTCGTTTTCTGCGCCTACAGGACGAATCATAAATTCTTGGAATGCAATAGGTGCGTCAGAGTGAGCGCCACCATTGATAATGTTCATCATCGGAACAGGAAGCGTATAAGTGTTTGCGCCACCGATGTAACGATAAAGAGGAATGTTGAGATATTCAGCAGCTGCGTGTGCTACTGCGAGCGAAACGCCAAGGATAGCGTTAGCGCCGAGTTTTGATTTAGTAGGAGTACCGTCGAGCGCAATCATTTTGTAATCGATAGCGCGCTGGTCGAGTACTGACTCACCAATAAGTTCAGGTGCGATAATTTCGTTGACGTTCTTCACTGCTTTCAGAACGCCTTTGCCGCCATAGCGTTTCTTGTCGCCGTCACGAAGTTCCAGCGCTTCGTTTTCGCCTGTTGATGCACCTGAAGGAACAGATGCGCGACCAACAAAACCTGAAATAGTTGATACTTCTACCTCAACCGTAGGGTTACCTCTTGAGTCCAGAATCTCTCTGGCGTGAATGTTTTCAATAATCATAACTAATTAGTAATGTTTAAAAAAATATCGATGTTGCAAAAGTACATCTTTTTTTTTAATAAGGTATAATGGCAGGAGAAAAATCTATACAAATCGGGCGACAAATTGACGTATGTAAAGCGTTGGTTTACAGTTTCGGAGCGCATAAAAGAAAGAGAGGGCGACAGTTGCTGTCGTCCTCTCAAACAAGTATGTTATGTTGCTTTGTTTATTTCACAACGTTGTCCCACATGGATTGTCCAAATCCTGTCGTTTCTTCCTCATCATCTCCGATGAAAGTATCGCCTGAATCGTCTGAGTCAATAAATTCAGTCTGCGACCAATCTTCCATAATCGGTGTAGTGATGAGGCCAACAACCTCGGTGGAGGGTTCAATATATACTTTTTTCATCATACTTCCACATATTTTTATCTAACAACTACCTTTTTGCCTCCAACAATATAGACGCCAGCGGCTACTGGAACTGCCTTTGTCTGTCCTGATGAAAGTTGAACTTTTGCAACGGCTGCGCCTCCAATGGTGTAGATATTGACGTTCACATCGCTGAATGCTGCGATAGCGATTTCGCCTTGTCCACCATAAACGGAGTAACCCTTTGCATCTTGAACCTCGCCGATGCCTGTTGTCGATTCATCGTCAACAAAGCGTGGGATAAAGTACTTCGCTGCCGACGTACCTTCGTAGGTTATGAAGCCACGGAATGGATAACATTTTGCAGTCTTATCGTCTCCGCGAAGGTTCTCTGAGCAATAGAATTTTTCATTACCGTAATAGAAACATTTTTCTTGCTTAACGCCACTGTAAGAAGCTTGTGCAGTAAATTTAATGTCGGCTCCGTTGAGCGAACCTGTTGAAGTCCAGTACGGCATTGATGTTAGACCACGGTGCCACGTGTAAGTAGATTCGTCATCATAGTCAGGGATGTTCTTAGTGTTATCGTTTGGAATACGACTTGGTGCAATTACAGTACCACGTTGTACAATGACGAAGCAAACTGAATCAGGCACCACAGTGCCTTCTTGTACTTTCTCATAATAATCATCAGTCAATTGGATGAAGTAAGGACGGTTAGCGTAGAGCGTATCTACGTCACCTTCTTTACCAAGTTGTACAAAGTTAACGTACTGCGTATAGTCGAATCCAACTTCCTTTGATGTTTCTCCCACCTTATCCTTTGCCTCCATTGTCCAAACAGTGAATTGGGTTCCTGAAGGATCAAGATTGGTATCGCTCGAATAGAGTTTATCTTTCAGAAGCATACGGAATGGCAACGCGATGGTTGCTTTCTTCGGCTGTTTGTTCTTTGTCTTATTCGAAACAATACGTTCGTACTTCACGTAGTTTTCAGATGGAATCTGAATGTGGTAAGGACTGAAGAATGGATAGCGGTCTTTGATGACGATGTTACCCGTCGAAGTAAAGTAAACGCCCGAAGTCTTCGAGTCTTTACGTGCAAAGTTGTCTGCTTGCCAGTCGTTGTA
>Ga0065711_1001811_pt1 | contig 39105 bp, 15 predicted proteins | sample Hoacrofraction12_FD_59098 | JGI IMG/M metagenome (GOLD analysis project Ga0065711, IMG submission 59098) | Hoatzin crop microbial communities from Cojedes, Venezuela - Epithelial fraction 12 v2 (version 2) | ecosystem: Host-associated > Birds > Digestive system > Esophagus > Crop | place...
CCAGGGAGGTTGTGGAGTCTCCTTCTCTGGAGATATTCAAGACCCGCCTGGACAAGGTCCTGTGCAGCCTGCTCTGGGTGACCCTGCTTCAGCAGGAGGGTTGGACTGGATGACCCACAGAGGTCCCTTCCAACCCCTACCATTCTGTGATTCTGTAATTGCTCCTCTGGGAGACCTTCACATAGCCCTCATAGGAACCTAGAACAGGAAGAAAGGGGTTTTAAACATGTTAACTGATATAGAAAATGAAGGCTGAAAGAGTAAGGAATGGAGATACTGAAGAAACATCTAGAAGCTACAAAAGAAGTAGACATTTTCCTAATTTTTAATGACATACTTTGCCTGATCAAGTGGGGACATAGTGTAAATATGAACCATGCCCTAGGGAACTGCTGCAAAGACTGCTGAAGCATCGGTACTGTTTTGACTTTATATAGCTTAGGGTATGCCCCATGTACCACTCCCCTCAGGCCAACTAATTGCTGGGGTTTTTTAATCTCTGTGTTCTTTGTTAGTGACAAAGGTATTGAAGTTTCACTGTGGTGCTGATGCTGACACATTTTTAGCTGTGAGGAAAGTGCTGCTCTCAGATTAGTGTTGCCTTAAGAATTGCGTAGCACTCAATGGAGAAGGTCAGAGAAGTAAGATGCAGACTGATAGGTAGCTCAGCGTTGTTGTGTGAAATGGGTTCAGAAGTTTCTCCAGCAAGGGCCGTAGTCTGTGTGGGTGCCCACATGGGCATGTGGGAGTGCACCCATGGGTGCAATGCAAAGTGACATTTGTGGATTAATTAGAGAGTCTCTACGTTTAACTATGCATGTGGCGCAAAATTTCCAGCAAGGTAAATTATTTTAGAAAGTATGATCCTGCTTCAAAGCACCGACACCTGGTTGGCATCCCACTGAGGAAAAACCCCTTGGAAATTACATTAATGGGCTGAACAGTAGTCAGAAAGAGAACGTCATTTATTATGGCATGAAGTGGGTAATACTATCTCTCCGACTTCCTGCTGTCACTCTATTTACTCTAGCCTGTTGGTGCCTGAGTGGTGATCACTTGAGGCAATACATTAAGGCTTGAAAGGAACAATATATTTTACAATTAGGTTAGCAAACACAAGCAATGGTATTTCTCCCTGGTGATAATTACAAATCAATTATCTTATATGTTTTAAAAAATGATAACTCCCACGGTGTTTTTGTGAAGCAAATGATCTCAGAAAGATACGAGACCTTTAGGGCCAAGTACTAGAACATGTGCAGTGGTTAGCAACAAAAATGTTTTAACCCTGAAGCGATCCTTCTGTGAAAAATAGATTAAATTAAGGTCAGCTGGAGAAAACTGCTGCTAAACATGGTAGTGTAAAAGAAAGAGTATCTTCAAGGAGGGAGCTAATGGGACTGAATTTTTATTTCCAATGAACTGAAGATCCAGCCTCTAATGCAATCTTTTATAATCTGTTTATTGTACTATAGGAGTTTTTCTTCGATTCCATGGGCAACAAGTATGGAATAAACCATTTCATAATAAACTAATAACTACAGGAGTCTGATTTCCACAAATCATTATTTCTGTTACACGTAATGGTTGAGTTAGTTATTTGTAAAAAGGAAGAGCACTGAAATGATTTACTGTAGCACTATATGTAGGCTTATAGAGTTAATTCTCAATAATCATAGTAAATCCATTCTCTGGTATTGTATATGCAACCGTAATAATGGAGAGACGAGAAAATCCGAATAGTCTCTGAAAACTAAAGACTTTTTCTTGTGGAACAGTTGCAGGAGAGATGCCTGAAAGGAGCTGAATGTGTTTCCTGCCTGTGGAGGGTGCTCAGAGATGTGCGTGCAGCGTACTTGCTGATCGCTAGCAAAACCACCTACCAGAGGAGCTGCCTTATGATATGAATCAGAGAGATATTTGGTGTCTTCCTGAATATTTTCTGCCTTTTGACAGGTGTAAATGCTCCATGTTACCCATGTTTAAAATTTTGTTTGTGCTTTTAAGTGTTTGGCATAGCTACTATGACCCAGTGTCTCACTTGCTCTTTCAGTGTTTCCCTGATGCTCTGTTGTCACATTTCTTGAAGGAAGTGTAGACAGGCTAGTTACACATGGTAGTGTTTTATTGCTGTTACTGTGAGAGTATGCTAGTAATTAATCAAAATGTTTGGTTTGTACTGGAATTTAAGTAAACATGGACAATGTGTTTTTAAAAAAACAAACACCAAACAAACAAAAAATGTACACCAACTTAATTTGTATATGCAAATATCATGCTTGCAGGTGCAGACAGGATAATTGTGTGTGGAAATAACCACAACTCATTTGCATGTATAATTTGTATATACAGTAATGGCATATGCATAGCTACTCGTGCAAAAACTTCTTTGGAATCCAGATAATTACTTTTGTATTGGTTAATACCTGGAAGCATTTCCCCTTTTACAGTGTCTTTTTGCCCTAGAGGATCTTATAATGACACAATGTGCGTGTGATTGCATGTGTGATATTCTTTCATAAACAGGACAGGGAAATGTTATGTCTGAGAATCTCCCACATACTGTCAATAGTTCCTTTCATTTTCAGCAAAAGGAAAATATATACGAGGAAAGCACCATTCCCAAATTATCTCCTGCTTTTGCTTGGGAAGTGAAGGCAAAGAGGAAAGAGAAAGAAGCTCTGAAATGGCAGAGGAAAGAAACCCAAGCTGAGAGGGAGCGTGGCCCCCAGTGAAACAGCATTCCATTTCATGATGTAAGCTGCTGGTGTTGCAGCTTCGTGGCATTTCCCATCAAATATGACAGGCTTTATAGCAGTTCTAAACTAGAGTATGGAGGAAAGTACAAATGGTTAGAAAGTGAGTGTAGAGGGCAATTGCTGTACAGCTTGTCACTTTTAGTCCTAGTGAAGCTTAAATACTATATTATTGTTTGTTTTGTTGACAGTGCCTACAAAAGCAAACTAAAGAAAGTCTTCACTTTTTCTTTGACACTGAAGTATTATCTGTGTTAATTTTCCATGTTTTGCTTCAAAGGATGGATATAAAACAGTACTTTCATACTGCAGCTTTCAACTGCATGGTTATTGTCTAGTGATTAGGGTTTGGGATTAAAATGAGTCAAAGCTGCACCAAAGTGCTGCTTTGGCTCCTGTTATATCTATGCAAAAAGAATGTGAGTCCTTTGATCATTTCTGCTGATTAGTAATTTTAGATCTGTTTTGTGTGTGTGTCTGAGAGAATGAGTTGAAGGCACGGATCTTCTTTAGTACTTATTATGTCTTATACTGGTGATAGAATATGATATATTAAGTGAGGCTTATATTAAATACGTTTATTTTCAGAAGTTCTACTGCATGGTAACCTCATGATTTGTAGCTCTTTTCTGGTTGGGGATAAAATTCGAATGTAATTCAATAGCATTTAGAATAAACTGCGATGATCTGATTCACACTTAGAACACAGTGAGCAACACAGCAGCCGACCCAGTCAGAGCCGAGCCGAGCTGGGAGCAGTGGGCAGCACGATACATTTGAAACTAGCTGGGGATATGCATTGAGAAGAGCAGAGGAGCTGCTATACATAAAACTGAAATAACAGCAGCCTGGGTGTAGTTGCTCAGAATCTTGCTTAAAACGACCTCACAAAAGCACGCCGTTTCTATGCTTGCTGTTACTTTAAATCAGATTTTTACACTAATTTTTAATTGGGCTTATTTTGGGTACTCTGGTTCTGAAAGATTACTTGTGCAGCTGATGTCCAGAATCAGTAGTTAATATCTTTAATGTGCTTTTTTTGACATGCACATCTTTTAGTAAAATAGCATCTTTCATGTGGCATGTGTTGTGGAAAGCAGGAGGAATCTATCAGACAGCCACCTCAATCTTGGTGGGGAAAATTTCCCCCACAGAGTTAGACTTGACTTTTTCAAGGGCCTAGCTTTTATGCCCATGTGTTGTGTGTGCTGTTGCCTTTTATAGAGTTTTCAACTTTCAGTTGTCTTAGGAGAATCTGGTGAGAGTTCTGGGGCACATCAGCACTTACCTGTAGCTTGGCTTTAAACGCGGGCAATCTCATGGTTTAGATCAAACTGAGAAAGAGCTCTTTACATAATTTGGTTTATTTATTTATCTGTATATTGTTGGGGTTCTGTGCCGACTACAGTTTATTGACTACATAAAATACAAAATCTGGTAAACTTTGTGATCCAGCATGAAGTCGGCATGTCAGATACGTGAAGTGAATACAGCTGATTTGTGTAGGAATTCAGAGTACACAGTGGGAGTACTAGCAAATATGAAGGAGGAGAATTCACTTTAAAAGATCTTTCCCTTAAAGTATGGAAAAATCTAGAAAGTTTGACATTATGAGGAATTTCATTATAATTCACCCTTTCTGTGACAGTTGACTCGCAGGCTCCCACCATGATCTTGCTGTGCTAGCTGAAGTTCCTGCACTGAAGAGCTCAGGCGTGTGGAGCAGTGCATGGCGTGAGGTGACACGATGCTTGCCTATGCAGGTCACATATGTGCAGTATTTTTGCAGCCTGTATTTGGTACACTTGAAATTCTGTATGGGTGGATTCAATTCATTAATAGGCTACTCATCATTTATAGTCAAGTATTTGCAGGTCCCCTAGAGTTTACACTCAGGAAGCATAGCAGACAGCAAGAATAAGCCAGCTGGACAGTTTTGCTATTCATCTTTTCCTGTGTGTCTTCAGCTGAACAGAAGTGATGAGTTGTCCAGAAAATAAAATGTCAGTTTTTATTTATGTTAGTCTCAGAGGCAAGAAGCCAACTCTGCTGGTATCTTGGTAGAACAGAACCCTTATTTTTCAAATGTGAGAACAAGTCCCTGGGGACAGCACGCATGAGGAAGAGGAAGGACTGCGAGCAGCCCTTCTTCCCTTTGCGATGCAAGAGTTCTCTTGGCGTGTGTTCCCCACATTGTCAGCGTGGTGGAGGTGAACCCACGCCTGGGACTCTGGCACAGTACAATACGATTAGAGAAGTACATCTAGACAGCTTAAACTAATACAAGGCAGAAAGCTGATTATGGGCTCTGCTAATTCATTGGATTCCAGTCAAAATGTCTTAGAAGCTAGAAGACCTGCTGGGTTTAGTAGTATGGATTACACTGAAGATTATTTCTAGCAGTAGTATATATAGTCTGGATCTGTTGCATGAATGCCACTTTGTCATTTCTAGAGAAACAACAAGTGACTCTGGGAAGAGTTATGTTATCTGTCTGCTCAGTCTGAGGAGCGAGAATAAAAGTGTGTGTGTGTTGGTTGGTTGGTTGTTTCTTACCAGCTGAACATGAGATGTACACAAAATCAAATCCAGAGTTGTGTAATGAAATGCACTAACAAAAGCGCACCACTTATATAGCAGACGCGCTTGGTGAGTGAGGTTAACAGCATAGTGAAAGATAAGTTCTTGAAAGGACATCAACAAAATTGCTCTTAACTAAGAGCTGTATAATCAGTAGAGTTTGCTATTTCAGCTTGCCAAAGGGACATGTAGTTTTCAAACAGGAATAGTTTTTATCATGGAGAGCAAAAGAATTCCTGAGAACTGTTACTGTAATTTCTCATTAACTTTCTCAAGGCCAGTCAGTTGTACTCATTACTGTAGGTTTCTTTCCTCTTCACTGATGACGATTTCTTTCCACTCAGAAAGACCCTTGAAAATATGAGTTAGATGAGCTCTTTTGGCTCTCAGTCATATTAAATCTCATGTGTTTATCAAAGAAATTCGTTACCCCCATAGTTAAGATCGAAAGAATAACTAGCAGCTTTTTGGAATGAGGCAGTAGCCTTATGTTATAGCTTAGACTGCACTTTTAATTTGCTTTATATGCTTTGATGTTTTATTTTTTTTTGAATATTGTAGGGTGCCCGAAGGTTCTTTAGCCTGAAGGCTGCTATAAAAATAAAGTGACAGATGAAATGGTTTCCCAGGAGTGTTTTGGGAAAACTAGGCTATCAGGTCATCAGTACATAGGGCCAATAGTTAAAATACACAGTAAAAGCATTTTCAGTAACCTACTCAAGATGCCTCATTTATTCTGGCTTATCCATCACACTCTACAAAGAAAGTTCCTGAAACCCATCACAGCTCCTCTTTCTAAAAATGCATATGGAGATGTTCTGCCTCCCAAAGTGAGAGGCCCGATACAAATTGAGAATCATTTGAGGGAAAGTTAAAAGCAGAAGAGAAGTACCATTCTTTCACAGCCAAGAATTGTCCTGTTTATTGATGCAGCATGCAAGCTGCATCCAGTGGAGTTCTTCAGGTGACCTGTGAAGGGCTGGTCTTTTCTCTCGTGCTGCTGAAATCTTTCGAGTCACGGTTGTGCGAGATCAGCAGCGCAGCCACGGTTCAGCGTGTGCATAGGCTGTGGAGAATCCGTGGACGGCCGAGGTCTGCAGATGTCCTTTTACTATGACTGTGATCGGAGGAGCACTTGTGGTTATCATGGAGCAGCTACGCCTGCCGCTCAGCTCTGTTGAGAAAACTGCCTGTGAGCGCCCATCCTCTTGTGATACAGGGCACAAGGGGTTTGCCTGATACGTGCCACCCCTGCTCCTCCTCAAGAGTTCACTGGGGAAAGAGAATAGAGTTTTAGCTTTCCAGTGTACTGCTGCACTTCCAAGGAAGTATTTCTAGGTGGGGTGGAGGGAAGCTCTTGTATGGAGATGGGTGTCTTTTTTTTTCTTAATCATTTGTGTAAGTCTGGATAAAATAGATTACTCTGAGCCTTACAGTGCTCTGTAAGATAGAAAATAGCCCGGCCTCCCAAGCCCCAACCCTAAACAGGGATTGTTCTGTTGTATTTTTACAATTAAGATAATCGTTTATGTTTTTCTCCTTATCTTAAGGAAAAATAAGCATTCATGCAAAACCTAATTATTAAGAATTGTAAGTACTATCATTGTTGTATAGCTTTTTATACCCTCAGAATAAAAATGGGGGACAGAGCATTTGTAAGTGCTTTAATAACCGGGTGTCGCTTGCTAAAGAATGGACACCAAGGGTATCAGCTATTCATATAGAGTTACTGAAAAGCTTAAGATTGTATAGTTGTTATTAATTGCAATCTAAAGAACCAAATTTACTGACTGGTAATGAAACCAGCTTTCTGATACACAAGAGACAAACATTTACTGTGGGGATACACTGTTTCAACTTGGGCAAATCCTCTGAGGTAGGATTATACACACTGTCCTTTTAAGATAAGTTTCTCCTCCATTTCATGTTTGTGTCACATAGTTGTGTAGGTGGAGATAAAGCATATTTTTAAAACTGAAAGGTTACTTTATTCAAAGAAACTCACTGAGTCACAATACCAACTGACTTCTGCTTTATTAATTCTCAAATGAGTTTGGTAGCATTATCTCCAAAATTCCCATATTTATATACTTTCATTTTTTGCATGTATATATGATTACATATACCTATATATGTATAAATAACTTCTAGTATTATGTTGTCATGTAGTAAAAACCTCCTGAAGGCTTAAAAATTTGAAATAGCTCTTCGTTACTCATGGCAAAGCATTTGGCTCCTGCATATCTGAATGCTGAAAGTTTCATTACTAGTGTGTGAATTTGCTTCTTTAGATCTTCTATTAAAAAAAAAAAAATCAGCAATGTGGAACACTGAAACAAGCTTTATTTTGTTTTACAGTGATGTTAGTGTACTGTGAAATATCACAGCATATTAACTTTTTCCCTGGTTCACTTGCTTTAAGGTAATGGGACAAAATGCAGCATAACCTGAACTTTAAGTGAACAATATACTTTGAAATGTTTTTTTCCTATAAATAGTATCTATCACCAACGTACAGTATCTTAGAAAAGTGATGCAGTAGTTCATTTTGAATTCTCAAGGGACAGTTCGCAGTGACTGGCTTTCTGCATTGCTATTCAAACATCACAAACTATGATTCAGATTTTGCTTTCAAGGTCTTGCCTTTAAAAAATAGCCTATCCCATAGACAGTCAATCAATTCTATGTACTGTAATTGTGTTAAGACAGCATTGCGAAAATCTGTTTACAGCTATCTGTCCATCGATTCAGAAACAAAGCAGGGACTGAAAAACAAGAACAACTGTCAAAGCCTAAATGCTTCTTTGCTGATTCTTATAATACATAGGGTAAGATCCAGAGATACTCATAACTATTATAAAGATGGTACCTGCAAATTCCTATCTGGCAGTAATACATTGAACTGAATTTCACCTACATTGAACAAAATGCAAACTGTATGAGCTGAGGTATGATGGACCTCAGACCCTGGTGAAATCAGTGAGAGATGGAGAATTAGAAGATGGAGTTGCTTATGATTAAGCACATACATTTAAATTCTCCTTAATTTGCAGTGAAAGTGATGTATTACAGATGTTTCTTGTGGGGCAGTCTATCATTGCCAGGTGCTGGGAAGAATGGGAAATATGCTGAGAAGGAGATGGAGACTTGCATATTGGCCTTGCAACCTCAATTTTTCCAGGTTTCTTTTCAGTTCCTTTCTTACATTTGGCTGTAATGGACAAAAGACTCCTATAGCACCTGCACGACAAAGGACTTGTGGCTTGAGTATGCAGCGAGGAGTGAGTAATTTACAGGAAAATGTGAGGGAACACTTCTTTGATGCCGTTTTCTCTGCTCTGGTCAAAGATCCTGCAATTTCTCCAAATTTATTATTTTTTAATAGACATTATTATAATAAGTGTTTTTCCTGACCTTCATTCTTTGCTCTGAACCATGCTGCTTAATTTTGTGCAGATGGACACAAACACTTCCGCTGCAAATATAAAATGTGGCTTTAAAATTTTGTGGATGTGGATGTTTGGATACTGTGGGGAGAAGGGTAGGTTGATAGACCTTTCGTATTCCAAAGGCTTTTGAAAGATATAGCAAAGTTGGTTTGGACATCTCAACTTTGTCATTGGAAGCTCATGGACTATACGCAGGTCTGAACAGAGATGTGCCATCACGAATCAAGTTGATTAACGGTAGTCTGGTACCCCACCTCTTGTTTGGAAAGAAACGTTCCCAGCTTCCTCTCTTCCCGTTGTTATTCCTCAGGTTTTCCTGTCTGGAGATCATGAAATCTGTTCCATGCAGTGATGCATCCCACATGCATCCGTGTGTTAATGCAGTTACAGCAGTGTGTGTTAGGAGACCTCAAATCTTAGTAACATCCCTATGTCCGCTCACCCTTGGGCAGCACACCTTTTCATTTTTAATACAGGAAAAACTGGAGCTCAGTATTACGACTCCTTGAAGAAGGCATTTGAACTCTTGTATGAGTGCTATATTGGAGGCATTACAAATATAATCAATGGCTTTTCTGCAGAATAGTTGCAGATGGTATTTCACTTTCAAACTGAATTCGGGAATGAAGTGTGCTGCAGTTGCAAGGGGAAGATAGCTGAATTTCGGCTGTCTGCGTTTCGTAACAGGGTATTTCCATGAGAGCCATTTATACAAATGGGCCAAGACACATCACAGTCTTGTGTAAGTGCTGCCGACGCTCGAGCCTTGTCAGGTTTGTGCCTCCTGATCTTCACTACAAAGATATTGTGAAAACATGTCACTTGATCACTTCGAGGAATTAATTTGTCATCCAGGATGTTTTAATCTCCGAGAGCATAACCATTTCCGGATTGTTTGTTGTATAACTCCACGCTGAAAGAGAGTTGTTGCCTGCTTTGAAGTGCCTGTTGCTCTCGCCGCAGGGGAAGAAATAGCGTGCAAGTAGCTACAGCACTGAAAGCGCCTGAGGGTCTGAAGTTGCCGCTCAGAGGCTTCGCGGTGACCGGTGCTGTGAGCGCGCTGTGAGGCCGCCTCACGCAGGAGCCACGCGGGCTGCCCAGCTTCCCGCCAAAACCTCCCGTGGCCCGGCCCGCCTGGCTGCGCACGTCGCTGTGTGGGCTGGGCTCCGAGGTAAAAATGAGTAGTGTATCCTTGGTTGTGTGCAGGGTCTAGTTCTCCTGAGGTGGTGTTAGAGAGATTTCTGACAAGAGAAGTCATGTATTATTCAATAACTTCTGGAGTCGTCTGTTTTCAGCAGATCGCTCTGATCTTTGCTTTCCTTTTCCTGCTTGGAAAGCAAGAGGTTGGAGAGACATCACTACTGAAGGCTGAATTTCTGTAAGTATGGGAATTATTTCTCAGGTAAATAATTTAAGAATCATTGTGGGCTTCATTTTCTGTCCAATACTAAAAAATCCAATTGAAAAATTACTGGTATTTTCCTCCTCAGAGCGCGAGCACTTATTGTCTGAAGGTATCTAGCGTAAACTGCCTAATTGCTGGTTGCTCAGTATGGCCCCCTCCCCCAATTCTTGGCAGCCTTTTCTGAAAGAAAAAAACCTTGATGCCTCCATTTTCTTTGTATCCGCTCCATCCGGGTAAGTTGTGCATCCTGATTTAACCAGTACATTGAGCACATGTATTTTTAAAGACGGTATTTTTTTAGTTCTTCTGAAGCTGCTCAGGAGTTACTGTACATTTAATGTAACAAAAACCTTAAAAGTAATTTCTGTTTTTAACTCTATGTATTTGCGTATACATATGTGGAAGTATAAATAGAACACTCTTGATAACTTATTTATGAAGGTTGGAATATTTAGATCATCAATATCATACTGCAATAGTTAAGGATTTCATCAAGATAAAAAATTTAAATGGAAAAACAACTTTGGTCACAGATGTGTTAATACAGGAATAAAAGCTTTAAACTGGAACTGATGGAGGTCAGAAGCACAAGTCAGAGAGGTAAGACCCACAGTGACATGGACAAGAGCTAAATAAGGCAAAATATGGGTACTTATAGTCAGGTTGCTGGAAGGATGGAAAGGAAGAAGGCTATATTAAATGTCCATATTTTAATACAAAACCTGTATAGAGTTACCTGGAGGAAATGGGAGTTTTAAATTGCATTTTACTTGGTTTACTGGTAAATCTTTTGGAACAATTGGATGGAGTATCAATACAGGAGTTGTAGTGGTTGCTCTGAAAGAAGCCGGCGGGTAAAGGAAATTTGCCTTATAGGAGTATGCTGCCTTGGTTCCCGAACATAGTTCAGAGTCTTGTTGAAGGACTGACAGTTTCCCAAGGCACAGGACTTCTGGGTAGAGATCATCAGTGGAGACTTCATGTGCCTGTTGGGAAAGGTTGTGAAAGCACAGAGAGCAAAATTTTTTCTCCCTGTCTTTTACTTCTGTAGTCATATTGCCTGACAGTCTGTCACTGTCTTCCTGTACTTGCTGCCTATGTAAACAACTGAGACCACAAGCTTAAGACCCTAAGAGCTAGGTGCTTAAAGATAAGCAACCTGCAGGATTTACTGCCTAAGAAAGTCTAGGAATAAGTTGAGAACAGTGTTTTTCCAACTTAAAATTTGACAGTAAGAAACATTTAAATATAAAAATGTACACAAACACACTATTTTACATATGTATGTATAAAATCAGGCTACACTGCTCAGCTGAAGTAACGAAGCTCGGAGATACATCTTCCAACACCCAGTTCTGGATATTGTGTATTTTTAGAGAGCTGTAAGTGTTCACTCTTAGTGTTATGTTTAATAGCTGGGCTTTTTTTTTTCCCCTTCCTGCTAGCTTCTGATAGTATCCTATAGGATACCCTAGAGCCCCTCTGAACTCTTTGTGCTGCAGAAATTGTCTTTAACCTGAGCAGGCTATGTCAGAGTGGTTCCAAATAATGTTTATCAGTATGGTGGTAGGCGCTTTATATGTATAAATACAAATATATATATATAAAAATAATTACGGTTGGGTTAAGTGCCTATCCCTTCCCCGAACATGCTGTTATTGTGCATGGGCTTTGGCTGCATGGATACAAATCCAGGCGCTGTGATCTCTGACTGAGAGGCTTCTAGGAAATTTTTGGTTGTATTGGCAAAAGATCCTTAGGGTTCTGGTACCACAGTTGGAAAAGAGTGCATTCGCTTGTGCACAAGTGCAGAAATTTTGGTATGCAATTCTAAGTTTGTGTTTATATATTCCACACCTGCAGGCAGGAACATCAATATGTATAATCATGCATGTATATACATTGCTTGAGCGTAATTGCCCATATGAAAAAAACCCTGTTGTTTAAAATTCCCCTCGTGTGGAGGAATGCAGAGTATTTCAGGCACCCATATCAGAAGCAGTTATTTCACGTAGAGTCCTTTTGTTATCTTCTTGATTGTTGACTCTGTTAGGTAAGGCTTAAATCAATGGCTGTGAACATGAAAAAAAATCTCTACAGACAACCAGTCTGTTTTGTCCCAGTTGAATTTATTATATGCTGTGGTCATCATTCAGTGAAAATCGAGAGCTGGGAATAGTGGCTTCCCATCAATACAGTCATATCACTGCTTAAAACTGGAGTTATAATCCTTTAAATTTAATTTTGTGGGCAAATTGCACCTGCCAGCTCCTCAATTTGATTGGTTCCAAAAACAACCCAACATAAGAAATTGAAAATGCCAGGAGGCGTCAGTCCTGTAAATATATTAGTGTACCATCTGGAGTGTAGTGACCTTGGACATTTTACTTGGCCTTAGTGTCTTATTGCTGGAAGTAATTCAGCTATTAATACTTGATTGAGTTTACGCCTCTGACTAGACAGAACTTGATCTTTACTTCTCACTCAAAGAGCAGGTGACATCTAATTTAATAAAGTATTAAATGTGCATTGTAATAATTTGTTGGTTTTCTTATAGAAAAAGACCAAGCAAATAAATATAGATTGGTTTGAAATCTACTGTGTGGTACAATAGGAAAGAGAGCAAGCTTTCTGGGTTTTGTGACAGCCTCGGTGAAGCAGAACAATTAATTTTAGTGATGTCTGCCTTTGAGCTATTATTTATCAGGTTTCAAAAAAGTTCTAACTGATTGTACCTTAAATCATTATGAAGTTTTGGGGAAACAATTTCTAGGTTAAATTACTTTAGTACTGGTGAAATGTTTCATTATTGATACAGGGCCCAGTGAAATTATTGGAAAGAATTCTATTGATTTGAAGTGAGCTAAGAATCAAGTGCTTCACAAGCTAGTTTACATCAGTGAGGTGAAGAGCGTCAAACCGTTGGCTCACTGGAAGTTAAATGTAGTCTAAACCTCGCTGTATCCTGCCTGCAGTGAGCATATACCTGGATATTTAATCGTGCACCTGTGGATGGCCTTGTTAACGTCAATCATACTGCTCTTGTTGCAACATTACAGGTGCTGGTAAGGACTGGTGCTCTAAGTTGTTAAGACTTCGCATATTCACTTACAACAGCTGCCTTCTTACTAATACAGTTGTTCATTATAATAGCAAGAGTTTTATGCAGAACTCTGCACACAAAGCATATTAATAGTTAGTAATACTTATAGAAATCTGAAGTAAATTAGTAACAAGCAGAATGGTGGTGTTCTCTAGTCTCTCAATGTCTAAGGTCTTGCCAGTCAGAAAGATTGTTTTAATTATACTTCACATCTGTCTCAAGGTATGCACTTCTAAAACGGTTGTTGGAAAAGCCTTTTAAAATAAATAATGTTTCTCCAAAGCAGTGAGATATCAGCAAATATTTCAAGTATTAAATGCACACGACAGAGGGAAGTTAACAAAAGGCTTTAGAGTGCTCTAGGGTTAAGTTCCCATACAGTTCACATAAAACCAACATTTTATGTATAATATGCTTGCTTAGCCTTGTTCGTAAACTTAAATAAGCATATTTCTACATGCAGGCTGATCTACAAAATGAAAGCAGTGTCTTTGTATGCCAGCATTTACATGAACATGTCCTTCTTGTGAAGGTGAGACCACCGTAGGGTGGCTGCACCGTGGAAGCCTGGTCTGCTCGCTTGTGCAGCTTTCTGCACAGGGAAGCCCAGACACTGAGCTCAGCCATAGGAGCTAGAAAATAGAATCAACACATAAAAACAGCAGAAAGGAAAGTGTGAAATGTGAGGAAATATTAATTTTAATTTCATATACATGATTTGCTCAAAGTATGAAATAACTGAAAAACATAGTACTAGCAAATTGCTACAGCTGACATATGAACTGCCCTGATGGAAGAAGGCCTCGAAGGCCTCGAAGGACGGCACTTGAAGGGGAAGCCTGTTTTGAATTGATGGAAAGGTCAGGGGTTCCCATGAGCTGAGTGGCAGATCTTCCATCAGACTGTCCCCACACCCTGTTTGCTGGGGCCAAACTCAGCTATAAGAGTTACTTGTGCTCTTGCAGTGCTGTTGATTTTCATAGTAGCATGCTTTAATGAATTAAATTCAGAAAATGTAAAAAATGTGAATTAGAATTTCACAGATCTGCTGGTTTTCTGGAAGCATAGCCTAATATCAGTGAGTGTTCGGTGTCATCTCTGCCAGATAATAGTACTACTAATAGTTAGCTATTGTTCAAAGAGTTTCAAAGCCTTTTCTTGTTATTACTTATGAAGCATTTCAGTATATCAAATCCATATGAGCAAAAAATGCAAATAGGTAAGTTGTCCATATCTCAACAGTGACATTATACTAAAATCTGAATAAAGGCTAACTGTTGTGCCAGGCTGGTCACTTGAAAAGGGACAGTGTGTACCTGGGTATTCCTCACAAGAACAACACCAAAGCTTTGTGTGCAGGTCCACAAACCTTAAAAGTTGACAGAGAAGAGAGTAATGTTTCTCAGTGTAAGTAATTGTACTCAACATAAGTAGAATGGAAAAAATACTTCTTAAGAACCATAATGAAAATATGCAATAGCAGCAGACTTCTTTTTTATTCTCCTGTTCCAATCTCAGCTGGTCCTGGACAGAGGAGATCATGGAAACATAAGTTACTTTGTCCTTTAGAGTATTATTATAGACCAGGAGGATATGAGATCCAAGCAGATCTGTATTACTGCTTTCTTAGAAGTTTCCCTTATCCATGGGTTAGGTGCCTCCTGTTGGAGTTGATCTTCTCTCTAAGGAAAAATGTGGTTCAAAATAAACTTTGAATAATCAGATGATCAAATTTAATTGCAAATTTCCTTCAACGTTGCAAAGAATTGTTCTGAATCCTGATGTTTCATACTCCATCATACTCCATATTTTAACAAATACTTCTACTTGCATTGTCAAAAGCCACCTAAAGAAGGATCAGTCATTGTATTTTAGGTGGTTTAATGTTATCATTGCTTTCCTTCCACTGGAATGGAGAGGGAGAGCATTTTGACAAATCTTTGGAATTCTGAAGTCTGTTGTCTGGTGAGTCTTTTTGGTATTCCTGACAAAATACATTTTGAGAGTAATCCATTCGGCGTAAGCAATGGAAATAGCCAGTATGGAAGCTGGCGTGTCATGGGACTTGTATTCAGTCTTGTGCCTCTGTCCAAACCATGAAAACTGAACACTTTGAATTGTAGTGGTTTAAGGATTTTTTTTTGCATTACTAAGAGAAAAATGTGTTAAAAAGATATGAAAATAATCTTCCCCTTACTTGCCAGGGCTGCCTTCTGCCAGCCCTTGCCCTTGGGAGGCTCTGTTCTCTCACAGTGTCTTTGCTGCTTGCATCCTGATGGGGAAAAAAGGGTCCCTGGGTTGTGGCTGGGTTTGGCAGAATGGGCTGATGTGCTGTCCACAGTGCCTCCACCAAACCCGTTTGGGGATTTGGAGTATGACAGCTATTGCGATGTCTTTGTTTCCTATTCTTCCCCATTTCTTCTTTAAGCCAAAGTAAAAGCAATGTTTAACACACTGGGAAAGGCTGTTAATGAACTCCAGGAAAGTGTCTGGTAACGTGGTCATTCCTGGCACTGTGAGATTTGAGAAACTAGAAACTGAGCTTGGTGGTGCGGACTGCAGGCGGTGCAGGAGGAAACAGGATCTGCAGTTGATAAGCAGCACAGAAAGGAAGGGTTCCAATTAGTGGGTGGCTTCCGTATTGCTGAGTGGCTTGCTTTCCTTTGTACGTTTGTGTTTGCAGAATTAGACTTTGTTTTCTGAATCTCTGTGCTTATATGGAAGAGTTGATGTTTTCATTCTCAAAGTACTTGCTGAAATGGCATAAATACTGAGACACAAACACTCCAGTGTTTGCTGAGGGCTGGAGAACAGAAGCACAAACTTTCAGCTTATATGACACTTCAGAAATGTGAGTTTGGGGCCTCAGACAGAGACAGAACCAGCTAAAAAGTCATTCCCAAACCACAAGCACTCCATTGAAGGAAGAGGAATAGACTTGGCAGACAAAACAAACAATGCTGAGTGTGCTGTAAAGCCCGGTGCTTTTATTTTTATTTTTCAGCTCGGCTGGAACACCACTGAGTGATTTATAGCAGGGAGAGATTCATAACTCTCACATCCCCACCTTTCAGTCTCACAGCCATACCTGAAGCAACCTTTTCGCCCAGCCTGCTTTATCCAAGTTGTTTTATCTGCTGTTGGCTTTTATATAGCTGGCACTGACACTTTGTACAAATGTGGAAGTTCCTTGGGAACGATTTTTTTTAACTCTTAAAGACCTGTCCATGCAGCAAAGTTGTTACCCTGTATACCTTTCCACCTAGAAACTATATCCCAGAATAGAAGTGATTAATCCAGATTGGAATTAATTATCCTGTGGGAAGAAAAAAAATCCTTTTGTATGCTGTGTTTATGCTGGGAGTTAGACCAGAATAGCATAGCAGAATTGGCAGAATATGGTTATGACTGATGGGAAATTTCCCGTGTAGACAAACCTCAGACACATGGCCTAAAATGCCAGGTTTTAAAGAGAGTACTGACAGTAAGAAGAAAGCGCTTTTCCCAGACACTCTGCCAAGTTCCACATACAGTGAAATTCGAGGCTTCCCCTGCTTCAGCATGGCTTTTTTTGTTAAATAAATCCATTTCCTCTGCCTAAGTTTTCTGCTGAAGAGGCATCTATTCAGAGCACAAGCAGTGGTGTGCTACTTTGTATATGCTCCACAGGCCATTGAGCATCAAGCCATTGCACAAAGGATTCAACATTTGAATTACAGTTTCTCAAATTCAGGAAGGAGGAAGTTCTTTTGCAATATCTTAGGTAAAGTGCAGTGCATCAGAGCTTGTTACATTGATGGTCCTTTACTCTGACATTTTGATTTAGTTTAAAATTCTGTTTAAACTCTGCTTCTAGATAGTGGTGCTTAAATTTTTTATTGGCCGTCTGTTTAGAACTAGTCTGCCCAATTTGTTTTCCTTGTGTGGATTGGCTGACAAAAATACAAAAGTAAACAGTAGCTTGGAAATAATTTCTGAGACTTTAAAGAAACCAGGGATTGATAGAGGAATGGGTTCACTAGGAAGATTCAGCTCTGGTATTTCTGTACCTACCCTCTTGCTTAGATGATAAGCCATCCTACTTGAAAACATGAAGAATAAATGTCCTATATTTAGTAACCTCTTTAGGGTCTGAAAAATCTGATTAAAATGCTACGCTATTGTAATTGTCTTTTTTGTTGGTGCTGTCTTAAAACAATGTCTATATGTGCATTGTAATTCCCTGAAGAGTTAAAAATCAAAGTATCTTACAAATTTTGGTGCTGATTTCAGTAATCCTTGCAGCCTGCAGTTATCAAGGATTCATCTGTTGTGATGATTATTAAAGATAAGAATTGGTATTTCTGCCTAAGAAAGATATGTTAGAATTCTACTATTAAGGTGAGTTTAGTGATTGTAAGGAATGACATCAGGGTTTAGCTTGGTCCCTTCTAAATTGCAAAGTATGTAAGATTCTCCTGAGGTACGGGTTGTGTAATCAGATATCCAGATAGTTTTGTAATTTGTCCAAAACACTTGAAGCCGAGGAATGAAAGCATCCAATCTGATATAGGGACAATCTTACAGATACAGTATAAATTGACAGTTGCTATTGTAGAGAAGAAAGGATTCACTGCTTAGAGAAATTGTGCTGATCTTCAGAAGTTTGTATATTTTGGCTATCTGAAGAGTTATTGGATTGAAATTAATTTTGTTAAATAGAATTTTGGTCTTTAAACTGCTGTCACATTTATGCTAATAAAAAGCATAATTTTCAAACCTACAAAATGAAAACCTGCTTAAAGCGTAAATCTCTCCCGAGCCACTCTGTGTAATCTTACAGGCAGGGAATTTCTAAAACAAATACCTGGGAAGGAGCAACCCTTTTTGACAGGCATGTTTGCTAGGCTCCAAGGCAGTTCTTTGAACAATTTCCTCTGAATTAAGTTCAGCTGTTCTCACTGCGGGGAGATTTCATTATTCATTTAACTCTTTTGGGAACAAAGGTACAGATCTAAAAATCCTTACCCTGGAAGATGCTGAACTCCCTCAACTGTCTGTGCTTATTCTGTATCACTAGATCAGCCCTACAATTTTAACACAGAGGACCAAATGTATCCCATATGTGAATCTTTCAAATGCAGTGAAACTAGGCTGAGGGTGAACCTGGCTATCAACAGCTTTTTAGATCTAAATATCAGGGTCGTTGCTTAGATCCTTTAGTCCTTGATGTAGGTGTCTTACAACTCAGGAAAGGAGCAGGTCTATTTAAATATTCAGGGAGCAAGCAGTGCCTGTGAGAGTAGCAAGAGGCTTCCTCCTTTAAATGGGTAAAGGGTCAAAGAATTCCAGATGTAGAGAGGGAAAGGAGGAGAGAAATCTGCTGTGGAAGAGGGTACATGGCAAAATGCAAAGAAAGACGTTTCAGGAGGACAAAAAGCAGGAAAATATCAAAAGTGTCTACTGCTAAAAATCTAAGAAAATTACTTTTTTTCATAGAAAAATGCAGCAGTAATGCAAAATACCATCGCTCTGCCCAGCCTTTATGGCCCCATTTCTGGTTATAAGGAATCAGAACTCATCTTCATACCACTCAACCCTGTTTTGTTTTCGTTTGTTTTTTTTAAAACTTCCTTCTCCCTGCCCCCTGGATGTTTCAAGTTATGGAATTAGTTTTAGTACTTACACACAAGTACAGTAAAGAAAGAATCAAGGTAATTTTCCTCCTTTCTCTCATTATCAAATTATTATTCCTGTGGCTTTCTACACCTTTATTTGAGTGGGAAAAGTGTCCAAGTCTCCACTAACTGTCTGTGCTTCCCACTAATCCATTACTGTGTGTGGGAGGGAGCAAGTGGCTGTGGTGAAAATGAAGTCCAGACTCGATATATAGAGATATAAAGTGGATTTGTAGTTGCTTTTATGAGGACCTATCTGAGGAAAGCTTTGGACTTTTAATAGAAGGAGCGAGCATTTTCCTTTGTACCAATGTAACTTTAATCTGCTCAAGGAACTTTCTTAGATTTTTTTCTTAAAATGTAACTGTGGAGCCTTAGAGGATATAACATTTAGAATTCACATTCTACCTGTTTCAGAAAACATGGCAAGCTGTTTGTCTCCCAGTCAGAGACAAATGGGAATGGCTGCTGGCATACCGAGGTGTCACACTGAAGGAGACAGTCTGCTGGCATAGCTGGAGCAGCAAGAACTAGGATTGCCAAGGAATTCACTTGTTTTGGATCCATCATAAGGCAGGTCTGGGTGACTTTTGTAAAATTTTTTTTAAGTACGTAATTTCCTGTCATGAAGGCATTTGCAGCATTTTTAAGTAAAACATTTAAATGTACATCATTGGAACTGTCAGGCCTGAAGAGCCCCAGGGAGAACTTTTGTTTAAGCCAAAGCTTTCCTACAACTGGTAACTCCTTGAAGGTGTAACATATTTGTCGGATGATCACATTTCCCTCGGGGTTCTCTTAGTAGGAGACATGGGGCTCTTTAAGATGTGGTGAAAGGCAATGAAATACTTGGCTTCCTGGGAAAGTGCTCATCCTTCAGCACAGCACTAGCTGCAGCATCTGTGGCTTGTACAAACAGCTGCCCAAGTTGTGCCCCCATCTATTGCCTTTGTTGAGCTGCTAGATTTACACTCCTTCAAAGCAAACACCCTTTCCTCATCTCAGAGCTGGCAAATAAAGTAGTCTGTATGTATGGAGGCAAGTTATAGATACCATTGAATTGGCTGCAGTTTCAATGACCAGTTTGTAATCATAGTCCAAACTAACTAGGCTCGTCTTTTGAGGAGAGTAAATGACTTTCCATTATAATGCATCTATGAACACTGTTAGAATTAAACACCGGAAAGTCATCAACTTGCTCGGGTCCATTTCAGTTACTGTTAAATATGTTGTTTGGATTGTTTGTAAAAGTCTCTAGAATTGCCTCATCTTTCAAAAGGACATTTATGGAGTGGTTTGATATATTTGAAAGGGCATAGCTTTCGTAATTATTTCAAAGCAACCATCACTCTCTGAACAGACTTAGCATCTACTAGAATAATTGAAATAAAAAGAAAACACTGTTATAATCCTCTAAAAGCTGTCATGAATAGCAAGAAAGCTGCAGCACTGATATTATAACCAGATGTGCAGGACAGAAACTATTTCCAGCAAAGTCTTGTTCTGTCTGTGCATTAGAAGGCAGAACATTGAGCTACGCTGTGCTCTTGACCTCTGAATAAATATGCACCCAGTGCTCTTTCTCCAGACAGCACTTTTCCAACCACATCAGGAAAAGTTACCCGACTTATTTACTTCTGCTTTCAGTTTCTGCTGACTACAGCTCTGTCACACTTTATACACAAAACGTATGTTAGTACGATCCAGGTTTTAGCATGGAAGCCCTTATGGAGCAGGATTGTAGATGGTTGGTTTGTTTTTTAGAATCAGTCATATCTAAAGACAGAAATATGAATTTTTGCAGCAAGTTGTGTTGGCAGGTGAGTTGTGCAGCCTGTACAGTTTGTGTTGTCCCATGACAGCCTGCAATGCATCGCAATTATGAAACGTGCATATTATACTGTAAAGCTGAGGGAAAAGAGTATTTTATGTGTGTAAAGTATGTAACATGTAAAGCATGTGCTGTACATACATATGCCTAGTGACAAGTGGGTAAACTGTTCTGTATCAGCTTCCCCTGCAGTGAAAGAACCCAAAGGACTTAGGTGCCCAGATCCTAAGAAGTCCAAAGAGGGTAAATTTCCTGCTTTGTTAATGGACTTTAAACAGTCCCAAAACGATAAACTAGAACTTTACTGGACTGTGTAAACCCATGCTCCTATGTTAGTGGGAGCTAACATTTTTTGTAAGAGGAACTGGATGCCTGACCCCCTAAGCTCCTTGATCATGTTGTTTATATTGAAAAGTTCTACGTGGTCTTGGAGAGACGCTTTTGGCATGTACAGTTTTTCCAGTGCAATATCTGGATATGAGAAAATGTCAGTGGACTTGCTTTCTTCTTTAGCTAAGGCTGTGGTGAGTATCAGATGAAAAGTAGTTTGTGAGGGCAACACCATCAGACCTCGTTTTCTAGAAGAGCAAGACCCTGGGTTTCACAGGCATCGCACTTATTAGATTTTGAAAGCACTAGATCTTTAATTAGTGCTTGTCTGTCTGTTTTCTCTTCCTTGACTCTTGAAAACATAGACAACATTTTAGAGTCACCTTCTGTACAACTCATTCAGCACATTTTTCTTTCAGTATGATTAGTTTAGAAAATAAGTAAGTGCAGAGTTTGTCTGGGAGGAGATGAACTCCCCACATATCTGCACAGTCAGCCCAATGTGATTATCACTGGAACTGACATCAGGCAGCCAGTATCTCATCAACAAAGGGTTTTCCTGTTTTCCTCCCCTTTTCAGTGTTCATTTGATTTCCAGTGAAATACACTGAGAAGACCAAAAGGCTCTGTTTACCTGCTCTGCTCGTGTGTGCTGTCTTGTACTCTCCTGGACACTTACAGAAGTGGAATAAGCAGCCTAATGTCTGGCCTGCTCAAACTTTGTACCTCAGCTGAGAAAGCCCAGAGCTGTTACTCCTTGGAACAGTCTTTTTGGGATGTCAGACCCTGCCCACTCACACTGTGGATTGCTTTAACTTCTGCCAGATGGCAGAATTTTCTTTCACTATGAGCTTGCTTTGAATTTAAATTAACAATCTAGAGGCTGCAAGCTCACATGTCAAATATATCGAGCAGTTTTAAAGATGTGTTTTCTAGTAATGTATTTTCATATTTGAAATCATAATGTGTGGTTATGGCAGCACAAGCCATAAGAATACAGCCTATCATTTCTAACTGTTATTATGGGGAAGAGAGTTACCATCTTAGGCTGGGTATTTAAGAAGAAACAGTGAGTGAGAGCTAGAAAGAACCAGATTTAGCAAAGTTAGACTTGGCTGTGTCTAACTGCTGAATATCAGGCTTTACAGTGTATACTTTATAATGTCTTTTACCTTCAAAACACCTATGAAACTTGAGCCTTAGTAAATAATTAATTGAAAATAGCGTTTAGTGAAGACACTTACCTTTCAACATGCTTTAAGCTTACCTAGCACAGTTGGGCATTTCATGCTGTAGTCCTCTGAGCCCTGCATCCAAAGCAGCTGGCAGAGGCATGCGGACATATAAACTACTTATGCTGTTCCTTTATCTGTGAAAGAGTACCTCAGAGCTGGAGAGGATTGAGCACAAGGCTTGTGATAAATTTTAGCTTTGTTTGCAATTTTCTGTGGTGCAGTGAACCAGAATGGAGACTCTTCTGGGGCAGTGTCCTTAAGTGTTAGCTGTGACTGTTTAGTCTTCAAAGGGTCTCAGGTAAAGCACAGACTGACTCAGTAAAACTGAACCACCTTTTCTTGAAGTGTTTTTCTGTATTGCAAATGGAAATCTGGTGTATAACTGGGCCAACTTTAAACCACCTTGGTTGGGCACTAAGAGCAGCACAATGGCCTTGGTAATGAAAACCAGAAGGTTTTCAGATGAGTTTTGCAGCCCACTCTGAACTCCACTGCTCCTGGTGGAACTCTCTGCAGCTCATGAACTGGTTAGCCTAGAGCAAGCGCATGGGGTGGCCTGCCAGTCAGACTAATACTTTTGACTGCAAGGTTGGTGTACCTTAAGAAATTATCTACATAATTTTTGCGTTATAGTTGTTAGAAACAGACTGACTTCTTGATGGTTCTATATGGATTGCTTGCATCTTTCCTTTCTAGCAAGAGTTTCTTTTGTGTGTGTTTATGCTTTCTGCTGTGTTTTAAAGTCTGAGAGATTTTTCATCCACCAATTTCAAAGCATGTCGATATTATGCTGCCAAAATGCAGAGCTTGAAGCGCAGAGTAAGGAAGTGACTTACTGCAGCCTTCTTAACAGCTTTTAACAGCTCACAGGTCTCCTAAATCTCAAGCCAAAGCTCTGTCTGCTAGGCTACTCTGCATTTTCAGATTTTGTATAGATACAGCAAGTACAGATTAAAAAGCCTACACCAGAACACAGGATTAAAAGGCGATACGCGAAGTACAATATTCTCCAAGTATTTGAAGGGAGGGAAGCAGTTGGAGGGTGACAGTCTGTTCCCTGGCAACTTCTGACATTTGTGTTAATTCTCTGTTGGAATGAAAAATAAGCCTTTTGAACTCTCCATGTAAATTGAACTGGTGAAAAACCTGTTTTCAGATTTAAACCAGACCATAGGAGCATCTGGGTTCATGGAGGACTGTGCCATTTGTCCTGGATCAGATAGTTGTTATGTGGCTCTGGCACATGGAGTATGCTCGTCCAGGTTCCTCGTTTATTTAATTCTCACAAGAACAGAGTACGTTCTTAAAGCATACTCTGACTGTATTAGAGCCACAAGCCACTCTGCATAGCTGTTACTACAGAGTCGAGGTTTGTTAGGAGGTAGGACCATTTATGGGCTTTACGTTTAAGGAAAATTTCCTGCTTTCATCTTTCTTCATCGTCTTTTGACCATCTAAGGAGTAGGAAACTGTATAACCTCTGCTCCTCTTCTCTATACTGTTTGGCAATAGACCTCATCATCCAAGTAACTTGAGCCTTGATCTAGTCAGGCATTCATAACTAAATAGGTATGAATATCTATTCACAATTGGGAGGCATTCAGTCTATTCACAGGTTTAAAGTAAAGTATGAGTTATGTACTCTGTTGGATTGAAGCACAGACTGGCTGATGTCACAGGTGAAAGTTGTCATATTGCAGGTTATGTCCCTCGAGAGAAAAACAAGAAGAGCTTTCTTCCCTTTGTTTTTTCCTCCATTCATTTTTAGTGCTCCACAACCTTTCCAAAGTCTGCAGGTCTTGACTGCATTGCAGTTGTGCTTCCTGGTGGCAGAATTGCCTGAGCTATTGTGTGATGTTTAGTTAAGTTGCAAGATGTCTCAGTTTGTTTTCAAAGAGTACATACCTAAGTGAGACAGAATAACATGTATTGATTTTTGGGCAGTTTGTAAAAAGGCTTCTTGGTCTCGAGTACATGAAAGCAGAAATGAGGCATTGTGTGAAGTTAAAAGCAGAATGCATTCTTTCCAAAATCAGAAACTGCTGATAGTTCCAGATGGTATGCCAAAAAAGTTTTATTAGTCTTCCACAGGCTTTTTCCTTTTTCCAGATCCCCGCAAAATGGAGAGGCCTCTCCCTCAGATTTTCTTGCCAAGTTTAAATATGAATCTACTGTTTATCCAGATTGCATTGGCTTTAGCAAATGATTTGCACTGCTTAGTTCCCTTTTGTCCAGCACATCCAATTTAGTGCCTGTTGAAGTGGAGTCAGGCGTTGCTGGTGACGGGCATTTGTTGAAACTTGCGTTTTAGGAACCAATTCTTTTAGGAACAGCAGGTAGGAGGAACGGACCCTGTTAAGTGACATCTGTGGACACACACACAAAAAAGCTTTTTTCTTAATTTGATCTGCTTGAGTGCTATTTTGGATCATTTGATCACCACTTCTTGTGCCAGGTGACAGCTGTGTTAAGAGGACGACTCAATTTTCTTGTTTGTTGTGCACAGGTCCTTTCCCAAGGGCAGGTATTTCTCTATGAGATATAAGATAATGGATATCAAGTTGAAAGAGGTTATATGACAGTAATTGAAGCAATATGTTGGCCTGGCATATTTAACTATGAGATTTTAGCTGCATATTGTTTTAAAAGCAACTGGACAGAAGGAGTAGAAATTGAAGCTGTTTATTGATTTCATTCTTCTTTTCCTTAGGTTTAAGGAACAGAGCATTAGTGGAAGAAGTGGTATTATTTCTGGCCTAGTATTTGCATATCAAAAGATGACATTTTAAAACAGAATCTTTAAAATATGCTGGTGGTTTCAATTCTCTTTGCCATATGTGAAATTGGAGGAATGTGCAGAGCTATGTTTCATTAACTATTCAGGGAAAAGTAATTTGTCTAATGGGCCTTGAAAATGCTGTGGTTCAAAGTAATTTGGGTGTTTAGGACCCAGCAGTAGTGGCCAGTGGCTCACAGGTAGAAGGCATGGTAATCTGCAGACCTGCAAGCATTTGAGTTTTGCTTTTTAGTTTTAATATTTTTCCCATTATTTGAAAATTTTAGACAAAGAAAAGTCTTCTCTCCCCAGCTTCTGAAGAAGATCACTGGAATTTAGGCAGGGCCTTTCTTATTAGTGTTACTTTCAACTCTGTTGAGATTTTTTTATCCCATAAAACACTGAAGATTCATTTTAGTTGCAGCATAAGAAAAAGTGGTTTACCCCCAATCCTCTATAAAAATCAATATATCTTTCTTGAGATTTCTTCTGACTTGTAATGTGAATTTGTCAATTTAGACATTGCAGGGAAAAACTGGTTTAAAACACTAGAGATGTGAATCCAAGACAGCTGTAAAAGTTCTCTTAATCGATTTTCCTTTTTCTCTGTTCATTTCAGAAAGCTATAGATTGTAAATTTATCCTCACTTCCTGAGCCATACAAACCCTAAGCTATTTCAGACAGAAATGAACAAATGACTTGTGTTTTAGCATCTTGTACAATGAAGCCCTTCCCAAATCCAAGTTAAGTTCCATACCGTTCTCTTTTTTTTATTATTTAGAAGTATGTAAAGGGCCTTTGTTATGCTGTGTACTGTAGAGACACAGAATAAAGAGAGAGCCTGTGTTCCTGAAACCAGTGGTTGAAGTATCGATACCAAACCACCTGGAGAAGAAAGGCAGAACACTATCTGCTGAATTTTATAGAGAGAAATGAATCCCTGGAAAAGAGAGAAAAGGAAATATTTCCAAAGGGATGAAGGTAGAGTTTTTATGCTTGCCATTGTAATAGCAGTAGAACTTTGAGTGACACTCAGGTACTACAAAATGACTTGCAGCTTTTAGTGGACTGACGTTTGTAAGCTCTGTGTGAGGTTGATGTGTGGTATTGTGTCCTCCTTCTCCTTCAGCAGTGCTGGATCCCACATGTGTCCAATCTGTGCTGCTTGTACTCTTTGGATAGGTACCGTGTGTTCTGCCTTGAGCTTTCACATGCTATTTTCAGGCAGAAGACGTTCATCCAGAAGGTGTGATGTCAGATGCTCGGCAGCTCAGGCTATGATGTCATCCTGAGCGCACTGCAGCAGCTAGCACAGAATATGCATGAGATGTGACAAGCTGTTAGATGGTGGCTCCCACGCTCTCTTACACTTGTAAGTCCTGAATTGCAGAACCGTATGATAATTCTTGCTATGAGTGAAAGAAAAAGACTGTTTTCTTAACTAATAAATCGTAAGAACCTTACATAATTAGCAAGGTAAGAGAAGGTGGCCCTTTCAGGGGAATGACTGTCTTCATAAACACAGGTCTGCTTTCATATGGAAAGCAAATGTCTGGAAACAGCCCACTCCTTTGTTCTCTTTCTGTCTTCAAGAAACATGAAGTGTGTCACTTCAGTGCTTCTGCTTCCTCTTCCAGCTCTTCAGTACTGTATTACACATTAAATTATTTCTCTTGGTCCAGTCCAGACCTGGTCTGCTCTGTAATGTTGCTCTACTCTTTCTGAATAAGAGCAGTTCCAAGATTTTCTTGTTTCCTGACTGAGATGCAGAAATTCACTTCACAGGGAGAGCTAATTACCCCTCATTATGCATGCATGCATGAAAAGCAAAACAAACCCAAAAAATTAGCAATGTTTCTCCTACGTGCTTTTTTCCCCCCCATGTCTCCTCTCTCCCTCCTGCTCTTCAATTATATGCATCCTTTCTTTGGCGTCCGTTCACTGATTTTCAATGTGCCCTTGGCCTAGCTTACTTTCAACATCAGACAAGCCTTGTTTTCCCTGCACTACCTCCAGTAGCTGAGCTCCCTCCCAAATTGAGAAATACATTCCCAGAAGTGACCTTTAGTAGCAGCAGCAGCATTTTGATCTTCAGGGAAGCCTCCTGTGGCTCCATAACCCGAGGTTTGATCCTATCATTCAATGACACCATCAGAGGGGAGGGAAAGAGCATGAAGCTGACTGAAGTTCAGCATGTCACAGTGCATTAAACAGCTCTCTGACAGTGACAATATGAGCTCTTTTTGTTCTGCTAGAAGATAAATAACTTTCTTACTGTAATTAATAACCCTAACAGTTTGTTCCAAAAAATGGAATAATAATAGGATTGAGTAATCAAAACTATTGATTAATGTATAAGGCCCCTAGAAAAGGTATAGAACAGTTTTAGCACAAAATGTTTTGTCCTTCTGGGCATGGTTCCAACAGAGACTGTAGTGATGATTGAACAATAGGATTATTGTAGAAACTCATTGTTTTCAGAATGGAAAAAAATTTAGTGCATTTTTTTTTTCCTTTAGCAATTCATTCATCAAATAAAAAATACATTTTTGAACAGTGGCATTGCATCCACCATTCTTTCTGCAGCTGGGCTCAGCACTCACACAGAACTCCTATTGGCAACACTGGTGTTTCTGTGGTGCAAATTAAAGGAGAATTTTACCCTGAAAAGTAAGATCCTGGAGTCTTCGCTTGTTTTTTATGCGAGGAGAAGTACTGATGATTTCAGGAGCAGTACCTACCACCTCCACCTCTTTTGTGCTTGAGTACTCTTTCTTTGCTTTGCAAAATGGAAATCTTGGAGCAGGAGGTGTGGAAGGAAGAGATTAATTTCCTTGCAGTTTAAAATAATTCTAAAAAAATTCTGTGAAATCTTAACTCATAGGCCTAATAGTCTCTATAATAAATAATGCTTTGGGAAACAATAAATTGTGTAATGATAGTTCTGCTCAGATTGGCTAAATCATTACGTGTTGCAAAATGTCAGCCACTGAGGAAATCATAACTAAGCACACTGCAAGCCTGCAATCTTGTAATAGCTTGATATTGTAAAAGGAAAACTAGGAGTAAAAATATTTCAAAGATGCTAGAAGGAAGAGGCTAACAACTGTCTCTTTTTTTACATTTTCAAATTTACCTGTTTTCCCAGGAGAGCATAAAAACATAATCAATCAAAACAAGACTTTTGTAGATCCTGCTGTGATTAATCTAATTATTTGAGAGAGATCACATGCATTTGCTGTTGATATAAACAACAGTTTGATTGAAGTATCAAAGGTAAATCAATAGGCCCAGAATGTGGATCAAAACATTATAAGCTAGGCAGCTTAGAATCAATATTTTCATGAGGAGAGTCAACAACTAGGACTGCTGTGCTTAAGCTCATTGAATAAATGTACTATTTTCAGAAGCCAGTTGTCGCAAAATCAGAATCACTGTATCTGAGGTGTTTGCCTTTTCTACAGATGAGCTTCTCAAAATATGCAACTAAACTTCTTAAACACAGAAAGCAGCAGTGAAGCCATGCAGAGGAAAACAACTGGTATTTGGCAATTGCTCTTGACACTTGAAAACCTTTAATCATCAAAGAGCAGCAGCCCAGATAATCCCCATTGTCTCCCTTCCATGTGTCCCTGCCCTAGAAGTCCTTGATTAGCAAAAGGCTCCCACTCGCTGACACGGAGGAGAGCAGGGCCCGTTGGTGAGGTCTCCCCTGCAGTTTGAATGCGGATAGTGCTCTCACAGTTGAAAGTGGAGCAGGAAAAGCTCTGGGCAGGCAATGGAGCACACGTCTGCCTCTCTATGCAGATGGAATTTGGGCCAGGCTCCTACCACCATTTGCAGGCAGCCCTGACCTGGTTGTAGGGGGAATATTTTAGCTGAGGTAGGGATGCAGCTCAGGGTGCAGGACCTGATGATAGGGAGACGAGAAGCTTCCTTCCCAAAACGTTCAGAGATTAAAGGGAAGAGATGAGCAGTGCCATTATCACCCATTTTCTTTAATTCTGCAGGTTTGCTCTGCTCCAGTTTGGGTTCTAATACCTGCATTGGTCTTCCCTAAGCAAACACTGTTAAAAGGATATCAGAAGAGGATGCAATAGGGGGGTTGGCTATAGGAAAAGATTGCTCTCTTAAACTTTACTAGTCATGCAGCAATGGAGAGGGTAGTCCTCTCTTTCCCTTCAGCACCTTTCCTACTTGTCTTCTGCCACTAGTGCAAGTATAATTATACTGACACAGAGAGGCAGCACGTTGCTGTAGCTGTTTTGGTAGGGAAAGGTAAGCAGGGAATGCTGATAAGAGGCACTCCTGGTCATTAGTACTGTGCTGACCCTATGTGTGGCTCTGAAACCGATACAGCTGATACGGTGATAGAAAAATCTTCCCATAAACCAGACCTAAACTTGCCAAAATGTAGTTCTGCACTTTGTTTTCAGAGCTCAATATAAGAAACAGTAGAACACTTGTACAATTTTCTTTTGATTTCCAAAGACGTTGTGAAGAACGTAGTGCTTTAAAAAGTATTTTTAACCTCTCTGACTCTTCAGTTTTTAAAAATCTTGCAAAAGAGATTGAGAGCACAAACGAGCTCACCAACTCCGTAGATGTAAACAGTGTCAGCTCTTGGCATCTGTACACAGAGTAATTTCTGTTTCAGATTCTTTGTAGATGCGAACATGTTTAAATGGCTCCAAGTAAGGAATACATCCTCAAGAAAGTTGTTGAAACATAATCAAAGTCTCTTTCAGCTACTTCACAGCAGCTTTATTGTCTGTCTTTTAATTTCATCTCACTAAAAAGGTTTCAGGGTTGCATTCCAAGCTGCAAGGACCCACTCACATGCACTTGCAGCATAGCTTAGCATGCAAACTGTTCGTGTGGTATTATTATTATGTAGCATACAAATTCTTTTGAGATACCGAAGATTCAGGTTACACTTGTTCATGGTTCCTCTTTTTCACAGGATGATGGAATCCATAAAAGCCAGATTTTTAGGCTAGAGGTAGAAATAGGTGTATCTGGGGAATTTTAGTAGTGCCTGGGTGTTTCTTCTTGGCAATTGGGTGTTCAAATACTCTTGGAAAAAACACTCAATGCCAAAATGTGTCATAAAGCACATAAGTTGGAAAAATCTGCCTGCAGTTCCAGAATGAAAGATGATCATTTCAGCTGTTTTTCACCTTGCATTTTAAATGTTAGTGTTGAATTCTTTCTCAGACAGGCATGCATCCGAATTTCGGATGAGGCTAGTAGCACTTTGACTATTGTTGTCTGACCCTTTTCATAAAGTGCTTTGAAGTTGTTTAGTATTTTACCAAACTTTTGCTATTTGGAAACCTTCACTAGATCTTAAGCAGAATCAGTTTGGAAACATATTAACTGATCCAGGCCATGTATTTCTGAAAATAAAGCAGGAAGGAATTTTGTATTTTGGAATTACAGTAGCTCATCCAGCCCGGAGCCTTGTTTATATCTGAGTGCAGTACAATTCATGGAAGGGATACCTCTGTGCCACTGGAAGTGTTTCCATGGACCTAAATGAAGCTTGGTTGTTATTACCTTGTATAAGGGCTTCAACCCTCTGTGTATTCTGAGAGCAAAGGATCACTTCGATCCAGGGATATGCTATAGCAACCATGGTAACATATCTCCCAAGATATGGCTCCTCTTGCTATGATTTTTTTTTCCCAGCCTACTCGTGAATCTGGATTGGCATGAACCAACTCAAGCTTGTGACTGGAATTTTCCGAACAAAAGGATACTCAGGAGGTAAACCTGGAAATTAGGAAGGATTTTTTACTTTGGATTTCCCTTGAGTCCGGGAAGCAGAAAGTTGTATAGTAGCTGCTTGCCTGAACACTGAAAGGGGGGCGGGACGGGACGGGACACGTGACCCAAAAGGTCTCTTAGGCGTCACCTAACAGTCTGCCTGAACTGTAGGGAAAAATGCAGATTTCAAATTTTGAGAAAGTGGCATAATCAGTTGTTACTGCTCTAGTATACTTACATAACAATTCAAACAATAGCTCTAAATCTTCCTCAACTGAATGAAGACATATGTAGAGATTCTTTCATGCTGTGTGCTTACCAGCTACACAGCTATGGACTTACAGAGTTCTTTGTTATAAAAGAACAGGAAAACAGTAAAGCAAAACTGAATTCATTTGTAAACATACGAAGTTCAACATAAACACCATCTGGTTTTCACCACTGGTTTCTTTTCAACAATTCCATCCCTGGGTAGGGTTGAGCTCCCCATTTTAGGGAGGATTCATTGCTCTGTTCTGAGTTTCATAATGGCATCTTCCCCATATATGCACCTCAGCAGAATGCGTGCTGCAGTGCATGCACATGTACGAGTCATGATCTTGCTGCATTTATTAAGATTAACTATTTACTAGGTTTCAAATAATAAAAGAAAATTAGCAGGAGTTCAGATGAGCCAATACCAACAGCCCCTTAACACCTACTTTAAATACTCCTTTGCTTGTGTTTCCCCATAAAGTTAGGTAAATCATTGCTGTTGTGTGTAAACTTCTCATTTGAAGTTCGGTTAGGTTGCATCTTCAGATACTGGTACTAGCTGAAGTCAAGGTACACTTGAAAAAATTCATTGCTTGAGTTTGGTGCTGAAGAAAAAAATGCATCCTGAGTTCTCAGTGCTTTCAGCACTGTATAGTTTGAAATTTTGGCAGCAACTGAAACTTTTCCAGCCTGTTTTTTTTTTTTTGCTCCCTTGCCCCAGTAATGGTTTATTGTCGAGCTTAACTCGAAAGTATCTCCTTTGAATATTTGTTTAACAGCCAACAAAATGAAAGAAACTCACTATGCATTTAATATTATACATGCACTGCTAAAAAAATTAGCTTCCCAGAATAGAGACAGTTAAGCATGATTTTACATGCCTTCTCTTTGACTTCAGTGAACTGTGGATCAGACTCAAAAATATGCTTCACTGTGAAACTTTGTAATTCCATTTAGCAGCTGCTTTCAAACACAATAGGAGGTTTTCAAAAATATCTCTGTCTGCAAGTGTTGATCTATAGGCATAAAAGCAACTTTGGTAACATTAGGGGGGAAGATAACAGTGTCTGTGTCTGTAATGATATCACTTTTTTCTTTAATTAATGTAGAGTACTGTAAGATCTTTTCTGAGATACGAGCCTCTTATTTGGGTAAGATTCTTCCTGAAACAAAGTGTTTGAGCCTGCACAGCTATTTTCAAGAGAGGTTGAATGTAACTTGTTCACCAGGCTCAGAGCCATCCAGGATCAGCTCTGGTTGTTGCCTCTGAGGCAGGAAAAATAAAAAGACTCCTGACAGAAAGATGGAGCTATCTATTACTAATAGTGCAGTGGTTTGATTTAGAAACTGCCTGTATTCCATGCAATCATGTGACCTCGTCTGAAAGTGTTTTAACTAGAAATGAGCCCAAATAAATCCCCTGGATCTGAGCTCTGAGTAAAACTCCTTTTTCAGTAAGTTTCGAATTCTAAACACTGTCAGAATTTGGATACCTCAGACAGCTTTTGTGTCTGTAGTTCACACCCACATCCATAATAATGATATCATGAAAGTCTTATAAAGGTCATGGTCTCACCCTCAAAACATAGGAAATACCAGAAATGTAGTTTCCTGTACAGTCTCAGTTTGAACCGCTCCTATACCCAAGCAATACTATCTTTAATTAAGTAATATTCAGTGTTTATTTCTTCCATTTCCAGTGGTGCCTCCAGTGTTACTTTGCTTTTACCTTTTGATTCCTGGTCTGATCAGCAGTGGTCGTCTCTGGTATGTCCAAATTCTAGCTGTGTTTTCATCCTCCTTGCTCCCTATTGTCTCCTTCCTACTCCACACTTTTGGCACTGCAGTGTTTTGCCTTATCCTGTCTGCCTTTCTGTTGCCTGAGGCTGACAGAGAGGAGGGGGAGAAACACCAGCAAACAGCTGCTTGTATTCTTGCGTGTGTTCTTCTTCTTCTGGGCTCTTGAGCATAGAACTGGCACGGCCTGAGTTTCCATTTAAAGGAAGATCCTGATCAGATCAAGATTGTATACCCAGCTCTGGACCACTGTATTCATGGACCGCGTTTGTCATGGAACTGACTGACTAACAGATCAAACATCACAGCTGATAGGTATCTCTCACTTTTAAAAAATGCACTGGCTTGACTAAATTTTGATGACTGATACAGATCTTGAGTGGGAAGTAGCAGCCAACCTGTCTACCGTGATTGCTGGAAGAAGGCATGGTTGTAAGTGTGAGTGCCACTGGGTTGCAATGGTGAGGAAGGAAAAGCCCAGAGCCAAAGCCAGGCCATTTCTAAATATTCTCTCCCAAGAAGTAAACTACAATTTCAGGGCAGATCCTCTTGTGTTCAGCAAGGTAGTCCTGGTTCCCACCTTGGGACCTGCTTTGTTTTGTGCTGCTACTCAACAGTTTCTAGACCTAATGAAAGGTGTTGCAAACAAGACTTGTCTAGTTTACCTTCATTTGATTGGAGGACTATGCGTGTAGTTATTCTAAGCATTTTGCTTAGTTGGGGAGGTAAACAGTGTGAAGTGCTTGGCATGTGTTCTCAGCCTACAGCATACTGTGCTGCGCATCATGTAAATACATCACAACTTTCTTCTACCTGAAATCATCTCTGTTCTGGACAGCCAGGTTGCCATGAAAGTGGGTGTGTGTGTGGGGGGAAATATCACTTTTCTCTCTCTGGTTAAACAACAGATTTGTCTATGAGTTGCCAAATTGTAAGCATCAAGATAGCTGAGTACACTTTTATGCGTACAATTTTCTGTGCATATGTCTGATACTCCTTATTTTGGAATGGCTATAGTAGGTTTATATCAAACCAGTCCATCTGTTCAGTGATTCAGTAATTTGAGAATAGCTAAACTTATTGCTCTGCTCCCCTTGCTGTAGTCCATTCACTATGTGACTAACCTCAGATTTTACTGGCATCTTTGAAAATATTGGCACCTGCCACTTAACTGTCAACTGGGTGTTTGACCAGTTAAGTCCATGATGGCGTAGTGCCACACTGAATCTACCTGCCCAAAGAAGTGAGTTCCTCTCTGCAGAAGTGAAAGTTTGCACAGCCCTTTGTACATATATGTAAAACTCACTCCTACAGAGACCAGCACAAATCTATATATCAGAGAAACTGTCAATATCTGAGACTGAAAAATTGAAGCAATTAAAGCAAGCTTACCCCCTTGAAGGTAAGTGAGGGAGAGGCATTTTATGCGAGTGCTTTAGAGGAGTGCTGTCATGGGTTTTGTGCAGAAGCAATATGGAGTTGCAACGTGATCATAATGACAAGTTCAAATGAGCCAGTTTGTTCTAGGAGAGTAAGCTGCCAGGGAATTTGGTGTTACCAAGCGTATGGCTGGTGGGTCAGTGCATGGTATGGTTGTATAAATACTAAACAATACTGTGACATGCAATGATGTGCTGCTCTACAGGGGGGTTCTTGTGTACTACAAGTAAAGGAGAATTTCTGACTGTTTGTGTGTACTAAAAGTGCAGGAAGTTTTCTTTCAGAAGTAAAAGGCTAGTTGAAAAATCTAGGCCAGTGTTCAGTTTTGGTAATACAGAAACTGAACTCTGGCTTGGATTTTTCAGTGCTACCTACTGGAAATCCCAACTGCAGTTTCAGGTGAGCAAGGAGTTCCTTGCTCTGAACTCGTGCCTGGTGCTGCTGTGTACCACTGAGTTGCTGGTGCTTCCTACATGAGTGACATTTCTACAATGGATAGGATTTTTGGGGGGTAACTGTAAAGAGTTTACATATAGTGTTTTGGGATGCATTTGCATTAGAAGTACACATAAGTGGAATATAGTAAAAATCTCAAGATGTAAATGCAAAATGATACCAAACTGTATGGAACAGTGCAGTACCATGCAGGAGTTGCCCTGTGACCAAGGGAACTGGAAACAATCGTGCCTGTTAGTGTGGCGCTCTGCCAGTTTATCTCCTGCCTTTTAAAAAGACCTGATGCAAAAAGAGAATCGTAGATTCTCTATGGGTTATCCTTGCCCATATTTTTCCCTTCGTCAGGTATATCTCCATTTCATGGAGAGCTTTATATTCAGTTCTGTGAAATGCAGAAAATACGATGGAGTGTGCTGTCTCTCTAACATTTTCTGTGAAACAGAAGCTGCATTGAATTGCACCGGCACAGTACAAGCTGTTTTAAGGCTCAACAGTCAGAGACAGAAAGAGTCTCCTCCCTGAGGATCTTGGAATAAAAATAAAGAGGACAGAGCATGAGAGAGGAAGAAAAAGGAACAAAGAAGTGCCTGTCCAAAGACATATCACAGGTTAGTGGCAAACCCATGAGCAGGCACGTGCTTCCTCATTCCCTCTCTGGTACCCAACCCTGGCTGAATCTTTTCTGTTCTAAGAATGGGCAGTGAGATATTGCTCAAAGGATAGATACCTCTTCTGTGAAAGCCTTTTGAGTATTTCGTCAGGACACTCACTTTGCTGTTTTGTGCGCACACAGATGCACTCGTGTATATATATGGGGGGGAGAGAGAAGGGAGAGAAGAACATCCTGTGGGATTTCTTTCACTATCTGCTGAGTTCGAAGTGCCATCTGTAAAGTAAAAGCATTTATGTTGTTTAGCCTTTATTCAAAATGTATTTTTTGTCACAGTGGCTTTTGGCGTTACCATGCATGACTAGAAGAAATATTCAACAGTTTGGAGCAAGCAGTATAAAACACTGACAGCTCAGGAATCTGAAACATCCAGTTTATACAGTAATTTGACAGAAGGTTTTGACATCATGCCTACTGTAATCACCACTTAGGGGTTCAGACATAACCTTTCAGGTTCACAGGAGACCAGACAGCAGCTTGTCTGAAAAGGCAGTGGCTTATTTGGCAGAGCATGGGTAAGGTTTGGGTAACTGGAATCATAATTACCCAAGCAACTACTCTGCTCCTCAGAAGTCTCCTTGGTTAGATGGTTTGTCCATAAGCAATCAGGAAACGCAGAGCACCTTTCTCGCTGCAGTTCAGGCAAAACAGAAGATCTTTCTTTGTGCTTCTTCATCTGTAAACCTTGTTGCACACCTAGTTGCATGCACTGGTCTAATTGCTGACTTGTTGAGCTTATTTGTAAGTTTGCGAAGCACATCGTTGTGTGATAGGAAGCAACAAAACACAAGCAGCATAAAGAGGGAAAAAAATCAATGCCTAATTTCATATGTCAGAAGTCAGAAGCCTGTTTTACACTACTTTCATATCTTACATGTATGTAACTTATCTGCAAAGTTTCCCAACATCAAAGGTGTGATTATTCGCACAAATGTGTGTGCTTACTAGCCTGAGCTGTAGGTCTACACTTCGTGTTTGTAGTCAAAAGTACTTGGCTTAGGTAAGAACAAAGGGAACGCTGTAAAGGACCATCATGATCTAGGATGATAACAGGAGGAAGAGATGCTATGTTTAACCTAACACAGGATCAGACTAGAGGAGTTTTAATGGGTTTGATGGCTTTTGTACGTTGAACTTTCGTGAGGTGGCTCATCCAGCTGCTGGAATACAAGCTGTTTTCAGCTTCACAGCCATAACATGGAGGATAATCCTATTATGTCCCATAAATTAAAAGAAAAAATTATGGAAGTTTGCAGTTTTTCTCACTGTCTCCAAATTCAAGCTGACTTCCTGAAGCACATACACAAAGGAGAAGCTTATGCTCTGAGAAGCATTCCAGAGACTTCTCTAACTCAGAAAGAGCTTTCATATATAGTTTTAAGCAGACTTATTTGAAATTATTTGAATTATCTTGAAATTTGTAGCTATTCTCACTGTAAGAGAGAACATAAAGCAGAACATAAAGCATAAAGGCACCTGCTCTCTCCTAGTTTTAAGGACACAGAAGAATTCAGTAAAGACTTTGCTTTATGTTACCTATTTCTGAAGTAGTTTCAGGAGCCCCATTAATTGCTGGATCGTAAGGCGTTTGCAGATAGATGGAGGACAAGTGTTCAACAGGGCTGAAGTTAGATGGGGGGTAACAATTAGTGTTCGAATGGATAAAAGCTTAGCAAGCACAATTCATTGCTGTACTCTATAGGCCTGTGGAGTTAGGAGTAGGGTCAGTATGGTCTAATGCTTTGTTTGCTCTTTTAGTATGACGCTTAGACCTGTGATTTTTTTATTATAGTTGGGGTGAGATGTGGGGCTTGGGAATGTAAACTGCAAGAACCAAGTTCACTGCCAGTTTCTGTCTCGTCTGCAGGCTTAGAAAGCTGACAGATGTTGACATGGTGCGGTTTATTACTTTCTTTTATTATCAATAGATCAGTCATCCAAGTGTAATTGCATTTGGCATTGGAGTTCAGTTTAAAGACTGGGAATCCTAAGGTTTATCTATACCTTGATTTGATTGCCCGCTATTTTCTGTGGATGATCATTTCCACGCTGTGAATAGGCCTCCTTCTGGAATGGGACAAAACTTCAGGATGAAACCCACGCACTTATCACAGCATTTTTGGATCCAGGGTCCTACTCCAGGCATTAGCTGAAAAAGCTTAGCCTCCTTCTGACCAAGGTAATTCATCAACATGACTTCAGCAGGCCTTCCATCCAAAGTCCTTCATTCCTGGCGCATGCCCTGACAGCATGCTAGGAAAATAAAGCTCGTGGGAGCTTTAGCCCAACTGCCTGCTTTATCTTGAGTACACTGAGCTGAAAAAGCTTAAATTATTATTGTTGTTGTTGTTGCATCTCATGGATACAAGACTGAGCTCATTGTCTTAGACTTGAAGGATACCTTTGCCAAGTACTATGCAAAAGGAGTGTGGTCAGACCACCCCTGAAGAGTGTGGACACAAGCCAATTCCACATACTTTGGCTGGAAGGTCTGTGCTCTCCTCTGGGTTCAGTCCGTAAGACAGCATAAATACAACATCTGAGATGCAGCTAAGCAGTGGTTTAGCTGAACTGTGGTTCTAATGCTAAAATAAATGGACCTGTCTTTATTGTTCTCTTGGCACGGATTACCTGAGGAAGTGTTGTATGGCCTCCCACAGCTGGAAGTTATGGGTATGGAGAATCAGATCAGACATAGCAACAGTCTGTCCTGTGGAGAGACATCGAAGTGACTGAGGCTGCTCACTGTACAAGGATGAAGAGTAAGGGGAGTGAGATAAAAGCCTATAAAATACCCAAGGATTTGGAGAAGTTATCGCCTAATAAAAGAACAATAGAATAGAAATATGAAAGATTCTTCAATGAATAAAGGAGGATATATCTTCAAACCATGCTATCAAACTATGGATTCAATCACTGTTTGAGCCAAGAAACTTGGGTTCAAAGCATGGTTGTTTCTATATGTGTAACAAGAATTTTGCATCATGCAATGCTAATAAAAGTACATTGCAGAAAAAGAAAGCTTTCCATGTCTTAGCAATTAAGCAGAGTGACCTTTTGTAGGACTAATTACATTTGTGTATTATGTATTTATGTATTTATTTTCATGGGAGCATCTGGTGCTGGCTCATCCTGGAGACAGGTTTCTGGACTAGGCTGACAGCAGGTCCAATCCAGTCAGGCAGTTCCTATGTAGTAATTTCTCCTTTGATGCAGATTTTCTCCAAAATTACTGTTAACAGATTAACTAGAAATCTTGTGTTCTGAGAAACTGCATTTGCTGCAGGAACAGCTGTGAAATTTGATAAAATCACCATGGTCTGTTTAAATGGTTTTATAGCAGTAGCCCTTTGGTTAACCCCTGGATCATTTAATAGCTGGGTAAGTCTTTCAAGAGTAATTAAAATGATGGTTTCAGAGAATTTAATATTTTATACATGATTTTTTCAAGCAGAAGCAGTGAAGACATAGATGCCAAAAGTGAAAGCCTGGCACTGGACACACAGTCTTGCTCTCCGGTGCATAAATTTGCATACATATTTGGAAAGGAACAATGCCTGACTTAAAACACACAGTTTGCTTGTAACCCCCCCCC
>Ga0065711_1001812_pt1 | contig 39104 bp, 28 predicted proteins | sample Hoacrofraction12_FD_59098 | JGI IMG/M metagenome (GOLD analysis project Ga0065711, IMG submission 59098) | Hoatzin crop microbial communities from Cojedes, Venezuela - Epithelial fraction 12 v2 (version 2) | ecosystem: Host-associated > Birds > Digestive system > Esophagus > Crop | place...
TGTAGGTGACCCTGCTTCGGCAGGGGGGTTGGACTAGATGACCCACAGAGGTCCCTTCCAACCCCTACTATTCTGTGATTCTGTGATTCTGTGATTGAATACCAATAGGCTAAGGGGAATGGATTGCAGCAAACAGAAATGGCAAGAAAAGGGAAGCAGTGGTCCCCTGGCAAGTAAATGTCTGATCATAGAAGTAGAACTCCTGAAGGATGTGCTTAGTACCTGTTTAAGCCAGTGAGAGCTTCCCCATGGTTTGGGGGGACACTTAATGAAGCCAAAATGTACCGTGAAGAAAGAAAGAAACAAAAGTTGCATGACAATTTTTTTTCCTATCCTGGTAATAATAAGCACACAGCAAACTAATCTTCTAGAAATAAAGGGAAATTCTGAAGGGATTTCATAAACTGAATTTAGAGTACTAAAACTGTAAAAATGTCAAGTAAGAGCATTAGTGGTCTTAGCTTCAGTGAGATAAACAATTGTTTAGTTGCAGACAATTAACGATGTACATAAATGTTTGCAGGATTGGTACATATATGGGAAAGGATATCAAAAATAAATAACACAGAAATTCCACTGTCCTCTCTTCATTGCTCGAGGAATGAAAACTAGCTTGGCACTACACGATTTAAATTTGTGCAAGTGTCTTAGGCAGTTGACTGCTGTGCAAGTAGTGAAGAAAGAGAAATGGTTACACTTTTGTACCCTGTGAGCTAGTTATGAAATACTCATGCCAACACTGCAGTATATAATAGAGCTAATAATAATTAGCAGGTTTCATCCTTAGTGCAGATGAACAAGTTTAATAACATGTTTTAGTTTCACTTCAGATCCAAATGGATAGCATGGGTCAGCTTGGCTGATCTGTGTATGCGTGTATCAAAAAGACTCTTAGAAGCTGCTTTTCCCTTAACAAACTGAATTTCCACAATACTTTATTTTGTAAAATTTATGACACAGAAGCTGGAATTCAAATACCTCTTCCTCTTCACAGAATACAAATTGGAATAGAGTTGGACTACAGAGTTTGTGGAGCACATGTCCTGGTTAGGTAGGAGATAGGATCTGAATTTAGGACCATGGATTAGGGCTGCTTTTGGAAGATCACTTACGAAGCATATTGGTCCCTTCATTCCTGTCCTTAAATAGAAATAGATCAGAGATCTGAGGTGTTTTGTTTTGCTTCAGTGTTTTATTAGAAAATTTAGATTTCCTGTACAGCATTCAAAAGTTTACTTGGTTCATTCTTTCATTAATAATTAATCTTAAAATTCTAGATGGGAGCTCTTCTCATTCCAAGCTGAAGAGCTCTTCACCTGCCATACTTACTATGCACAGCATTTTATATTTGGTGTACAGATACACTGAAAAAAATGTAAACTTATTTCTGAGTGTCCTTTCAGATAAGATTGCTGAAGTAGAAAACAGCAATCAGAAATCACTGCAAGACTTACTGTGTTTCTTCCCATTGTTTATACAATTATCTCCATCATCCAGCCACATTTTGGTGGATGCCAGCTTTTTTAGTTGTGATCTTAAGGATTTTTTCTGGTTTAAAAAATCTTCACAATACAAAATCTTTAAAGTGTTCCCTTCTAGGTTTGGATAGTCGAATTTGTCTTAAGTAAAGCTTTCTTACTGGTAGCATTGTTATCATTCTCTAATTATTAAAGGAGTAGAAGGTCTTGTCCTCAAGGAGATCAGTTAAAAGTCCAGCTCTGTGTATGTATTTAGCTAACTCAGAGGACATGATGTGGCTCATAGTGATTAATAACTATGCTGTCCAGAAGCTGGCATCTTCACCAAGATCTACAGTATATCTAATTGAATTGGCCCCACTGAATTTAATCTTGAGATCCCCAACACACCAAAATTAAGTACAATTTTAAGTATAGTTATTAAATTATACTTTCATTTTACTAGAAAATGTGGTCATGCAACACTTTCGTGACACATTAGATGAAAGATTAATAATATCTCAACTCAATTTAGAACAATTCATAACTTTTCTTTAGAAATAGAATAGCATTATTTAGAAAAAAAAAGAACAATTATTTGAATATTTACACAATATAGGCTAAGAGCAAGTCCTTTTTGTCGTAGGTCCTCTGATACTAGTGAAATCAATATACAGTTGAGGATGTGGACTGTCATCTAGGCACACTGCCAGCCAGGTGAATGTATCTTTACCCTTGACTTCGATAATATCAAGTTGAGAACCAAAATTACAGATGACTGTAATTTAGGCACTGGAATGCCTAATGATAAGGCAGCTGTTTCATACTTGTTGATTCAGAGGAGTGGCAACATATCCTTAGAGAGTATATGAAATTAACGGGAGTAAGCTGCCTACCCAGAGGGCAACCAAGAAAGCCTACAAACTGAGCAAAGTAAGAGCTTGCTGGTAAGTGGCAGCGGGCACAGAAACACTCTTCTGACCTCCTGTCCTGGGAGCCTCTCCTGTCCTGTCAAGATCCAGAGCACAAAATCCTCTCCTGAGGAAGGCTGATTCGTTTAAAACAGGGCTCTAGAGATGACTGGAGATCTGATAATTCAATCCCTCCTCAGTTTGAGTGAATCCAAACCTTAAATTCCTTCATCCCCTGCCCCAAAATGAGACTATGGAATAATCTGTTTAAGTGGAGTCGTTGTTTAAACAGCACTGTGAGACTGATGAAACTGGAAGGAGAGCAGGCATGGAGGAGTTTGGCACTACAGCCTAGTGATTATAGCTCTTTGCTAAGAGTGTGTCCCAGGTTACAGCCTACCTGATAAACTCCTAAATCATTGCTGATAATCTTGGACCACTGGCTGCAAAAAGTTTTTATGCTGGGTGAATACTTCTAAGGGTTTACTCAAGTTACAAACTGATTAGCTTGGTATCAATATCAGGATAGATAAAGGAACAGCTAGAAAAACCTAGGCAATAATTAGTCCCAATGATGCGATTCGTGATAGGATTCATGAATTATTAATCCCAATGAAGAAAAGTTTTAATTGATCTATACTTCAGTACTGCTGACTAAATTACAAATGTAATTGTTAAAAGCAGTATTGGAGATGTAACATACTTACACTTTGGTACATCGTTTGAGCTAGACTTCTCAACTTTCTGCTTAAGAAACAAGATACAAAAATAACTGACTAAAGCTACTGAAATCTAAGCAACTGACAGCATGAAACTGTAGACACAGAATCCTCATCAAATAGAAAAATTTCTACTGCAGCCTTCAAGGATTTGTTCCTGGTCTCAGATGGCTTCATTTTTTTATCAGTGACCTGTAAGAAAAAAAAAGATCACAACTGAGAAAGTTTACAGGGATAGAGGGAGCAGAAAACAATGAGGCTGACAAGTCACTTACAGAATTTGGATTGCGTTTTTGAAGAGGCATAAGCAAATAGTATGCATTTCTGTTCAGTTTATTGGCTCATGCTTAAAGCTCAGGAGCTCTGTACTAATGAGCAGTCACTCTGATGATGGCTTACTGTCCTGGTAATCAGCCAGGCATCAGTTCCTAGTGCACAAGTCTGGCTGAAGGGGCCAAATGAAATCCTTCAGTGTTTAAACAAAGCCATGTGGAAGAGGAGTAAAGAGACCATCTCACTTGCGCATTTGGTACGGGTGTGACTGCCACCAGAATACTGTGACCAACTTCTGGCTGGGCAAGTGCTGAAAAATCGATTTTAAAATTTTTAGAGAAGCCCACAGCAGCACTTAAAAGAAATTTGTGAAAAGACTCTTAAGCCTGAAAGGCTAGAGGAACTGTTTTATTTGAGGCCATTGCTTAATCCCATCTGGGGAAATAAAGAGTTTATTTAGCTGAAAGATCAGCCTGATATAGGTCAGCAGAAGGGCCAAGGGAACAGCAGCTCTACCAAAATCCCTTGGTGGGTTGGTGTGTTTACAGGGAGGGTTAGGAATGTAGTGTCTTAATGCTGGGGCCCTGTTGGAGTGAGTGGTTCTGCACGAGCAAGCACTTGTAAGGACAGGCTAAATTAAAGAAAGGATCCCACTACTTGGCCCCTCGTCGCTATCACTGCTATGCAGTGCCAGGTGAACAAAAGAAAGAGAGGTCAGATTAGATAATCATCTTAGAGTCTTGGTGCTTATCTGAACCGTATGTTTATCATACCCTATTTTAATCATTTGTGTCAGCAGAATTATTTTCTAATCTCATTAGAACAAAATGTCCTAAAACATTTAATATTTCACATATCTAGTGAAGCCACCATTCCTAGGGAAACTGTATTTTTCCATAATATTTGGGCACTAAGTCTAGAAGTGCACCAGCTTGCAAAAATGAGGATGAGGGAAAATCTTAATTAAATTTCTCCATTAAAATAGCTTAGCCCCTAGGGAGGGCATTGTTGAGGTTTGGACAACACATTATTGTAACTAAAAGGGCAAAGCCATCACTGTTTGTTAGCCTGGAAGTGGCAAAAATGCAAAAGATAACATATGCAATGCACTTACCCACTGCAAACAACCTTGCATTTTCCAGCGATTTCACATGCAGGCTGCCTTCCACTCAGTGCAAGCCAGAGGAAGCTTTGAGCACTAAATATTACCTGGTGAAACGATTTTGCACAGTAATTGACCTTCTGCCACATGTCACTAATACAGTGTCCTTTTCCCTAGCTGTGGCCTGTAATAGAAGTTTTTGGAAGAATATTAACCTGGCCATATATTATTTTCTGGTTCATTAAATATAATAGCAATTCTGACAAAGCCTTTAGTTGATGAGAGAGGTTTGGCCTCCACAAGAAAACGTTGTCACAATACTAGATGCTGTATCCTTATCTAATTTACTTACAGCCAATACATTTTTGAATAGAGACGTTAGATGGCAAAACCACGAAGGACAATTTATAATTTACAGTCTACAAAACTCTCCCAGTTCTCAGCTTTACCTCTGCTGGCAAACACTCCCATAATCTCAAAAATCTTTAATGGGTTCTCTTTTGCGTATAGACCTTTGGCTCCTCTTCCCCTGCCATTAGTACGAACTGTTTTGTGGTAAATATTTGATACTCTTTTGCTGTGATGATTCTGAGGGAGGAACAAGCGTATCACCCTCTTAGTGACTTCGCTCCCATGCATAAGAAAGACCCTATAAAACAAAAGGGTTCAAGTGTCGGTTTTCAGTGCTTCATCCAGCTTTAAAGCATCTGCTGTTGCCCTTAGAGCATCTCTTTCAGGCCATTTGTCACTGTCCTAGTTTGACTGGCAGTAATAGTTAACCTTTGCCTAGCACCCTGCAGATATTTACTTAGTACTTCAATATATTTTCCCTTGCGTACTAATAAAATACCTGCATTTACAGAGGACCTTTTATCCCATTGGATTTCAACAAGCTCTGCAAGCTATAAATTACAGCAGTACTGTACAGGTAATGCAGCGTTTTGCTCAGTACAAAAGCCAGTAGCCAAAATCTGGGAATCGTGATGTTTTAACAAGCGACTGCTGAACACAGAATTGAAACAGAGGGGTCTGCATTTGGGGAGCATTAGTCTAGGGCGCAGAGCTAGTTTCAACTCCCTGCTGAACCCACACCCACAAAGCTGGCCCAGGCGTCCCGCGTGACTCGGGAAAGTGCTAGTGCCCAGACCCACAAAGCACATGGGCACCCGATGTGGGACTTCAGTGGCACTGAAGCACTTCATCTCAGTGGTGCAGCCCTCAGAGCTATGCCTGGCTCTGTAGGCAACAGTGATTCTATCAACACCTACATTTTGGTGTTTCTTACGATGATTAAAAAAACCCAGTGCTGCTAATATTGTGCATACCCATGCGCAATATTCAAACTTCAGCCATGCTGCCCGAACTGAAAAATTGACCGTGTATCTCATGCCCTTACCCAGTCAGGACTAACAGATGAACTGTCCATGTCCTTCCCAGGCCCACTCCATTGGGTAGGTTTAGGTCAAGCTTAACGCAGAGTGGCAGCAGGGTTTAGTTTAGTACTGAGCACAGTATTACAGCTGCAGCGGGAGAAATCCTGGTGCTGATTCCTGGTCTTGGCAGTGGCTGCCAGAGGCAGGCGAGGGAGGGAGAGTGTGTGGCTTCCCATCCAGTCCTGGCCGAGTGTGAAATCGATAAAGAGCAAGAAGAAAGGGGAGTTTCCTCCAGCTTCGCCTTTGGTCAGTGTAGGGACTGGTATCACTGAAGCTGAAGAGAGCCTCCTTCTTCCTGAGCAGGCATGGTGACTGCTACACTGGTCTTACAGAAGACAGCACCTGGTCTAAAAGGAAACTGTGAGACTTGCTCCACCTTTAGAAGGACATTGATGGGTGTTAAGCCTCAGAAAAGGACTCTTGGCTGTCTGTGCCACAGAAATCTGGATGCAGAGGCTGAGCAGCCTAGCAGATCCCTCGAGGAGAAGGACTGAGGGAGAGGGACCTTGAGTTCCAGTGCAGAGGACATCCACCCTCAGCCCAGACATAGCTTTCATGTCTTAGCCATTAAAAACAACCACAACAAAAGCAGCTTTTTCGCACTGGAAGGCTGCACTGATACAGTAATAACCAAAGTCAGGATTATTTCCAAGTTTAAAAACCTGCTGTGTTCAGGATCTGACTTGGCTCCTATGAAATACATACCCAAATTAAGCAGTCATTTTCAGAATTTTTGCCTCAGTATTGAAAGTAAGCTTTGGATCACAACAAGTTAGAAAATATAAACCTTTATATTGGATATATCATAAGCCAAACGCAAATTATTACTTGTCCTCATTTTCAGTTACCTCTGGCTATTTAATCCATCCTCCATTAATTCTCCTCTGCATTATTGGTCTGGAATTTAGTCTACATAATGAGAATCATTTAGTTGATAGCACTTTAAACTCATCTGTAAACAGCCTTTGATGACTAATATACATTTTTCTGTTCCTTCAATAAATTTGTTTCAAGCAAAAGGAGACTGTTTGGAAACAAAACCTGAAGTTTCATGATAAATCAACTACTTAATATTTAACTTCAAATCATACTGGGAAAACAAATCTAATTTTTTCTCAGACGAACGTCTGAAGGGAAAAAAGTCAGATAGCTGCAGAAATATAGAATTAGCATTATTCAGATATGGAATATGTCTTCTTAAGTCACAAGCAGAATGATTTCATATGTGTTGTTTACATTTTTCTATCTTAAAAGACAGCCACTTCAGATTAATTAAATTTGAATTCCTACATGGCCTCTGCAAATAAAGAGAATGAATAACCAAATAGAAAATGCCTTTGCTTATTCCCAGCTCCGAAAGTGATTCATTATTTAGAATATTACCATTAAAAATGAACCATTTCCACAGATAAGATGAAACAGGTAAATTTTTTTATGGGCATCCTTACAACTCTGGAAAACGTGAATATCTGTTTACTGGTAAGATTTTGAGAGGTATCCTTAGTAATAGACACACAAAGAGACATCACAGATGTCTTCTGTCCTACATTTCTTATGCCACTGTCACGCTAAATGTCATTAGACCTTATCATACCTTTTTTTTAGATTCTTCTTTTTGTGCTATATCCAGTCCCAACTTGCTTCTACAGTTAAAACCGAAGGAGTTTCCAGGTTTCACTGTCGCTTCTCCTATTCTGTGTTATAAGACAGCGCTACTGCCACTTAATGATCCTGGATTTACACTGCTGCTCGATCCTGCCCAAGGACAGAGTCCCTAAGTGCCCTGTTCAGCCTCGTGTAAAACAACCCAGCCCACAGAGCTTGTACTGAGCGTGTTTTGTGTTACTGTCAGCGGCTCTGTCATTGGTACGGTCTTACATGGCTGCTTGCATTTGAACCAGGAAAATAAACTTCAAGGAGTAACAAACACGGTCTGGAGCAGAAACTCAAGGATGAAAAGTCCTGTCAAACCGAAATGTTGCTTCCTCATCCATCCACAAAGGCAAAACCTGCAACGAGAGAGGATTCCTGGCGCAGGGGTGCCGTACTGCAGGTGCACATGCAGCAGCGGTAACGGGGAGACGGGACAGTACGAGTGGCACCCAAGAGGAGCAGCAGTGCTAAACCCCACCACGCAGGTCATTTGGTGGATCACTCACCTCTCCAGGTTTGCTCATCAGTCTTGGGATCTCTGTTTTTGCTGAAACACAGCAGAGAATTGCATTAGCTAAAACAGTTCTTGAAGGAGACAAGAAATTGAAGAGAACTGAAGACGGAGTTAGAGCTTGACATTAATACTTTCAAGAGGTAATGACTCAGCTCAGTCTTATCACAATTCTGTTGCAAACTCAAACTTTCATCTTTGTTTCTGCTGACTCCACGCAAAGGATTTTGCTACTAAAATGGAATCGTATTTTCTGATGCAGGTCCTTACTTCATGCCAGTTAAGCTTTTGTCCCAGTGGAATTACAGGATTGTCTGTGCTGTTGTGAGTATATTGGGAACGTGTCCAAGTTATTTATTCCTTAAAAGGTACTAGATGAGTTCAAAATGACCTTACCTACTAAATAGGGTTAAACCCCAACGTTAATAGCATACATGGTGGCATGTGCTCTGTGCCATGCAATAGGGCTGGTTTTATTGCTTTATAACACTTCCAGACCACAGGGAGAGAGCTGTTGCCTCTGCCAACTAACAGCTGATAATCCTTGCGGCAGCATTTTTTCATTTCTATATGCAGGGCTATCATACATAAAAGCCTATGACATTCTGTTGATAATTTTAAAGAAAATCCCCTTTCCTTGGAAGTCAGTCAGTACTCTGAGCTCTTTTGGCACTCTGTCTAAAGGTTGAGAAACAGGTAGTATTTTTAACTTTCAGGCCAACTCAAAGAGTCTCGCTCATTCTAAGAGGCTGTTCACGATCTTCACCATGAAGCACAAGTGATTCATGGCTTTAGTCCACTCAGGCTCCTTCACAATAATATCTACTGTACAGGACCATAGTTTCTTGGTGTAATGAATTTCCCCCTCTCAGCAGTCTAATTTGACTGATACAATTTGACTGGTGTAACTGCTGGGCTTTCTGTTTACCGAAATACAAATACAGATCATGCATTTTGGTTATTCAGAGTGTTTGTAACTCAGATACGTACTCTTTTGAGAAGCACTTAAACAAGTTATTATTGAGGTAAGTGCTACCTGCAAAAAAGGTAATTTTTTTAACTTACTAGCTGGAACCGAAGGTGGAGTTTTTCAGCTCATTTGCAACATTGCACTGATTAGTTTGTCAGAGTTCAATCAGGCAAATCATCCACATTCCTATAACAGTGTTCCTATTCTCGTTCATAGTTTTGCCTCATTCTCTCTTGATAAATTAAAAGACGGTGCTACAGGGCCCTGTTTATCAACAGGATGTCTGTTTTAACTAAGCAAGGGGCATTTTCACTAACCCAAGCAACAATTGTCCTGCTTGCAGTCTACAAGTTGTATCCTTCCTTAGCATTCGGTAAGAAAAAGAAGAGCCAACTTAATTTATTTCTGCAACTTTGAAAAATTTGTTTCTTTGTGCAAAATAGCTGGTGCCATCACAGTCTATGACATTCTAGGCCGTATCCCAAGCATCTGACAGGTTAGCTCTGGTCAGTAGCCTGCCCTCTCATAGTATTTTTTTCTACCTTTTATTAAAGTAACTCAAGACTATGCTCTTAAGCATTTTTTACAGTGAATAAAACTGACTACAGGATAGTCAGGGACTACAGAGTATTTATGTAAAACCTCTGAATATTTCTTAATAGTCCTGTACTTCTTCAGTAGCTCCTTATTAAGCGTGAAATCATTTGACACTTTGCCTGGTTATCAGACAACAGGAGATAATCTATGAAAACATCATTCTTGATTATTGCTACACTTTAGTGATACAGTTGTTAAGATCGCTTTAGAAATAAAACTTCCTCTGGGGAATTCAGAGCCAATCAGCTGCCAGTCACGTCTTATGGTAACTTAAGCCATAGAGTTAGTTCCTCTTAAAGGTTTGTATTTCATACTGGTGTCTCTTTCAGTTAAATGTATACTTGTCAGTTATTCAGTTGTTGAAAACTAAGTGTAATTCAGATCATACTTCTGTTCATATTAACATGGTTCAATATTTGCAGTATTTTGTGGTCAGGTTATAGAGACAGCTGGAGGAGCTTATACCAAAATGCCTTCAATTAGCTTTAGTTGTCTGGTATAGTTTCTTCAATGACATAATTTCAATTTATTTTAGCTAGTAGTAACATTGCACCATATGATACTGTGTTAAATGTTGGGCTTGATCTCCTTTATCTTTACAAATACACAAGCATAAAGCATATAAAACATAAGAAAAGGGTAAAAGGGGATGATAGTTCACAAATTAGCAAGGTTTTGTAGTTAAGGCTATCTGGTTAGCTGTTTTACTATGCAGCCTACACATCCTCAGTGCGAAGCTCGTAAGTAGCATCTGTTTTTTGACACAACTTAAAGACGTTGGCCTAAGTTATGCAAAGACTTCAGCCTGTGTGTGGGTACATAGCAAGCATGAAATGACATCTGAAAAACTGCTACTATTAAGTTGCACATTTTCTTTGTTGGGCTTTGTATGTTGATAGCGGAGGCTTTTTGCATCACCGCCTCACCTTGACTGCATAGGTCAACGGAGCAGCTTCTGAGAAGCCAGGCAGTAGTGCGCGGCTCTTGTGCCAAGACGTCTCCTGATCACGTGCATTTGCACCAGACCGCTTTCTCAGAAAGCTCTGTAGAATTGCAATCTTACCTGCTATTCAGAGGTGTAGTTATTTTAATCTTCGATAATTTAATTTTAGTCTTTGATATCATTAATTTAATCAGTTAGAGTAAAATTTTGGTGTCTTGTGTTCCCCAACCCCACTTTTTGTCTCTGTGGGAAAGGAAATAGCAGCAGCAGGAGGCTGGTAGCCTGACTGCTGTTGGGGCAGAACCGGTCCTCTCCACACCCACCATCGACGCTGCACTCTGCTCCTCACGAGAGAACTGGTCTGGTTTTCTCCTTGCCTTGTCTCAGGCAAAAATTATATGAGGATTTCTTTCCACAAACAAAAATGTCTGCTTATGTTCAAAAGGACTAAAGCAATTCCTCCATCATTCTTCTTGGTTGTGCCATTGAATTTAGCCTTGTTTCACAGTGGTGCCTGTACAATACCAGTATTACATATAACCCTGTGAACTCATTTAGGGAACATCTTGTTGAATGAGCTGGGATGTTTCTTTCATTCTCTGCTACAAGCCACTAAGAATAAATCCTATTAAAAGTAATGCAAATTGCTGTCATTAAGAAGATAATCCTGTTTGACCTACATAGAGTTCACACTTTTCTACAGCAAAACATTACAGATTCTTGGTTTGTTCATCAAGAAGCATATAGACTACGCCACAGTTGCCGATAAATAACACAGTATCTTCTTTTTGTTTTGTAGCCACCCTGAAATTATCATTGTTTTATGCAAAACAACTGTAAACCCTGGAGTCAGCCTAGCAGAGTTTATTCGTGAGAGTTACCTGTAGCAGGAATCACTAGCAACCTGTGCATGTGGTCTGACACTGACCTCAACAAATTTGCACGTGTTCATTATACCTCACAGCACCCAACACTAATAATATGTTAATTCTAATAACATATTGTACTGCACATCATACAGTCATTCATACTGAGATCTTATAAGTGGGGAAATGACATCAGATCCTATGACAAAAGAATTTTAGGTTCTGAAACAATGATTACATGGAAGATAGCACAGTCTGTCTAAATGAAATCTGAAAGACTGGCATCCCATAATCTCAATTCACAGTCCTAAAAATATTGTGCTGTCCTTTCTGAAAGCAATATAAACCATCACATTAACTCGCTCTGAATATTCTAATAGGGGTTTAGCTTGGAGATGGAAAAGATAGAACAGGCAAATTGACTGCAAGTACTTCAAACATCAGTCCAAAAGTCACTATTTTTACTAGAACATTTAATTTTATTTGGAAACGGGGGGTTTCAGCTGATGCCTAATGCACGCTATTAAATGAAAAGTTAAGAGATTACTTTAAATGACCTCCATAGTTTTCCACGTGCGGTTTAAGATAGATCTGTACACATTCTTCCTTCAGGGTTCCCAGACTTCTCAGGGTTCTTGAAAATTCAACTTACGTAGCATTAGAAAAAAAATATATGTAAAAAGAGCATATTAAATTCAATATAATATATAATATTTCTATATATGGATGGAAGTATAATGGCTTTCTAGTTGTTTATTAATATCTTAAAATCCATCTAATTACAGCAGTTTTAATAGTAATAATCAAACTTGTTTACTAGTTCTTTGATTCTCTTCAGGCTACAACATGTCTGTTCTTAAGCATTTAGCCATAAGCTACTTTTAGAATAAAGGAATTATTAGAAGTCACTGTCATAACAGTGCAGGAAGGACTGCAAGAGTAATGGGACCAAAAGGAGAGCACATAGGCAAAACCAAGCATGGATTCACAAAGGGAAGGTCATGATGACCAACAGGTTATCCTTTTATGATGAAATGACTGGCTTGGTAGATGAGGGGAGAGCAGTCAATATTGTCTACCTGGACTTCAGTAAGGTTGTCTCCCATAACATCTTCAAAGAGAAGCTGATGGGCTGGATGAGCAGACAGTCAAATAGATTGAAAACTGGCTGTACAGCTAGGTCCAGAGGGTGGAGATTCATGCTACGAAGTGTTGTTGGAGGCCAGTAGATTGCAGTGTACCCCAGGGATTAATACTATGTACAGTCCTGTTCAATATGATCTGAATGAAGGGACAGAGTGTACCCTCAGCAGATTTGCTGATGATACAAAACTGGGAAGAGTGGCTGATGCACCACAGGGTTGTGTTGCCATCCAGACAGACCTTTACAGGCTGGAGAGATGGGCTGACAGGAACCTGCTGAACTTCAACAAAGGGAAGTGCAAAGTCCTGCACCTGGGGAGGAAAAACCCTAGGCACCAGTACGTGCTGGGGGCCAGTGTGGTGGAAAGCAGAAAAGGACATGGAGCTCCCAGAGGACATGAAGTTGACCATGAGCCAACAACGTGCCATTATGGCAAAGGCTAATGGTATCCTGGGTTGCATTAGGAGGAGTGTTGCCAACAGGTTGTTGCCTCTACTCAGCACTGGTAGGGCCACCTCTGGAGTACTGCGTCCATTTCTGGGCTCCTCAGTATAAAAGAGACATGGACATAGTGGAGAGAGTCCAATGCAGGGCCACAAGAATGATTTAGGAACCGCAGCATCTCTTCTATGAGGAAAGGCTGAGGGATCTGGGACTGGTTAGCCTAGAGAAGAGATGGCTTGGGGGGAATCTCATAAATGTATATAAATATCTGAAAGGAGGATGTAAAGAAGACAGAGCCAGGCTCTTTTCAGTGGTGCCTGGTGACAGAACCAGAGTCAATGGGCACAAATTTAAACACAGGAGCTGCAGGCTGAACTTCACCTTATGTGAAGGTGACTGAGGCCCAGCACAGGTTGCTCAGGGAGATTGTGGAGTCTGCATATTCAAAAGCCATCTGGAGAGGGTCCTGTACAACCTGCTCTAAGTGGCCCTGCCTGAGTAGAGAAGTTGGACCAGATTATCTCCAGAGGTCCCTTCCAACCTCAGCCATTCTCTGGTTCGGTGATTCTGTGAACCAGAAATCTACTATTATGGTCAGAGATAGCCAAGAGATCAGAGTTGTGATGACTTCTGCAAAGACTAAGTATTTTACCCAGTGATGTACGACAGTGTTGCACTTCTTGCTGGCCAGACTGAGGCAGTCCCAGAAGCAGTGGGAAGCTCAGACTCATTTGTCCAGCCTCCTAGTAAAGCCTACACTGTCCGTACCTGTACGGACCTCAGCCAAAAGGCCAAGTAAAAATTTTTGCTTGAGAGTCAGCTATTTACAGAACTGTGATAAACATCTGAGGATAATAAACATGGATTCATTAGCTTTCCATGCTGGGATGTGTGTTTCTTTAATGATGGCGGTTGTTAGAAATGTCAGTTTTCTTGTTTTGCTCACATTTTGTGTATTTAACAGATGGTCACATCTTAAAGATCTGATCTTAAATGCTCCTTGATATAGATGTAACCACCATCATCACTGTCATCTTTTTCTTCCAGTGAGGCTGTTTCCAGACTTGGGATCTCTTCTCACCAAGTATTGCATATTTTTTTCTGTTGTTTTTTAGGGACAGAAAGAAAAAAAATATTTTTTTTCACAGTTGGTAATAATCTCTCAGTATAGCAAATTTCAAGGTAGCTTGCCAATGTTTCCTACTGATTTCAAATGTCTGAAGTGATAACTCACCATTAAATGATCTTTGACATTATTCTGTGGCTACAGCACTAAAGTAATAGTTATTTCCATCAAGGAATATTTCTAATTTCATTTTCCTTTTCAGTTAGTTCAGAGATATAAGCCAAAGTACAAAGTCCCAACTCCATTCAAGATGAGAATAATTTCAGCCCCTATAGCAAGGTTCTTTTCTCATTTTATGAATTCCAAAAAAGCAACTTAAAACAAATAAACAGTAAGGAAGAAATCTCTATAAAAATTAATAACACATAGCAAATTTATTTCTGGATATGCTACATCAGAATAATAATTTGCATATTTTCTGCCAACTGCCATTTGCTAATCCCTAGGATGGTTTTCATCCAACTGTGATCATAACAAACCTTTCCATCTGTGTATTTTTCTATGAGAAATCTGCATCAGAATTGTGCCCAAAAGGCCTTATGGGCTCAAAAAACTCAACATGGTACCATCATTCGCATAGGAAAAGTGATACAGAATTGAAGAGAAATTTATGATTGTTCCTTAGCTTGCTCAGCCATTCCAGTGAATAGATTAACTACAATTTTGCTTTGAAAACACTGCAAAATGTATACTAGCAATACTATTTCATCAAGTCCTTCTGAGTACTAAAATATGTTTTTTAACACACAATTTATGTGGAACATTTGTCACTTCAAATCTACTAAATTCCATGCAACTTTACAAGCAAGGATGACTACTCTGAAAAAATAATAATTCCACAATTCTATAGCTTTTCTATAATATTTTCTGGAGGCTCCAAAGGTTCTACTCAGAGAGCTGCAGATTAAACGCATCAGTATCACAGAAAATATGTTAGCTCTGTTTTACATGTGGGTGAAATGAGGCCATTAGAAGAAAGTCTGCCATTTACTAAGGTATTTCTTACTCCTGGCAATAGTTGCCTATGGTGTTGGATACAGACATACTTGACAAGTGATTTAAGAGTCCCAGAGAAAATCCTTGTTAGAATGCGAAAAAGGTGTAGATATACAGAATCTCAATTCTGTTTTAATCTTAAAATTGTCATTTGACTTTTATTGATGGAATGGGAACAGCTATAGTAAATTACAACAAAAATTTGTATATAAAGAGAAGATCTTACAGTCTCTTTTGAAACAAAATTCTCAGTGAGCTGAAATTCAGGAAAGTACTTCAGTGCACGTCTGAACCCATCCCTGTTTACAGAAGTGATTCGCACAAGTGAGTCTTTTGGGTTCCCCAGTTCAGTACACCATTCTCCTCTGTTCCAAAAACTTGCACGTAAAGAGGTAAGTGGGACTAAGGGAACGAGGATCTTTCCAAGAAACAGGAAGATTTGGGAAGGGAGGAAGGATTATCTGAAAAATGCATCATGGCTTCTTTTAAAATCAGCCAGCTTTTAAAGTAGGCCGTCTAATAAAACTGCATTTTCCTACTTTCAGACTGAAATAAACACATCAAAAGGAAAACATTTGAGCAAGTTTTAAACTTTAAGAGTGTGCCTAAGTGAGTCACTGACTAAAAAAACCAGCACAATCAAAGCCTGATACGGGCAGGGAATTGCTTTAGCAGGCAGTAGGACTTTGCTGGAAGAATGCAAGGACAAGCCATACGCTCTGAACCAGACAGGAATATTAATCTAAATGAGAGATCTGCCTTAATACTTTTATTTATTATTTTCTGTAAAGTCAGCCAAGCAAACATTTTCATATCTGATTTACCTTGCAAATCCGGTAAGGCACATTTCTCAGGTGAGGCACCTTGCCAACAGTGGAGCAGTAAGTACTGTGCCCTGTATCTGAGAGGTAGAGGAGGCACCATACCAGCTAACGTTGGCAGGCACCAGTATCACAGGAGAAGGACATCAAGGCATCAAACAATGAAGAAAAAAATGAACTTATCAGACACCACAGCCCACAAGCAGCATGTAGCCACGCTTACCAGTGCAGTCCTAGGAGCAGAAACACACTCCTAATTTAGTGGGAGATGCTATCATTTTTGTCATGTGATAGAGGCACATCTATCTACTCATGTGTTGATGAAGGGGCTGTGGAGAGGGGGAATGAAGGAGGCAGGGAACACGTCACAGGCTGGCAAAACCGTGAATTCAACCACCATCCCACTCCTTGCTCATGCTCGCGGGTGCTTGGAGAGGAGGCTGCAGGAGTAGGTTGTGAGCTCGGAAACCTGTTAGGCAGGCTGGATCCATCTGATGGGTCGTACTTTGGGGAAAACTGAGCTGAACTGTCAATGAGTTTTAAAGAAAACAATTGAGAAGCCTATAGGTGTTGCTGAGAAGTTACACTTTTTTCCATTGCAGCTCATCAGAGAGAACAGAGAAGCACCTCCTCGTTTCAATAAAGTAGACTATTAAAGTCATGTGTCTGAAACAGCACTAAAATAAATTAATAAATTAAGGGAAACTAGTCACACAGTCCAGAAGGAATTGTGGCCAGCAGGTTGAGGGAGGTGATTCTGCCCCTCTACTCTGCTCTGGTAAGACCCCACCTGGAGTCCTGTGTCCAGTTCTGGAGCCCTCAGCACAGGAAACACATGGACCTGTTGGAGCGGGTCCAGAGGAGGGCCACAAAAATGATCCAAGGGATGGAGCACCTATCCTGTGAGGACAGGCTGAGAGAGTTGGGGCTGTTCAGCCTGGAGAAGAAAAGACCCCGGGCAGACCTCATTGCGTCCTTCCAGTACTTAAAGGGGGCCTATAGGAAAGATGGGAACAAGTTTTTTAGCAGGGCCTCTTGTGCTAGGAGAAGGGGTAATGGTTTTAAACTAAAAGAGGATAGATTTACACTAGATATAAGGAAGAAATTTTTCACAATGATGGTGGTGAAACACTGGAACAGGTTGCCCAGCGAGGTCGTCAATGCTCCATCCCTGGGTTGACCATTCACGGTCAGATTGGATGGGGCTCTGAGCAACCTGATCCAGTTGAAGATGTCCCTGCCTGTTGCAGGAACCTTGGACTAGGGGACCTTTAAAGTCCCTTCCAACCCCAACTATTCTATAATTCTGTGAATTTGCAGTGAAACTCAAAAGGAAGTTAAGATCGAGAGATAGTCTTAATTCTGCACTGGGACATGGAAATCTGAACTCTTAGCCCTTGCACTGATCTCCTGGCTGATTTTGAGAGAGTCACTTCACCACCCCATGCTTCTATTTCCCCAGCTCCAAAGTTCTGATTAAAATAATTGTCGCACTTGTTAAGTACTTTTGAGATCTGATTTTATTGAGAAAAATCAAGGTGAATGTTCAAGAAGAGGAGATGCAAGCAGAGGTGTATATAATCTGTTGCTAAAAGGTTTACTGGAGGATTAGGGTAGACCAAGTGTTTTACTGCTCTTTTAAGAAGACATTCAAAGCATGAAACCAAGAATTACAGATCAGTAAGACTTAATCTAATACAAGGTCATGCTAAATGCAAGAAATAATTAAAACCAACACAAAAATAACCTCAGTGTGGTAGTGACAACACAGCTCCATCATAAAAAAAAAAAACCAAAACAAAACACAAATAAACAAGATCGTGCCTCTAAAATCTATTAGAATTATTTTGTTTATGGGTAAAATAGAGGACAGATTGTGGATATTTATATATTTATTAGTTTCATTGTGGTTTTGGACTACTGACTCTGGGAGAGAGGCAGTTTTTGAAAGTTCAAGGCACTTTGAGCTGAATACTCTGGGATGTAAAGGCACGGTGATGGATTCTAGATAGCTGGAGCCATGCAAGAGAAAATGTCTCAATGTTCTGTTAAAACTATGTCTTTTGGAGGGCTGAAAAAACAACACAAAACAACAACAAAAAATGTAGCTTTCATTTAAAAAGGCATAAAAAATAATCAACAATATTTCTAATGCATATCCTTGGCAAACCTTCACAAAGTAGTAAGCGGAGATTAAGAGGATCAGAAACACAGTGACTATTGGGAGAGAGGATGACTGGAGCCCTGTCCGGAGGGTTTGACAGAAAGAAGAGATCTGGGACAAACTTTGCCTTTTATTGCATACATAAAAACACCTCGCATGCTACTGAATTATAGTCCCGATCAGTTCATCATAAGAAGTACCTTTTAACACTCAAACTTTCAGATTGCCACAATAAATAGGCTACAATTTTCTTTCAGGAGTTCATTTCATTATTTAGACTTGTAGAATAACAAGCAGTGCTATGCTGATGAAATTTGGTAAGATACAGTTTTCACTCCTGGAAGAAACATTTAAGGAGACTTTGCAAATACATTTCTGGGAACTGTGATCTGATTTACAAGATATTTTACAGAGAGTGGGATGGGGAATATGTTGGATGAGATGAATAATAAGGGAAAAAATCATATCACTGCACCAAAGTGCAGTGGATTTCAAAGAGGAAGGTGATTCCCTGTAACATATTTTATAGGAATGTTGTCAGTAACTAAACCATTTTCTGGTGTCTAAGACAGTGCAGCAAGTAAATAGAGCGCAAGTTTGGTGTTTGCTCAGCATTTGTATAAGGAATTGTGCATTGTGATACAAAGCAAGGAAAGATTTGGTTTGTGATTTCATATTGGTAGATCACAAATTCATAGAGCTCCTATGAGCAAGGAGCCCTGATGATCACTAGCTCCTAATAAATGCCTAAACTTTCTTTGATGCCCAGATTTTTCTTTCCTTGATAGGAATGTTGTCAGACTAGGTTTCATTAGCCAAGTGTACTTATTTGATATCTTTGCTTGTTAAAAAAGGAGTTAATTAAATGAGTCCCAAATAGTGAAAAAAAAAATCTATGTAACACAACAAAAAATATCTGGTTGGAGGACTCCTATTTGGACAAGATATTGGCAATGAAAAAAAAATCCTGTCCCTGTGCAAGCTTTTGCAAAGCATTTTTAAGGACAGCCTTAATGTTGCATTAAATAAAACAAGCAGAGCAGCATGCAAACGCTTTGCTAATAGCAAATAGCAGAATTTACTGTTATTTTGAGACAGTCAGGTTTCCCAAATTCAAAAAAAGATGTGAATGTTTTCAGCCTCATCTTTGTGAGGCTCAGGACTCTGCCACAAAGCACAGGTCTGTATCATTAAGATAGCAGTTCTCAGCAAGTGACAGAAATAGCTGCTTGCGTTATCACAACAAAAGATGCTGAAGTACAACTAGCACTTTCTAAACTCTTTTAAAATGCCTTTAAAATAAATATATATGCTTATTTACTTCCAATGTACTATAAAAAATCACGGCCATTTTCTCTTACATTTTTACGAGTAGTAGCATTCCAGGATGCTGTGGCTAAAGCACACTGATGCTGTCAGAAATTATTATATCAGTGGCTTAAAGATGTCAAAAATTATCCCTTAACTGATGGGAAAGGAATTCAATGTGAGACATTTTCAAGACAGGAGATGACCACCTTTAAGTAAGAAAATGCTGCTAACTTGGGAACCCTCAATTAAGTTAGTAGCTTATGGCAGCGTAGCAAAGAGCTGGGCTATAGAGAGATCCCTTTGTTAAATAGAGAGATTTTATTAATACACATTGTGCCGTGTAGGAGAATGACACCAGGGAGACCTTTGTTAAGGTTTATTTTACATAGCGGCACCTGACCCATGGGAGCAGTGCCTGTGTGCCAATTGCATCCTCATGGGAGCAGCTCTCCTGGGTGGGGACTGACTCTCCCCGCCATGGCAGGCAGCAGCCATGCCACTGTTCTTTGTGGGCTCCCACTGCATTTTATCCAGGTTTTGGAGGAGCTCTGCCAATCACTCAGACCATCTCCCAGCCTCTGTCCCTCCTAAAACAGCCAGTTCCCAGTAGAAAATGAGAGAGGAAATACCAACAAAGGTCTCAGGGTCCAAGATCTGTGACTCTCACCGGTGCTTCTGTCCACAGCAGACTTCTTTTGTCTTTCTCTAGACTACTTTAGCTTCATATTATTCTTTGTCATTCTCATTTGAGAAAAATAGTAGAAGTTAATCTCTTCCAAAAATTCCCCTCAGTCTCACACACAACTGATACCTTACATTAAAACTCAGGCCTGTGTTAAAAGGATGTTGGTATTAAATTCTAACAGTGCTCCTATGGAGGTACGTACATTTATTTGAGCACCCAAAAACATTCAACATGATTAATGTGATTGCTACCAATGACAAGGTAATTTAAAATGATCACTAAAAATATCACCCTCACATGTTATTTTTAGAGCATCTACAGCAGTAGCAAAAACAGCACGGAGCACTGGGCACAACTTTCACAAACACAGTATAAGATGTGAAATCTAAGAAGAATAAATTAAATTACTGGCATCTGTTTGTCTAGAAATAGAATCATCTTACAGTGTGCTCTGTATAGAGAAGGAAAACACACACTTTTGAAAATGACTCAAGAAAAAGCCGCTGATTCTGCATACGTTATGTTCTGGTTGTCCAGCTCGGAGACATGAAGGCTCGTTTGTTCCCTCATCCCTTCTCCACGTTTCAAGTCCTCCACCCACGCATTTTCTGTCACATCATAAATGGAAAGCATGGTCTCATATACTTGGAGCTCCCAGGCACCAGACCCCATCTATTTCCCTCTCTGCTTAGTATCTGCGCAGCATTGAAAGAAAATAACCATTCTTTAAATGTGTTGATTTTAACCATTAATTTCTCTTAAATGTTGAGGGGAGGGGGAAAAGCTGTATTCCTCTCAATAAAACTCCTATTAAGTGATACTTAAGACCTGTAAAATTGCCTGAGTGGTTGAAAGTCAAGCTACCTTAGAGATCATGGAAAAAAAATATTAGCATGATCTCCAGAAATTACAACTGCAGGGACAAAATAAATATATGTTAGTACTCACCGCATAATTTTTCTTAATTTTCACTGAAATTTTCAGATGCAAAACCCCTGTATCGTAGGGTAGAATACAGCTTGCAAAATCTCAGGAAAATCCAGTTCTTTTCTTCCCTTTTCCAAGGTAAATTAAATTTCTTTAGAGAAGTACTTTGTTAAGATGCTAATGCCAACAATTTACCTAACTCGCAAGATGTGACAGAAAGATGTCATAAAATATGTCAAAAAAGGTAAAGGGCACATTTCATTTTAGTTTAATTCATGTTCATGAAACTGTTTTGAAGATGAAAAGTTTATGTGTGTGTGCGTTACTGCTTCTATTAACAATATTCATTTATTGTTGTTTGGGCAGAAAGAGAAAAATAATCCATGATATTGGCTATGCAGGGTAGGCAATAGGCATTACACCTGTCTACTTGTTTTATTTGCTTGGTAATATTTTGCCAATTTGAAAATTAAACTTAAATTCTGATAGCAGCACATTCCTGTAGCTTGGATCACATCTTCCCTCACACACTTCTTTGCAGGCTCCTGCCCAGGAAAGCATCAGCGTGATAAATTCTATCAAACTCAACAGGATTCAAACATAAGCTGAAATTAAAGCACATGTATAAGTGTCAGATTTATTCACCTTTTAAAATTTTTTTTAGGATTTTAAGAACAACTGTTGTTTAAGAGTTTAAGGACAATTACATAATTTTGTTAGCTACATCTATTGCATTAATTTGTCTTACATCTTGTTCTGCTGCCTGCTGTAGAAATACTCATGTAGGGTCATAAGACATGTGCCTGGTGGGATTTTGCAAAAGCCTGGAGATAAGTTGGTAAGCTCAAGTTAAATTTTAAGTATATTGTGACAGAAACTGTAAGTAAAAATCAGTTTTGCCAAACGGAACTTGAATTTTACTGTTTGTCTTTGCACCATATTATGTTTCTTCATTTCACTCTAAATGACAGTCAGTCATGGCTAGGGACAGCATCTGGATGCCGTTCTGAACAAACATTAATGAGACCATGTTATTTCATAAAGACTGTCCCATTTTCAGTTGTCAGTGAGGCTGTTTTTTGTCATTGATAAGGTCTGTCAAGTCCTGTAGAACTGTATGATTAGAGACCAAGAGAACCATTGATAACCAATATGGTCCAACTGAAGTGATTGTAAAAAGTTTTTGGAATGTAATGGACTATGATAAATCATTCAAAATACAATATATTTGGTTAAAAAAAGGTCTGTAATTATGGTCCAAATTAAATTCTTTGGAACTTTGTCATTCAGTGCGGAGCTTGTATCTGTGGCGTTATTTAACTGCTATCTATTAACATAGGTAGAATACTGAGAAAAGCAAGATAGCCCTGTTATTTTGACTCATTAGAGTAGGTGATTTTTTCTGTATCTCTTGTATACATGATTGTATATAACTGTTAACCTATTTTCTGGACAGAGTTACACCTATGAAAATTACTCTATCAGTTTTCTCCAGCTTCGAGTAAGTACCTCGTTTAGTGAGTCAAATTTGTTTACCCAAATCACATTGTATGCTTTGTTTGGGTTGGTTTGGTTTGGTTTTGCTACATGTTCCAGATCGTTGTTGACTGGTTCCTAGGACACAACCAGAAATACTGGAACGGAAATATGAAATATTCATTTCCACTCCCCAGTGAGAAATCAACTTGTGAGAGGTGGCTCGGAAGGACACCTGTGCAGGTGAATAGAGAGTGCAGAGTCTTTTCAGAAGTAATCTAAGCCCAACAAAAGGATGGAAGAGGTTTTATTTCCATCCTCCATAAGCTGAAAGAGGTGTCAATGAAAAACTTTAACTCCATTTCCTCCTGAGATGGTTCCTGGAAGAGTTACGTTGTTGACGATGCAAGGTAAGACAGAAAACTTTAGTGATGCTCAAAATATGGACAAGACAGACTAGTCCCAGAATTTTGTTTCTGTTGTAATTTACAGTTGCATGATGCTCTTCCATTACAGTGTAATTGGACAGATCAGAACTGCAGATTAATTCACAAATTAATTAATTCACAAACTGCGAACAGTTAAAACTTGTTACAGATTTGATATTTGTATTAAACTCACATATAAATTCATAGATTCATGTAAAGTCATTAAAGATGTGAACAACCAAAGACTGTGTCTCACAATGCCTTTAGACCTCCATTTTACTACAGAAAGATGTCATCTTTAAGATTCATTTCTGGTCCATAATTTTTCCATTATGAAATGTCAGCCTTATTTTTAAACTAGGAGATGGATGGGTGGGTGGATGGATGGATGGATGGATGGATGGATGGATGGATGGATGGATGGATGGATGGAGGGCAGATGTACAGATAGATTTATTTCTACAAATCCTTCTTCCAAAAATGTCAAAGTTGCACCATTTAAAATATCTAGCATCAGCTATAAAGTTGGGGGCTGATCCTTTAAAAAGTCCGATCCTTTCTGGAAGGTGCTCTGCAAATGATAGATCTCTTTCAATGACACAGAGAGAGCAGTGCCGCACATCTGGCATCATCGAAAGCTCTCCAGACAAGAGTTTGAACAACTGTACTGGCCAAGGGACAGCAGAGAGGGGAAGGAGGCTGACTCGTGCGCCTCTATCCGTTCAGCTCTTACTAACAAGGCAAAGGGACTGGTATTACAAATTTGCCCTAAGAAATGCTATACACACAAAGCACGTATTTTCCCTCATGTCAAAACAAACAAACAAATTTCTCTCCAACTGATAGGTGACAAGCACCTTCATTTTAAGTATTCTTCCAAGAACAATGTAAGAATGGGATCTCCAATCAGCAGTTCTAATCCAAAGCAATCTATTTGTTGTGAATTGCATTGTTTTGCAGCCCTTTCCCAGGCCTCAGTAAGATAAATTCTCATTTATTTCTTTTTTGAGTAATCATGTTTTAGACATAACTTTTAATATTTTTCACATGCGCTGGCATCACTTCTATACAGTACGGGAAGTTAAAGTGTGAAATGGATTGCCAAATTCATCTAAGGACCTACTAATCCTGGGAATGTTAGATGCGTTAAAGGCTTTGAAACATTTTATACCCTTCCAAAAAAACCTCAGAAACTGTAACCTCAGACTCTAAGTCCATTTTTTACGGTCACTGATAGGAGTAAATGAAAACCTTTCCAATATATTATCTGTGTCTGCTACACTTCCATTCTCACTTACAATTTTGGAGACCAGAAAAGAATTAAAACATTGTGAGTGAAATTCTGGCCCCACTGAGCCAACAGATGATTTGTCATTGATTCACTAAGATCATAAATTCTTAGGATTTTTTTGCAGCTTCTGTGGCTGTTTTCTTAGTTACCTGGTTGTGCTGCAAAATTCATGTTAAGTCCACACAAGTGTACTAAAAATTAGAGTTTTCTTAAAATAAAATTCAGACCAAACTTCTGCAATTGCTCACTGGTTGTATTTTTATACAATCATGTACTCACATGTCTTATGAACTCTATTGCCATTGACACAGTATTTCCAAAAATTGGAAAAATTGGACACTTTCTGCCTTCCATAGTAAATACTAAAGATTTCCCTTTTAAAATATTTGTTATTGTTGTTGTTGTAATATCAGATTTTTAACCAAACACTATTTTTGGCTATTGTACTGATAGCTGCTGCTATCTCAGTATATTTTAAAGCTCCAGGTAAGGAAACAGTGCATCCCTGTTTCCCAGAGACACAAAACCCTCCCATTCTAGCCTCCCATGTTTTTAGGCCACTCAGTTTGATTTAGCGACTCCTAGACTGAGCTGAACAACTCCTGGTCTGAAAAGAAATCTAGAAAGATATTCAGCTCTGTTGCAAAAGTAATAAAAATGATGAAATGAAGCAAAAACAATGCGCTGTCATATGGGAAGGTTATGGTGGAGCTGAAAATTGAACTTGGTTCTCCTGGGTCTCAAGCTAACCGCTCTTACACCTTATCCTCTGTTCCGCTCTACCCAAGGCAGCTTCCAGCAAAATAAGGAAGAAACTTCTCTGAGAGCTTAACAGATGTTAGAGCTGATTAAATGTTCCTAACTAAATGCCACCTTGGCAAGCTTAGAACTTTGAAAAAAAATTATTCTAGCTGAATGCCTGCCAAGCCTCACCTGAGTACAAGTGGTCTAATCAAGGCGCTGGTCAAGGGCTTTTCCCATGGATTGTTTACTAGATAACACATCAGAAGCAATCAGAGGTGTAGGTTCCTGGTGATTAGGAAAACTGGGTTATTTGCGTAATTTTTACTCAGAGGTCCTGTGTTTTGACATCTAACTTTGCAAATGCAGCCTTGTGCCTCTCTTCATTCACAAAATGCATGTGAAGGGTAGGCTTCCAACTAGCCTTACACCAAGACACGGTTCTGCCATGAACCAAGTCGTTCCATTCCTGGAAGAATTCTTCTGTAGCGGGACGTGATCCCAAACACCCATCTGCTCTCCAGGCAAGAACGACACAGGAGCATCGTGCGTGGGAGTCAGCCGTCTGCATCCGATTGCCACAACTACGGCGTGTTTTCGCTTGGAGATCCTGGAAAAGCACAGCGTTTGGTGGATATCTGAGAGGGCACGAGAGGCTTTTACATGGCTTAGCCTTCGTCTCTGTAGATCAAACAGCAAACTCGTTTGGCTTGCCCTGAACTACATTCAGGCTAAAATACAAAATTTTCTCAGGAAATTAAAAGGACTAAATATTTGGATTAGAAAGCTATTTCAGTCTTAACCTTTGTATTTCACCAGTGTGGTGTCTCCATAATCTTTCTCCTATTTTTGTCTCCCTCAGGCTGAAATATTTTGTGCATCCAGCTGAGGAACATGGTTGGGCAATGGGGAACTCTGCAGGAGGAAAAGAGAAGTTTTTCCTTCAAATACCAGTTCATTTTAACTGCCTCCATATTCCCTCCATAGGAGCAGGATACTTGGATGTTCACAACTGTGCATGGGGCTCCCCTGTCCTGATTTCTGCCCTCTGTGATGTTTGATCCATATTTGTTTACGGAAAATGGTACAGTATAGAGTATGTTTTATGTAAAATAATCCAGTGGCTGTGTGGCAGAGGGGAAACTACCACAGATGGTGAGGTGGAACCAGAGGAAAGGAGGGAAAGATGGAAAGAAACTGCGTTGTCCTCGAACGTGGATGTGCTTGCTAAAGTGGAGGAAACTTTGGGTTTGCAGGATGGGGCACGTGGAAGGGATTCAGCGCAATCCAGGAGATGCTGGAAAGAAGCAGGGCACAGAAGCAATGTCAACTTCAGGGGTGGTGGGAAGCAGGAAGCTTCCTGGGGAACACGGAGAACCCCCTGCAAAGGGAACCTCTGGAAGATGCTGGGTTGGAAAGCTAGACTGGAAGAGAAGACTTGTCCTGCAAAGACACTGGGAAATTGTGTAATCTCGGTATTTAATGCCTCCTCCAGCTGGCTTCTTAGAGAGTTAACCAGCTGTAGTTTATTAGCCTGCATTATGCCAAGGCTGGGAGTTTTCTGATGTGTTGGTGTGCTCACCTCAGAGAAAATATTGACCAATTCTACTCCCAGGCTGTGTTAATCAGTGTTCTGTTGTATTCTTTTCTCCTAATGTGGACAATGAGTTTCTGGATTTCCAGCTGTTGCTATACGACAACATCTATGGAATGGGTTTTGTTGTTTGTACTTAGAGGTGCACCACAAAATTCAGGGATTGTCATCTCTTTTTTTTTGTTTGCTTGTTTGTTTTTTGGAACAAATAAAGCTTTGAAAATCCCTACAGTAGACCAGACTGGGATTCCAGATATTTGGCACTTGCTATTTGTTTGCAATGTATTTTTATCTTGCTTTGTAACTCTTGGGACAAAGCTTCTTTTGCAGGTAAAGGCAAATGTCTGGATTTCTGCTGCATGGGGACCAAACCACTTGAGTTTCATTTTGCAAACAAATGCAGTTTCACAGCTCATTGCTCAGACAGTGCACAATGGAGAGGACACAGAAAAAAGCAAACAAAGGAAAGAAATGTAGCCATTAGTAACCCTGGTGGTACCTAACCAGAAAAGAGTTTGCATTCCGAGGAGGTTTAGCTTCGTAAAACTTTGTCCTTTAATATCTTTGCGAGTAAACAGATGCACAGCAAATTAAAACAGCTGAGACTGTATCTAGACTCACTTCAGCAGGCTGCGGCTTTCCACCAGGGAGTTATACATCAGCTGAATAATGAAATTTATAAAGAGCATGAGGTGATCTGCATTTATCTACATTCAGGAAATAACTGCATAAAATGAGCCTGATTCTTCTCGTGTTTACCCAGTTTTCAGACGAATTCCAGTGGGATTTCTCCTTCCAGCACCCTGAATGAGAATCAAAACCCTCAGTTTTGCACAGCAGCGATGAATCCAAATAAGCTGGTCTGCCTTTCAGCAGTGATGAAAATGGGCACGCTTCCTCAGGGCATCCTGTGCAGCTGCCACATAGGCACTACACAGCCGGGCGACTTCAGTCAGTGTGAGGGAAGGTGTCACAACGGGCGGTGCTTGTGGGAGACATCAATTGTACCGTGCATGCAAGCACATCTCCCGCTCCCCCACCAGGCTGGGGACTACACAGGGATGCCCGCCTGGGTCCAGTCTGCTCGTCTCTTAAGGCCTTCTTACAGGAGGTGGGATCCAGAGCTGCACAAAATCCAGCTCCCACAGGTAACACCAACAACGAATGCCTTAAAAACATCTTTATGAAGATTTTTTTTTCAGGTAGCCTTTTGGGTAGAAACACTTTTGAAGCACTGCAGAGGCTTTTCTTGCATAAAGTGTTGGATGTACTGGTATTCACCTCATTGCCTGTGGGAATTAGTCTAGCATCCCAGCGTTGTTCCTGAGTGGATCTCTGACTGTGTTCCTATCTCCTCCCGTGAGCATCCGTATCTTTTCTCAGCTGGTAATATCTTGGTTAATTTCTGAAGAGAGGAGAAGCAAGGCCTTAGGAATGATAAACGCTACTGAAAACAAAGGGGGATAATTAAGAAGAGAGGTCCAGCAGACAATATCTCTTTTGCTGGGATTTGGTTCTGCTGAGGGATACATTCTTGTGGAAAAGAGTAACAAGCCATCGCCTTTTGCAGATGATAAGAAAGTGTAACCGCTGCACTCTTCTCAGTCTCTTCTGAGTATCTGCTCTTTACTTTTTTCCAAATGAGTTGCTTGTAAAAATGCCACATCGCAGTGCTGCTCAAAGGCTACTTAATGTTCCTGTTTTCTTGAAAGAGCCATGTGCTCCGTGACATCTGAGATTTCTTTAATCAGCTCTGAAGATGGCTCATCTTCCACCTTGCTATTCTTACTAAATTAGAAGGAAACACACAAAAAAATCCTGATCTGTATATTTCTTATTTGACTTAAAATTAATTAATTTTTCTATTTATTTTAAAAATCTTCCTGCAAGTGTGAAGGTTGTAAAAATAAAAATGTTATAAATATTTTTTACTTCATTGTTACATTTGTGTTCATGAACAGGTGGTATTCTTTATGTGCAATAATTTAAAGAGTTACTAGGTTGCTACCACAGCAACTCTGTTCTGCTAGACGTGAAAAGGAAGATAGAAAGCAAGATCTTCATGGTTTGGGTTTGGGTTTTGCAAGTGCTATACCTCAAATTTATTGGACGTTTAAGGGTAAAGGATGAGGAAATTGAACAGGCCATAAGGATGTTGGGTCTGTAGAATGAAAAATGTCACAGTTCCTGAAAGGCAGGAAATCTGTAAGCTTATAAAGATTTCATCCATACTGAAAAAGAAGAATATGCAAAGACTCAGCAGCACCTCTTCTGTGACATGCTCTAGCCTTAAAATGAACTTTATTTTGGTCAGAGCTGCAGAAAATCTGTGTAAGTGCTACAGAGGAGCAGCAGAGAGTGGGTTAGTAGGAAAGGGGAATAGGCAGCAGGCAGGGAAAAGCAGAGGCAAATACATATACTATGTTATATTTATTATGTATTATATATAAAATAACCTACTACTGCCCCTTACCTGCCACACAGCATTGTGGGGTATCTGTGGGCATGCCCAGGGCTTGAAGTGGCTATTTCTCCGATATCTGAGCTCTTTTTCAGTCTGCTGTTTCTTCCTATTTCTGACATACAGCGTTTAACCCTGTGCAGCTATGGGAACTTGTTTTTTAATGAGCGATGAATAGGTTCCTAAAATTTTAATAGATTTGTTACTTCAGGGAGGGGTGTACATGCATCTCCACATCAAAAGGCATATCTGAAGTTAAGGTGTAGCAAGTAAGACCAAAGGATGCTCTGAATAGACAGACTTTTCTAAAAGACTTTTTTTTTTGCTGAAGCATCAGCTCATATTGGCTTCTGTTCTTGCTCGTTGTAAGGCACTTTTCAACCATATTGGCAGGACAAAGGACTTCAGCATTATTTGGAATAGACCCCGTACCTCTTTAAGCATTTGATCTGGTCAAAAGAATAATTCTATAACAACAACGCTGTATTTCTTCCACTCTCTGCTCATCTTCAGAGCCAAAGTATTTGTTGCCTGATGCTCTCTAGCTCATTCTGCTATCAGCAATGCAGAGTCATTACAGCAGTCAGATGCAATCTGCTTTATCACCAGCAAAGCATTTGGCAGGAAAATTTCAGATTACGGTGATTTTAATACTAATTCAGTGAAAGTGTCCATGGTATTTAAAACAGATTGTGATTTTCAGTCTCAGAGTTATATTTTCATACATAAAATTTGGGTGGTTTACTTAGCAATTTTGTTTTATTGAGCAAGCACATACTTTGCACAAATTATGAAGGTTGAGTGTGGAGCATCAAGGTAGCATTCATACCAAGTAAATTTTGCAGCCAGGTACGTTTAGCCAAAAGCCAAACTTTAAAGCTGACTTTCGTTACATGTTCTTTTGGTGGAGAATTAGCCGTGGCCGAAGAGAAAACTTTGGCCGTCGAGCCTCATCTCCAAAATACCTGAGGACCTCTCCTGTGCCAGTACAACCAGTTGTACTATATTCCCAGGACTCCCTCTGGTGGCAAACTCCTCCATCCCAGGTGCCGGATAGCATCTTCCCCACTTTCTTTGTGATGCCACACACAAGGGTTAGTGGCACGCTGGTGGGTTCTCAGCTCATCCGGGCAGTGGAAATGCTACTAAAGTTTCTTTTCGACTTATACGATTTCTTTGTCTTACTTTTAGTTGTATATCCACCAATTCAACTGAATAAACCAGCTACTGTTAAATCTGCATAATATTGAAAAGACCTCAGGAAAATGTTAAATTAAATAAATATCTTGTAAAAGAAATAACATTTCTGGTTTATGTACTCCCCTTTCACGTAGCCCACCACTATATAAACACCTCACAAATGCTCCTGACTTGTCTCAAGGCAGGCTGCTGAGGCAAACAGCAGCATCACAAATCCAAAAACAAGGAGCTGCAGCCTGAAGGAGGCAAGTGATTTTCCCAGTTTCACATATAAAAGTCAGTGGCATGTTGGGAAAATGAAACCTGGATTTTCTTCTCACCTGGGGCAATTTACACCACCTGGTTATATAAAGGGACAACCTTAACGTCTACAAACTCACTTTTGCTTTCAAGGGTTTTCTTTCCCGCTGTTGGAGACAGCATCTCCCACCTGCTGCCAACCTCGCCAGACCATCCCTCGCTACGTGCTGTCTAGACACGCAGCAGTGGAGCCTGACAGTCTCCGTGTGTCCAAAATTCTGGCAAATGTGGTAGGAATTTGACAACAGAAGACCCATCATGGTGCAGTCACCCAACTTTGTAGAAACTGATTGGTACCAAAATTATCTTACATCATCAGGGCACTTTAATGATGGCTAAATTCCTTTATAAACATTGCATTGCAGCTTTTTTTCACTTATGACTTGTCCTTTTTTGTGCACGTCTGGCCTTGCTTTCATCAAGCAATGCCATCCTGGCTAAAATATCAAGCAAGAGAAATTACAGATTTTACAGAAAAAGTAATCATCATCAAACTCGCTAGCTGAAAGGAAGACAAAAGTATTTCTGTTTATCCTGCTGTCAAATCAGCTGTGTTTGATTTGTTACATTACACAGATCAGCAGCAGAGGTTTTCATGAGAGCACTGTGTTGGTAAATCACACTCCATATCCACACCAAACATGTAATTCCTTCTCTTGTCATGAATAAATCACCTTACCTGAGTACATAAGGTTGGTGTGCAAAAGCAGCATAACTGGCCTAAAAGGCAGAAGGATACCATGGCGTGTCTGAGGAATGAAAGGAGAAGGAGACACAAAGCACTGCAGCGCGTGGTGATGTACCGGTGATCAAAATGGAGCCGTCTGCCACTACAGAATAGCGCGCATTACTGGGAGACTGGGAGATTAAGGAGGTCTCTTATGTCACCTCTGCTAAACAGGATCCTACTATTTTTAACATTTTAATTCAGGTTAGAACTCAGGTCTCTCTTTCAGGCACACACGCCTCCCTGCCTATATATACATACACAATATATGTGGCATAATTTTCCATTGCCTCAAAAGGAAATTTTTATTCAGTGATTTCTTATTCCAAGGCTGTTCTTCTGAAGAAAGGTAGTTCCAGTTACATGATTCTAGTGAATTCATTATGACTAAGGCTCTGGTCTCTATCCTGTAAGTACTTATGCACAGGCTTTTTATGCTTGAATTTTATTTTTCTAGATGAATCATACCTATTGCAGCTCGCATGAAGTGGAGGCATGCCTGCCCCTGGTTTTGTGGAATCAGAATAATGGTGCAAATTGAACCTGAGCACATCAGTCCTGTTCCTGTCTGAGAGAGAAGAGTAATCCCTTGCAACTCTTTTTGCCCTGTTTAGATGTGCCCTGTATTATAGCTTCTTAGACAGTGGAACCGAGTGCACCCTCAGCAAGTTTGCCAACGACACCAAGCTGTGTGGTGTGGTTGACATGTTGAAGGGAAGGGATGCCATTCAGAGGGACCTTGACAGGCTGGAGAGGTGGGACTGCATGAACTGCATGAAGTTCAGCAAGGCCAAGTGCAAGGTCCTGCACATGCGTCGGGGCAATCCCAAACACAAGTGCAGACTGGGCGGAGAATGGATTGAGAGCAGCCCTGAGGGGAAGGACTTGGGGGTACTGGTGGATGAGAAGCTCAACATGAGCCGGCAATGTGCACTTGCAGCCCAGAAAGCCAACTGTATCCTGGGCTGCATCAAGAGAAGCGTGGCCAGCAGGTCGAGAGAGGTGATTCTGCCCCTTTACTCCACTCTGGTGAGACCCCACCTGGAGTCCTGTGTTCAGCTCTGGAGCCCCCAACATAGGAAGGACATGGATGTGTTGGAGCGGGGCCAGAACAGGGCCACAAAGATGATCAGAGGGCTGGAACACCTCTCCTATGAGGACAGGCTAAGAGAGTTGGGGCTGTTCAGCCTGGAGAAGAGAAGGCTCTGAAGGCACCTTACAGCAGCCTTCCAGTACCTGAATGGGGCCTACAGGAAGGATGGAGAGGGACCTTTCACAAGGGTGTGTAGTGACAGGACAAGGGGGAACGCCTCTAAACTAAAAGAGGGCAGATTTAGATTAGATATTAGGAAGAAATTCTTCACCATGAGGTTTGTGAGGCACTGGAACAGGTTGCCCAGAGAAGCTGTGGATGCCCCCTCCCTGGAAGTGTTCGGGGCCGGGTTGGATGGAGCTCTGAGAAACCTGGTCTAGGGGAAGATGTCCCTGCTCATGGCAGAGGGGTTGGAACCAGATGATCTTTAAGATCCCTTCCAACCCAAACCATTCTATGATTCTATGATTCTATAATACAAAAGAACAAGACCTGCCAACTGTAAAAATTCATTAACACCAGAGGCCATTCCCATCCCACTGTCGTAACCGTTTGGTTGCATTTCTCCCTCTTCAGATTTTTTTTCCCCTCTGCCCAAGTGATTCTTCTTTTTCTAGCTGCAGAGTGGATCAGCTGCAGCTGATGGCAGAGCTACCTAAACCAGCTGAAAACCAGAGCATTCTCCTGGTGCAGGTACAGTGTGGATCCGAACACCAAGAGGCTCAGGAAAGAGCAGAAATGAGAATTTCCCGTTCCTGGGTAAGTGCTCCCAAACGTCAGATGTAAGTACAATCATGTCAACTACGGAATTAAATGGCGATATTGTCTGCAAAACCTCTGGATTTTGGCTGATGCATTCAATACTGGGGTGCCCTAAACTGAACTACCTTGTGCAGTCCTGAGTTATTGGCACCACGCTCTGTGAATGGCATGAACCAAACAGAGAAAACACAATTAATGTGAATGATGCAAGGGCTGAAATCCAGAACTTACACAGAAGGTTGTGGAAGAGTTAAGGTTGTTTGTGAACATCATGATCAGAAACTTGGGTACCTCGAAGACTGACTGCTGCTAAGTAAGAAGGATCTGTGATCCATGTCTGTGGTGATAAGAATAGTAGCCTTTAATCAAAGAAAGGACAGTTAGGCTAGATATTAAGGCATACTTTCTTGCAGTAGAGCGTCAAGGCCAGTGAGGTCAAGAACCCAACAAATCCTCTTTTCCCAACTTTGCATCAAAATCATGCAGTTATATATGCCACGATGTAAGTTAATTCTAGGCAGATAATGTCTTACCCAAGCAGTAAACATGTACAATTCAGGTTTAAATACGGTACAATTGAGGTACAAACTCTTTTCTATATCTGAGCAACACAAAGTATCCGCAGCGTGTCTGTTCCACGTTTTCTTCCTGACCTGTGTCTCTGGCAACCAGTCCAGCATTTGCCCTGAGTGTCTCAGAGGCAGCTCCCCTCTTAAATTCTCCTGGAGTTCAATCGTCTGAATGAACAGAAACCATAACTGTTTACTGGCCATACCATGACCTTCTTAAATATCCCTGTTTTAAAGCACAGTATACACTGGTGATGCATCCTTAGCTAAAACGACAGTGTCCAGGATTACATGCACTTAACCCCGTCCCAAGGGACAGTGTAAGCATGGGTTCACAGCCTGATCCATCTGGGTTTTTATCCACGCAACCTCCCTGGCCCAGTAGCAGTCGACACAATCTTGGGTAAAAGTACTTGTTAGCAGATCTAGTCTGTTGTACAGAAACACATGTGTCTGCACCACGTAACTAACTGCAACGCAGACACATAGAGGATAATTTGGATGACGCCCTTGTTCTTCTATGATCTTATTCATCAAAACATCCTGTGAAATAGATGCAATTAGCATTGCTCCTGCATTTTCTTACAGCGTTCGCAGCATTTTAACTGCCAGCGTTGAACAAAGAGGCACTAAAGGAGCCCTGTAGCATCCATCTGAACAGTGCAGCCAGGGAGGAGAAGAGCCTGGCTCCTCTCCCTGCGAGAGGTCCCCGTGCCACCTCCAAGGAGCCCTGCAGCAGCGTTAGCCGGAGTACGTGGAGTACAGAATATTCTCTGCCTTCAGCTGAGATGAAACAAAGTACTGGCTCCAAGAACAGACAAATAAACCTTCAAACCTGTGATATAAAGAAAGTAATTTAAATGAGAAAGGTATGAACTGAGCAGGAAATAAAACCGAGGTGGTATTACAGTGCAGCCATTCTGCTCACTGCGTGCTGGAAGCCCATACATTGAAAAATGCTTATTTCTCCCTGGGACTGAAGCTCTAACCTTGTCACGCCACACCTCAGCCACCTTTTATAGCCCCGAGCCCATCCTTCCTCACTCCCAGGTCCCTTCTTCTTCCCCTTCCCTGCTGCTCCCGCAGCCGCGAGCTGCTGCCCGGCAAGGAGAGCCACAGAGGCAAGAGCAGCCGGCCAAGGTCCGCGGGCGGTGGGTACCAGGGCACTCATCCAGGCTCTGGCTTTGTTCTGTCCCTTTTCCCAACAGCCTGGTCCCCGGGCATGCTGCAGGCGGGCACCACGGTGCTGGCTTCCCTCCCTGGGTCTTCTTCACTGCGGGGTTTTTCCCTCCACGAGCGGCGGCTCGTCCTGCACACACGGCCGCGGGTGGCAGTCCCAAATGGGGGGCTGCCAGGGTGCCGGGGCTTCTTCGCACTGACCTCTGTGGTCATTCCTACTGATGTAGCAATGCTACGGAGACACTTGAAGGAGGGTAATTAATTGACAAAAGAATGTACTTCTGCTAACAGGTAGCTAAATGATTAAAGGCAATGTTTTAATTCCTGTAAACTTGCGCATGGGCTCAGTCTCGGAGACACAATGAGTACAGAGAGGAGAAGGTTTCAACCATCTTTTTTTTTTTATATATAAAATGTCCCCTAATTTCTTTGTCAAGTTTGCATGACCATATTTATGTACAGGCTGGTTCTGGGAATAGTCTTTTCTTGTTTTTGTGGTCAGACAGAGGTAAAATCAGCTTCCCATATGTATGTTTTTCCACCTACCACTGTAACTTCTTCTCCTACGGTACTTCTGAATTATCCCTTTTTTGTCATCTTCTTTTCTCTATTTTTCTCCAGTCACTGGATATTTTATTTTCCCTTTTCATTTACTGCAATATTTTTCATGTGTATTTTGGATCTACTTCTCCTTAAATTCCTTGGTGATTTAACGAAATTCATGTCTTTGACTTCTTCCCAGGTTTGCGGCCTTAAACATATTTCCTATCCTCTCTTTGATGTTTTGCTTTAGGATAATATTTTTTAGATGCACTATTCTTAAATGGCACCCTTTGTGGAGACTCTATTACTTTTCGTAAGTACGTTTTAAACTCTGCCTTAATAGCACACTCTAACATTTACCTTTAATGTCACCCTGCTTACCACACCAAAGTGATGTTCGTCCATAGTGCCTCCCGGAGGTGTGATGAACAGTACATCTGGCAAACGCCCAATGATTTGCACACGAGTATGCTCCAGTGTGGTCTTCATGAAGCCTGGGGAGAGCTGAGATCCCTCGAAGCCTTGCAGACCAGTTCCTGGGTGGGAACGGCCATGTTAGTCAGCGCTGTTTCTCCAAGCAGGGGTCCTACGGGCCCCTGTGCTACTACTTGTGTGGTCACCCTCCTCTCTGCTGGCGTCCCACTGTTTTTGAATCATGGGAAGGTCAGATATTTCAGAACAGAATCTCACTAGAGATGACTAAGTGTTTCCATAACGTATGCATCCCTTAGTAGCCTGCTATCGCTGTAATTCGGGCTGTTTCAGCCCTAAAGTCTTATTCTGAAATAGTCTCTTCCCCAGGCAAGCACCTCCCCAGTTGAAGAGTTCAGAGCACCGGGCAAGGGCAGACGGCTGAGCACTGCTCCAAAGGCACCTTCAGGGCTAATGGGCTTGACACTGTTCTGCTTACGCTTCCTGCTGCAGATCAAGACGACGCTTAGGAAATTAATATATAAAGCCCCTTTATTGCACCACTCCATCCCGTTAGCAGCTCAGAGACCGGCTGTGAACACTTGCTTGCCAAAGCCTCCTATTGACTTCGTGAGAGCACAGAGCACTTAATCAGACCATAAGGAGACAGCTTTTTAACCATTTTTCCCCACACCTTCTCACTTTGCTGGCTTCAGCTGTTTGTAACCCAGCAGAGATGCACTCTCCTTCAAAGGATGAGGCAAACCCATCAAAATCTAACCCGCTGCCCCATTTGAAGTTGTTCAAGAAACAGCACACATTAAATGAGGCTTTGTATTGTGGTTTTCACCGACTAAATATACATCAGAAGGGTGTCACGGGGGCACTGCACTAAAAATTCAATTGAGGGGGCGGTATATAGTTTTTCTTTTTAACAGAACATTCTCTGTGCATTTTGATCAGGATACACTTATGGATAGAGATTATTTTTCAAAAATAATTACTATTGGAGCTGTTCATAGTGTTACTTTTCATAAATTCATCCAGTTATAATTAATATGTGCCTTTCAAGGACCTAAAAGGGAAGGCATTCAATATTTCTTGTCTCTAATTTTAGCATGATCTGATTTTCCTCTGGTTGCCTTTCCAAACACCTGGGGCCAGCCATATGAGTAAATTAGATTGTGCTAAAATGCATATTAATGAAGCTCAAGCAATGGTTCCCTAAAGGGACAGTAAAACTATATATAGCTCCCTTTTTCCCCTTCTCTTAGCTAATGTGCTTTTCAACACATTTTTCCTAGTAAAATCACGCCATTTTGGAATAGCCAAAAAATACAAAGAAACTGTTCAAGCAGAATCATTTATTTGAAGTATATAAATGATCACTCCTTTTAGTACTTCCATTTTAAAATTATTTCCTATTAAAAATTTATTTTATTTTAATTGACTTATCCTATGAGAAAAAATTAATATTAGTAGAAAGAAATGGCATATTTGTTAATTGCCTACAGTTGCATCTCTTCATTTTCCTCTCCATAAAAAAATGTAGTGCTCATAACAATGGATAGCAGCGGAGGGCAAGAACAAGTTATCACTCGTGACCCTCAGTATATGGAATGAAAAGAAAGAGTTTTGTAAAAAGACACTGGAATCAATCCCAGTTCCTCAAGGAAGTGCCGTGGTATCATCGTGGAGTGTCTACAGGTGGTTTTTAAGTGAATCACAGCTGATGACGCCTTGGTTCACACCACAGAGTGGTCACAGGGCACATGCACCAGGTTCACTGAAGAGAAATTAAACTGGACGATGGACTCCAGGGGCACATTTCAAGTGCACGGCCTGGCAAGGGGCATTCAGCTCGTAGAAAGAGTCTAGATGAAGCCCACATAGGAAGCCTCCTAAATGCGTGGGCACTGCATCCTCAGCACCACCACTGTTAAACAAGGTGGATGAAGAGGAGACTGCCTGGATGACTAGGGAAGCCCAGCTTATCATACCAGAAGAAATTAATTAGAGCAAAGGCTTAGGGAGGATGTGACTCAGTGATAAACAACAGGAAGGGTAATGAACTACCAAGTCATAAAACAAACTGACACAAAACCTAGTGAGTATTAATTGCTCACAACCTAGAAACTAGAAGGAAGATCTAAACACAGATCTAATGATTAGAAAAAAGATCTAAACAAAACTGAACTTTTGGAACAACCTTTCAGCAGGACTATCATGGCTTAAGGGAACTCTGAATGCTTTAAAAATGCACTTTATGGAAGGAATTGTATAGTATGGCTGCTTTTAAGTGTAGGGGTCAGAATCTGACAGTTTAATTTGTTAGAAAGCAATGTTTCATTCCTTTGGATTTCCAAAGCACTGACAAAAGTTCTACATATTGTTATAATCAAACGACACTTTAAACACATTCAAGTAATTTTTAAGTGCCTATGAGTGTAAAAAGAGGGTAAAAATATACAGATGACTTCTTGCTGTAAAAAAATTGAGCAGATCTTTAGGATGAGGAGTAATGTCTCTGTTAAACTTGGATGGAAATATTGGAAGTTGCATATTTGTTAATTGCCTACAGCAACCTCTCCGTTTTCCTCTTCATAAATACTGTAGTGCTCATTATAATGCATAACAATTACAAATAGTGTCTTTATCAACAGTGCAATCGTCATGCAATTGCAGCTTGTGGATCTACAAGCCAGTTAGCAGTCCTCCCTATTTATGCATTTATTTTTATCACACAGTGTAAGGCGTATCAGAAGAGGCAATCGAGAGCAGGGACACTCAGAAGCAGTGGCTACTTCTCCAAGTGTTGCCTGTCAGCCAGGGGCTTTGCCATGCATGAATTTCAATTAGAAAGAAGCGATGCAGATTTGGGAAGCATTCACACAGTTATTCAGGTTTTCATTTTCTTCTGAGCACCTCTTCAGAGTCAACAATTGAAAATACAGGATGAGAGCTCTCTCTGTATTTAATGAAAATTTACTTTCTCCATTCTGCTCTACTCTCCCAGTGAAATAAAATTTTTAAGCATGCCAAGGCCTTACTTGTTACTTTAAAAAAAGCACACAATTTTACAATTATTGATGTCTCATTTTGAGCACTTTGTTATTCTTATTACTGGCTTCCTTGTCCCACGACCTGTGCTAAGTTTGAATAGTAGGGGTTGGAAGGGACCTCTGTGGGTCATCTAGTCCAACCCCCCTGCCGAAGCAGGGTCACCTACAGTAGGCTGCACAAGATCTTGTCCAGGCGGGTCTTGAATATCTCCAG
>Ga0065711_1028806_pt1 | contig 39103 bp, 20 predicted proteins | sample Hoacrofraction12_FD_59098 | JGI IMG/M metagenome (GOLD analysis project Ga0065711, IMG submission 59098) | Hoatzin crop microbial communities from Cojedes, Venezuela - Epithelial fraction 12 v2 (version 2) | ecosystem: Host-associated > Birds > Digestive system > Esophagus > Crop | place...
TTTCTTTCTTTCTTTCTTTCTTTCTTTCTTTCTTTCTTTCTTTCTTTCTTTCTTTCTTTTCTTTCTTTCTTTCTTTCTTTCTTTCTTTCTTTCTTTCTTTCTTTCTTTCTTTCTTTTTCATTCTTTCATTCATTCACACTTTCTTATTCTTTCATTCTTTCTCATTCGTTCATTCTTTTGTTCTTTCTTTTCTATCTTTTCTTTCATTTTTTTTTAATGGCACAGTGAAAAAAATATAGCAACTTGATTATAATGGACAATTGCTATATTGATCTCCAAAAAAGATTAAATATTTTTATCAGATTATTGGCAGCAAGAGGTGATGAAGGAAAAGGAAGAGTGAAGATAATACTAGCAAGAGGCTAGTGATCAGAATACTGCCAGTTTCAGAAAATACATCATTGTTATTGGTTAGAGTTATCTTTTAGAAGATATTCCTTCCTCTGAGGACTACTTTCATTGGCTTTTATGAAGGTTTGTCTAACATAAAGAAGAACTTTTTCCTTTGCACATGCTTTGTTAGCGTATTGCAGATGACGTAAGAAAGAAAAGTGCCTTGGCCAAGAAAGTATTCAATTCTTACTTCTTACTTCTTACATCTTAATCTAAATCTCGCAGTAGAATAGGAGGTTATTCATTGTAGATACTGATCTTGAGGTAAAAATCAATTAGTGGCATGGACTTTAGTAGAAGGAGAGCTGTATTGTGTAGCAGTTTTTCATAGTGCTTCCAGTTTTATCTTTTGCAGAAGTATAGCTGGTTCCATAATTTCATCTGAATGAGTGGAATGGGTCTATAAGGAGAAGAAAGTGGTCTCTCACCTGGGACACAGTCTTGAAAGATAGGACTTTGAAGTAGACACAGAAGACATTGTCATAACAAGACACTAAGGAGCAGGTAATAGGCAGCTAGGTCTCAAAGGAGACTGAAGCTATGTAGGAACTAAAAGAGCAGCATAAGGCTTACTATAACCTTGAAAGCTACTGAGCATACTGAAACCTTCCTGCAAGGATTTCAAGAGAAAGGATAGATTTTCTCACATGAACTGTTTATATTTCTATTCTCTCTGGCTCAGTGAGTGAATTTTCTAGCCTTAAAAAGATGAATTGTCTTGTTTACATTCTGCTAAAAACTGTCTTTACAAGACAATACACAAGCCTAGACAAATCCAACTCCATGCTCTGGCTGACACAGACTCCTATCAGACGTATCTGTGGTAGCTCCTCACCTAGAATAGTGTGATTTTCACTTCTGTTCTTATTTGTGTGTGTTTTTTAGAAGGTCTTGACACCTTCTTTGAGGTTGTGGATTTCTCTATTCAAGAAAGAGAAAATAGGAGATAAATACACCACCACTACACAGCAGAATCACCTTACAGCTACTGTGGTTTGACTTAAATGAGGCTTGACTCATAAAGAGAGCAGCCATTGTCAAGGAAGCCATATTTTATGGTAGAAAGGTAGGAAAACATGCCACAAATGGAGCAGATACTGATGTTCCCCTGAGTGCTTTGGGTAATGAAAGTGATACGCAACTTTTGTTTCTGTTATGTAGCTTCTGGTACCACAAAAAATTCCTTCTGGTTTTGGGGGCATTTTGTGCATTAAATGTTACTCAACACAAGCTTGTGAAATGAATGCCCAGCTTCCACAACACCATTAATATTTAATAAAACAGATGCCAGCTTCTGTCTGATTGTTTTTCAGGTGTATAACAGACAAAATTTTTTCCCTCATACTATACCTAGATAAAATCCACTGAAAGCTGCAGCATCTGGGGTATGCAATCAATCAACTTATTTTAAAAAACAGGGAGGCAACAGTTACATTGATTTTTTTACCAGTAAATTTAAGCTTTGTGTTGCCACAGTTACAGTACCATCAGTGTTAAGCTACTTGCTACTGCTCTATTATTCACACAGAGGTTTTTATTTTGCACCTTATTTAACCATGCAAAACTGCAATGTAGTGATGCAGAGATACTCTGACATTCTTTCTGTTGAGTAGGCTAGTATTTTAGGACCAAATCACAAATCTGTAACAATTAGCAGATCATTGTCAAGCAGAAACAGTTCCTACTGCTGTATCTTAACTGGTTAACTAGAAGAAAAAAAAAGGGGGGAGGAAGGGAAGGAAAAGAAAAAGCTCCCCAAATCCCAGCTAGTTAATTTTAAAATCCAGCTCAATGACTCATATATGGGTTAGTATAATGTTGTTGTCTGTGGTAGCATGATACTGAATTTGGTGACCCTGGAGGTCTCTTACAGTCCTATGATCTGATAGAGTGAAAAAAGCTGATAAGGAATCAAAAATATACACATTGGGGAGATCTGGCTTCTAAATGTTAGATGATTTTCAGACAAAGAGTTACAGTGTCTAGTTAATGGAAATCACTGAAAATCGTTTTGGGATTTTCCACAAATGCCAGAAGAGAGAAAAGGAGATTTGTTTACATTTTGTAATGTTGTTTCAGGCTCAAAATTCATAGAAAAAAAGAGCAAGAGAAGTGGGAGTGGGGAGAGACAAAAAGAAAGAAAATTAAAAAGAATTTCTAAAATGAGCCCCTTTGATTGCACAAGTTCAATGACTTTTTAAAAAAATCTTTTTGATAATTTTTTAACTAAGTCTGCACTGCAGAAAAAATGGAAGAGAAATACATAAATCTCAGTTCTGTGACAGAGTCCTTGTTCAGCTGGCAGAAAAAAATCTTTACGTTAAAGTAAAATAATATTCCCCTTGGAGACACAGCTGAAATTTTACTTTTCTCAGATTCACACTATGGACACATCAGTTACAATTCTCCAAAATTATCTCATCATCAAATCTTTTGAAGGTGTATATATGCCTGATGCTGTATTGTCTTGCACCTGTTATGTTTAATCTATTGCCAAATGGCTAAAAATCTAACAAATGAGAATAACACTTATGCAAAGGTTATTTAATGTGTTTAGCTTGGCCACATGAAAATGACCATACAGTACTTATTCCAAATATTTCAAGACTACTTAACTTATATCAGGTACTCACACTCAGGCCTTTGTCTCAGGCATTTATACATCTTGCAAACTGTGACCAAACAAAAAATTATAGCATTTTGCATCCAGTTCATATTCACTAGCCCATGCAATTAATTACTGGAATGGGGTAAGTTGATTTACAGAGGAAGAAAATCTGTACTTGGACACATAATCAATCATTATCATGTTCAGTTATTGGATAAGCAGTTGCAATTGTAACAATTACAAGGGGAATGTAGCATATATGCATCCTGAATTTTGCATCTCAGGCTTCCAGAAAGCCTAGCAGAAGTTACCTATTAAAGCAGAGTAAGTTTATTTATCCCTTTCCCTCACTGTCAGCACATAATACTTAGTAATATAAATTTTATGCTGCTAGTGGCATAAAGATGTAATTAGGGGGAATTTAACACATAAACCCACTGTCAGATAGCATTAGAAGAATTGTCTTTATTAAGTGTTAAAAACAGATCTTCCTGATACAGACATGTACGTGCAGTAATATCTGTCTCTTCAGCCATTCTTTCAGTCTCTTCTTCCACTACGTCAAAACAGCCTTCAGTGTAGGACTTTTAAAGGTAGCTCAGAACTGTCTTTCATTACACATAGGCCACATCAGCTCTTGGCCACTGCTACACGGATTTTGTGTTATGGCAAGCTTTGGAAAGATCTTCTAAAATTCATTCAATTTTTCCTAGAGAGCAGAATGGGTTACTGTTAAAGGAGGCAATCTTTACTGTCACCAAGACTTATAGTTGCTTGTGAAATTGTATACTGAAGAAAGAAATGGAAAGGACTAGCAATAACAGGAGAGATTGGCAAAGATGAAAATAGGGTGAGTGTGGGAAAAAATATGACAAAGAGCCAGCATCTCTCTGTGGTCACAAGTAAAAAGTACCAGACACTGAGACATTAGACTGATGGAAACACTGCAAGAAGCCTAAAGTATAAAAATAGTTGGTGAGAAATACTGTCAAAGTTTTGAGTCTTATTTCAAGATAAGTCTTCTCCTGAACTCAGTCATGTTGGAAAGAAACTATGTTTTCACACAATTAACTTCAAATCCAAAATTATACATTATTCTTTTTTTCATAGAATCATGGAACGCTTTGGGATGGAAGGGACCTTATAGGTCATCTAGTCCAACACCCCTGCTGTGGGCATGGCCATCTTCAACTAGATCTGGTTGCTCAGAGCCCTATCCAACATGACCTTGAATGTTTCCAGGGATGGGGCATCCACCACCTCTCTGGGCAACCTGGTCCAGTGGCTCACCACCCTCATCATAAAAAATTTCTTATGTCCAATCTAAATCTACCTTGTAGTTTTAAATCATTACCCCTTACCCTGTCACTACAGGCCCTATTAAAAAGTCTTTCCATCTCTCCTACAGGCCCCCTCTAAGTACTGGAGGGCCGCAATAAGGTCCCCCCGCAGCCTTCTCTTCCCCAGGCTGAACAGCCCCAACTCTCTCAGCCTTTCCTCACAGCGGATATGTTCCATCCCTTCATTTTTGTGGCCTCCTCTGGACCCCCTCCAACAGATCTATGTCCTTCTTGTGCTGAGGGCTCCAGAGCTGGATGCAGAACAGTTGGTCTTCTGGGCTGCAAGTGCCCAATTTCATCCTCTAATGAATATATTTACTTTCTGTTCTTATATGCAACACTATGTATTTTGATTTTGTAAACAAGGTATCACAAAATTATTTTTTTAAAATTCTCTGTTACCTGACTAAATGGCCTTAACAAAAAAGGAGAATTTTCAACCAAAAAACATAATGCTTTCAGATGGTAAGAACAGTCACTTGCTATTAAGATGATAACATATTTATGTTTGTCTGCAAGAATTTCTAGACAGAGATCCAAGACTATATTTCAGATCCCTGTTCACAGTAGTCCTACATTGGAGTGAGGTTGTTTGAAAGATGGCTGAATGGCCGGGACCAGAGGGTGGTGATCAGTTGCACGGTTGGAGGCCAGTAACTAACAATGTACCCCAGGAGTCTATACTGGATCCAGTCCTGTTTAACATCTTCGTTAATGGTCTGGATGATGAGGTAAATTGTACCCTCAGTAAGTTTGCTGATGACACAAAACTGGAAGGAGTGGCTGATATGCCAGAGAGTCGTGCTGTCATCCAGAGGGACCTCAACAGGCTGGAGAAATGGCCCAACAGGAACCTCATGAAGTTTAACAAGGAGAAGAGCAAAGTCTTGCACCTGGGGAGGAACAGCCCCTTGCACCAATATATACTGGAGGCCACTCAGCTGAAAATCAGCTTGGCAGAAAAGGGCTCATTAAATATAAAATAAAATTCATTTCCATAGAGGTTAGGGATGTGCCATGTAAGAACACTGAAGAAAAAAAATAATTCAAATTGAACATCAGGATCTATCACTTTCGTTTCAGTCCCTTACATTGATGAATATTTAAGTGGTGTTTTAAAAAGAAACAGTATAGAAAAAGTAAAAAGTTCATCTATGTTGCTGTGTAATACAGCAGGTATCTAAAAAAACAGACATATATGGGTTAATATCAGTGAGTCTAAATAACAATAAAAACAGTTATTGGCTGTTTGATTGTTATAAATAGAAGGCTATAATAATACAGATTTGTTACAGTGAAGTTGGGTATTTTTATGCAAAGGCCTTGCATGCTGTAGTGAATAAGCAGGTTTATGTGTTAGATATGTGTGAGAAAAAATATGCTGCATCAAAGGAACTATAGGTTAGATACCAAAATACTGGTGAAACCAAAACACCTATTCTCTATTGCTTCAATTTCTATCCTAATAAAGATAGGGTAACAACATACATAGGTCTTCAACAGATTTTGAATTGATCACTTTCTAGTACTTTTTAGATGGATTTAAATCTTGCCCTAATGCAGGACAATCATTGTAAATTTTTTTTTTTGTTATATAATTATAACACAAACCTGATGAGGGTGCCTTTGGAGCACTGTGAAATTCTCATCTATGTGCTGTAAAAAAATGATATCATTATGGTAGAGACAAAAGCAATGAAAGTGCTGAAAGGTTTAGAAAACATGACCTATGAAGAGAGGTTAAGAGCAAGAAACTTTTACAGCCTACAGAGAAGATCAGCAGGAGATGACAAAAGAAATATCTGTAAGTACCTTCCAGGACTAACCAAAAAGAAAAAAAAAAAGAAGTTTTAGTTTAATTTGTCATTGTGGGTACAAGAGGAAGTAATGGCCTGAAATTAAGAAAATGGAGGCCAAAAAGTAAAAAAGCACTGTATAAAAATGAGGTCAATTAAATAATGGAATAACCTGCCAAAACCGCTATTATCACTGAAAAAATTCAAGGCATACCACAGAGACAAATACTGGGGGAACCTATGAAAAAAATTGTAAGTGCAATCCTGCTACACAAAGATGTGTCAAATAAGCCAACAGGTTGTTCCTACGATTTAAGGATAAAACAAGATGATAAATCACCAACAGTAAAATTAGCAATACACACAGATAGGATTTATTCACTCTTCATAAAAAATACTTTATATGTAAGGTATAGGTTTTTAAAAGAAAATGGTTACCATAAATTTGGAATAATTTCCCCCGTATCAATACCCTCAGGGTCTGGGATACTGTTGCAATTTGGCTGTGGACAGCCACAAAGGAACACGCGGTCGCTCTGTCGCCCCTAGCCCCATGGGGATGGGGAGGAGAATGGAAAGAAAAAGGAAAAAAACTCATGAGTCGGGTTAAGGGCAGTTTAACAGAACAGCAAATGAAGTGAACAGGAACCACAGTAATACTGATAAGGAGAATATACAAAACAAACAGTGAAAGGAACAGAGCAACTCCCACTGCCCGGTGCCCTGCGCAGTCCTGAGCCGCAATTCACTTCCCCCCTCCCAGCTCCCCCACCAGAACCCAGCATGGCGGCACATGGTACCGAATACCCAGCTCTGTTTGGCCAGTTTGGGTCAGCCGGCCCGGCTGTGTCCCCTCCTGGCTTCTGGTAAAAATCAACCCTGTCCTGACTGAACCGAGGATGCTATTTCTCCTCCCAATCCCTCTGTGGCGGGAAGGGGAGGGGTGAGAAAGTGGCTGACAGGTCCTAGTTGCCAGCTGCCGGGTTAAACCATGACACGATACAACTGTCTTAAATCCCTATAGAAGTCAGTAAGCGTCCCTTTTTCCCTGCTTTAGTGCTACTTCAAGATGATTTCGTCTTCTTAACAGCATAGGAATGAAGTTCCTAGTAGAAAGACAGGTCTGAAATGCAATACATATCTGGGATTATTCTGGGTTTTTTCCCTTTCCCTAATCTACATTGAACGAAGTACCTACTGAGCACTTCTTAACCTGCTACCATTTGCTTATAAACTGGCCAATTTCATCTTGTTGTTTGTTTTTTTTAGAGAGTTTTGACACTTTACAGATAGAAGCTAAAATCAGAACCTACAGCTTGAAAACTGCGTCTGCACTATTAATCCCAAGCATTCAATTATAGAGATTTTTGAGTATTTACTTCTCAAATTTCAGGTTTCGCTTCATATCAATAGGAAGTGAAAATATATTTTCTACTGCATCATTAATGCAGTAGAGTCACACAATTGCAAACAGGAGCGCAGGCGAACAGGGCTGGCAACCAAGCTGCAGTGCATCAGCCGGGGTGCGGCGCAGCCGTTTGCGTGGCAGTTGGCGCAGGCAGACCGTGCAGGAAAGGTGCGCAGGCTGGGTGCAGTCCCCCTCCTGGCAACCCATCTAGTGGACATTGCCCTCCCAGGGGACATTCTAGCTACGGTTTCCACCTGCGGGAAAGCCATTGCCAGAAGGAGTGTGGGGACCCAGATAGAGGTCCCACAGAAACACACAGCTGTCCAGGTCTCTGGCTGCAGGGAGTGCCTGAGCCTGGCGCTCGTACCGGAGGACAGCAGAGACAACAGCTGTGTTCGGTGTGACCAGGTAGTTGATCTCAGCCTGGTGGCAGAGCTGAAGGAGGAAGTGGAGAGGTTAAGGAACGTCAGGGAAAGCGAGAGGGAGATCGACTGGTGGAGCTGTACCCTGCCGTCACTGAGGCCAAGGCAGCAGGAGGCGGCTCCACAAGAAGCAGAGGACCCCCTACCCTCTTTCCACCAAGCAGAAAGAGGGGACCTAAGAGACAAGGGGGAATGGAAACAGGTTCCTACTCAAGTCGGCAGGTGAATCCCCTCCCGGCCTCCCTCACCTCCCCATTTTCCCTTCAGCAACAGATATGGGGCTCTGGAATGTGAGGGCCAGGCAAATGAGGATGTGGGTGAAGGTCCATCCAGGGGGTTGCCTAGGACGAGTCAGTCAGCCCCACATATTGTGACTGCCCCTGTTAAGAAAAAAAGGAGGGTCATTGTCATAGGCGATTCCCTTCTAAAGGGAACAGAGGACCCGATCTGCCGACCGGACCCATCCCACAGGGAAGCCTGCTGCCTCCCTGGGGCCCGGGTTAGGGATGTTGCTGCGAAGCTCCCTGGTCTCTGATTATTACCCGCTGTTAGTAATGCAGGTTGGTGGTGATGAGATCATGGAGAGAAGTCCCAAGGCCATCAAAAGGGACTTCAGGGCACTGGGGTGACTGGTTTGAGGGGTCAGGGGCACAGGTGGTGTTTTCTTCAATCCCATCAGTGGCAGGGAAGAGCACTGAAAGGGGCAGGAAAACTCACCTGATTAACAGGTGGCTCAGAGACTGGTGCCATCAGTGGAATTTTGGTTTCTTTGATCATGGGGAGGTTTACATGGCACCGGGCTTGCTGGCGACAGATGGAGTCCAGCTGTCTCAAAAGGGAAAAAGGATTCTTGCCCACGAGCTGGTGGGGCTCATTGAGAGGACTTTAAACTAGGTTCAAATGGGGAAGGGGACATAACCTGGCTCACTAAAGATGAGCATACGCGTGGCATGCTAGGGTCAGAGGTGAGATCAACAGCCCAGCTCAAGTGCATCTACACCAACGTACGTAGCATGAGCAATAAACAGGAGGAGCTGGAAGCCATTGTACAGCAGGACAGCTATGACTTGGCCACAATCACAGAAACATGGTGGGATGACTCTCATGACTGGAGTGCTGCAATGAATGGCTACAAACTCTTTAGAAGGGCTAGGCGTGGAAAGAGAGGTGATGGGGTGGCTCTATATGTTAGGAACTGCTTCAATTGTATAGAGTTCAATGATTGTGACGACGAGGTTGAATTCTTATGGATAAAGACGAGGGCGAAAGACAGCAAGACAGACATCCTGCTGGGGGTCTGTTATCAACCACCCAAGCAGGATGAAGAGGCAGATGAAGTTTTCTACAAGAGGCTGCCAGAAGCGTCACAATTGCTAGCCCTTGTTCTAGTGGGGGACTTTACTTACTGGACATCTGCTGAAAATACAACACAGCAGAGAGGAAGCAATCTAAGGGGTTCCTGGAGAGTGTGGAAAATAACTTCCTGACACAGCTGGTAAGTGAGCCTGCCAGGGGAGGTGTCTCGCTAGACCTGCTGTTTACTAACAGAGAAGGACTGGTGGGAGATATGGTGGTCAGAGGCTGTCTTGGGCTTAGCGACCATGAAATGATAGAGTTTTCGGTTTGAGGTGAAGTTAAGAGGGGGGCCAGCAAAACCACCACCATGGACTTTTGGAAGGCAGACTTTGGCCTGTTCAGGACACTGGTTGAGAGGGTCCCTTGGGAGGGAGTCCTGAAGGGAAAAGGGGTCCAGGAAGTCTGGACATTCTTCGAGGAGGTAGTCTTAAAGGCACAGGAGCAGGCTGTTCCCATGTGCCACAAGACGAACTGGCGGGGAAGACGACCAGCCTGACTGAATAAGGAGCTTTTGTTCGAACTCAGGAAAAAAGGGAGAGTTTACCACCTACGGAAAAAGGGGCAGGTGACTCAAGAGGAGTACAGGGATCTCGTTAGGTCATGCAGAGAGGAAATTAGAAAGGCAAAAGCCCAGCTAGAACTCAGGCTGGCCACCATTGTAAGGGACAACAAAAAATGTGTTTACAAATACATCAACAACAAATGCCTTATTGGATGCAAGGGGGTATATTGCCAACAGGGATGAGGAAAAGGCTGAGGTACTTAATGCCTTCTTTGTCTCCATCTTTAATAGTCAGGCTGGTTACTCCCAGTGTAGTCAGCCCTCAGGGCTGGAAGATAGGGAAGGAGAGCAGAACAAACCTCCCATAATACAGGAGGAAGCAGCTAATGACCTGCTTTTTCACCTGGACACTTATAAGTCTATAGGGCGAGACGGGATCCACCCAAGAGTGCTGAGGGAACTGGTGGAGGAGCTGGCCAAGCCACTCCACCATCTATCAGCAGTCCTGGCTAACAGGGGAGGTCCCAGATGACTGGAGGATCACCAGTGTAACACCCATCTACAAGAAGGGCTAGAAGGAGAATACTGGGAACTACAGGCCTGTCAGCCTGACCTCGGTGCTGGGGAAGATTATGGAGCAGTTCACCCTGAGTGCACTCACCGGGCATGTGAAGGACACCCAGGGGATCAGGCCCAGCCAGCATGGGTTCATGAAAGGCAGGTCCTGCTTGAGAAACCTTATCTTCTTCTATGACCAGGTGACACGCTTAGTGGATGAGGGAAAGGCTATGGATGTCATCTACCTGGACTGTAGAAAGGCCTTTGACACTGTTCACTACAGTATCCTCCTGGAGAAACTAGCTGCCCATGCTTTGGATGGGTATACTCTCTGCTGGATAAAAACTGGCTGAATGGCCAAGTGCAGAGAGTGGTGGTGAATGGAGCTGAATCCAGGTGGCAGATGGTCGTGAGTGGTGTTCCCCAGGGCTCCGTTTTGGGTCTGGTCTTGTTTAACGTCTTTATCAATGATCTGGAAGAGGGGATCGAGTGCTCCCTCAGTAAGTTTTCAGAAGACACCTAGCTGGGCAGGAGTGTTGATCTGCTCAAGGGCAGGAAGGCTCTGCAGAGGGATCTGGACAGACTGGATTGATGGGCCGAGACCAACTGTATGAAGTTCAACAAGACCACATGCTGGCTCCTGCACTTCAGTTACAACAATCCCATGCAATGCTACAGGCTTGGGGAGAAGTGGCTGGAAAGCTGCCCAGAGGAAAAGGACCTGGGGGTGATGGTCGACAGCTGGCTGAACATTTGCCAGCAGTGTGCCCAGGTGACCAAGAAGGCCGGCAGCATCCTGGCTTGTATCAGGAATAGTGTGGCCAGCAGGAGTAGGGAGGTGATTGTGCCCCTGTACTCGGTACTGGTGAGGCCACACCTGGAGCACTGTGTTCAGTTTTGGGCCCCTCACTACAAGAAAGACATTGAGGTGCTGGAGCATGTCCAGAGAAGGGCTGGTGAGGGGTCTAGAACACAAGTCTTATGAGGAGCGACTGAGGGAGCTGGGGCTGTTTAGTCTGGAGAGGAGGAGGCGGAGGGCGGACCTTATTGTTCTCTACAACTACCTGAAAGGAGGTTGTAGTGAGGAAGGTGTTGGTCTCTTCTCCCAGGTAACTAGCAATAGGACAAGAGGAAATGGCCTCAAGTTGTGTCAGGGGAGGTTTAGATTAGATATTAGGAAAAATTTCTTTACTGAAGGAGTGGTTAGGCATTGGAATAGGCTGCCCAGGGAGGTGGTTGAGTTCCCATCCCTGGAGGTGTTCAAAAATCGTGTAGATGTGGCACTTCAGGATATGGTTTAGTAGACATGGTGTTGTTGGGTGGATGGTTGGACTTAGTGATCTTAGAGATCTTTTCCAACCTATGATTCTATGATTCTAATAATAAAAAAAATCAAGACGTTCATGTAAGAATGTGACTCCAGGAGTTAAGTCTAGCTAAACCAGGAAAAAGAAAAACATTACCTATTGTGAAGATAAAATCAAAGGAGCAGGAAACACTGAATTTTTCAAACATTATAGAAGATATTTTGTGAACATGTAATTTAAGCTTAAATAGGTACTAAGCATCTGCTAATGACTTTTCAGATTTGAGGCATGCTGGAATCATTTCAAAGAATATTCAAGCACAGCTTGAGAGAACAGACAGTACAAAGGGAAGGTTGCACATAGATCTGGTTCTCTGTTTTTTGTATAAAGCAACAGTAAATGCTTTAACATTCCTCTGCAGAAAATTTCTGATGTATAAGAGAGAGTGAGCGAGGTTGTTTCTTGTGTAAACTAGCACTAAGTGATTGTGGAAATTTAGTATTTAAAGCAGCCCATTTCTTCAAGCAGGAATATAGGATTGTGGAATATATTTGTTGTGCCTGTATAATTATACATATGTGTGAATGCATGTGTGTATATGTGTATATATGCAGAAAGTAATGAGCAGAAATAATGGAGGTTTTCTTCTATTGAAAGACAATAAGTAAGCCAAACTGAATTTGCTCAACTACAGTATTTTTCAGATGCTTAGCATTAGCTGTTCTAATGAAACATTTAATCATTTCAGTAATTTAGGCATCGTCAACTACGAAGGATTTGGTAAATGTTTATTCCGTACTGGACACATCTGGTTTTTGTAAATCCACTGTTGATTAATAGATTTCTTAAAACATGAATGATGATGGATGTTTATGCTCTTTACACTGTCAGAATGACTGTTTAGTTTCTCACTCAGTAATAAACTGCCAAATGAAATGTAATCCCAAGAAAAATACACTTAAAGATCACTTTAGTTGATAAACAGAAACAAAGTGAGATGTGTAAGACTTCGTCCGTTCTCTTCCCATATGCAGGAATTCTCCTACTCTTTGCTATCCACTGCTATATTGACTTCTGTTTAGATATCTTGTGTTATGTGGTTTGAGCCAATTTCTTCCCCGAAATCTCAAAGTTTTTTCATACTTTCAAGTATCTATATTTTTCAGCTGTCATAGTAAATCAAATAATAAATAGTCATTCTTGTATATCAAGAACTGACTGAGTATATGAAACATTTCATAATTTTAACTGTTTATGACAATACAACCTAGATTTGAGTCTATATCATTGTTTCACTCTACTATGTTATGATTGTACTTGGGAGGTAAGTAGAAGTTCTGTTCACTGCCTCTTGATGACTGAAAATGGAAGGTGTGGAACTGAAATCCAATCAGGCAGGAAAGATTAATTACAAAAACTTGATCACTCAGGTAGTTCTCAAAAATTGTGAGACTTTTGTTGCTTCTGTGATATGAATACTAAGTAACAGTGTCTGCAGCACTGCAATTTTGTATCATTACATTTTGTGAAAGAAACACCAGGAGAGCTCTGTTCAGCAACTTGCCTTCTGTGAACTTGAGCAGAATACTTTTGCATTTCTTTTTCTTTCTTCTCTTTCAATATGGTAAGAATAAATAACACCAATTAATGGAACATATATAGCATCTCTACAGAAAGTTGACATGTGGAAGACTGACTTGGGATGTGTATCCTAGATATACTTATATATACACACACATATGCTTATGGACTTTCAAATTTTATATGTATTCTTATTATTGTAATATAGATATATTTATTGAAATAGTAGTAATGGCTTATACTTCTGCATTGTTTGTCAAAAGAATTAATATGTGTTATCTACCAAGCAACCTGTATGATTCTTGAACAAAGTCGTGGCTTTAAGATTCATTACTGAAATATCAATATTCATGTTTACCAGAGCATAAACCAGCATGGATTTAGCTGACTTTGTAAGAATACACAGGAAGATTGTGAGTTACCTGAAAAGCTGAATGCTCTGCATAAATGCCTCATAACCCCCTTAAAATGACCTGCCACAACTGCACAGGAATGAAGTCTATATTTTGGATACTAGCAACATGTGTAGAACAGTCCAGATTCCCCGTAGAGAGGGATTAGGTTGTACTTCACCCCAGTGTATGTCTGCTAAATCAGTCCAAGGTACACAAAGATTTTTGGAGAAAATTGTACCCTATTGAGAAAAAACCTTTCACCTTCAAGTTTACATCTTTCTGTAAGAATCAGTGACGCTTCTATTTTATTGTGGTATGTCCCAGTCTTTTCATAGTTCCATAAACTTTGTATTCGTCACCAGTGATGACTGTGTGTTCCACTGCTGTGTTCATCACAAAATGTGACCAAGGCTGCAAGCTTAACTGTGAAGTCTGAAGACTCTGCTCTTGTGGTATGGAGTATTGCCTGAATAGCAATAACACATTTTGTCAATATCAGTAATTTTTTTCTTCCTTTTCGTACACAGATTGAGACACTCATTAATCACGATCAGTAAATCATTCACCTCTGTCAGTTTTTATGCAGATCACCACAATCTTATGTTTCTTCTATTCTTACAGAATATCTTCTGTTGGTTGTATAAAATTGAACATCATGCTAGGTCAGTTTTGACCCTTAGAGTTGAAATACACAAATTATTTCACCTGGTATGCCATTCAGTCATTCAAAGAACTGAAGCAAGGACCTATTCCTTTAGTATCAAAGAATGTCAATTACTTGATTAGATATATGTCAGAAAAACTCTTAGATTTTCTGTTTTATCTGTATATACCAGAGATTTGTGCAGCTCTATCACTCCTCATCTCCCTAAAATATGTTTGTGCTTGTGAATGTGTTTATGTGTGTGTATTTATATGATATGAAGCTTTACCCACCACTTCATGTTTCTAAAGTGGGTAAAAGAAGTATCCTTTCTTAGCTTCTGTGTATCATGGAAACTAACACAAAGTATCTTTTTCCATTGTAAGAAAATCATGTAGAATTAATTGAATTGTGGAAGCATATTGCACATTGGCTGAGGAAACCTTTATTGCTTGTCCTTCCATGCAATGATCTCTTTGTGTTTTGATTATTTGCTGCTTTCTGCTAGAGAAAATTGTGATAGACAACCAAACTCATATTCAGCCAAGAGTCTTTTCAAGTTCATAATTATATAGAAACACTCACTGATGCAAACAACAGTTGAGTATAAACCAAGTGATAACAAGTCTAAGGAAAAAGTAACAGAGATTATTGTTTTATCGGGTGCTATGTGCTGTAGTGGAATATACACAAATTAATTCCCTGGCAGTAGTGGATGTCAGCTGTATTAAACTACCCCCTCCAGCCTCAGCCACCGTATTGACAGAAGTTCAGGAGGAAATGGAAAAGGTGTTGCTTTATAAGTAAAACCCAACCACAGCAGAGAAGACATTAAGACACCTTCCCTGAACTGTAAAAAGGGAAAGTATATAGGGAATATCTGAATATTTTTGCCCATTGTACAAAGCAATGCAAAACAAAAGTGTGAGGTAATAAATTCCTTGAATTTGGGTTTTAACAGAAAAATGCTACAGAAGATACACAGCCACAACAGCTGAAATGTATTTACAATTCACAGCTTTGGTATTCTATATGTATGTACAGGGAAAAAAATGGGTAACATCAGTAAAAACATAATACAATTTAAAAGCGAAAGTAGATTCTTATGTAACAACAGTGTTACAGGAAGTATTCCTATAGAAAGTAGTAAACATGCATGGAGAGAGAAAGAGTCAGAAATCCTCTTCTTCTTTGTCTCTAAGATTTAATACTTTTTTTTTTTCCTTCCAGAGTTCTCAAATAGGGTTTTGATAAGCTTTTCCTACTATAGATACTTTGAAATAGTACAGACATTTGGGTTGACCAAATGTATAAGTGTGCAAATATTTTAATTCAGTAAAAGGACTGATAAAGTAGACAGCTTCAATTGATTTCAGAATGCATGGACAGGCTAATAAGGAAGAAATAATATCTACTAAGATAGCTGCCTGGAAGTAAGTTCGTCCAATGTATTATATGCTTCAAGAGTATAAAAAACTTCATGGGTGAATTTTGACTTCACAGGTCAAAAGATAATTTCTTTTTGATTTCCATGTTTCTGGAAATATCTGATATTATATAGTACAATATTTTCATCACTCCTTTCCTCTCTCTACTTTCCTCTATCTCGAATGTTATGCAAAATCTATATACTACATATAGAAAGATTTAAAACCATTCTAGCTATTAGTTATCAAAAGTCAAGTTAAATGAGAAATAGTAAGCCAGAGGAGATTTGTTCTTAGCCCAGTATGGTTTAGTAACTTTATCAGTAGCTTGGAGGGGAAAAAATGGAAAATCATTGCTAATAAAGTTTTCATATGACTTACAATATTTCCAATGGCAGAAAGCAATAGAAATTCAGCAAAAATCAAAGGCTTGCTATAGCAAAAAGTAGTATTCATAATAATTACATTGTGAGAAGCTGTATAGTTGGAAGTGATAAAGCTGAAATTAATAATGATGAATAACTGTCACAGTTAAAGCAGGGTGGCAATAAACTGAGTGACAGATGCTCTCTATTAACCCCCTCCTCCCCACTAGAGGAACGGAAAAGGAGGAAAAGGGAGAAAGACTGAAAAATTGAATATACAAACTTTTACTAATGACACCAATAATACCACTAATATTGATAATAAGAGGAATAAAACAAAATATACAAAACTGATACTGAGTTTCCCAGAGATGGATGCCGGGGAGCTGGCATCCCACCAGCAGCTGCCAGGCAGCACCAGGCAGTCCCAGACTGGCCTCGAGAGCAGGCAGGAACTGGACTCAGGGATGCACGGATCAGGATCACAGGTAGAACAACTAGCAGGGTCCTCTTCAGCAGGCGGCCATGGACAAAGAAAACGAGACCCTCGTGATCCCCCAGCTTTAAACTGAGTATGACGTGCATGGCATGGAATACCTCGCTGGTCAGTATCGGGTCACCTGTCCTGTGCACCCCTCCCTGCGAGGGTGACCCTTTATGACTCCTCACTTGCGGGACCTAAGAGGTCTATCAGTGACCTTGGCTGCTCTAGTAATAATTATAAACAGGGGCCTTTTTCTGCATTCCTTTCCTACCATTAGCTCAGTAAGACTACAAACATTAGGTGTTACCAGCTTTGGACTGGAAACTCTCTGTAAAATATGCAGCCAACTGCGGTAAAATGCAGTTGCATAGAAGAATTTAGCTGTAAGGAAAAGTCACTAAAAGAGAATTGGTTCTGTTTTACTCAAAACCAAGACAATAACCACTTGAACTTAATCTTTCAATGGTGTGTTGTGTCTGAGAGAAGTCTGTCAGGTATCTAAGCAGAGGACCAACAGTTCCTATGTATACTGCTAAGAGAGGTTGGTTTCTTATGCGAGCACTGTATTGTAATTTAAAACCTGTATTTTAAATTTAGTAAGATGAAAATAGAAATGAAGCTGTAAAATTGATAAAATTAAATTAATATCTGCATAAAATAATGGGTCTCAATCAAGTTTGTTAAAGAGAAATTTTAGTAGACTATATCATGGTTTACAAGTATATAAACCTGTATGTGATTTCAGATGATAGGGACCTGTCAAATCTGGCAGAAAAGTGCAACTAAGGGACGAAACTCTTCAAGCATTGAAAGAAAGTATATGTCTAACTGCAAGGCAATTAAGATTTGAAATAGCTTACCAGAATAAAGGTCTGTCAATTAGCTGGATATATTTTGACCAGCAACAGGTCTTTTTTTTTTAAGGGGAAAATCCATCGCAACAAAAATGTTTGAGATCCTCATGGAGAAATTCTATGTCCAATGTAAGGAAGAACGCAGTCTTCCAAACATAACTCAGCCTCATGTGTCTATTATCAAAATAAATAGCTTTAATTTGGCTACTACATCTATGTGTAAGTAGCTGGGTTTTCAAGTCTGATGTGTTTAGTTTATAGACCAAACATTCCCACTGTTCTCTGTGGGATGTTTCTGTGATTGTGTTACTTTTATTTCCTGTAAGTAGAGCTTGGCAAAAACAGTTGTGTTTCAGTTAGACTGATTCTGTAGCAGGACCACAAGTACATAAACAGAGGCATAAGGGAGTTCATCTAAAAGGTCGAAATGGCTGCTCCTCCCAATGCCCTCTCTGTAACAGATTGTGTCTGTTTTGCTTGCTTCAGTATATTGTCTTCTGTTAAAAGATTGTAACTTGACAAAGGGAGGAATTTGCTTGCTTTGTCCTTTCCTGTCACTTGAAGTGTGGGCAGAGTGGAAGCCTTTGCAGGGAGAAGAAAGGGTTACCTCTCTGATGGCAACTGAGCATGCCGTTTCGGCAGGCAGAGAAGGACTGATGTGGCAAACATGGGAGCCTGCAGTTCAGAAAGCCTGAAAATCCTTGAAGAGGAGAGGGAAGACAGGACTCACAGCTTACAAAAATGCCGTTTCTTAGAAGTGCCTGTGAAGGGTTTCTTGCTGCTGAACAATAGACTGAGTGTCGCTATACTGAGACTGAGACTGAAGGAAAAGACCCCCATTACAGTGATAAAGTGATAGAAACCATAAAAGAAGACTTGTGTTTATCTGTTTTGTTTTGTCCATTACAAGTGAGTTTTTCCCTTTTGAAAAAGATTCTTCTTCTAACTTTTTTTGTTTATATTTTGCACCTTTTTTATTATCCTTGGTTTAAGAAAAAAGTTGCAGATCTACCTCAAAAATCAGGTTGGTGCGTTATCCTGGGATTGCTGGGTGTTACTGCAACAAGTACAATGATGGCTGGTTGTTCTGTTGACTTTTTTATTCGAGAAATAGCATTTCTTTTCTGAGGGGCAAAGCAAATCAACCAGTACGTACAGAACCACAAATAGCATGTTTTATGGCTACAACTGGGGAAGTAGTTTCTTGAGATTTTGGTGCTGCAGGCAGGCTTTGAACTGAATATATGAATTTGCCTTCCAGTTAGAAGTTGATATGGAGGAGAAGCCATCACCATCTGTGTAAGTCAAAAAGCTGTGGCACTCAGGTCTGTTTTCATCTGTCTTTGATACAGGAATAGTGAGAAATAGAAGTAGTTGCCTTTTTTTCAGTCAGTATCTTTTTTCCCAGTTATACTTTCAGTGTGATGTTTAATTCAGGCATAATGCTGAATTAAATGATTTTTAATGGCTGCATATAGCAGAGGCTTTGAAAGAATCACACACAAAACTGAGAAGATTATGTTATGCTCAGGATAAGAGATGGATCTTCTTTTACACTGAGAAATGGAAAAATCAACACAGAGATGAAGGATCAGCAACCAGCTGTATAGACAACCATGTTATTCCCCCTTCCTGGGATATATGTGACACTCACTTTTCCCATCTGAGATACTGATACGTTCAGTGTGAATATGTGTCATTTGCTCAACTATTCACTTAAAAACTAAACAGTTAGGCAATGTTTGAGGTGGATAATGTACAATAAAGGCTATAGCTGTAAGCACAAGGCCCCATTGCAGTTTATGAGCAGAGCTGCATTCTCAGTAGACTTGCAAGGATTAGGAGAGAATGACTACTGGCAAGTGAAGCCTTATTGTTGAATGAGCAGCCACTCTAATGAATCCAGAAAGGCTATACTTAGTACAGCCTCTAGTGTGGCTCACGTTGATTGAATTGTAAATTAAGCTGTTGTAAAACTGCAATGCATACATGCAATAGTGTATTATATACTTTTTTTTAATGTGACCTGAAAATAAGAACAAAAAAAAGCACCCAAAATATTTTTATTGTTAACCATAGTGAATTTATTAACACTAAACAGAGGCGCCTTCTGGAGTCTTAAATTATTACAATTTCTTCTTAAATATCTACTAAAAATTTTTAAAAATCAGTATTGGAATCGTAAGTCTTGAAACAGTTTATAGATACTCAAACTTAAATAGCTTTCGAAAATCACAAGGCGATTTATAAAAGATCTCCAATGAGTCACTTAAATGAGCAAATTCTGGATTTGAGCCCAGATATGCAAATGTATGTAACCTTCAACTCTTACCACTTTTAAAATAAGGATCTAAAACTGGAGGATGAGTGTGCTCTTTATTTTGCACAGGTGAATTTTGCTAATTAATTCTTCATAGACTATGAAAGTGAAGGAGTCCTTCCCTTAGACTGTGGAATAATAGCAGAACAAGGTGTGATCTTACAGTAGTCATATAATACTATAGTAATAAATGTATATAATTTACTGTAGTAAATTGTAAGTCGTCTGCCAGGATAGAAGATAAAATCTTCCTGATTTGCAAAGATGTTTGTGGAGTCACAATCTGTACACTAATCCTCACTTACTTTGTCTGACCTTAACTTGCAACAATGTTAGTCTGGGAGATACCTTTTTTTTACTCTTTATGGATATTTCTTCAAAATTTTATAAGAAATTATTGCACTAAAGAGAATAAGAAAATTTAATTGTATGTAGCCTTTCTATGCTGAGCAGTATAAAATGCTATTAAATACAACTAAATTAGAATTAACAGCAAACAAAGGAGAATATGAAAGAGAGAAGTGCAAAGTGAATATCCTTCAGATGTATCTGCATAATATTGTAATTTTGAAAACTCGACTAAAGAAAAAACATACATTTTAAAAAAGGTCAGATCAGGACTAGCATTCACTAACTGATATCCTGAGTTAATATACAATCAAATAGTTTTCCTGATATAGAAATACATCAAATTGAACCCAAACTGAGATATGCCCTGTCCCTTTGGTGCTTATATTCAAAGCCATCGGTCAGCTATTACTGCTACTGGTAAACTGGAAGGACCACTCTAGTCAGCATACAGCAGGTAACAGTGGGTTTTGTACAGTCAGTATGCATTACAGTGTTACTATCATTTGGACTTAAATCTCGATTCTAACATATTTCAACATATGTCACATGAATCATTTTGCATACGTGCAGTGTGCTACTGTGTAGGACATAGTGCAGATCAACATGAGCTCTCTTATTGCCTATCCTGTCTAATCTGAGTTTAACTGAATGCAAAGTGAAGCCCTAACATGTATGAGCCAGCAGTGTGCCCTGGTTGCCAAGAAGGCCAATGAGAACCTGGGGTGCATTAAGAAGAGTGTGGCCAGCAGGTCGAGGGAGGTTCTCCTCCCCCTCTACTCTGCCCTAGTGAGACCCCATCTGGGGTATTGGCTCCAGTTCTGGGCTCCCCAGTTCAAGAAAGATGAGGAACTACTGGAGAGAGTCCAGCAGAGGGCCACAGAGACGATTAGGGGACTGGAGCATCTGTCCTACAAGGAAAGGCTGAGGGAGCTGGGCTTGTTTAGCCTGAAGAAGAGATGACTGAGACGGAATCTTGTAAATGCTCATAAACATCTTAAGGGTGGGTGTCAAGAGGATGGGGCCAGACTCTTTTCATTGGTGCCTAGCGACAGGACAAGGGGCAACAGGCACAAACTGAAGCATAGCAAGTTCCAACTGAACACGAGGAAGAACTTCTTTGCCCAGAGGGGTTGTGGATTCTCCTTCTCTGGAGATATTCAAAACCCGCCTGGACAAGGTCCTGTGCAATCTGCTCTAGGAGACCCTGCTTTGACAGGGGAGTTGGACTAGATGATCCCCAGAGGACACTTCCAATCCCTTCAGTTCTGTGATTCTGTGACTTAGAAATGGATCTTTAGAAAGAATGCTTGCAGCTCTTGTATTCTGAGAAATCATTCCTGATGACTAAATGAATTGCTCCAATTTCAGCTCTGTGCCCCCATCCCGCCAATTCCTATGCTAGAACCCATATTTCTGACCTCACATCACTCTCTTCTCTGTCTTTCCAGCCTCCATGAACCCCCTCCCATCTATACGTAGTGTCTTGTGAGTTGGGAGTCTAGGAGAAAACCACCCCACTCTTATATCTTTTAACTAGACGGAAAGGCTCCTAGTGCTTTCTCCAGAACTGAAGATCATGCAGGAAGACAAGTGCAGGAACTGCAAGTCTCATCCTCATCACTCTGAGATAATAGGTCAACGTATCTCAACTGGTATATAGTACCCTCAGTGTGTGGATTCAGTGCCATTACTTTGGATTATCTGACATATTGTGAGCTACTTAGTGGGGAGAGTCCACAAGAGCCTTGAAGAGTATGTGGATCCAGGTGATCACCTGGAATTCATACTTGGTAGTATCTGCTGAGATTTTACAGTATAGTTTACAGCTCCTGAAGAATACAAAGCAAGCTTGTAAATCTTGTAGTGAAGCAAGCAAAAATGTTCACCTTTAGTGGCCCTGAGGTAGTAATAATACAATGAAAATGGGAACTTCTATATTTTATACTATCTCACACCTAAATGCAGCATGGACATCATTGTTATACAAATGTAAACAGAAACTCTTGGTTTACAGAGATATTTTGATCTTAACATGACATCTAATGAGTTCAGTTCTTGGGGTAATTCTTACAGTTACTTAGCTTTTTGAAATATATGCAGGAGAAGACAACATGTAAAAGTCTAAAACTGAAAGTTAGAAGCATCCATGTTCTTCAGCTATTCAGTGATTGAAAAAAGTTACAATCATGACATATAGATATATGTATATAAGTCGTATCAAGGGAATTAAGGCTCTTCTATTACATAACAATATAAGGGACTAACTTTGGATTCTTGCAGAGAAAGGTCTTTCAGGAAAGACCTGGACCACTGATAGCAACCATCGGTATCAGTTGCACCCCTGTTCTTTTACCACAGAATGTAATAGGGTTAATGAAACCATGGAAATTTCATATGAATCATTTGAGAAGCTGTGGAGTAGAAGGAACTACTAGCTAGCTAAAGATCAATAGCCAGCATTTTAAATTGAAAGTTTGTATTAAGAGTGTGAGGCTTTAAGGTCAGATGAGACTCTAACAGTCATTTAGGCTGGACCTACACATTGAATAACTTCTATGTCAAGTTAAGCTGTAGTTCAAAAAAAGAAATCTAGTCTTGATAAATTCTTGACTATCTTGAAAGATTCTTGTAAGCATGTTGTAGGTCTTCTGTAGACTCATGAAGACAAAATTATGTCCCATGAAGTTTGGGCAACAACAAATTTGATGTAATATGCCTGTAAAAGCCACTGCTTTTCTTGTCTTGCACATGTCATTATCTCCTGCTGAAAGCTTTGGGTGTTTAATCAGAAGAAGGCAAAAAGGACAGAATCTCTGCTTTATGCTATCCATTTGGCTTCTTGTACATAGGGTGTGCTTAGGGCAAGAGAAGGAATAGATATGAGGAACTATGAGATTCTAGTTTGGCTCCAGTTGCCGTTACTTCTGACTTATGCAGAAAGCTGGGAAGACTTTCCTTCTCTCACTCATGTAATCATTCCTAGTGAAATGCTGTTACTGATGAAAAACTTCCCTTCAAAATCCCAAATAGAGATATGATGCTGTTGTTTCAATTATGCTATTAACTTCAACCCATAAAGAAACAGTTTTTTCCTGGGAAAATCAATTGAAGGCAAGAGCTGAGCTGTGCCAACTGAGTTGAAGAGCATTTCCGTGAAAGAGTGCCCATAAATAAATAGTTTGAGGTTGACAGTCCTGGTGTAGCAAAAGAAAACTCCTGGAAACTAGTGAGAGCAAACACCAAACCAGTGTGGTTTATTTTTCTTGTTCCTCCTAAGTCATCCAATTTCATACATATAGCTGTCAGATTATCTATCACATGTCAGCTCAATACTTCATGCAGACATGTCTGAGCTTGCAATGGTTTTTGATAAGTATGTAAACCCTGTGATTTGCTGTAAGAAGAATTTTACTAAGCAACCTCTTTTCCGGGAAGTTGTTTTTCAAAACACTTCCCTGAGGAAGTACTTTATAAATACTCTGGGTGTCCTGGAATAGCTTGTCTAAAACAGTTGATTTGATGTGGATGGCACTTCTATGATGATGGTCAGCAATTTGTAACAAGAAGCTATAGAACTATGGCATTTGTGTCACTGTAGAGCGAGAAAAACTTTTGCTGCCTTTGAACCAAAAAAACACAGCAGTGTCTTTTAATTAACTAACCCTACTTGAAATGTCATAGCTGAATGACAACACCTTTTCTAACCCTTTTATCTTAACATTTTAAAAGCAAACGTTGATTTGTGAATGGTGGCAGATGGACTTCAATGATATTCATCATATACATTTTAAATTCTATTTTTTCTCAAATATCTAAATTCAAACTTGCTTTTCTTTGAAAACAGAGTTTCACCTTTCATTTAAAATACAAAAGTATATGTCTTGTAATGCATTTTGTAACTACGATTACTCCCTAACCACTAATGCTCCATAAATAGCAGTTTTGTTAGATGTAACTGAAGGGATGTCTCACAAGCAGAATTAGAAGAAAGTGGCAAACTCCAATGTCAAGAGAAGGAACCATCTCACTAAGATGTGTGGAGCTATGTCAAATTGTCAATTTGGTAATAATTTCATTGTGAGTGGGTTATCTCAAATGACTCACTGTCTAAATTCGAACAGCATTCCTGAATTAGAATCACGGTCACTTTTTTTCATATAATAAAATTTGCAGAGGTTTTACTGGGGTCTTTTGTGTCTGAGGTACAATTCCACCATTGGTTTATGCCTCTCAGAAGTCGTGCTGCCTTCGAGACCAGTGGTCCCATTCCATCCTCAGCCAGATTCCTAGTAATTCGCCTGAGTCAGTTCTAGCAACTGTGTGGCCACTGGCTGAGGAACATTGTGTCATTGATCTGACTGGGAATATGCGGAATAAATTAGTCCTCAGTCTGATCAGAAAACTGTTTTAACTGCCATCTGGCCACATAATTCCTAGACCTGACACACGGGAGAGAGGGGAGACAAGGAGAAGGAGAATGGAGGAGAACCATCCTTTCTTGGTACAGGTCCAATTTCAAATCAGCTTCCACTGACTGTTAATAATTTCATCCAATTCATTTGCAGTCCCTCCATTTGATTAGCTGTAGCCTTTTAATATATGTATCTATATATATCTGTGTACATATATGTATATATACAGATATGTATATATACAGATATGTGTATGTATATGTATGATATTGTAGTCAACACAGGCAATCCAGGAAGTTGCTGGAATCCAGGAATGTGTTGATGACAACTTCCTCTGCCAAGTGACAGAGGAGCCCACGAGGAGAGGTGCGATGCTGGACCTTGTTCTCACCAACAAGGAGGGGCTGGTGGGGAATGTGAAAGTCAAGGGCAGCCTTGGCTGCAGTGACCAGAAAATGGTGGAGTTTAAGATCCTTAGGGCAGCGAGGAGGGTGTGGAGCAAGCTAGCTACCCTGGACTTCAGGAGAGCAGACTCTGGCCTCCTCAGGGATCTGCTTCGTAGAATACCATGGAATAAAGCCCTAGAAGGAAGAGGGGCCCAAGAAAGCTAGTCAGTATTCAAGGATCACCTCCTCCAAGGTCAGGAGCGATGCATCCCAACCAAGAGGAAGTCAGGCAGAAACTCCAGGAGACCTACACGGATGAACAAGGAGCTCCTGGCCAAACTCAAGCAGAAATAGGAGGCCTACAGAGGATGGAAGCAAGGGCAGGTAGCTTGGGAGGAACACAGAGAAATCATCTGAGTAACCAGGGAGCAAGTTAGGAAAGCTAAAGCCCTGACAGAATTAAATCTGGCCAGGAATGTCAAAGGGAACAAGAAAGCCTTTTATAGGTATGTCAGTGATGAAAGGAAGGCTAGGGATAATGTGGGCCCCCTCTGGAAGGAAGCTGGAGATATGGTTACCCAGGATGTGGAGAAAGCTGAGGTGCTTAACGAATTTTTGCCTCAGTGCTTAACGACTTTTTTGCCTCAGTCTTCAAAAAGTGTTCCAGCCACACCGCTCAAGTTGCAGAAGGCAAAGGCAGCAACTGGGAGAATGAAGAACCACCCACTGTAGAAGAAGACCAGGCTCGAGACTGCCTAAGAAACCTGAAGGTGCACAAGTCCATGGGGCCTGATGAGATGCATCCTCAGGTCCTGAGGGAACTGGCGGACGAAGTTGCCAAACCACTCTCCATCATATTTGAGAGGTCGTGGTGGTCTGGGGAGGTCCCCACCAACTGAAGAAGGGGCAACATCACCCCCATTTTTAAAAAGGGAAAAAAGGAAGACCCAGGGAACTATAGGCCAGTCAGTCTCACCTCTGTGCCTGGCAAGATGATGGAGCAGATCCTCCTTGAAACCATGCTAAGGCACATGGATAACAGGGAGGTGACTGGGGACAGCCAACATGGCTTCACCAAGGGCAAATCGTGCCTGACCAACTTGGTATCCTTCTATGATGGGGTTACAGCGTTGGTGGACAAAGGGCGGGCAACTGGCATTATCTACCTCGACTTGTGCAAGGCATTCGGCACTGTCCCGCACGATCTCCTTGTCTCTAAGTTGGAAGGACATGGATTTGACAGATGGACCACTCTTTGGACAAGGAACTGGGTTGATGGACGCACTCAAAGAGTTGCAGTCAATGGCTCAATGTCCAGGTGGAGACCAGTGACGAGTGGTGTGCCTCAGGGGTTGGTAGTGGGCCGGTGCTGCTTAATATCTTTGTCAGTGACACAGACAGTGGGACTGAGTGCACCCTCATCAAGTTTGCTGATGACACCAAGCTGTGTGGTGTGGTTGACACGCTGGAGGGAAGGGATGCCATTCAGAGGGACCTTGACAGGCTGGAGAGATGTGCCCGTGAGAACCGCATGAAGTTCAGCAAGGCCAAGTGCAGGGTCCTGCACGTGGGTCGGGCCAAATCCAAACACAAGTGCAGGCTGGTCATAGAGTGGCTTGAGAGCAGCCCTGAGGAGAAGGACTTGGGGGTACTGGTGGATGAAAAGCTCAACATGAGCCAGCAATGTGTTCTTGCAGCTCAGAAAGCCAACTGTATCCTGGGCTGCATCAAGGGAAGCTTGGCCAGCAGATTGAGGGAGGTGATTCTGCCCCTTTACTCCACTCTCGTGAGACCCCACTTGGAGTACTGCATCCAGCTCTGGAGCCCCCAGCACAGGAAGGACATAGGTGTGTGGGAGCGGGTCCAGAGGAGGGACACGAAGATGATCTGGAGTACCTCTCCTGTGAGGACAGGCTAAGAGAGTTGGGGCTGTTCAGCCTGGAGAAGAGAAGGCTCCGGGATGACCTTACGGCAGCCTTCCAGTACCTGAAGGGGGCCTACAGGAAGGATGGAGAGGGACTTTTCATAAGAGTGTGTAGTGACAGGACAAGAGAGAATGGCTCTAAACTAAAAGAGGGCAGATTTAGGTTAGATATTAGGAAGAAATTCTTCACCATGAGGGTGGTGAAACACTGGAACAGGCTGCCCGGAGAAGCTGTGGCTGCCCCATCCCTGGCAGTGTTCAAGGCCAGGTTGGATGGAGCTCTGAGCAACCTGATCTAGTGGAAGATGTCCCTGCTCATGGCAGGGGGTTTGGAACCAGATGATCTTTAAGGTCCCTTCCAAACCCTACTGTTCTATGATTCTATGATTCTATGATTATAAACAAAATTTTTGAAAAATTTATAATGATCTATAGTAGGTGGATTCAGTGGCTTTTTTCTTTGAATAACTAAAACGAGTTCTCCTGTCTGTCATGAGATTACTCTGCATCTGAATTATTCTGAATTTTTATCAGAAACAAAATATTTCAAAACTCCTGAATCAAAGTATTTTCCTGAAAGATGATTTCTCTATTAGACTTCATAGATAACTAGGGAATTCTAGTCCAAACCTCTCAGGGTTCCTTTCTGAAGGAACTCTTCTACTGGAGTTGTTACAAGGCTGAAATAAGCTTCTTAAGGCACTGAATGGTTTTTCGCTGGCAGGTAAAGATTAGTATGCATCATAGAACACACACTTTTGGGCTGGCAAATTGAAATCATGAATTGAAGTTCAAGAAAGGAAAAAAAAGTTCATTTAAAAGGCTGATACAAAGATCTCTTGCATTTATCTGTAACTCATTCAAATTTATCTAGAGCTTTTTATTTTATAAATGCTGATATTTTTATTTTTTCTCCAGATTTATGATAAAAACAAGTACAAAATATTTGTAATAAGTTGTAAGATGGAAGATTTAGGTTTATTTTTCAGCTAGCACTACTCTTCAGAGTCTGAAATGCTTTCCTACATCTTTTAATCTCAGTTGGAATCTTAGTCAACATCACTTTATCTTTCTTGCAGTTTCATCATCCTGAAACTATGCTCCTTTATTTAGTCTTTTCATTTTTATTTCCACAACTGAGTACTACCAATTTTTCCTTTCAGTGAAGGTCGCTTCTTCAACCAATGTAAACTGGCTTTGGTCCAGTGGTCTATGACCTTAGGAACTTCCCCAGATAGGTAGAAAATAAATACTGCATATGTACAGAACTACAGGAACAACTGAGTAGAGGCACACAATTTTACCCACAAAATCACAGTAAAGTTTAAACTGTGGTCTTTCAATATTGTATAATTCTGTAAAAGATCTTGAATATACAACTCTCAGAAATAGGTTGTCCTAGCTATAATACAGATTGCAGTATTTTCACTGAAAATACTGTAAATCAAACAGAAATAGAAATGAAATATAACCCTTCTTATCACCTTATGTCCAATGGGACATTTCAAAGAAGAATACTAACAGCAACAAGTGAAGAGATGACTTTGACTTTGAAGTTATGTACTGCTGTGCTGGCTATTTAAAAGCTGTCAATATTAATTCATAACTTTCCTATTCAAATGAAGGATGCTCCATTTATTTCATGTAGAAACTACACTGTGTTAGCTACTGTAGAAGTGAGGTAGGCAAATCAAGAATAGCCATGAATAAGAATAGCCACAGATTTGTAATAAAGCAAAACACAGTTATGTATCTTCTGTAGTTTTCTCGTTTCTCTTTTTCTTTTCTTCCTTATATTTTACTCTCCTGCTTTTTTCGTCATGAAGGTGGTATTACTCATACAATTTTTGTCTCCAGAACAGTTTATCTTACCTGAATTTGACCTATAAAGGAAAAGGTGACAGATATTTTCTTTTGCGGAAAAAGAAGCTTTACAAATTCTAGTAAAGCAGCATTTTATTCTCGTGATCTAATACATGTAGAAGTAGACTTTTTAGACTAAGTAACATTTCTGACAGTATTGTGTAAGGAAAAACACAAATTTACTTATAGGGTGACTTCGTAAGGAGCTGGGTAACACACTTACAGATAATCGGTTTATAAGGAGTTCAGCATTGGCCAGCTAGTTAAAAATATAGCACTTCATGATTTTTAAGTACAATATAGCTTCATGTTATATAATATGGGAGGAAAGGGAAAATGACATTTCAGTTGTTGTTTGTATATTCCTTGTAGCAAAAATGACTGACTGCATGTAATAACTGGGGAAAGATATCCATCATTTTGCCCCACTAGGTTGTTCTTCTGTTTCCTGTAGTAAGATTTTCCATTTTGTCTTTCGCAAGAATCAATTGAGGCTGTGTTTTTTTTGTTTGGTTTTTGTCTTCATAGAGGAAAATTGTGCTACTACTTTGACTGACAAAGAATGGCACTGTGGCAAATGTCAGCTATCCTGGGTGCACTTTTTGGGGAATTTACTCTAGTAACGTCATAACCATCCTTTGATGCGGTATGTAGACTGTAGTGTATTTCTTTCTCAATCTTACAAAAATCACTCTTTTTTCAGTATAAATGCATCTTAATGCTTTTGTGTTCCCCTCAGGCTGTGCAACACACTTGAAATTTATTGCAAAAAAATACACTGCTCGGCACTTCAACCTCTATCTCTAGCTTTATTCTACATATACAAAAGTAAAAGAAAGCAGCAGAAACATCTGGCATTTAATTTTGGTTTATTTTTCCTATTCAGTTTCAACAACATTTTAGAGAATGTAAGATGTCGATTACCCAGCAAAAATGAAAAGATTCAATATCATCCCTTATTAACTTTTACACTTTCCTGGCAGAAATTGTTTCTGTCAATAGTTTAATTTCAACTGGACTGAATAAGAAAAATAAAAGATGCATTTTGGCAGCATGGTAATTACATCTGGGATTTGGTCTATAAATGTTATGCTCTATAGTTTTTTTCACACAGAGTTCTCGGATCAGGACAAAAATCCTAATTCGTTTCAGGTTTTATGTTTCTAAGCTAACAATGTTGAGCTGTACTGGTGCTCAAGAATTTTAAGGCAGAAGTGTGAAGAGAACAAGTATGTTGTCATATAACTCCTTCAGGCTTGAGAGACTAACACAGCAGGATAGATTTGTTCCTAGTTATGTGCAACAAAGAGCAAGGGGAGGTCCATGCTGATTTTTTTATTTTATATTAAATGTATCTCAATACCAAAACCAACATTCTGCCCTTTTAAAGAATTAACACTCATGAACATCAGAGTGAGATTGTTTGGATACAGAGAAGAAGGAAGGCAGGGAACACAAGATTAGCATAAAAAGTAAAACCAGGATTTTTTCATGAAACTTGGCTGACACACCTGCAAGCAAGGAGAGGTGCAATGCCTCCCTTACCAAAGAATCAGAAAGCGCAGTGATTTTGCTTTTAGCAGACTTCAGCCATGACAGAAGCAGTGTGTACATGCCTGACACACTGATACCTGCAGTTACTTGGCTAGTGATTGCAGTGGAGGAGGGAGGCAGTGCTTCTATTTCGCTGTGTTTGCATGGCAAGTAGGCTGTGTAAAATAGGCTACAGCGAAAACACTTTGCTTTGGGGAAACATTAAAAAACAGCCCATTCCTTGTAGGGCCCTGTGAGGATGTTCCCAAATGGAAATAAATGCAACGAAGTTGCTGGATACTTTGCTTTGACTTCCTAAATTCATTTATTCCTCAGAAGGTGGGAACTTCAGATAGTCTGGAGATTCTTGGTCTGCAGAAAGTAAGGTGTCTGTTGGATATTGGCACTAGATTAGTCAACATTATCAAGCAGTCTGCCTAACATTTACACTCAGCTCTTCAGTGAGTGTTTTTTTTTTTGTGGTGGCAGTGAAAAATTTAGCTGTCTTTGAAATCTTTGCTTTATCTCCCTCTATAACAACTTTTTCAGTCTATCAGTACTTTTACAAAGAAGCTAAGGCTTAAAGAACTAATCATTTGTTTTGTGTTACACAGGTATTTTGAGATGGTCTGGAAATAGAATCCACATGCAAGGACTTTGTCACCTTTATTTTTCAGCTAGGATGGTGGCTGTATAGGACATTGCAGACCTTTACTGAGATACCAGATTAGTCCCAAGAAGCTAGCCTATGTCACACTAGCAAGACAATGCTGTCCTTTCATTCAGAGAAAGATCAGGTATCTGAGCACTCAAAAATCCCCTGACTTCCCCTCTGATTTGGACCATTCCTGACAAACCCTTCCCCCCCCACACCATATTTAGACACCTGAGGTCACTTGCATTTTTGTACAGCAAGTTTTGTCAAGAGTACACACCTTCTTTGAGGAGTACACTCTGAGGACTATTTGGAAGCTTTCTTTTTTTAAAATGTATTAGGCTGGGTTTGTTCCCTTCCTACTCTCAAGAGTTCAAAACAACTTTGATTTCTAATTGACATTCTATTACTATTCTTGGGATATGATCGTTCTACATCATCTATAATTAAATCAGCTAATACAGTAGTTGCAGGTATCTATCTTTCATTAAAGAGAGTTATCTTTCAAGTATTCCTTTATCAGTTGTACATTTGTTCTGAAATAAGTCAAAGATATTTAAGCTTTGAGTTACACGACCAAAGAGGTTGGAAATCTTCAGAGACTCTTAACAGAGAAACGATTTTCTTTTTTTTTTAACTTGGAGAGAGGCTTGACTTGATTAAAGTTTCTCAGTATCCTCAAGAGAGTATAATCAAAGGATATCTGTCCCTGTCCAAGTGAAAGACTTCAGTGATCTATCTTATTATTAATTTTCTCACTCTTTTGTGGCACTGCTAAAGGTTATATTATAGTCCTCATGATGGAAATAACTTGTTTGTTGTTCTTTAATAACTTGTGTTCCCCATACAGCTTACAGGATCACAAAATTAGAAGATTCATGGTATTTGACTTATTATCACGTGATATGGAAGAATTAATCTACAGTAGATTCACTGTCTGGAAGAAACATAGGCCAAAATTAAAATACTGCATCTCTACTCTTTGTGCAGTTAGATGAATTGATAGAATGTACATGAAGTGCTACTAAACAAAAATGACAGTGTGTTGAATTCATTGTAGTGTAATTTACTTGAGGCAGAATATTATGGTGGTAAAAGATTTAGGTTCTATTTTATTTTTGTATATATGACAATTCAGAATGTCTCAGATGCAATTACATAGAAAAATTCTGATTGAAAAAAGTCTTCGTATTCCTTTTGAAGGGGGATGTAGATACATGCTTAGTACAAGTAACTCAAAGAAGAATAGTTTTAGAAGTGCACGCACAAAGCACTTAGTTTATGTTTTGCCTTAAAGGAATATGCTCTGTATTTAGATTTTTAACTTGACTTGTACTGAGCAATGCAGTTTCTCACTCAGTGTGGTAGGATCAGAATCTGAACAGCATGTTCCTGGAGATCTGTTGAGCATTTTTCAGAAGTAAGTTTTTCATGAGAGCTATAAACTGTGTCCAGCACCCTATGACTAACATCAAAAACAAACTTTAAATGTTAAATTTGAAAGAGATTGTTGAGGATTTTTTCATGTGCATCTGAGTAACTTCCAGAATCTCTTTCACCACTCTGAGATGACGTTCCTCTACTTTCACTTCTGGCAATAATGTATACCTATATCCTACCTTTGACCCAAACTGGGAGTTTGTGCTGTGTACTGCAGCAATACTAGTACTCATTCTATTTCTTATTAGGCATGTGTTCTTACAACATGCATTTCTGAACCTAGATAGCTTTAGAAATGAGATCTTTCTTTATCCCATCCACAATGAACCCCGAAAAATGCTTTAAAAAGAAATAATTAAATAAATAATATCCTATTATTTATTCATGAAGTCAGGGATTCAGTAAAAGCTAGTACTTTTACATTTAGAAAGTCAAAGAGACCATAGAAGTATTTTGTTTTACCCCACTTCTCTGCAGTATGTTACACGCACAACAGAATTAGGAAAAGAAAAAGAAATAAATAAACAATTGAGAAAAAAAAAAAACCCAAAACAACAACAAAAGGTAAGCCAGTAATTGCAACATTACCAATGAACAATCAAGTTATAAAATAACTCACATGACATTATTTTCAGAAAGAATGTAACCCTTACAATAGACAGTCATGAAACCAAACTTGCCAGATACAACAGTGAAACAGAAATTGCCCCCATCAAAGAGGTCACAACAGGTCCTGAAAATGTACATCCTTCTTTTTTATGAGATCACTAAAATGCTATATAAACTCCATTAATCATCTGACTGTTATATTTGAATTATTAACATGACATTCCAGGTCAAGGAAAATTCTGTGTTTGGACAGAAAAGAGTGACAGAGCTTTTTAAATAGATGAAGCCTGTTACTAGCCATGGATGTATTAACACAATTTGATTCTGATTTGCCAATACAATTAGTATGTGATGCAGTCTCCCTATGGGGTGAGAGCAATCATATCCCACATTATGGTCACAGGAGAGTAAAAAACCAATTACCTTTGCTTCAAGGACACTAAGCAAAGCAGAAAGCCGCTATGCACAACTGAATGGGAGCATAACCATTATCTTCAGAGTGTGCAAGTTTCATCAGTACTTGTATGGATGAAATTTCACATTTCTTACAGATCTTCTTCCTCTCATATCATATCTCTGCACCACACTTGGTTTTCCATTTCTAGCTATCAAGAAAATGCAGAGGTGGGCTTTTCTGTTATCTGCCTACACTTATCAAACACAGAAATTCTTCATTAGTTGATTATTCAGATGGCTTGTCAAGATTAGCTTTTTGTCATTCAAACACCAAAAACCTTCCCTTTTTTGAGAATTCAAACACATGCAAAAGGTTTCCCAGGAGTGGAAATGCACAGGTGGGCCGAAATTCTGGTCAAAGTGGTGGTAGAGAAAAGCCTGAAAAAAGAGTTTATATGACTGATATTTCCAAATTAATACAGCTGCATAGTCACTAACAATTATTTTTCATCTGTATTCAGGCTAATAACTATTGAATCAAGTTGCCCTTTATAGGCACTGTTCTGTTCTCGGTAATGCTGTCTCTACAGCTGCAAGATTAACCTTTACCTGGATTTAAGGCAGTGCTCAGGTATTTCTGACTGTTTTGAACTATTGTGAGACATAGAGTAAGTCAACAGGAGAGCTGGCATTTTGCAGCCTCTGGGACAAGAACATGTGAAAGTAATGCTGCAAGCTGTCAGCATCAGATACTTCTTATCAATAAAATTTTATTCCAGTAAATGAATGAAATAAAAGATAATTTCTCATTTTAATAACTGATTTCTTACGTAGATAGTTGTTTTAAAGATTTCTGTGAGGGCTGAACAATAGCTGTGTAACTGAAGGTTTTATGTGTCTGTCAATAAGAGTTACAGATGAAAGCAACTTTGAAATATCCCACATCCTCAAAAGCGTTTTCCCACTTGTATATGTAAGAAAAGGCAGGGTAAATATTTTCATGCTGTAAATATCTCTAAGACAGAAACAGCATATTAGGCAGCAGGCAAATAATGAAGTCTCAGGTGAAAGAGGCATCTTGATCCATCATACCATGAAGTCTGCAGAATAAAGCAGTAGGATATAGGCCCCTGTATTTTATTCATCTCTTGATGCAGCCCAGGATGTGGTTGGCCGTTCGGTCTGAAAGTGCACACTGCCAGGTTATTGATACCAGTGCTCCCAAGTACTTTTCCTCAGGGCTGCTCTCAATCCATCCTCCACCAAACCTGTATATGTTCTTGGGATTGCCCTGACCCATGTGCAGGACCTTGCAGTTGGCCTTGCTGAACTTCATGCGGTTTGCACGGGCGCAGCTCTCAAGCCTGCCAAAGTCACTCGGGGTGGCATCCCTTCCCTCCAGCATGTCAACCGCACCACACATCTTGGTGTTGTTGGCAGATTTGTTGAGGGTGCACTCAATCCTACTGTCCATGTTGCCAACAAATTTGTTAAACAGCGCTGGTCCCAATACCAGCCCCTGAGGAAAGCCACTTGTCACTGGTCTCCACTTGGACATCAAGCTGTTGACCACAACTCTGAGTGTGACTATCCAGCCAGTTCCTCATCCACCACTGGTCCATCCATCAAATCCGTGTCTCTCCAATTTAGAGACAAGGAAGTCATGTGGGACAGTGTCAAAAGATTTACACAAGTCCAGGTAGATGACATCAGTTGCTCTTCCCCTATCCACCAGTGCTGTAATCTTGTCATAGAATGTCACTAAATTTGTCAGGCATGGTTTGCCCTTAGTGAAGTCATAATGGCTGTCACCAATCACCTCTTTATTTTCCACGTGCCTTAGCATAGTTTCTAGGAGTTATGATGACTTGATATACAATAGAGTTGGTAGTATGCAATAGAGCATGTATTTTAGTTATTACCAATACTTTTATGGAAACCTGACTTGAAAATATACTTGCAATGTCTGTTTATGCAGCTCTGTAACGGAATGTAAGACAAAATATCTATACTGCAGTTTATATACAATAACATTGCATGCATGAATATTAAAAAAAAGTGATTTAATGATAAACACAGTGATAAATTTAGATAGCATGTGAAATGAACTTTTTCCATAAAATCTTTTCTCTTGAAAATTTCTGGAGGTAAGAAGTATTCTTAATGGTACTTTATAACAAAGTGTATGAATAAAGTATATTTTTAGATGGTTATGTGCGTAAAGTAAAAACAGTTCCCGAATGCTGAAAATCAGGATAACAGTTACAATATCTCTCTACAGTCGTGCCAATTTCAGTCAGGTCAACATTAGTTAGAAGGGGTTTTTCCTTTAAGTTTGTAAAGCTTCAAGTTCTAAACAGTTTTAACACAAACTTCAACACTGCAAATAATACACAGAAAAATTCATTACCATTGTCAGTATGTAGTTTAAAATTAAATTGCCAAAACCATGAAAAGTTTTATTTTGTTTCTGCAAGTATTAATTTTAAATATAGATTTCCAATAGTCTGTGTTTATCAGAACATATGCTGCAACTTAAAGCAAGCACAATTTATAGATAGTACAGAACACTAACAGCAATTTTTTTCGGAGTCAGACTTGTTCTTAGTTAGTTCTTGAGGACAGCGTTGAAGTGGGAAAACAAATATTTTTGTGATGCTGAAGAAGTTGTGCTCTCACATCCTTACTGACTGCAATAACCTGCAGAAGGAAAGGATATTTCCGACTCTGGAGATACTTTCATTTTCTCCTGCATTGACAAGCAATGTTACTTTTTATTGTTTTACTTGGTGCTCTCTGGTTTTACTGTGTACATTTGGTGTCTGAAATATATTTTCCAGGCTTTGGATATGTACGTGATGTCAAAGTAGTTATAGCATATCAGGATGTTTCCAGAAGAATATGTTACATTTCTCCCTTGGGGATCTTGTAATAGACTGCTGTAAGTTAATCCTGATGTAAACAAACATGAGGTTGTTGGAGTTGGGGAGACAAAGTTGTATCATGGTAGCTGGAAGTCTTATTTTGTGTTCAGTCAGTTGAAGAAATTTCATTGTCACAGCGGTTGCAGGTGGTTCCTGAACAGTTTTCATTTGATTTTGATTATCTTTGTTAACAGAGCTATTACAGATTTTTCCAGTTCTATTTACCATGGTTATGAAGAACTAAAACTTCCTATTTTGGACAAGCTGTTTTGTAGTCACATTACTTTAAATGCTTAATGTAATACATCTTACAAAGTGGCCATCTTCACTGTGATTTTTTTCACCTTAACTGAGAGGGTTGCCCCTGCTCTTTTGTATGTCTGCGCAAATGTTGAAAATAAGCACAAGAACAGTTATAAAAAAATACAGAATATTTTATTAAGGGTAACTCCCTAGAATACAAAAGCATTGTAAGCTTTTGTAAGCCTGTATGTCCTCAGTGTAAACATGGACAAAGAATATGAAGGGAGGGAGAAGAATTCTGGCTTCTGTTGCTTTAGCTGCAGATGAGCTGATTCATTGTTTTAGCAACATCTGAAGACCTGCTGTGTGAGTGAAGGCCACTGTTGAGTTCAATTTGCTTCATTGCAACATATACATTACTTACAGTACATACATTAAGAATATCAGGAATTTCCAATCTATTAAATGCTTGTTTTAAATCTGATCTTCAAAGGGTTGCCTACTTTCATCTTACCTAAAACTTGCTCTAAAGTTTTCAAACAAGACCAAAGCTGGGGTAAGGCTGACCTATGGGTACAGAAACATAGAATTTTCCAAATGTGAAAAAGCCTGTGTAAGTAAACTGCTTTTGAACTCCTTCTTGGGCTTTACAGCCTGCTCAAATACAGTAATATTTTGAAATGTCCCATTGAAAACATAGTTCCATATTAGAAGTGAGTGGAAAGTCTACTCTGACTTGTGAACTAGCTTAGGACAAATACTGTGAATACTGATTTCACTGACTGAGGAGCGCTGCTTGTTTGGTGAAAAATTTTTAGATGTTCAGTAGATGGCAAAGAGACTGAAAAACTCCAGCTCCAGTCCAGCAGCAGTATTCCGTTAGACCGGGTTGTTCTCAAGCATGGTTACTCAAAGCAACCCTTGCAGTACTCTGAATGTGCCTCCAGTACTAAACCCAGGCACAGAAGGCAGTGAGCACACAGAGTTGCACTAGGCAGCAAATCGCTGTCTTGTGTCTATGTTTAATTCATGCTGTCACTGTAATGGAGCAGAAAGTGTTTGAACTGGTTCATCATTGCGTAGGCAGCAACCTGCGTCTACTCACTATAGGTACCAGAGGAGAAGTTCTGCACAGGGAAGGGTATACAGATAAATGAACATGTTTTGCCAGGCATGCTGAGCAGCGTTTCCTGCCTGTGTTATTAAAACTGATCACTAGCAGATCAACAGATGACGGTAACTCTGTTGTGGGAAAGAAAGGCCAGGAACCGGACAGGCAGAATAGGTACTGGAATAGCTATTCCTTCTACTGCTGGCAGTGACTGACAAAGGTGCTTTGCCATGTGTCGGGTAAGATGAGAGAGGGAAGAAACAGGATTGGTTACCTGAGTGTCAAAACAGCCCCCCATGCAGATGGCAGTAATGCAGAATTTCTTCATGAAATCAATAATTTTCCAGGTGCTGCATACCCTGGGCACACCTACCTGGGATGAATCCTGCTTTTTTGCCTGGGGAGAGATACAAGAAGACTGCACAGAGTATGACAGGCCACTCTATCTGTCTGCATTTGTTCAAGAAAAAAACCCAAAACGAACCAAAACAAAACAGTTACTTCCTGTTTAGCTACCACATCCCATGCAGAATAGAAAATGACACTCCTTTATACTCTTTTAGTACTACTCCTTTCTACAGCGGGGTTTGTCCTTCACCTCATTTGGCTAGAAGTCTTTCTCTAGGGCACGCTGTGAACAGTGCCTTGGCAACTACCTCACTTTTATCAGCTGCATCTGAGTAAATGGATGGTCTGGACTTACTTCTTCCTCTTACTCCAAGGAAACACTTTATTGCGAATTTCCTCATCTCGAAGGAAACCTGACCCATTATGAGATGAGGTCGCAGTGTAACCAAACACCATCTCAAACTTCTGTTATTGAGGTGTATTACAAGTATTCCTTTTCTATAAGGAATGCTAAACCAAGGCTAGTGATGGATGCTGCAGCTGCAAGTGATGGATGATGCAGGTTTACAGCTTGTATAAATATTGAATCTTGTATAGTCTATTTGAAGAGGGTCTGGTGGATTAAAGAGAAGGGACGTTGTCTTCCATGTTGCTGTCCTACCTTTGGTATTTTGGGTTGAGCAGCATCTTCCAGTGGGTGGACAGATAGGGTGTTCCCAGAGGGCATTTAGCTACATTCTGTCTGAAGACCTTCAGAAGAGGAGTTTCTGTAAGCAGCGAGCAGCTGGTTTCTGGGATGAAGTCTCAAAGGTGCTGGAAATGAGGAAACTTTCCCTCAGCACGCAAGGGAGATTGTAGAGAGTCTGATTTAAGAGGCTGCTACAAAAGATGCCATATTATGAAGGAGTCCTAGTAGATAGGACCTATTCTGCCAGAACACAGTAATCAAGCAGAATATTTCTTTTTATTTTTTTTTTTTTAACTCCTCATAATGAAAATCTGAATTTCTGCAAATGGAGAGTTGTCACTTTCTAGCTATTTAACTTTACATTTTTGTAAAACCTTATTTTAAAGACAGGAAACATTTTGCATCTTTGGTGTGCTCATGCAGAAGTGGCGAAATGCTACCTCCACAGTCAGACCTCAACT
>Ga0065711_1028807_pt1 | contig 39102 bp, 18 predicted proteins | sample Hoacrofraction12_FD_59098 | JGI IMG/M metagenome (GOLD analysis project Ga0065711, IMG submission 59098) | Hoatzin crop microbial communities from Cojedes, Venezuela - Epithelial fraction 12 v2 (version 2) | ecosystem: Host-associated > Birds > Digestive system > Esophagus > Crop | place...
GGGTCCAAAGGAGGGCTACAAAAATGATCCGAGGGCTGGAGCACCTCTCCTATGAGGACAGGCTGAGAGAGTTGGGCTTGTTTAGCCTGGAGAAGAGAAGGCTGCGGGGAGACCTGATTGCAGCCTTTCAGTACTTAAAGGGAGCCTATAGGAAAGATGGGGACAATCTTTTTAGTAGAGACAGCAATGACAGGATGAGGGGTAATGGTTTTAAACTAAAACAGGGTAGGTTTAGGCTGGATATAAGGAAGAAATTCTTTACAATGAGGGTGGTGAAACACTGGAACGGGTTGCCCAGAGAGGTAGTGGAGGCCCCTGGAGGCCCTGGAAACATTCAAGACCAGGTTGGACAGGGCTCTGAGCAACCTGATCTAGTTAGTGGTGTCCCTGCTCACTGCTGGGGGGTTGGACTAGATGACCTCTAGGGGTCCCTTCCAACCCAAAACTTTCTATGATTCTATGATTCTAATTATAAATTTGTCCATCTGCCACAATGGTAGTTCCATGCAACATTTTAATTATGTTTTATTTATACACACAGTACTGTGTGTATAAATAAAACTGTACTGTAAATGCTATGGCTTCAAATGTTTGCATTAAAAATCCCAAATAAAAACATAACATGCTTTCCAAATACAGCCAAACAAAGTATCCATTGGTCTGTGGGTCATATGCTGAACTAATCGAGAACTGGAATTACCTATTCCATTTTCAACCGATTGCTTGCACGAAGAGCAGATTTTCAGATAAAATACCCTTTTGTTTCTGAGAAACACAACAAGCCTGCAACAAAGCTGTTGTAGGGGAAGTCAGGTTATAACAGAAGTATTTCTTTTGGAAATTCCATTACGAAGATTGATTGGGGCTATACTGTGAGTGCCTCATGCATGCTAATTTCTGGGCTCCCTCAAATGCTGCCATGTTCTTATGCCGGACACCATTCTTCATTGTATACTATGGGCAGACATTTTCAGGATGTACAGCTTTCCCCCACAGCAACATTTTTCACAAAATGTTTTCTTTAATAGAAAAAAAATATTTACTAAACTATATGTTTATATTTGTATGTTTTTCTCCATGCCAAGATTTGAAATTACTATTGCCACAGAGACACAGTTGTTGAATATGGGTTAAGGTAGACAAGAGTGAGAGAGTATGTTCTCTGTCTTATCTTATCTTGCTTTGAGGCAGACTGACAGAGAGGAAACAACGGGTATCCACCGGTCAGGTCTCACAGTGCTGATTGGTGCAGTGGTACCCGTCCACAGGAAGCGCACCAAAAACCTGCAGAATATTCTTCCACTTGCACTGTTTCAACCTATCAGTATCACTGACCTTCAGATAGCTTCGTGAAGCGTTTAGCAAGCGTGCATAAAAATTGCTTTAGAGGGGAAACCATCTTGGCGTTGTGCTAGCTCTGAACCCACGTGCCCTGAAGGAAAGCTTCTGTGAGTTGCCCTTGTTTCTTTCTATGCTCTTCTGCTTTTAAAATGTTTCTGCTGCAGAAAAGAATTTTAACCAAGGGATTAGCTTGTGTTCCACAGTCTCCTTTTGTTCCAGCAGTTGCCTACTATGACTTAAAACAGGTGGATTGCATGGGATGCAGGTCCTAGAAATAGCCTGCCACCTTGGGCAGCCTCATGGCATACAGAAAAAGATTTTTAAACTATTTTATTCCCTGCTCCCTTAAGAAAATCAGTAGACTCTCTACCAAACAACTAGGGCTTTTTTGCCTAATTCCATTGTATGCATTTTCTGCGCGGCTGATTTATGTTTCCAGGTAGAAGTAATGTATTAGAACTGCATTATAAAGTTACACTTAATAAACTAACAAAAATAGTTTCCTAAATAACTGTCTTTACAGAGAACTTTGGCAGCTCCTATTAGAGATATATTTTGTTACTGTGAACCTTCTGGTTGCATTTCTGGCAAGAGGAGGAATCAAATTAATATGCTATTAAAATAAATTGAGCAACATGCTAATTATTGCCAGAAACAAATTAGTGAAACCAGATTGTATTTATTTAAATCAGATAAATAAGTAGTTCCTCCTACATGTGACTGTTTTCTGTTGTTGTGAAGACAGACTTTGAAAATAATCTTGACAATGCCATTTGACAACTGCTTTACACTTGCTGGTAAAATGACTGTTTCAGTTTCGACTGCTGTTCCCTCTTGTACTGAATACCATTGGCCTGGTACTACAAAGCACTTCAAAAGGAGATAAAGCAGGACACAGGCAGCATAAAAATTAAGTTTCCCAACATTTCCTGTACATTAACTATAACCTTACAACTGATTTTCTGAACCAGGCATATAGTACTGTCTACAGCAATTTCATCCCTTTCCATTAAACTTTATTGTGACAATACAGATGGCCAAATGAGCGAGGATAACCAGTGTAAAGTTTACACAATGCCTCTGTAGTTTTGCAGTCTCAGTAAGAAGATCTGGCTCCTGGTAGATGTTTTTAGCTATTTACAGGAATTGATATAAGAGACAGATTGAGTTAATTATTTACAGAACTGAAAACCAAATTCTTCAGTTCTTCCTCCAGTGGTGCCTGACATGGAATCTGTCTGTGCTGTCAGACGGATTTTCAAATCTCATTTTCAAAGGTGTCTAAATGATTTAGAAGCTTGTGTCCCATTTTCAGAAGCAAATTATGTGCTTGCTAACTCATCTTTGATTGGGGAAAAAAGTAGTTTCTGCACCACCATCATGTTGGTTTTGTTCTTGTTATTTTCTGCTGGGCTTGGGGTTTTTTTAAGAAAAATTTACATGTCCTGCAGAACCTGTAGATTTTCTTCTTATTGAAATAAAAATGGCATAAAAACTTAAAGGACTAACTAGGATGTACTGTCTAGCAAGTTATTCATAGAAGAAACTAGCACTAACAATCCACATGAACAGACAGTGACTTTCTCAGTTATAAAATGAAACTTCTCTGCTTCACATTTGAAGACACTGGGTCACCCCCAGGATACTGCAGGTTCCTGTGATTTGCTCCATTCTGATGTCTCGACAAACAACTCATGAAATTTACTGCAGAGGCCTGGAATCTATTTGCACTGCTCATCCTTCTTCTGAAAGTAAAAGCCCCAGAAAATCTGCTGCATTTTGTGCAACAGAGCTAAAACAAAAGCAAGGGTACATGTTTTCACATTTTTTCCCTTATTTTCATTTTGAAATTTCAATCAAGTAGCAATATTTCGAAGTTTATGATCAGTTTGCATTGTTCTAGGCAAGTAGTACATGGCTGGCTTTCTAACTGTGCTGTATATGCTGACTGTAGATGTTTTTTTAGACAGCCCATAGAAGCTAATTCTCATTTTCTCATTACACTTAGTTATACTTTCTACAAACTGTTAGTGGCTAGGGTTCTTATATTTTCCTTGCTTGTTTTTAAGTGGAGTGAAAGCATCCCATCCAAGCCTAGCCTACAGGAGAGTAGATTTTGTTGGTTAGTTTGACCAAGATGGTGCTCTCCAGACAAGGGCGTGACTGGTGTGTGTGCCGGCATCAGTTTGGTTGGTAAGGGTCCTCTGCACCGCAGGGTTTTAGCCAAAAGCAACAGACACTCTCCTTGGCTCCCGCACAATGAGCTGCAAGTCTCTGTGTCCCCACACTTGATGGACAGAGGGAGAAAGGCAATGTAAAGCACGTCATGAGGCCCCAGCATTTCGGCAGCCTGGAAAAGATTTTTGTAGTCCTGCTGAAAAGCAGACAGGCAGCTATGGTTTGTTGATTATCACTCACTCCTCTTCATCCATGGAACATCCACATTTACAATTTGGGCCAAGTGTACCAGTCTAAATGATTGCAAAACTTCTTAATCAATAACAGACATGTCTGGTAATTTGACTAACTGTATTTATTCCAAGAATTTTATTTCCAAAGGGCACCACACCCACAGAAAAGGCAGCCACCCAAATTCAGTAGGTGTAGACTGCCCAAAAAGTGGCTTATCACAACAGTTGTACAGGGGAACTTTGTATAGTGTTACTTCTCTGCTGTGAGTGATTTCCAGCTAGGTTTAGTTACAAGAAATAAGGAGATATTTCTGTGAATTAGCTGAACAGGACTTGGATGATTCATCAGCTAAGTTCTCCTTAGGGTTCCCCAGCATCTTTCTCCGTTGAATCTGCTCATGTTTTTGAAGTTTTCTCCCTACTTCATCTTAGATCCGCACTACTGACAACCTCAATCTTTCAATACTCTCAAAGCAAGCTTAAGAAAAATTGTGAGGTTTGATTTTTTTATGTGAGTTTTCTCTTTTTGTCCTCCCTCTAATTTAGATCTTGTACTTTTAAGTTCCATTCTACACCAAAACACCTAGAAATATTCTAAAAAAGAGATTATTGCATATCTGTATGTAATTATTAAATTCCTAATAATCCCCTCATTTTTAGTACTGTGAGTTACTGATAATTGTTGGAATTGTTATAAATTTACAATTCAGCTCATGCTATCTTTGAGTATTTTGAAAGAAGTTTAACAAGTGCAAAGACCTTAACAGAGAAAAAGTGGGCTAAACTTTTTCATAAATGATCTTTTGATTCTATATCTCACATTTGATAGCCAATTTTCAGGTAGCTTTCTTCAGAATATTAAGCTCTTTTCAGATATCTGAAGCATAATGTCCAATATTTAAGGAAGAAGCTTTTCTTCTCTTGTTAAGCGACAAGAAAAATCAACACCCTCTGGTGAACTTTTAAAAACTAGTCATTTAGACAAGAGCATTGCTTCCTGCACATCTTCCAGATTTTTTTTCCTGTCTTAATTTTAAAAAGTAATTAAGGAATCATTTTTCTAAGTCATATTTCCCTCTGCTTTCACTGTGACTGCTTACTGTAAATCACAAGCCACTGTCGGCTACTTCTGCTATCAGAAACACACTGTTGTGATTTCAGATACAGAGGAACCTGCCATAGAAATCTACTAGGAATTCCACAAACACTGATTAAATATAATCAGTGGAGAAAAATATCAGGAGAAATTTAACTGCAGAAAAATAAAACATTTTGGTTGACTATCGATGTCATTCAGCAATAGCTGAAATTGGGTTAAGGCATTTTAAACTAACCTGAATGTGCATGCTCCCTTGTAAACAGAAAGCTTAAGAATTTTTGTCTGTGAATTTAAGGTCAATTTAAAATGAAAATGTGAAATAGGGTGAAGATAGTAGAAAGCTCAGAAACAATTGGTATACATAAGGTTGCAAGGCCCTGTCATTTGACAATTAGCTGCACATTAAGAGAGAAGAAACTAAGACTATTTTTTACTCTCACTACAGTTACTACGCTGAGAGAAAGTAATGGTAGTGGACAGTGATAGAGACAGAGTAAATGGAAAAGTTATAAATTCCACTTTTATGTCCAAATTATGGGACTACTAAGGCTTCTATTGGGAAGCAGCAGGCAGAGACAAGCAGACAATTGGAAAATTGATTGAATCATCCACATAAGAGACTTGGCAGTACAATAGCTGACAACTCTGAAACAGCTTCTAGAATTTCAGATTTCTCCAACAAAATCGCAAAACCAAACTTTTAAAAGTGTGTGCATATGTATATATACATATGTATTTTAATTCTCTCATTTGTGACTAAGGAGTTTCACAGAACCATAGTGTCTAGATTTGGTTTTGAGAGATCCTTTCCAAAATTTATGCTTGGTTTGTAAAACTTAAATCTCACTTCACAAACTCTCACATAAATACAGACCTGTATGTACAAATTCTGTTAATGACTACACAGACAGTAATGGTGCAACAACGTATGCATAAATGAAAACTTGTTCATGTACAAATGGAGATTTCATCAAGGCCACCTTTAAAAACGTGGCTACACTCTATACTTTCTGATGCTCATCACAGTTGTCATCACATCTTCAAATAGACTGACTCCTGTCGAAATGGAACCATTTTCTCCTCAGAATAGACAATACCTCAAATTAAGGTCCTTTCCAGTTTAGCAAAAAGTTTTCAGAAAAAAAAAAAAGGCACTACAAATGCATACATGTGGATTTTTAAGACTATAAATCAACTACATATTTACTTTTTCATCACAGACTCTGTTGAAGATTTGCACTTCCATGAGTCACAAATCATGAACAAGGAGTAAGTACTGTGTCTGAAAGTTTGCCAGCGTCTCTTTGGCACTCTGTACTTAGCTGTTATTGCATTTGATTATTGATGTTAATTCTATGCTTCACTCGTGCTAAAGGTTACATGGCTGTCCCACAGTCTTTCCACACCTTCTGTAATCTGTTACTGCCTTCTGATTTTGTCCTTTCTGAAATGGTCCTCTCCTGCTTTATCTCCTAGTTCTCAAATCACCCCTCCAAGATGATTTCTGAAGGATGTCCTTAACTCCACTCTACTTAACTCTAGTATTCAGTATATAAACCTCATCTGTCTTTCTAGCAGAGCATTTCAGGAATTTTCAGGAAGGCTAAAGAGCCATCAGCCTGACACCTGTCATACAATGGTACTGCCAGTGCTGATGGATGCAGGGAGGCAGTGAAGCCAGGAACAAATTACACATATGCAACCTTTAGCAGACCTTGAGAGAAAGGGTAAGCTAAGGATCTGCTGATATCTGGGAAAAACAGCTGCAGGACTCTAGAGCTAGCTTGTAGGAACCTCCAGTAGTAGCAGTGTGGATGGAAAACAAAGTCAAGGCTTGATTTTGAAGCCAGCTAAAATACACCGACTGTATGGCCAAGGTCATTTACCCAAGGTCATATAGGGATTCAGTAGCACGTCCCAGCAAGGAAAGCAAGCTTTCTAAATCCCTCTTTGATGTCCTTCACTGAGAAACATTGCCTCTTGTGTTTCTTTTCAACCAGAACATTTGAAGATAAGGTTTTTCAAAGCAGTTCCATAGTCATATATTAGTGGATAGCTCTAAGAATATCTTTTAAATAATGTGGAGCCAATGGATTTTTCTATTGGAAATAAATGGACTTTAAAAATATTATTGTGTCACAAATCATCCCTGAAAATATTTCTGTTGTGCAAGCATCCAAAGTGAACAGCTCATCTGGGAGATGGAGTCAATAACTTTTCATTTTCATGTGTTTTTTTTTCCCTTGCATACTTCTTCAAATTTATGTCTGCCTCTTGCAAAAAACATTAAGGCAGAACTGAGAGGCAAAGACTGAAAGGGACTTCTGTGTTTGCTGTTGAGATATTTTCCCCAAAGGAAATCTAGTTCTCTAATACGGTGACCCATCTTTCTTCTACTATGAGACATCTTGCCTCTTACCAAGTATCTGAATTTCCGCTCAGGCTACCTTACTTACACCAGCTACACTGGTGTTGCAACACTGTACTACTGAAACCTCTCTGTCTTCGTTTTAGGATAGCTTTGCTTCTGGGTAGCATGACAAAATCACTGTCCATTTACTGCTTTTAGCAATCCCCACCCTCTTCTCTTCTGTAGCGAACATCTAACAGCATATTGAGTACTTGGAAGTGCCATGTGCTGCAGCACCCACAGAAAGGAAATACTCAGCACTGAAACTTACTCCCTTTGTTGCAGACCAATTCAGTTATACAGAACAGAGCAACTCAAATGCTGCCAGGATTTTACTTTTTATTTCAAAACATGCCTTAGGTAATTGAGCATGATTACTAAAACTGACAATGGGAATCAAATCCCCAAATTAGTCTTTCGTTTTAGATCTGTGTGTCTCAGACTTTTCATGCTTTACATTCTTTCTCCTTTATATTTCTCCTGTTCTACCCTTTGCCTCTCTTCCTACCTTGCCTCTTCTCCACAGGTTTTTCCATGTTTCCACCAGTGCTCCCAAATTATGGGAGCCACCATGTAGGACTTTCCTTTAAATACACTTCCATTCCTTTAACAGGTCCTCTGACTACTAAGATGAACATGTATTTTCAACAGTTGAAAAGCTTTCGTTTGCTGTAATATATAAGTGGACAAATCACAGAATGGCTGAGGTTGGAAGGGACCTCTGAATGTCACCTAGTCCAGCCCCCCTGCCCAAGCAGGATCAGCTAGAACAGGTTGCTCAGGACTGTGTCCAGTCGAGTTCTGAATATCTCCAAGGATGGAGACTCCACAACTCCTCTGGGCAAACTGTGCCAGTGTTTGACCACCCTCAGAATAAGGAAGTTTTTTGTTGTATTTAAATGGCATTACTGGCATTTTGGTGTGTGCCCAGCACCTCTTGTCCTGTCACTGCACACCACTGAGAAGGGTTTGGCTTCCTGTTTACTCCCTCCCATCAGGTATTTATAAACATTGATAAGATCTTCCCAAGCCTTCTCTTTTCCAGACTGAACACTCATAGATCTCTCAGGCTCTCCTTGTACAAAAGATGCTCCAGTCCCTTTTGTGGCCCTTCACTTGAGTCACTCTGGCAAGTCCATGTCTTTCTTTTACTGGTTAGCCCAAGATTACACACCCAAGTGGACTCACCAGTGCTGAGACATTACCTCCCTCAACCTGCTGGCAGCACTCCTCCTAATGCAACTCAGGACGGAGTTGCAGGCCCTCTTTGCTGCAAGGGCACATTGCTGGCTCATATTCTACTTCATGTCCACCACGACCCCCAGATCCTACTCTGCCAAGCTGCTTTCCAGCCCCAGCATGGATTGGTGCATAGAGTTGTTCCTCCCCAGGTGCAGGACTCTGCATTTCCCTTTGTTGAGCTTCAAGAAGTTCCTTTCTGCTGATTTCTCCAACCCTTTGTGGTGTCTGTGAATGGCAGCACACCCAGCTGCTGTATCAACCATTCCTTCCAGTTTCGTATCTTCTGAAAACTTCCTGAGGCTGCACTCTGCCACATCGTGGACCATTATGTTAAACAGTATTGGCCCAGGAATCAACCCCTGGGGTACACCAATAGTTACTGGCATCCGGTTGGACTTTGTGCCACTGATCACACCTCTAGGCTTGGCCATTCAGCCAGTTTTCAATTCTTTTCACTGCCCGCTTCTCTGGCCCATGTTTGGCTTGCCTGTGAGGATGAATCATATATGCATATGCAAATCCTACTATGCTGCAGCTCTTTTTTCCTATTCTTTCCCCATTCCTCCAGCAGCACATTAGAAAGGATGTTATTGCAATCCCATATATACTTTAATGCCCCTGCCATTCCCAGGGTGGGGGCAGATGTGTGTGTTTGGGTGGAGGAATCTGCCCCGTGACCGGTGTAGGAGCTGCACAGTTCACAGAGTACTAACAATTCAGCCTCTAATTTTGCTTCAAGTTTTGAATTTGGCTGATTGGTAGCTTTCTCCCAGGCACAAAACCATATTTCACTTTTTTCATCTGTTGGCTTCAGGGTGGAACTGAAATTTACAGTGAACATAAGTGAGGCCATGAAATTTCTTTGTTACAGGCTTTCAAAACCCTCAGGTTTTGCATGTCACAGAGGCTATGACTGAAGCTGTATTTCAGAAGATGTTAGTTTAAGCAGCAGCAAAAGATTGTGGTTTGGGGGGAAGAGGGTTGTTGTGGTTTTTTTAAGCCATGGCACTCCATTGTTCAGGCTCGGGTCCATGAGTCAGGATCAACTCATGACACTTGCACAAAGAGCAGGGGACCTGCAGCTTCAGCTTACTAACCCAGTAGAAATAAGGATCTGTGAAAAAAAGTTTTTTTCTGTAGAAAAGCTTACTCTGTACTTCCATTTTCTGTTGTGGTTATTTTTAGGCACTCCAGACAGCAAGAAAATGTTACTGCAGAAACATCCTGTAGCTACCAGATCTTGTAAAGAAATAGCTAATTTCGCTTAAACTAGTCAGCTCACTACTGATAGTAACCTACCCACAGCAGCTCACCGCTCAATAAAATGAACCACTGGAGTATTTACCCCCATGAGCAGGCAAGACTTGCAGCTCTCAATTTAAAACTAGTTTTAGGGGACTCATCTGTGCTGAAGTCCTTCTAGTTACTATACTAAAGATATGCAGTTAGGTTTTATGCATGGGGTGGAGGGCTGAATTTGTGGGTGTGTAACTAACATAATAGCCCAGCACAAATTCACGTTCTGGCAGGTTAACTGGTCATCTCTTTACAGTAAAAGAAAATTTGTGTGTGTAATAGCCAATATGAGGTCACTCTGAAAAATTATACCTACGCCGCACTTGTAGATCTTTTTCTTGTTCAGCTGTGGAAAGGGAGACTTGTCCAATTCTAAGCGATCAGGCTTAGCTAAATGAGAAGACTTCATAAATACCCATTTTCTGAGCTATCACAGAAAACACTATGCATGTTTTAGAAGTCAGACCTTCACATGGCATTGGACTTAGGAACAAGAAGGGGCAAACCTGATTTAGAAAATTAAGAACAGTTCCTTAGGTTTTGCCAGGTTTAACAGATATGTACTTTGTTATAGCTTTTATAGATGTCAAATATGTAGCTAGTCAGCTCTCCATCCCAGCTTACCTTTTTGAGAATGACTGATCAGTGGCAGGACTCAATCAATGTGAGTCTGTCATTTTGAAGGTGCTTAAAAAAAAATCTAAAATTACGATAATGTATGAATTCGGACCACGACACACAGAATTCTGTAAATACAGAAATTCAGTAATCACTGAATGAACTACTGTAGTCCTAGACCTGCCAGCAGTAAAACACATGCCTTTGGACCTGACCAGTATAATTTTTGTGGAAAAACACCATGTGTATAAACTCACTTAGCATTTGTCATATCAGAGTTACAGTCAATAAAATACAAAACACATGAGAAATGCACCTGCTTTTCTCTCCTATCAGAAGAAAGCCCTCAAACTTGGAAATCAATGTGAAATAAATAGCTAAATACCTTTAAATCCATGAGCTTAAACTATGTTAAAGTCAACATTCTCTTTCATTCACAAAGACATTCCCAAAATCTCTCAAAACCTTGCCACAGTCAGTCCTCTAGCACAAAAAGCAAAGGCATAACCCAGTATTCCTAATATTTTTAACCAAGACCATGAAGGAAAATAATGTCTAAAATGGTACTGTCTTTGTACATCTTAAAATACTATCAAAGAGAAAAAACAGCCTTTGTGGTTCACCCTTCCACATACTGTCGCTCTCTGGGTGCACTATGGAAATGGGGTTAACACAGAGTCTCTGGAACAGTGCACTCATCCTCTTTTCTGCTTTTTATTTCATTTTCTCACAAAGCTGACCAGAGGGAAAGAAATCGTGGCTACTATTATCCTCTTCAAGGTCTTATAACAGCCATGCAATATATCACTTTAAAAGAATATTTTTTAAATTAACAAGTTGTCCTCGAGGCTGAAGACTCGTGAAACCTCCCATGCTCGATAAAACCACCACTTTCGGTTTCCACTCCAGCCCCTGCTGTGACTGCTCTTTTGAAGTACTCGCAGGTCGGGGCAGCTCGGCAGAGACAAGCCCTGCCATTTTAAACCAAGGAGCCTGAACCATGAGAGCTCACTTTCTGCTCATTCTCGAAAAACTTCTGCTGAGCAGCAGGCAGAGTTATTCAAATAGGAGGGTGATGGGTACAGTAGAAATACTACAACTGATTAAATGACATTTTGCATGGGAAAGAGGCTCAAATTTCAGCTGTGGTCTTGGCATCCAGCTGTAATATAGGTATAAACTGAATTTTAACCTGTGTTTTAAGACTGGTGGCTTACCTTTGCTATGGGAGTGAATTTTTAACTATACCTAAGATGAAGACATTGCGGTATCACCTCTCTTTGAAGGAGATACAGAGATGTCTCTCTGCAATGAGAAGCAAGTCTTTAAGTCAAGTTCCAACTAAGCTACAGCAAATTTAAAGCCAATGTTTTAAGACAGCAGGTTTCTTTGTCTGCAGAGAGGAGCTTCAATCCCAGCTGTGAGTACTTCAAAGGCATAGATGACACAGCTGGAACTAGAGCTAGAATTAAGATGCCAGCTTGAACACATGCTAGGTTTTATGATCTAAAGGTTTCCAGCATCAGTTTTATGAATGTACACATTTTAATAAATTAGAAGCCGTCTATAACACTAATTTGCAATTTTAAATATAGCTACACTCTAAAAAATTATTTAGATGAATTAGACATTTTAGCATTTGTGGATTGTTTACATTTGTCAGAAGCCTTCCTTTCCAAAGGATCACAAATATACCTCCTGTAGTTTTGTAAGGTGCTGAAAGTAAGATTTGCCTTTATTAGCATGTCAGGTAGAACTGTTCCTATGATAAATCAAGGCCTCTGAAATATTTATGCAATATCCTCAGGAATGACTTCACAACCCAGCCAAGTACAGTGTTGACCATAAAAAGGCCAGTGCTACTATACAGAGAGATAGCGTTATTCCCCGCACTTTGTTCAGAAATAACCAAAACACTTCAAGCTGCCTGACATGCGAAGGGAGAGCTGAAAGCAAGACCGGGGCTTTTGCCACTCTGTAAGCATGGCAAGGCAGGTGAGAACAAGCTCCTCACCACAGAGACACTGCGTTGGGGGAAGCTCAGTTCACGCTGTGGAAAAGCACAGATTTTACAATATTGTCAAAAAAAAAAAAATCCCTATGATACATTTAAAAATATTATTACCTAGACTAAGCCACAGATCCCCCTATCTTATCCCTGATCCACAGATATGTAGTTCTGCCGTTCTGCATCTCCTGAGTTTGGAGTCTAAAGAGAGGATCTAGATGTGTGTAAGGGACACAAAACGAAAACTCCTTGCTGGTCCATTGTCTGTGGGAGGTATTGAGCCAACAGGAGGAGTGGTAAAGTATCTGAAGAACAGGCTCTTTGGGGGCTGTCAATTCCATTTTTTAGTCATGGGTTTTATTTTCTCTGAAAGGAAGCTCTACTTTTAGGAGTTTGCCCTTTTATTTTTAATGAAAAAGATAAGTCAATAATTTACAGCCTTGCTGACAAAAAGGTCTCTTAAAAAACTTCTTAAGATTTCCTTGGTGAAGTAGCTTTATTTTACTTTAATTATTTGATGAACAAAGCATTCTAGTTTATTTGGCTTTATTTATATGTTTCCTCTCCTTCAGAAATAAAAGAGGAAAAAAATGTAGAGAATGGGATGAAATCAGGAGGAAAAAGTAAATTAAACTGCAGGCAGCTCGATATCCCCTAAGAGTCCTTTCTACATACTCATTAGACCTCCCATTTCCACCCTTCCTTCTCTGGGTAAGAGGCAATACTCCATTTTACTAGCCCGCAATGAGAAGGAATACAATATTTGCTATCTGGCTAGTCTGGAATTACTGTCAATTAAGCTGCTCTGTGCAAGAGACATTAAAGAGTATCTCTTGTTCCACACTGGGGTTTACATTTTGTCTACAGCTATGAAGCTTTTTCAGTCTTTTTAACAATGGCAGTACAATGTCTTTGGAGGGATTATATGCTTGCCCTTTTCTTACTGCGATTTAAAGTGTAATAGAGAGCTATGGAGTAAATATAATACTGTAATTAACTGGAGTGGCTCTGCTGATGTTATTAACCATGAGCACGTAACTCAAGTGCCGTCTGAATAGCCACAAAGGCCCAAGAGTGAAATACAGCGCCATATTAGCTTCACAGCCATCTGTTATTATTAAAGGATGCTGGATTTTCCAGTTAATGCTGAAAGTTTTGAAGTAAGGCATCACCATGAGACATTGGAAAGTGCTCTTCTAGATGGTACGTGATTGCAGGAGTGGGAAAAAATTCTAATACTTTGATATAAACATTAGTATTGTTTTACTGTGTCACAGCAAAGGCATGCTTGTAATGCTGATCATCCATTTTTTTCCCAATTCAATATTCTTTTTCATTCTAATTCTTCATTCTGAACAGTTTATATACATCCAGCAAAACTATAGCCTGCATTAGGAAGGACTGGAAAACATACAGTTCAAGGCCATTATGGCTCTCCGTGCTCTGTGGTACAGAGCCCAGCTTGTGTGAGTTGTCATAGCTTTATTAAGGTCAACCTTGAGGCAACTGATAGAGCATCTGATGCTCCTGTGGTTTTTATCTGAACACACTCGTGATTTTGTTCTCATCTGCTTCCCCTCGCATATCAAACAATTATATTTCAAAAATTGTACGCTTAAAATTTTACCTTTCAATTCACATGCAAGCACTTGGAAGTTTTTATTTTTAAGGTGCTTACACCACCTCTGGCCCCTCAGAAAGCAAGACAGGAACCCTGGTTAGGAGAGCAGAGCTTTAGCAGACATCAGTCCTTAAGCTTTTAGCATGGAATTGGAATTTCCTGGTTTTTTTGCCGCTTCCCTTATTGTATGCAACATCACTCTAGTTCTATTTTTAGAAACAAGATATTTCAGGACAAATTATTAAAAATGTGAAATTGGTCACAACAGGGATATAATCACTTAAACGAATCAAATAAACTGGGCAAGGTGGACCTTAACATTTTCATTTGTAACAGCACTCTGGCCAAATGTCTCAAGCACAGCCCAGTATCCCTGAGTCTCTGTCCAGCCACTGTAGTCACGTGAAGAACTGGGGGCTGAGATGAAAACAGTCAGTAGAAGTGTGAATCCAATTGCTGATCAGTGGGGTGTGGAGATAGGACTGGGGCGCGTTATTTAAAATTGGGACACAATCAGATCTAGGACTCGAGTTTGAGACTAAAGTAGCCAGAGCTTATTTACTGCAGGACTCTGCAAGGCATTTGGGGTTAGATGAAGGCTGCTGTTGTTGCTATGGACAAAGAGCTTATGTTCGTTTGAGGCTGTATTAAAACTAGAACTGGAGTTAATTTAAAGTTCTCAGAGAATAAGAAGCAAAAAGATAGTTGTGTTGCTGAATACCAGTGAGACCCACAGGGCCAGCAAATGCACACTATTGCAGGTTACTCTACATATGGATATGGTTTGTTGAGACACAGTAATGTCTGGAGCAAAGATGAGAGAATTAGATGAGCATGAACTGAACTTAATATGCCGGTAGATTTGATCAGACTGGTAGAGTTAGGATGAGAACCACCCCAAGGGATGCAGAGCCAGGAGCCAAGGAGGATGATAGGACTGTTGGGGCAGGGACCTTGCCAGCCAGGGCCCCTCATGCCACCCCAGTGGGACAAGCAGGGCACACCCAGGGATGGCAGCCAGGTTCAGCCAAGGGTCTAGATCAGACGAATTCATGGCAATGAGACAGAGCCAAGACCAAGCTGGGAAGTCAGTTTGCTGGTCAGGGTTATGATCATGTCTGATGAGGGTAATTAGGGTCAGACACAGCCCAGTGGTGGCTGGGCAGGTTCAAGGTCAGGCTGGGGAAGTGCTTTTGTGGGTTGGGGACTGAATCAACAGGGCCCATTGCCAGACATGGGCATGGATGTGGCTGAGTTAGACACTGAAACTTCTATGACATTTTTCACTGGGTAGTGTCTGATAGCCCCCAGCTGAGCTGAAATGGGGCTCCTGGGCCATGGGCAAGGTGCAGAAAGGTCCCAGGTGAGGCCATTAAAGCCTATTAGTGCCCTCAGGGCCCTGACAGGGGACAAGGAGGAGTAGTTACAAGAGTCCCTGAGCTACCTTTAACCTTTAGAATTGCAATTGCAGCTCAAGACCTAAATTGAGGAGACAGCTTTAAACTGTCAGCAGCAGCATGGTTAGGGCCATGGAAGGTTTCACTCAAGTATAGTTAAGGCTAAGTTCCACTCAGGGAATAGGTATAGTAAAAGGCACAGTTTATTGCTGGATCAGTCAAGGCTAGGAAAAGAGCTGTGGCTGGCTGAGTGAATGAGTTGTGCATAGTTTTAGGATGAGAACAGATTGTCTTGCAGTGTTTCCCTATAGGGCTAAGACATTTTTGCTGTCCGGCAATTAAAATCCAGGTATTAGTTGAGCTAAGAAGTCAAAATAGAAAAAAAAAAAAACCAACACGGTTTTCCGGTGGGTTTTTTTTTGGGTGTGAACAGAAATAAGTTGCGTATCAGCTGAAAGCAAGGCTGGCTAAACTTATGCCTTCAGAAAAATAGATTTTTGTGTGTGTGTGAGTGGTCAATTTAGCATGGACAAATATTGAATGTGGATCCCCCTTCCGAAGAGGTTTTAGTTGTAATTGACATTGAATGTTAGATCTTACTAATATTAATGTTTGAAGCTGAAACCAAAACATCTGGGTTTTAGTAGTTCCAGTGATCTATTGACCGAGGTGGAAAATTGGCCAGTCTTTCACAGGATTTTTCAGAGGTCACCACTTTGGACAGACCATCAGAGTAAAGCTGCCTGGGTACAGCACTATTGACCTTGTCCTTGAAAGTAATTCTGCTGGTAGCACAAGGGCAAACAGCAAAGCCAGCACTAATACTGTGGCCGTGGGTTAACTAAAAGTATGAGGGTCCTATATAGCCAGTGAAGAACCTTTAAGTGTGCTGTCACAACAGGAAAAATTGATCAAATTACGCAAAGCCTTCCATTATAAAAAGCATGTCTTTAAACAAATAATGTTCTCTCCAGTAGGGAAGGAAGGAGTAGCGCCTCCAACTAGTCTAGCCTTACTGTGGGGGCATCATGAAAATTCAGTTTGTTAATTTTTTACTGTAATAGATACTATAGAAACATTAAAGACAACTGTATTATAGGACTATGTTACAAGACTAATGTTGCAAAAAATGCATTATTGTAAATCAGCTGATAGTATGTTAATTTATGTTACTGTAATAAAATAATCTTCCCTTCTTCCAGCACATGCTTACATTTGACAGCCTTTAAGTTGCCCAGAGCATTCCTTCTCCTTTTGGTAGCATTCTGATGATGCTACTTATGACATCCGCAAAGTACAAGACTTTTGCAGCCCTCTGTCTCGAATATGAAATTCTATTGCTCTCAAAAGAGAATATCTCTGTTGTTACCACTGACACCTTGACAGCAAGTCACCAAGACAGAAAGTAATTCCTTTGAAAACGTATATACACATACTGAGCAAGGTACAGAGTTTCTGGAATGCTTTTGTAGTGATGGCCAAGACAGATGAAAATAAATGGTGCTTACCTTTGGATTCTCCTGAACTTCTTTCTCTACGTTGTGTTCCATATTCTAATAGGGGAAAGAATACCAAAACCAGTCATTCTGGACGTATAGATGTTATTGAATGAAACTTTCATTTGTTGTAAATAGACTAAGCTTTACTTTAGAACCTAGCACAACTCTTTTCAGCTTTCACCAAAGATCCTGCTGAAGTATCTTTCTCCCTGCAGTGGCACGTACCAGATCTCATTTGACTACCTTTCCCAGCATAAGTTTTTATTTGCAGATATTTTGGACATGCTTCCTTAACATTTATCCTTGCGGTGTTTAATTTGGGCATGGAGGTCTGAGGTTCGTTTCACTAGGCATGGTATCTGAACATTAGACACTTCGGATATAATTTTTTTTAAGTGTCATGGCTGTATGGTGAATCTCCAGTTCATTTTGCTGTATTCCTTAATTTAGCCAGAATGTTTATCTACGCAATAGCACGTGCATGCGAAAGTATTCTGCGGTATGCTAGAATAAGGGCATGCAGTAATGGTACCCCTATTGAAAATGGCAAGTTGGAGAAGCAGTATATTTACAATCTTGTTTTCTGACAGACCTCTACTCCAAAGAATGGCATTACGGGAATCTAATCAAAACCCTTTTTAAAATCAGTGTGAATTTTTCCATAAACTTATTTGGCTCTAGTTCATTCATTAGATTACGAATGAGCTTGCTGATGAAATGATGTAATATTAATGATTCTGCCATTAACTGCAGAAGTAGCAGAGGTGAGAGAGGTGTTTTGAGAAGGTTATGCCATTAAGTTAGCACTACTGATTTTTACCTAGCCTAACCATTGCGCTCGCCCCAGACACGAAATCACTACCTTTGGTCTCTGCTCCTCTAAGCAATGTCTGACAGCAACTACAGTTGCTACACGCAAGAAATAAATACAGAAACAAAAAACAAACAATTGAGCAAAACTGGAAGAAATTGCCTAGCCCATTGTGGAGCCAAGCCCCACATCTGGTCTGATTCCAAGTCCACTTCATGCACAAACAGTGGACAACTATCACTTTCAAATCCCCGTGCATCACAGACAAACTTGACCTGGCAAGTTTGTGCTGATCCACTATGAAAATACAGAGTGCCCAGTTATTCACGGAATAGTTTTTTTGCGGTTCCTGGACTCTGCTTCTGTTGAGTGACCTTCAAGGAAAGAATAACTGGGACAAGGATTAAATATTAGGTTGCTGTTGAAAGTGATGACTTACGAAATCTTTCCCAAAAGGAGCATTGTGCTGCTTGTGAAATGTGTCCGGTTTTCCTCTTTGCCGGCTACCAGAATCAGGCACGTATTCATAAAGGCTTCAGAAACAGCAAGGTCTGTTGCACCCCAGTTCCCCTCCTTTGGTAAGCTTTTCACGTAGACATCCAACATTTCACCTACATACATGTCTGTAGCTGTCAGGCAGCATGAACTAAAATCCCAGGAAGCCACAAGATCGGGTAGCTGGCAGTGCTGAGCAGCTATCCAGCCATGACTTCTCCAGAATTTACACCCTCCAAAGTGGGGTACAACTGTAGAACAGTGGTCAAAAGCAAGAAGAGGGTTAATCTGGGATTAGTCAGGAACAGACACAGATGGCAATCTAGGACTGGTCAAGAACATGGGTTTTTACATCAAGTTGGACAATTGAAAGAGAGAAAAAAATCTCTTAGGTGGAGGGGTTTTTTTAATGTTCAGGGGCACTTAGCTATAGAAATGCCAGTCAATTTCATCTTCTTTGTAAATCACCAAATTAATTATTTTTTTTATTGTTTGCTGATGATTCTAAAACTCCAACAATACGCATATAAATGAAAGAACCAGCTAGGTTTACTTTCATTTTTACTTGGAAAAATTACTACTATACTTACCTCTAATACAGCATGGAAACCACCCCTGTGAGAATCACTGGAGCAATCATTTTCATCCACATATAAACTGGATTTCATTGGCAACCTGTAACCACAGTGCAATGCTGTCAGGTTCGCAGATACTAAGGATGTGGATACGGGTTTACAGTGCAGTAGCTGTAAACTGGAGTGCTTCAGTATATGCTGTTCTCTTCTCTAGATATATATTTCTCTCCTACCTTGGGCATGGTGATTTTGTTCTCCCTGGATACTAAGAGCCATATTTCATGTCACACTCTGTGTCTGTGAGGGAGGGGTCAAGCACTTGAATTATTATATCCATGCGCAGATTACTCCACCTTGACTCAGAGCGAAATTAAATTAAAAGTTGCCTACCTATTATCTTCTTCTTGACAGCAGACAGCACAGAAGGACAGAAACAGTGTTCTATTTGAGTTCTATCTCGTTACTTGCCTGTCACGTGCAATAGGTCTGCTCAAGTTGGTTTATGATCTGCTGTTGTAGAGAAGCAGCAAACCATCAGCATAACAGGAATAAGGAGGGAATTTTGATTGAGGCACTTAACTCTGAGTCAAATGTCTGCTGAAACAGCAGGTTTGCCTAGGGCTATGGGGAAGATTGCCAGACTCTGGTACACGCTAGAAAGAGCTATACACGTAATGACAACACCCTGGGCAGTGCTGGGGCACACAGCAACTCCCCGGATTCTCTGGCAAGTAGTTGTAGCCAGCACCGCATCTTCTGAGATAAGAGATCATCTGCCTGGCTTCTTGTCTGCTCCCAGGATGTTGCTCATCTGCAGAGGAGGAGGGAGGTAATAAGCCCTCAGCTCCTCTGACCACTGAGACTGGGATGCCTAGGTATTTTCTAGGCAAGTGGAAAGCTAGAAGGTTTTACCTTCCTTTTTCACACCAAGCAGTCCCCAAAAGGTCTGGCAGATGGTAACCACAACATTTCAAGCACTAGTGAGTGAATTAAGGAGTTAAATATTTTTCCCTCCAACTTCCCCAGGTGAATAGGGATTTGCACTCTTCATCACAAGATTCAAGGATAGAGATAAGGAACATATCCTGATGGATGGACTTAAAAAGAATGTAAAAATAACATGGTAGTTAACAACACAGAACAAGTCAAAAAACTAAACTGCTGATGAGGGAAGCAAAAGAAAATAATTTAAAACATATATATGAACATTCTGAAAGACATATATTGCAGGCAGAAATATCTTTATGGAATGTTTTCAAATTTTGTGTGTCCTCTGAGAGTGTCTGTGTTACCAGGATCTTCACGAAAAAGTAAAACATATTTGTTTCTCTTTCACATCTTTGCTGTATTCCAGAAGAAACTCTACCATTTAGATGTGAAAAATCCCAAGCAGTTACACAGAAGCTAAGAAATGTGAGAACGAAAATAGTCAGTGATGCAACCCTAAACCTCTACAAAGTGTTAATGTCATCCCAGGACCAAATTCAGATGAGGCGTTGTAATTGAATGACTCCCATTTCTATGATCTCAAACCACAGTGCTTCAAGAGCATCTTTTTATCCTTATTATGTTACTATAAACCACTTTACATGCATTAAAGACTTCCCTCAGTCATTCCCTGTATTTAGCTGCTTGCACTGAAAAATGTGAAAACCCTATGCATGTGATTGATTGGTTTATTTGTGGTTTTCCTCACCTTCTCATAGAATATATGATTTCAGGTGAGTAGCAAAACTTATTGAGAGACCATTCTTATTCACACTTAATAAACATTTCTATTTCAGTCCACTGTTTGCCTAATCTCCCTGCTCTGTACTGTGCCATGACAGAGCTGCTACTGTAGATAAGAAAGTGCTCGGCATAAACATGCACAGTAATATTAACAGTAACCACAGGTACCAAAGCCTCCCACCAGCATTCTTGAAGTGTCACAACCTTTCAGGTACCTACAGCCCCTGTGTCTCCTGACAGCATCTCTTCAGCCAGCAAGTCACTGCCTGACAATTTATTCGTGGTTCAAACTACACAAACCTGACTAAATGCATGCTGGTCTCAAGTGTGTGGACTGAGGTGGCAGATGCTACGCTTAAACAAATATGTATTATTAATGCAACTGCATGGTACTGCCTTGTGGAATGTATACCATTCAGATGACTCACAGGAAGGATAAGGCAAGGAGAAGCCAGGCTCTTGGTTCATACTATTTTATTCAGGGGCAAAATTTTCATGCCGCACCTCCCTGAGGAATCTTTGCAATGTGGTTCAGATTATATTGCAGCATTTGGCTTGAAATCTCCCAAACCACTCTGCTGCTGTGTGAATATGTTTTGTCTGATTTGATAGAAGAGTTGTGGGAAGAAAACCATGCCAAACACTAAACCTTTTCCAGGCATTTCTCTGCGCAGCATGGTCTCATGCAAAACAACAACAAAAAAAAATCTGCTTTGCAACAGCAATGGCTTAAAAGGGCCAGTCTCTGTGAGTATTTGCAATTAAGGTTGAGTAAAATGTTTTATTCTTACAAGATCATGAATATCTGGCTTGAAACACACCTTATTAGTACCATCCTTTTCTTCAGCCACAATGGCTTATTTTTTCTTTTTTTAATGTCTCATTCAGTGCAGTCACCTGGCTAGGATTCATTACAGCAATTCCAAATGAGATGAGACTCTAATACAAATAAAACTGCATTCTGCATAACCTAATTGTCAGCCTGAATACCTGTATTAACCAGTACCAGAGAAGTGGGATTCATAACACATTCGCCAGGATACCTGTTTCCCTGATAAAACTAGTTTAAATATCTTTTAATATTTCGCATATGGACTTGCAAAGAGTTGGCATTTTGTAGCTTGTTAATGCAGTTTGGGACTAAGGAAATATTTCTATTCGACATTTCTAAAATCTGCGTTTATCCAGTACAATAATTAACTAATGTTCATTGTGTTTGTGTTTCTGTGGGGTTATCTGAACTGCTGTTATGCCGATTGGTTGGTGTGTTCATACATATCATGATAAAGGTTGCCAGGGAAACCTAGAGGAGTCTTTTTTGAAGAAAATAATTCAAATTAGTTGTGCCAGTCATAATTCTTAAATAGTTTTGCAAGTGATCAGTTACATAATTATGCTAAGAGAATACAGCCTTTAATATTCATTATTATGTTCCTAACATTTACTGTAGGTAGAAAACCCAGAACAAGTCTCCTCCTACATGACACACTTGGAGGACCACAGCTGCAGTAGTTTAAATGTGTTAATCATATGAGCATCTGTTTTATGGAGTTTTTTCTCTAATGTCACAACACTGAGTACAATGCTTCCATGGATGATCTTATCACCGATTCATAAAACTGACCTTTAAAAATTAAAAGCAAGAAGAAAAAGCTCCATTTTACAGCAATATCTGGGACATCTTTCAGAAAAGCAGTTAGCCCTTCGCCTCAGACCCAGACAATGTGTACATGCCTGCGTCAAAACTGTGATCTCGAAATCTCTCTGACAGCTGAAAGGTCGAACTCTTCCCTCCCTTCCCTTCAGCTCTGCCCAGCCAGCAGCGAAACCCCGTGCAGCCGCTCACTCCCTCTGCCTCGTGGGACTGGGCAGAGGCAGAAAGCAAAAGTGAGAAAACCTGCAGGCTGAGATAAAGACAGTTCAGTAGCGAAGGAAAGAGAAAGAAAAAAATGAAACAAAACAAGTGGTGTGAAGGCAATCACTGACCAGTGGCTACCTCCAAAAAAAACCCTTCCTTGGTGTTTACTGCTGAGCGCAACGTCTGGGATATCCCTTTGGTCAGTTGGGGCCAGCTGTCCTAGCTGTGTCCCCTCCCGACCTCCTGCCCACCCCCAGCCTGCTCACCAGGAGGGCAGAATGAAAAAAGAGAGAGCGCCTTGACGCTGTGCAAGCACTGCTCAGCAGCAGCCAAAACACGGGTGCATTACCAATGCTGCTCTGGTCACAAATCCAAAGCACAGGACCACACAGGCTCCTCTGAAGAAAGTTCACTCCATCCCAGACAGAGCCAGTACACTGCACTGCCAGTTCTCTCAGGTACACAGAAAGGCAACTCTGTGCCTGTCCAGAACTACCTCAAAAGGGCTGAAAAACTGAGCATGCGCCACAGGCAAGTCAGGGTACAGCAGCTCTGTGTTAGCCTGTTAAAAGCCCTGAACAGCCTTGCTCGGATATGCACTCCCCAGCCGCATCCCCTGTCCACCGGCAGGATCAGTCCCAAAGTCGCCTCTGATTGCTGCCCCACAGGAGGGATGTGGGGAGCAGCGAAACTCTCCCGCGGCCCTTCTGCGTGTAGCTACAGCGTTCAGGTAAAGGAAGATTTGGGCTCACAGCCTTAGGGGATCCAAGCCCCCTTTTCTGAAAGCACCGTCAGAACGAGGTCTGCAGAGTATTCTGGTGAGCAGTGTTCATCGCCTGCCCAACCACCACACAGAAAAACCACCCCTCCTTCGTCACACGGGGCAGAGCAGGCTGCGAGTGAAGAGCCAAGGGTGCATGTGCCCAGCCGGGGCGCAGAAGTCCACCCCAGGTTCGCATACCTGTGTTTTCTTTTCAGTGGAGAGCAAATACAAGCAGAACACAGTAACAATTGAGGTTCTAAGCTACATTCCTCCTCTGATCACTAGATTATTTCATACAAAAGATGGCGGATAGCTATCCTTCACTTTTCCTAGGAAGAAAGTGTCTGCCTTACGCTCCCAGCTGCATATTGCAAGCACAGGGATGCATCTCCTCTGCAGCCTGAGTAACCACCGAGGCTCTGATTTCAGGCAGCTGCTCTTCGCTAGCGCACAGCAGCTCTGTACAACAGCTTGAGAATCTGCTTTGAGGTGCCTAACTCTACCGGCACCACCCAAAGAAGTTCCACCAAAGATCTGCAAAAGACCTACTTCCCTCCCAGGCAGCATCTGGAAGCCACAATATACCAAAGTACCCAAAATGGCAAGGCACAGCTGTGTCAGGCAGCTTCAAAAGTTGAGTTTATCTTCAGTAGCGAGATAGCCCAATCAAGCCACGTTCATGATCCCTCTTACTTGCCTGCATCACTTCCAAAAATGAACTCTCCGCTATGCACTCCCTTAGGGTTTTTTGACAATGTTATCTGGTGTTAGATTTAAACATTGCTTCTGCCCTGCTGACTTCAGTTTTGCTTAATCAGGGCGACAGCAGCAGTGGCTAAGCCTCTTCCCAGCCAAACCGTACTATTAAGTAACAGCATCTACAGAGACAGACGTTACAAGGAAACAAAGTGAGCAGCACAATGCCCTTTCAGGCCACCGTGTAACAGAATGACCTTGTGATTGCAAAGCCCCCAGAATCCAATCACACTGCCTCATGCAGTGCACACACCACCTTCAGCCACCACTTCAGGAAACCAGCTGGTTTCTGAATGATAGCATCCCTGAATAATCATCCTGGCAAACATTTATCCAGAAAATAGCTTTAAGCCAGGGATTGGGATAATCAGAGTGGTAAGTAGCAGGATCCTTTTGCTGTATTAAGTAACTCATAAAATACAATACTGACCTCTTTCAATAGTAGTAACAGTAGTAATGTGTTGTGTGTTAGCCTCAGTTGGCAACAAAGAACCACTCTCACTCCTTCCCCCCTCCCCAGTGGGATGGGGAGGAGAATCAGAAGGAAAAAAAGGCAAAAACTCATGGGTTGGGATGAGAACAGATTAGCAGAACAGCAAACGGAGAAGAAAACAACAATTCTGATAAAAAGCATATACAGCATGCAATGTTCTCAACACCTGATGCTCAGCTTGCTCCTGAGTAACAAATCCCTCTCCTTCAGCCAGCTCCCCACTTAAATACCGAGCATGGCACTACGTGGTACAGAATCCCCCATTTGACTGGCCGTTTGGGTCAGCCCAACCAGCTGCTTCTGAAAGTTCACCCTGTCCCAGTTGAACCCAGGACATCATCCACCCCTCGTCCCTTCACCACAATTACTCTGCTCTCTTCATATTCTTCAGGCCATGTTTTGCCTGCTACCTCTCCATTACCATCCTTATCTCCAATTCCCCAGATCCCTGTTCAGGCACCAAACCAAAGACGGTTTTCTCTCTCCACAAGCCTGGATTTTCAGACTAGGGCCTGACCCCCTGCAGATGTCCAGAGTCAGCAGAGTTGCATGCTCCATGTTTTATTCCTCTCCTTCTAGCAAAACTTTTTTACCTCCAGCTTATTTTTTAACCTCCACTTGTTAGTTGCATCCACCTGTTTTCTCTTGTTTTAACGCATCATTTGTACTGGGACTGACTTTATGACTGTGAATCATCTGGCACAGTGAGGATCTCTCCTATTCTAGGAGCTCTCAAACATATCTGCAAAACCAAATAAATATGCAAATAACTGCAAAAATAAGTGACTACAAAACCAGATAACTGCAACTGTCTAACCAACAGGGAATGGCTTCTGAATATCTGGGGCCAAATTATGCCATTTACAGTCTCTCATGAAGAAGGATTTGACACATGAGTACGGCAGGGCCTTTGGAATGTAGTAGTTGATTGAACAAAGCATCAGACAATATTGAACTGTTTCATGTAAAGTATTGCAGTCAGAGGGAAGCTATTTAATATGATAGCTACTTCTGTGGTGGTTGTTTCACTGTTGAAATGGAAGAAAAGAGAGAGAATAAAGATAAGATGAAATGGACTTTTCTCTCTTTTAACCATCTGTACTTGCTATAGTACTAGCATGAGTAACCATTGTACTAGCTATTGACTTAGCCACCTTTTATTCCTGGCAAGTAAAATTTACCCTAGTAATAATCCCCTTAATAAATGCTGCTAAGTAAATAAACTTTCAAATGTACTAAGTCTCTTACAATTTACTTAATAATTTCATGATTCTTGGAAATTTTAAGATTTTTGAAACAGAAACTTTTATACACCCAATTCATCATGAATTAATCATAATTTATTGCAATAGAACCCATCAAGATGAATCCAGTTGACATTAATGTGAATGTCATCAATGTTTCTGTAGGTGCTCCATTACAATTTGTCTGCAGTTAAATATTAGTCAATCATCACTTAAAATGAAGCCTACCCTCAGTTTTTCTCCCCAGTATATCTTCTGGCCATACATATTGTGACTTGAATGCATATTGCTGCTCCATCTGTGCCACTATACTGCACTATCCCAGACACACAGTTTAGGGTTTTGTATCTGGTCACTCTGGAATGAGTATCACAAACGGAACAAATTATAGAACATAGCCAGTTAAATGAAATTCCACATTTCCCATAAGTTAAAAGAGGTGAAAGTGTCTTAAATTGCATAGATAAAATCCCACCTTTTGGCAGAAGGAGAGAGCAATGTTGCTGTAGCATTGACCAGAGAATGAAGAAAATCCTGTGAAGGAAAAATGTTTTGGCCCTATCATTAGACACGGGGATTTTAAAAAAGGCATAGCTGTATTTTAAAGAAAAAATTATGAAAAAGACTTTTTGTAATCTTTTTAGGCAAGGTGAGGATTTTATTAACATAGATCACTCAAAAGGTGCCAAATGTCCTCACAGTCTGAACCCACAGTAAGTTTCTGACAAATGCCATACTTCTGAGCCATTCGTGCTACTAGTTACCAGTAACAGGTATGGAGTTCTGAAGGACCCATGGAGGTAGCCAGCAAAAGAGGTACTCAGCCTCAGTGCTGCATCTCTCACAGAGACAAAAAACAGACGAAACAGACTAAAATAGTTCCCTGCTGTAGGCAAGGGAGAACTTGCAGAAGGTCACTCTTCAGGTGCATGTTGGGAAATTTGCCACCAGAAGGGTCAGGGAGGAATGCAGTAAATTCTAACACGCAAAAATTATGTTTGTTTTATGTATAATATTCCTATGCAGTAGACTTTTGCATTTGTAATACACACTGCCTTCAGGGGAGTTGTGGAAAGAGTTTTGCAAAGAATGAAATTGTTCTTCTAAAGGACAAAAAAAATTATACATGAATGATAAAGAGCATAGAAATGACAGAAATCAGTTACTTGTTTGTATTCCTGATGTTCCAGAGAGATAACTCAGCAGTATAGATTTAACCATTTAACCAAAATTCTCTATAGTTAGAGCAACTGTTCAAGCATACATCTCGTCCTAACTCCACAGATGAAAATAAAATCGTATTTTCTCATTCTTCTTTGCATTTGTGCCCTTTAGTCTTTCCACACTGATAGTTAGAAAAATTAATTATCAATGTCCATATTCAAATATTGATTAAGGGGGGGGAGGGGCGTTGCTTTTTAAATAGGATTTGGGGCATGTTTCTAAAGAAAAAGTGAAACTTGATTTGGCAACACTGATTATAGGATCTATGAATTTAAAGGAATTTGGGCAGGACTAGTCCATGTAACATTGTTCAAGAGAACACGGCCATCTTTACAATCTGTAGGAATTATTTGGTGAGATAATCCTAACTCTTGCTGCAAACACTGAAGTCTCTGGTAGTCAAAGAGTAAAAGATGAAATCATCTCAGTGTTTGTTTCAAAGATTTACACATCAGTATTATTTTACTGTATTATTTTAGAGTAAAATTAAGGAGCTCTAAGCACAGTTCAAGAGCAACCAGAAGTAGAGGCCAAGAGAACTTATCTCTGTTGCTTTAACAGCTACATTGCTGGTGTTTAGCAAGTATTTTACTAGCAATAGAGATCTTGGATAGGTGCCCCTTCATTTTAATACCTATTCAGTTGTACAAGAGTTTAATAAGTACCCTACTCTAAAGAAACCAAAACACTGGATGCAGGAATTCAGTTTCCAGCTTTTCATTCTCTCAGCAGGAAACCATTGTTCTTTATTCCAAATATTTGAAAATAGCAAGAAAATCAACAGCAAAATATTCAGAGAATTGAAATGTTTGAGGTAGAGAAAAGGGAAACATTTACATATACATGTTTCTCAGATTTGCAGATTTGATTTTCAACTTTGCTCGCACTCACATTTTTTCCCCACTTACTGCCGCTTGCTAACAGTAAACTTTGTTCAATTCTGTGAGAGCTAACATGAAAACGGTAGTGCATCACCCAGCAGATTCAAACAGCAGGAAGACAACTTTGCCAAAAAATAAGTAAGTAAATAAATTACTTTTTAAAGCACTGATAAGTAACATCAATAAAAGTTTTATTATTGATGTGTCCATGCTCTAAGCAGCAGACAGCGAAAGACCAGATGACTCTGGTGTGGTTTACAGCCTGCTCACTGAACAGGAAACCACTCAGCTTCACTCTTCGTTCAAAAGCTGCTGCTAACCTGAATTATCTTGTAATTCTAAGAGTGGAGCAGTTGAAAGGTTTGTGTTGGTATTTCACAAACTTTGGGCAATTCCAAGGGTGCATGCTTAGATACCAGATAAAAGAAGTGTGCATTAATGCAGTCCTAATGTGATCCCTGGGCACATCTTCATTGCCAAATATTTCTTGTTGCTGTTTCTGAATACTAAGTACTACTACTGCAATGATCCATAAATATTGCTTGACAGGCTGATACAGAGCTAAGGTCCAGTGCGTAAAGAGGGTGATGGCAAGAGAACCATCATCCAGGACACCAGAGGAAGGTCAAGACCTGTTTATGTGTTTTTTCCACACTCAGTGTATCCCATATATTCCCTACGGCAGAGCAACAGCAGGATGGAAGAATACCACATCAGGACTAGGGGAAATTGTTATACTTATTCTGCTGGCTGGCAGTATAGGAAGAGAGCCATGTGCAGTGGCACAGCTGCATGGTAAAAGAGAGGCTTAGCTCCTATCTCCCTAAGCAAATTCATCCCTCGAACAATACACTGAATATCCTAAAGCATCAGTAAGGCTCTTACAATATTTATGTCTAAAATGAGTGTTTGCAAAATGAGTAGAGCTCTCTGTAACTGCACCAGACTTGGAGCTGTAAGTGAACAAAAATGTAAGGTTTGATGCAAGACTGCTGAATTTCCAAATCTGCCAAATCATTTTTCAAATGTAATTATTAGCCTTGCAGCTTTCACTCATTCTGTTAAGGTAGACTCTTTGAGAAGTTTCATAGAACAATGGCAAATTCTAATATTTAAGTGGATTGTTTTTTTTCTTTTTTAACGTCTTTAGATCTTGCCCAAACATATGTGCAGCAACAAATCTGGATATACATCCAAAAGGTAAAATTCTGCGAGTACTGAAAAAGGAAGTACTATAGCATGTCTTTTTACCATACTTGTTACTCAGAGTCAGTGATAGTTTGTAAGATGCAAGGCGTGACAGACCAGAACATTGTAAGATCATAAAAATTAAAACAAATTGTAAGAAAAAAGGAAAAGAAATGGATAGTCACTAAATGGAAATTGGATACCCACTAATGAAGAAAGCAAAAACATGTTTACTTCCTGAGTGCCTCAAAAAATGTTGAGCATGATATCATATACTGCAAAAAGACATTAATAAGTCATCCTCTTGTTGCAGACTGAAAACAGTACACTGACTGATGACTTCTAGAAAGCATCTGAGGAAAATTTCCTCTTTCCTCTGCTTCCACTCATGAAGGATTCCCTCTTTTTACTGTTTGCTGTTCCAAAACAACAGGACAATGACACAAGATCTCTACATCTGATTCCATGACAGATTATGGTCAGCAGAAAGCATGTGTTTAAATCATATTGATTTTCTAAGTAAAACACTGGTCCTACTTAAGTCCTTGGAAAATGATATCCTACTTCAAACCTGTAGTTGAGCGAAGAGATATTTAATGCAAAGTATGTAAAATTATCTGACTATACAGAGGCACAACTAGCCAGATAAATTTATTTGGTATACCATATGTTTATTGTGTTATGTGAAGTTTGCTTAAATGCACTCAATATCCATAATACAGAAGATTTAGATTTAGGGCTGAAAAAAACAGTTCTGGAAAAATAAAACCCAGCTGTCTGTCATCTTCTTGAAAATCTTCTAGTCTCTGTGGATAGCTGGCCATATCACAACAGCTCACCGCACCTGGCATTTATTCACATGCCTTTTTCAGAGTCTCTGAAGCGAAGCCTGCCTAGACTTTCGCTTGGTCCTGTAATCAAGCCTATGTAATTCAAGTAGGTTCTGCCTGTCTTGCCTAACCCCTCTAGAGGCTAGAAGAAGATGCCCATATACTTAACAGGACAAGTTATTACACTGTACTTTTGGATCAGACTGAAAAAGTGACCCCAAAAACTATGCAGGTTCTTCCTTGCAGCATTTCCAGCTTCATTTTTTTCTGTTGAAGTGGTTAGGAGACACCCTGTCAGGATCACAAGGTTTATTAAAATACAACCCACATACTTTATCGCTTTCTGTCAGTGGCTGAAACACCGCAGTGACTGAAAAACCACTGTGCGTTCATAGACTAACGGAAGCCAGTGGGAACAGATTTTCCTTCTGCTTTCTCATTTAGAGAAGGGCTATGTTTCTGATGTTGGGTTTTCATGTACAAATTGCTAACCGGCCACCCTTTTGAACTGACTTTTTTTAGGTCACTGTGAAAAGCAGGCAAGGTTGCCACAAAATGCACACAATGTAATTTCCTTGCAAATTAAAGAGAAATTAATTTTTCCCTTTTGTCCTTTGACATCAGGCATTCTCCGTCAACTGACAGGAACTCACCCACGCATATGCCATAGAAATATAACACCTTACTATTGTTATAACTGATATACACCATTTATTAGTTTCACAGAGTATGTAGCAAAGCAACAAAAATTTTTCAGACTGAATGACATATGATCAGTCCCTATAGCTTGAGAAGACTCTGACTCCTACCAGCTGCAGATCTTTAGCTTGCAGTGAAAAAATATTGACACCAGAAGATCCAGCTGATTGCAGCTACCTGGCACAAAGTTTCTGTCCTATTTCATTCCTGTACAACAGCCAGTGCACCAGAAGTCAGGAAATTGGATGTTCCAGGGTGATATATGTAGTAAATAGCAGAAATAGTCTCCCCCCAAGCAGTGAGCCTCGTCAACACTCTTCCACCACCCGGATGGCACGCAGCACTTCTCATTCTGCAGGCCTGATAACGTTCAGCATAGTTGACAGAATGAAATATTCATTTTCTTTACTAAAATGTCCCCCCGAAATAACAGGAGGAGCAGTTTCTAGCTGGTTTGCACTCCTCAGCTAACACCGAGCAAATATTTGGGCATTCACCTTATATAAAGGGAATGCCCGTGGGAGAGCAGCAACGCTGCCTCTCCCGTCACTCGCACTGTGCAAAGGAGACGTTAGAAGAAAAGGAGAGGGAGGGCTGGAGGTCCTCCAAACTCTGGTGATTCCTGCATAACAGAAAAGATTATAAAATAACCTGGATATCAAATTGTAAACTGATGTTGGATAGCAATAAATCACCCCAAAGGCTTGTGTCAGTCTTCTTTTAGCATTCAGCCATGAAATGCATGGCTAACAGCTTCGAAGTTTACCACCGTTACTCAATTCTTATGATCGATTATAGAATAACCATTTTTTTATTAACAGAAGTAAAAAGGCTATAATTTAAGACACTGACTGCCTTTTTTTCATTATCATATTGGTACTACCTAATTATCCTCATCTGGATCAGTTTTCCTCGGCAATATCATTGATTTAACTGGGTTTACTTCTGATTTGCACCAGCATAACTAAACAGAAAATCAGACAACTACTTTGCATGAGTAACTCTTCCACCCCACCGTAAATGACCCTCTGACCAGAGATAAAAGTACTACGTATACTGAATAAATGAACATCCAATGCCATCTGCTGGGGTACACAAAACTCTGCAATACCAGGCTCATTCAGCATTCAGACCTTAAAAGAACAACAGTGACAAATGAAAAGGGGCTGTTTGCGGTAACGACTGGCTTCTTTCGAAACACAGCTGGAAAGGAGGGCTGTGGGATGCTGCCCATCCTTCACACACTTGCACAGGGTAGACCTGGGCAAGTAGGGGGTCTGCTTTAACTCTCTCCTTGGCATAAAAGGGATTCAGTCCACAATTCTCCCTTTCTCCTAAGCATCAGAGCATGCTGTAATTATATGTCATAGGTTAGGCTTAATAGAAGGACTTCCATGCTCTCCTTTTGAAATCAGGCTATTACGTAGCCACAGATATAGGATTTGTGAGGCTACAGGCAGCCTAAGCAAGGACTGCTTCAACAGTCCAGAACAAGAGCACATTCTGGGCAAGGACATACCAGTGCCGTTTGCATTAAAGTCACGGGATTAAATGTGTAAATCAGATTAAGGGCAGAACTTGGGAGTCTCTTCTCAAGTGAACTCACGCTCCTGCTCACCAGCCTTTGGCTTTAGCCCTTTAACTCATGCTCTCCTGGCTATACCATGAGACAACATCTACGGGCAGACAGCCACTACCTCAAATAGTTTATAGCCTGGTAGCTGGAGTGTTTTCGGTTTTGGGAAATGTGAATTTGGAGCTTCTCAAGCTGAAACCAGAACTCCAATTCCCTGGGCAAGTACTGTGCTACTACAGAAAAGACATCAGCACAACTCATTTTCCAGTTCAGTCTTGAAAGCAGGAGGTCAGATTTTCTTCTGCCACTAAAGGAATAAGACATGTTTCTATTCAGAAGAAGGATTTCCAGACCAGGACCCCAAATTCACCGGAGTGACACCTTACAGTTCTGCACCAAGCAGCAAATCTCAGAAGAGAGAGAGGAGTTCAAACACACACTTCTCTGGGCATTTTCTGTGGGCGGGCTTAGACATGCTAGTGGTTGTGAATCCCACTTCCACACAGCTACTTCCTCATGCATTGCATAGGTCAACAAACTCATTGGTGGGTTTGCTTCATCTCCTTTGTTTTATTATCTGTAAAATATCGTGCAGTTGTCTGATTTTTATTCCTTTACATAAGTTATTGTTATTGTATCATTTTCTACAGAATCACACCTGCTGACATTTTTTCTCCATTTCATACAGAAAACAGAAGAACTGTTCCTGCTAATACCTATCATTTTGTGAGTATCACCATTTTCTTCCTAAAATTTTACTTTTCTTTCGCTTCCTGTGTTAATATCGTCTTGGCTGTAACGCTGGTAACAGAAAATGTAATCCTCACTGTTTGCTAATGCAAAATAAAGCGTGAGAATTTTGAAGTATATATGAGAACTTGAACTTTGTTTTAGTGGGAGCTAGATCAGAGAAGAGACTCACTAGTCAATTCTCTATTTATGGTCTAAATCTAAAATACACCTTTATCATAAGATCATGTGAAAATAACAGGTGTCAAGCTGAACAAGTATGTAAATCATAAACCTCGAGGTTTAATATGTAACCAATGCAAATGAAAGCTGAAAAGCTAACCGTACACATTTCAACATCTTCCCATTTGTATCTGAAAGCCATGTCTGAGTTTCAGCTCAGGCGTGTAAGAAAAGACTGCAAATACCTTACAAGTCAGAGAAAGATGAAAAGAAAGCACAGGTCTATTACTTAACAAGCAAGCTGAACAAGTAAAGGATGACTAAAGAAGGTTGATGCAATCAGTACTTTGGCTGCTTCAGGTTTCATAGAAAGGTTAATTACAATCAGAGGCTATATGAGATTAATACCAAGTAGAAAGCACTAATAGCGCAGAGCGGAACCGGGAAAGAACAGCCAGGAGAATATTTACTTATGTTAAAGCACTTAAGGAAGTATTTGAAGTAATTTCTGAGACATTAATTGATTACCTTTGAGAACTCTCCAAGGAGTCCTGAGTTCCTGAAGCAATGGAAAAGAACAGTGGTAACCTCAATTTATTACAAGAAAGAAAGCAAATCCTGATGGTTCACTGGATACCTGAAGAGACTAAACAAAGTCAGTCTGAAAGTATCTTTTGGAAATAAGAAGTCTGATTATCAAAAAAATTGCTAATGTGAATATGAAGAACATCTCATCAGCTCCTCAAATGAAAGTAATATCCTTTTTGGCAGAAATATGACCATAATGGGGAGAAAGAAAACAGTAGATGTGATATATCTTGATTTTTGTTAGGTCTTTGACACTTCCCAGAAGACAGTCTCATAAGCAGAAACCTGGACTAGATGAAAATGTGTGAAGGGTTTGCACAACTGATTGAAAAAATATCCACCCTCAGCCTAGCTGACAGTAGTCTGCTACTGAACTGGAAAGAGTTACACAGCAGAAGAGCCTGCTACCCAGCTATCCTGCCAAGGTCTGTCTAGGCTGTGGTGGTATTTTTTTATGTACTGTCATAAAAACATAAGCCTCACTCTAAAATGTAGTCAAAAACACTTCTTGGAGTCTGCTTGATGTTGTAATAAAGATGTGTACAACCCTGAGAGAGTTCACAGGAAAGCAACACTGGGGATACAAGGTTCAAAATCTTTTAAGTTGGTTGACAAGTCAGGAAAGCTTTAAAGAATTGTACTTGCTTAGTGAGAAGACTAAAATGGAATACAATTATAGGCATTAAGCATAATAAAGGTTGAAATAAAGTGGATAGTAATCACTCCTTTTATTGTCCTTGGAGGGTAAAACAAATTGGTTTAATTTGTAGTACTCAAGAGAAAAAGCATGAACTGAAAGGACAGTTAACTAGTGGAAGAAGACACCTCAGGAAGCTATTGATTCCCCACTACTAGCGAGTTCAAGAAGAGATTAAAACAAACATCAGGGAAGACCAAGTGCGTGGATGCATCTATACTGTCTCTGGTAGCAAAATATGACTTACAAAGACATTGGCTGCCCTCAGTTGAGTTCACTCAGCACTAATCTCAGCTCTGCGCCGTTTGTGCATGTCTCCTCCTTTCCAGCATGTAAACAGTCAGTATGAAGAGTGGAGCAGGACTCCAGAAAATAATCATCTTGAATAAACCTAGTACAAGTGTATAGACACATCCAGAGACATCCTGAGTCATTCTCAGCACCACATTTCTGTGGACTCCCCTCTTCAATACATACTTGCTATCGCATTCACTCGGACTGCACATTTGCTAGCACAAATTCTCGAAAATATTACACGTTTTTGTTTTAAAGCGTGACATTTGTGATGAGCTAGTTAACATATTCTTGCAAGTAACATATATAAACATTCAGTACAATACAAATATCACATGGATAATATTATAAAGAAAGGCACAGTTTCAAATGTCTCCAATGATCATAAAATTAAACACTCTCATATTTTCAAGAGTGGTGACAGGAAAAATTCAGAGAGAGACCTAAACTGTCTCCCAAATGGCTATTTTATGAATCCAAATAAATTTAGATCCTCAAAACCCTCGCTCAACTGCTTTCCAACCCTTCAATTTCCATCAGAAAACTTCCTGTGTATCAAAATGTCTAGTTCTGGTAATGAAATATTTCCAAATCTGAAATTAATCTTGAACTGCATGGTGTATCTCTTCTCTACAGAACAAAGATTTGATAATGAAGGGCAAGAGTGACTTACAATCTTCCTCCAAGGTATCTGAGGAGGAAGAAGGTGATTATGAGACTGTATGTTCTTCCACTCTGGAGGCCACCCATGCTTTGAGAATCCTTCCTGCCAAACCTCTACAAGAATCAGAATACGCAGGTAACTTTTGCTGTCTGTGGAAAGTGAGCCAAACCTAGATGTGAATAGGAACAGTACAGACTTGGGGTTTTCAGTCCAGATATTTTTTAAAATGAAACCATTCAATTGAAAAACAAAACACTACTGGGCAACAAGAAGAGAAGCACTTTTTTCATATTCAACAGCTACCCTTATTTCCATTAGATTATATTAAATTAATAATGACATGTTGCTTTTTTAATTTTAATATTACTTTCATGGAAGTAATTCTGTGATCCCATTCCACCTACAATGTGCAAAAAACTGACCTGTCAAACCCATAACAGTTTCAGAAAAGCCCACTGCTATTTAAGCCTACAAATGTTTAAGATGGAAAACATATTAAAGAACACATGAAACCTTCCTCCAGATCACAACTTGCAAATGAAGAAATGTAGTATTCTTTTTAAAGGTGTTCTCTACCATTTTCAATAGCAATAATAAGAAATCCCTTTGAGTGTATTTCTCAGGCATTCTTAGCCTTGCAAGATAGCTGCATTAATCAAGTTTTGGTTTACAAAAGCCATTCTAAGTCATATTTAATGCCCAAACAGACATAGCCCATTAATATCCCGTTTACAGAAGTGAAATATCATCCTAGCTATCCACTGCTCAAAGCTATTATAAACACTCTGTGGAGGTTTTAAATCATTAAAAAAATGGGGGGAAATCCTAAACAAGGAAGAATGGAAACCAGAAACCAAATATATCTGAAAATACAGGATCAATATATGTATGAAAGCTTGCTCCAGTTCACATCAAAGTCAGCAAAGATTTTTTTTCTACTGATTTTTGTGGGAGTTTCATGTCTAAACAAACAGATGGCTTTTAATGTGAGCAAATTTATCAGTGTTTGAGCAGATCACAAAAAATCTGAACATCCAGATATTCTTCATTATGTTCCAAAGACTCATTTGTGCATTTTATTTGCAAATTGGAAGTAAATTCCAAATACTGTTTTATCTTGTTTAGTAGTAAAGACTTTCAGTCAACTGGCAGCATCTTTTGTGGTTTATGTAACACTGTCCCAAGATACTAAAAAGACACAATTTTTGTTTTGTGATTTCAGAGAAAACACATTAAAGAAAAAGCTGAAAGTTGCCTGCATGTTATGCATAGTAACTATAATGTGGCAGGACATAAGAGTGAGCAAAGGTCTGAAAATGTATTTCAGAAAGGCAAAACTCAATACTAATGTCCCATTTTGCCACTTTACCTAGAAAGATAACAATGGCCTTGAGATATAAAATTAATGACTCCAAAACACATGCTAGTGTACAACCTGTACGTTTCTTTTAGATGGCCATGGGTGCAGTATTTATTAAAAGCTAAAGTAAAAATTAAAAACCTCTCTAGAGAGTAAATCACTCCCACACCCTTTACAAAACCAGAACAACACAACAGTGTTGCCAAGAAAAAAGGTTTAAATGAAAAACAAATTGAGTAATCTATTCACAGTTTAGGTCAAACGTCTGCCTTAACTGTGTACCAGATTATGAAGGCTTTTTTTTTAGCCACAGTGAGGAGGTTAATCATACAGCTATTACCAGGGTCATGCTTATGTCCTCAATACAGCTACTAAAATAATCGTTAAGTTCTGAAAAGGAAAAAATCAAAATGCTATAAAAATGGCAAGATCTGACCTGAAAACCGTATTTTGGACATTTGAACCTCCTCTTCTTAAAACACAGGATTACTGAATTACTCAGGCTTGCTTTTGCTTCCTCTTTTACAGATAAACGTTGTTTAAGGCCTTCAGGTACCACTTCCCCAATGAACAGGCAGCCCACATCTCAGCCCCCTCCACACTCAGCTGTAAGTAAAGACCTTGAACCCTATTCACAGATTTCCCCTTTCCTGTAATATCATTTAAAGTTAAGTGCAGTCTGTTTAAAGTCTTAGCCACATAACACTCGACTGTACAAGGTCGCACAAGTTCCTGTGAGCCATTCCTGATTCACCTTGCACCAATGTCTTTGCCACTTGCTTTCACTTGTTGACTGCTGGGGATCTACCAAGCATCAGAGGCATCCCAGCCAGGAGCAGTGCCTTTTATACTAGCTGTATTTTCAAGGATGATGACTAACACGACATCTTTATTCTGTTTTATTAACAGAAACACATGTCTGCTCTGGAGGGGAGGAGCATGCCAAGTGTTAGAGGTATAAAAAAAAATCTACCCGTTTCTGCAATCAGAAATAGAAATTGTTGCTCCATATTTAGCTTTTGTACATAAGCTTAGATTGCAGATGAAAAAATAGGCATGGTTTTCAGAACCGCAGCTGCTTTCCACAATAATCATACTACTAATTGTGCAATACTGTTTCAACCATCTAACATCAAAGTAATTATTCACAAAAGGAGACATATTTTATCACATGAGCACACCAGTCCTCAAGGGGCAGGAAAAGAAAAATGCCATTCAGTTTAAAAATCAGGTTTCCCTTTTCCCTACAATCACAAGAACATAAGGGGAGGGAAAAGCCTGTGTCTCCTGAACTGTTCCACCAAAAGGCTGCAAGATCCCTGCTATGCTTTACTTCTCATGATCTCATGCTTTTTGGCTCCCTATCCTTCTCAGGCATTCTGTATTAATATACTGTAAAGCATAATCTAATAACTATTTTTAAATAGTAATATCAACTTCAGCAATGCCTAGTAACAATTTACATCCTAGGGTAACTATTTACAAAAGCTATATGACTATGTTCTCCTACCAAGAATATGCTAATTATGTAGTATATCACCTAGCATATATTTTTTCTCCACTGCTTTACCTTCAACTTTAAATTTATTTCAAAAACTCACAATTTTGAATCACAAACATACCTTTAATTTTTGTTTATTCTGTTTCTTGTGGTGAAATCAGAGACTGCTAGTTTATTCTTCAAGAATCTAATGAGGTGTCCAACTATTAAATCCTTTAATTGATGGTTTTACTCAAACACAAGATTATTTTAAAAGTAGGTTTCTATATACTTTCCTGTACACTTTTTTCATATTTGATACACTTTCGATGTAGTGGTATCACAGAATCATAGAACAGTTGGGTGTTAAAGGGACCTTAAAGATGATCTAGTTCCAACTCCCCTGCCATGGGCAGGGACATCTTCAGCTTCACCAGGTTGTTCAAAGCCCCATCCAACCTGGCCTTGAACACTGCAGGGAGGGGGCAGCAACAGCTTCTCTGGGCAACCTGTTACAGGGCCTCACGACCCTCATAATAAAGAATTTCTACCTTATATCTGATCTAAATCTACCCTCTTCCAATTTGAAGTAGTCCCTCTCCAGCTTTCTTATAGCCCCCCTTCAGGTACTGGAAGACTGCTCTAAGGTCTCCCTGGAGCCTTCTCTCTTCCAGGCAGAACAGCCACAACTCTCTCAGCCTTTCGTCACAGGAGCAGTGCTCCAGCCCTCAGATCATTTTTGTGGCCTCCTCTGGACTCGCTCCAACAGGTCCATGTCTGTCCTGTGCTGAGGGCTTCCAGAGCTGGGGACAGGACTCCAGGTGGGGTCTCACCAGAGCAGAGCAGAGGGGCAGAATCCCCTCCCTCGACCTGCTGGCCACACTGCTTTTGAGGCAGCCCAGGATACGGTTGGCCTTCTGGGCTGTGAGCACACATTGTTGGCTCATGTTGAGCTTTGCATCAGCCAGCACCCCCAAATCCTTCTCAGCAGGGCTGCTCTCAAGCCCTTCATCCCCCAGCCTGTACTGATACTGGGGGTTG